>Ga0209726_10006801_pt1 | contig 13078 bp, 12 predicted proteins | sample Subgrocontami54m_FD_187453 | JGI IMG/M metagenome (GOLD analysis project Ga0209726, IMG submission 187453) | Subsurface groundwater microbial communities from S. Glens Falls, New York, USA - GMW46 contaminated, 5.4 m (SPAdes) (version 3) | ecosystem: Environmental > Aquatic > Deep subsurface >... | reverse complement strand
GCGCCCGGCCGCGCGGTTCAAAAACGGCGTCAGCAGCCGGCGGAACAGCCTGAGCAGCCAGCCCTCCGCGCCCGCTTGATCCTGCGCGTTTGCGTGCGGCGCGAGCAGCCGCAGCGCGAGCCACGGCGTCACCACGAAAGCGATCGCCAGCGAGATCACCATGCCGATGGAAGCATTGATCGGGATCGGACTCATGTAAGGCCCCATGAGCCCGCTCACGAACGCCATCGGCAGCAGTGCCGCTATCACGGTCAGCGTCGCAAGTATGGTCGGGCCGCCGACTTCGTCCACCGCGAGCGGAATCGACTTTGCCGCCGGCGTGCTCGACCAAGACAAGAATTTCGCGCGCCATCAGACACTCTCCCGAATTTTGATCAGCAACGCCACGGCGATTTCTTGCGCGCTTCCTTGAAGCAGCTCCGCCTGCTGCGACCGTTCGGGCGGGCCGACGCCCAAGATGCGGTAGCCTTTGGGTGCCAGAGCCTCGGGTTGCAAGCCCAGCTCCCCCACTGAGAACGAGCGAACCGGTTGCTGGCGCGCGCGAATTCTACGCGCCGGCGGGACGAAGGTGAGCGGCTGGATGCCCGTCTGCACGCACAGAAGCGCGGGCAGTTGCAGCTCCACGTCGGCGAAACGGCCGCCGCCGAGTTCCTTGCGCGCAATGATAGTTGTTCCGTCTCGCACTTCGATGCCGACGACGGCGTAGGCAAATGGCAATCCGAGCAAGCTCGCCGCCGCGACGCCCACCTGGCCGCCGAGGGTGTCGCGCGATTGGGTTCCGGTCAGTACGAGATCGAATTCCAGTTTTTTCAAAGCCGCTGCCAAGACCGTGCTCGCAACCCGCGCATCGTGGCTGTCACAATCCACCCGCACCGCTTTGTCGGCGCCTTTGGCCAGCGCATAGTACAAAACATCCTGAGACTTGATGCCGCCCATCGAAATCACCGTCACTTGGCCGCCATGAGCCTTCTTAAGCACCAGCGCTTCTTCCAGAGCGTACTCGTCGCACTCGTTGATCGCCAGGAGTTGGCCCTGATACTGGAGCGACTTTGCATCTGCGCCGACTTTCAGATCTGTAACCAGGCCGGGCACGGATTTACAGCAAACCACTATATTCATCCTGACTCCATTAACAGCTTTACAAAAAACTTCCTCGACCCTTCGACAGGCTCAGGGTGAACGGAATAGGTGGGGGGGACCAAAATAATCCGTTCGTGCTGAGCTTGTCGAAGCACGTGTCCCAATTATCCCTAAGCCTCTCTCATTGTTTCGCGGCGTTGGTCCCGGCGATCTTCCCGGTAACGGAGCCGCGCAGTAGCCCTGAGCCGCTCGGATAGTTGTAATAGAAAAACCCGGCGGTCAGTTCGCCGGCGGCGTAAAGCCCCGGGATCGGCCGGTCGGAGCGATTCAAAACTTGGCAATCGGTGTTGATTTTCAGCCCACCGTAGGTGAACGTCAGACCGCAGGTGGCGGCGTAGGCGGTGAATGGCGGCGTGTCGAGCTTCTGCGCCCAGTTGGTCTTGGGCGGGTAGATGCCTTCGGTGTGACGGCCGTCTCGGATCACTTCGTCGAACGGCCGGTCTTCGACGACGGCATTATTGAATTCATCGACGGTCTTCTGCAATGCGCCGGGGTTGATCTCCAGCATCTCCGCCAGCTCCTTGATCGAATTGGCCACCACCGGCGTCGCGCCATCGTAGAGATAGCGGCTGACCGCCTCTTTGAGCTTTTCATCGAAAAGCTGATAGGCAATGCCGCCCGGCTGCTTCAAAATCTCCGCGCCAGTCTTCGCGTAGGTGTAGGCGTGAAAGTCTTCGCCCTCGTCGATGAAGCGGCGTCCTTCGGTGTTGACCATGACGCCGATCGTCCAGGCGTAGCGGTGCGTGCGGTAGCGGCGGTTGGCGGGATCGAGAAAGCCGCCTTCATAATCGCCCGCGTCGGCGTCGATCGGTGTGGCGTGGCTGCCGCTCCAGTGGCCGAAAGGCTGCGCGCCGATGTCCAGCGCCATCTGGATGCCGTCGCCGGTGTTGTACTTGGTGCCGCGCACCTTGGCGAGGTCCCAGCCGGCGCCGAGATACTGCGCGCGCAATGCCGGGTTCGCCGAGAAGCCGCCGCAGCCGAGCACCAACCCTTTACAGTGGATCTCGCTGAATCCTTCGGGGGTTTCCACCACGAGACCATAGACCCGGCCACTCTCGTTGATCAGGATGCGCGAGGCGGCGGTTTCAAAGCGCGCCGGAATTCCTTTGTTCCGCAAGATGCGATGCCACATTTCGACCAGCCCGCCGCCGCCGTCTTTGGAGTTGATAAAGCTGCTGCCGTGGTGCCAGCGCAAGCGCCCCCCTTCAGGCTTTGCCGCGCTGTAAAGAATATCCCAGTCGATACCCATCTCGCGCATCCACTTGACGGTCGGATAGGACTCGTTGACGAGCAGCTCGGCCAGCTCCGGCACCGAGCGGCCGCGCGTGACCCGCATGATGTCGGAGTAAAAATCGTCCTTGGTATAAGGCGGCAGATCGATCTTCGCCCACTCGCTCTCCGATACATGTGGCAGCAGCGGTTTCTCGTCTTCGATGCCGTTGTGGACATGGCGGAACTGCGCGCCATGGCTAAACCAAGTGTTGCCGCCCTTTTTCTGCTCCGGCGCCTTTTCCAGCACCAGCACTTTCGCGCCGGCCTGGTGTGCCGCAACGGCGGCGGCCTGAGCGGCGTTACCGAAGCCGACGACAACCACATCGTAGTTCTCTGTCTTCATGAATTCTCCTCCCGCTTTTCTCCATTCATAGTTCACAGGCCATGTGCAAAGCAATGCTTGTGAACTGCTCAATGTTACCAAGCCCGCGCGCGGAATCTATCATCAACGGAATAGCTCCTATTCCTTTCACAGCAAAAGTTCAACTTGGAAACGTAGCCCGGATGAAGCGTCAGCGTAATCCGGGTTCATATCCTGGATTGCGTTTCACTTCATCCAGGCTACGAACTCATTTGACATTCCGTACGAAGCATGGAAAGTGTCGGCGAGAAGTTGATTCACACATAGCCTATCACCACGTTCAAAGAGAGGAGGTCAGCATGCTGGGCCGGAAAATTCCCAACGGTACACGAAGCGAAATTCCAGCGCTTTTCTGGGTGTTCCTAACAGTCCTGGTGGGCTCACCGGGTTGGACGCTCGCTCAGGGAGCCATGCCCTTCTACGAAGGCAAGACCGTTCAACTCATCGTCTCCAGCGGTCCCGGCGCGACGACGGACATCGCGGCGCGCCTGGTAGGTCGATACCTGGGTAAGCATATTCCGGGAAATCCTGGGACGATCGTGCAGAACATGCCAGGAGGCGGCGGCCTGGTGGCGGCCAACCATCTATTCAACCTTGCCAAGCCGGATGGGCTCACGATCCTGGCGGTCAGCCGGGCGAACTACTTAGATCAAATGGTGGGGCGCCCCGAGGTCAAGGCTGATTTTCGCAAGTTTAGTTGGATCGGTAGTTTTAATAAGGCGCCCATGATGGTCGCCTGCCGCACGGACACGCCGTATAAGAGCATCCATGCGATGCGCGCGGCCAAGGTCCCGCCGCGCTTCGGTCAATCGGGCACCGGGAGCATCAGCTACGTCTTCGGCAATTTGATCGAGAAGATCCTCGATCTGAAAATGAAAAATGTCACGGGTTATCAATCGGGCCGCGAGACCGATTTGGGAATGGAGCGGGGCGAAGTGGATTGCCGCGCCACCTCCGATATCACCGTTATCCGCTCGCCGTGGAACCGATGGGTCAAAGATAATTTCGTCACTTTTGTCATCCAGCAGGGTCCGGAAAAGAGCCGTTTGCTCCCGCCGGTTTCCACCGTGGCAGAATTGGCTCCGCCCGAGTCAAAGCCGTTGGTTGACCTGATGAATATCATGCTCGCATACACGGAATTCGACCGGCCCTACGCCGCGCCGCCGGGGTTGCCGAAGGAGAGATTGCAAATCTTGCGCGAGAGCTTCGAGAGAATGCTCAAGGACCCTGAATTCGCCGCCGAAGCAAAGAAACTGCTCGACTGGGATGGGATGACCTTTCTCAGCGGGGATCAGCTTCAAAGGAAGATCGAAGTGACCGTTACCCAACCACCGGACGTCATAAAGCGCGTAAAGGAAGTTTTGGAGGAATCGTAGTATCGCTAGTCGGACGGCAAAAGAAGGCGCCTCATTTGGGGTGTGATCGGATGGAGTGGATAAGGTAGGTGTCGCCCTCAATGGTGAAATAAAAACGCCATCCTCCGTTTACTCTGGCCTGCCAGATACCTCGGGCTTCATCGTACTTTTTGGCCCGTAGGGAAGGATGGCGCAGATTTTGAAGAAGGAATTGAATCTTCTGATCGAAGGCTTTTTGGATATGGGGCGGAGCCTCAGCGTAGGCGCGGATGAATTGTGGTGTTCGGGCAAGCCGCGTCAGCACTTTTTGTTGAGCTTGCGAACCTCCGTGTGGAGTGAACGAACAAAATCCTTGGCAGACTTAAAGGGCCCATGAGCCTTGCCTTGTCGAAACTCCCGGAGTGAGATAGCGATATCCCGATCGACCGCGCTCATAGGAATGAAGGTGATTTTTTTTCCTTGGAGCTTTGCCTCCATCATATCACCGACGGCAACCCCCGCTTTTTGGCGCATTCGAACGGGCAGGGTAACTTGAAAGTTCTCTTTGACTTTGACGCGTGCCATTTAAAGCCCTCCGGCTTGAGCGTTAGAAAATCTAACTGGATCCATAATAGAAGACGTGAGCAGGGCTGTCAAATTTCGAATACCGGTGCGGGGCTCGGAACCCGGCGCACAGAACGAGGGGGGGCGAGCAAAGAAAAACATCGCTTTCGGTGGGGCCTTGCATCACTTTCATATTAACGCTTCCACCTCCCTATCAAACGCCCTAAATCCTTTGGCCCGTTGCTCCTTGAACCGTTCGGCTATCGCCTTGAGATCGCCCGGGTTTGTCTCTTTGCCGTATTCTGCAAAAAGGTCATCTCCCCGATGGCTCATTATTCCAATCCGAGGCATCATTGCTCCGTGAAGGTGTAATGTTGTCGGTGCTCAGATACCTTTCAAAGCATTGACGCTGTTTTACGTATGGCATAGGATACCATATGGCGAGGCGCCAGCCGATAAGAGCGTTTAAGATCTATCGTAAAGGCTGTGTCATGGAGGTGAAAATTTACAAGGTTCCTGCCGGTAAAAAGAACCCTCTCGGCTACCGCTTTCGCTGTTTCATGGTGGATGCCACAACCGGAGAGGAGCTTGTCGGCTATGACAATCACTGGCCGAAGGGATCTCACCGGCACTTTCGCGGGCGAGAGGACGCTTATTTGTTCCAAAACATAGAGACACTTCTGAATGACTTTAGGCGTGATTGTGAACGCGTCTTGGAGGAGGTAGACGACAATGAAACTTCGTAAGATCCGCGTTATGGTTAAGCCTTGGAAAGATGTTTGGAAAGAGGAAAAAAAAGCAGCCCGCGGGCTTGATCGGGGACCAAGGGAGACCCGCTCGGGAGAAGAAACGCTTTACTTCACCTCCATCGATGATCTCCGCCACGTTCTGACCGATAAGCGTCTTGAGTTGCTGCGTCTCATTCACACAGCGAAGCCAGGTTCGATTAAGGAGTTGGCAGCGTTAGCGAAGAGGGACTTCAAAAATGTGAACGGGGATGTCCATTTGCTAGCCCGTCTAGGTCTGCTGAATCTGGCAGACGAGAAGGTTAAGCGGGGACCGCATGGGCGCAAGGCGCCCCGGGTCTCTTATGCCGCGGTCTCGGTAGAAATCCCTCTTGCCTAAGCGAGTGCCAGGGATCACGACTATCCTGGCTATTCTCGCTTCGCACACGTATTCTTGGTTCCGCCTTCCTCTTTGTCAGGTTAAGACTTCCTTTCCTCGATATACAACCAGACCGTCCCGATTGGGGCGAGGTTTACCGCCTACGAAGGTGGCTGGTTGGTGACTCCCACTCCATCGCGGTGCAAAATCTTCGTCCCGTAGCGCCGCGGCGAGAGGCGGGGGACGCGCTCGATGACGCGATTCGCCACATCGCCTTCTGCGAGCAGCGGCGTGCCGCGACGAACCCTTCGAAACGGGCGTAACGCAATAATGAATTTCCGGTGTGGACTTAACCGCCGATCAGGGGAGCGATGAAAATCATGTCTTCCTCAATGTCAGGACTGAACGAATCGACGCGGCGCGCAGTGTGAATTGTAAACGCACTAAAACCTTTGGCCCTTTGCTCCTTGAACCGTTCGGCTATCGCCTTGAGATCATCCGGGTTTGTCTCTTTGCCCCATTCTGCAAAAACGTCATCTCCCCGTCGGCTCATGATTTCAATTCGAGGCATATGTGCTCCTCCTATATTCTATGTTCAACTAGGAATGTGTTATATTAGCGGTGCTCAGATAGCGACCTTCATCCCCGTTTAATAGAAAATATTTAGCCAGGACACGGTCAGTTGGCGGGATTGACGGGTCACGCGTGTGCATACAGGCATTTGCGGTCAACATCCCGTCCTCGTAGATCTCGGTTCCGCGATTCTCGCGATGGATTCTGTAAAGTCTTCTCGGATTCAATGTGCTACGAAGTTCTATCCAGCCGGACATCCTATAGGGAAATCCTTGTTGAGGTATTAATTTGCATAGCCATGCTCGGGCTCTTGTCTCCGGGCTCTGAGAGGGTCCGACCGTGAGGACAACAGGTCTTGCCAAGATGAAGGGAAATCGTTTGTGAACCAGAGCTTTCATATCGACTTCCCGTTCCTTGAGGTAGCGGGAGATTTGGTTTGTCTCCTCCATGAGGATCGCAAGAAGCAGATGTGTAGTGGTGATCGGCAGCTCAACCGGAGCCGCTTCGCAGGCCGATATCAGCACGGAGTTGGTCGCCTCTTGCGATTCTTCCCCTAGCATATTGGTACGCACCGAACTTAAAAGCTCAATCATGTTAATTTGGTTGCGTCTAAGTTTTTGAAACACCAAACTTGCGTCCAGTGAGCAAAGGCTCAAGAAGAGATGCGCGGGCGTTAGCGCTTCTGTAGTCGTCGCCATTTTCACAGCAGAGACGATAACTTTCTCGGTCAGCAGGCTCGCGCGCTCAAGAATTCTTTGAAGTAAACTCACAACGTCCTGATCCATTTCAGTTCCGTCTTCGCTTATCCTTGAGGCTCCTTCGGCAACTAACTGGCTTCGAGCCGGTATAACGTGTGACGGAGCCGATTCGCCCAAGGTGTGGCACGTTGCTTTGAGGCGCTGCAAGTAAGGAGTTGTCGATCGCGTTTGTCGTAGGCACAGATGCCCCTTTGCAGTTAGCGCATCTAGTCACGTCGGTAATCGTTTGAGTTCCAAAATAGCGCCAAATCTATCTCGAATATGTCAACCGCTTTATCTTCCGCGCTTACGGCGGCGAGAAGCGGCACCCTGGGCCAGAGAGGATGAAACCGTGCCGCAACGTTCCATCCGCAAAAAGTGCTGCGCGCTTTTAGCTGTGCGATCTTTTCGTTAGAGTGCCAGAGAATAACTGTATGATCCCGGGCTTTAGAAACTAGAAATGGTGCGCAGTAGTCGACCGATAACACGTCGGAGTGTGTATGACCTGCGAGCACATGCAATGCTTCCCCCGTCTCGACATCCCAAATCTTAATGGTGCCGTCTTTCCCGCAGCTAACGAGCCGATTGTGGTCGATCCATTTCACCATCAAGCTAGCGGCAGAATGCCCTATCAGTGTTTTCGAGTGCTTACCCTCGGCGGTGTATACTCTTAGGCATCCGTCCAGGGAGCTCGCAGCAAGAAACTGACCGGCGTCTGAAAACGCCAAACATGATACCCCGGGAGAATCGACGGAATTGAGTAACGCGCCGTTTTTTTGGATGTCCCACCATTTAATTGTGTTATCCTCATGGGATCCAGACACTAAAATGCCACCCCCATTCGCCGGCGCGAATGCGATTGTACTGGTTTGACCCGCGTGACCTAGCAGTGACCAACGACAGAGTGTGTCCCGCTCGAAAATCTGAATGTTGCTGAAGTTTCCGTAAGAGCCAACAGCCAGCTCGCTGCCATTTGGATGAAAAGCGCAGCAAATTGCAGCACCCGAATGGCCGCGTAGGACTGTCGATGATGCGTCTAATGTATCCAAATCCACCATCTGAACGGTTCCATCCCTCGACGGCAACGCCAACGTCCTTCCGTCTGGGCTCCACTCGATTCGGGTAAACACACCGGTCCCTTTGATACGGCTCAAAGACTTAAAACCGGGAGGGAGATCGCTGCTATTGCCTAGGTTCGACGAATACATGCACGGAGCCCTCATTACATCCTCTCACCTGGGGGTTAGATCGCGGAGGGGCGCAAATATCACTGTCCGTTTCCGGATATCGTGTGCCGGGGTCAGCTTGGGCAGGCTTTGAGATACCGCCTCATCACGGATTTTGCCGATGGCTGCGCTCCCTGACGCCCCTCCCGTTAGTGCTCTTGCTACCCGCGCTCTTACAGGAGCAACGAGGATGCCATCTGGCGTCGGAAAAGAATCGCGCGCCAAATGAGACAGTTACAAACGAGGAAGGGATCTGAGGTTGAGTTAGCGAGGTTGAGTTACATCATTTCGATGGTGTGTGTGTGGGGGGGGCTCCCGAGGGACAGAGTCGAGCCGAACGGATTGGGAGCCCGCTTGTTTGTCAATGCCTTGGGGCACGTAGCCGTAACGCTCGCCGACGATGGCGATGAAGAACGGTCGGGACTCTTCGATCCGCTGGAGGCAGACGGCCAGCGCCTGATCGTTCTCGGTCTGGTCTTTGGTGACACCCCAGCGCAGGTCCACGTCGAAAAACTCCAGCCCCAACTGTTCGACGCGTTCGCGCAATTCCGGGAAGACGACGGTGACCAAGTGGTCCCGCTCCGCATGCATGTCGCGGAAGGTGGAGGAGATGAAGACGCGGACGGTTTTCCACGCTGCGCTCATACCAAATTCTTGTCTGCGTTATCTCAAATCCGCAATCCGCAATGGTTTGACTTCCATCAGATCACACTCCGCAAACCTTGAGGAAATGAAGGGTTCCAACACCTCCACCGTTCCCAGCAACAATTCCCTCCCCGTGCTCCATAAAGGTCACACAATAAACAGGATGATCGGTGGTAAATTCTCCAAGCAATGCGCCACTAAATCTGTCCCATAGTTTTACCCGGCCATCGTCGGCTCCGGAGGCAATGAGTCGGCCGGTCCGATCCACGGCAACACCAAACACGCAAGCGCGATGTCCCGTCAAAGTCTTCTCATGCTTTCTTCCCTTCACATTCCAGATCTCAACCGAATGTCCTGCTGTGCCTGATACAAGACACGAGCCCTTAGGATCAACCGCAAGGCAGTAAACCGGATCGCCCTTTTCTCGAAAGCACGTGATTTCCTTCCCGGCCAGCAACTCATACTGATAGATGCCCCCAGACTCGCATCCCACGAAAACACTCGCTTGGTTTGGATATAGCGCAATAGCCCGCGCAGTCGGTACTTCACGTGGCAACTCTCGCAGGCATTTCCCCGTCCCCAGGTCGAACAACCGCAGCTTTCCATCATCCCAACACGAGAGAATTGTCGCCCCATCCATCAAGACTTCAGCGGACCGGCACGAAGCTCCCGCATGCCTGAAGGCGCGAATTTCGCCGAAGCGCTCAAGATCCCACAAAACCATGGTTCCGTCGTTAGAGACCGATATGATCTCGGCCTTGTTCGGCACCGCAATCACACCTGTGACCGATCGCTTATGGCCGCTGAGCGTGTGAAGCAGTTCCCGGGTTTTCGCATTCCATACTTTGAGCGTTCTATCGTATGAGCCCGATACGACTTGTCCCGTTTTAGATACATAGGCCACCGCATTCACATCATCGCTGTGCTCTAATTGCTCACGTGATACCGAGTGTCCGATCCGCCAACAGCGAACTGCTGGTTCGTCGGTTGCAACAATAGCCAGGTTCGCTCCAGGACTGATACAAAGAGCATGGGCACGAAATCGTCCAGTAGAATTTGTTGCGATAAGGTCGCAACTTTCGAGATTCCACACCTTGAGCGAACCGTCCTCTAGTGCAACGATTCCAAAGTCGCCGTCGGACGCGGCAGCTGCAGCGACTACCGGGGCAATCTGGAACGCCAGAGGATTCAACAGCTTCGTGTGAACGAGATCCCAAACCTTTACATCCTGCTGCTTCGCAAACGGTGTGGGCATTGCGAGTAAAATACGTATCTGAAGTGGAGCAACAGCCCAGGCCTTTTCCCAGGGTAGATCGGGACTGTTGCTTTCCAGGTTAATCAGTCGATGCCTGATGGATTGGTTCGCGCTCGGAATCCATGTGATGACCCTTTGATCATCGGATGCGGAGACTACCAAGTCCTTCTTGCTTCCGATCATCAACGCCGTGATCGCCGCGCTGTGCGCCTTCGTGTTGTGGAGCACCTGCCCAGTCGCAGTATCTATCAATGCAATACTCCCGTCGGTGGCTCCTGAAACAATTAGTGTTCCATCGGGAGAAATGGCCATGGCAGAGATTTCGCAGGAGTGAATGGATGCTTTCCACGCCACCTGGCCTGAGTCTGAATTTAAACAGGCGACTGTCCCTTCCTTCCCGGCACAAAGCACGATTCCGGCGGATTTGGAAATTAGGAGCCGGGACACTACCATTTGAGGAACAGACAAGTGTTTGACAATTCGCAGGGATGGAAGATCGATCAAGGCGATCGTTCCACTGTCCAGCAGCACGCCCGCGAACAGACATTCATGGCTCATGGCTAGGGCCGTGGGCACGGCGGCTAATGGGATATCGTGGAAGTCTGCGTGCTTATCGCGAGGGTCGAAGGGCGCCACGGCGTCGAGATTCCAAAGACGAACGGCACCATCCTGACCGCTGGAGGCAGCCATGCGCCCATCGGCTGAAATAGCCAGCGCATGAGGAATGCCGAATTGTCCGGGCAGTGTCCCTCGCTCACCTCCGGTGGCAAGGTCTATGTCGCAGACCTTTATTTTACCATCAGAAGAGGCAGAGACGAACCGTTTACCATTACGATCTAAGGCCAGACGCCGCACCGGTGCACGGTGACTCATCAAAATACGGTATTCCGCCCGATGAAATAGAAGGTCGAGATCCATCTTCGGCTCTGCCCTGAGATTCCAGTAATTGCCGTTAGGGCTAGCCTGTTGGATAAGCGCATGTTCCCGATCGATCATCTTCAGCAATGAACGATTTCCCATAAACGTCAGATCCTGTGGTGTCCAAGGTGCTTCAATGGCATTCATCTGTTGTTCGCTCATCCCGACCGTCCATGGTCCAAGTTGTATAACTTGCCCAGTGTCAATATTGGCCAACCTAGATTGTGAGGGCGTAGCTAATAACAGTTCCGAGGGGTCGTCTTCGCCATCATCGAGAAAGCGCAGTTCAATTATTTCCTCGTCGAAACCCTGGATTTGGTCCAGCATGCGCTTCTGCATCAAATCCCATAGAAGGACAGCATGATCGTCGGATGCCGACGCAGCAAAGCGCGCATCGCGCGAAATCGCGACATGAGTTATGGCGGATTTGTGACCGTCAAACCGTGCCATCTCGCTCTGCAATTCAAGATTCCACAATCTGACGGAGTTGTCGCAACTGCCAGGTGACATGATTTCCTTGAACACCTGCATACTCATGGCATTTGTCTCGTCTTCGGCCCGTTTCTTCCCTGATGACAATTGCAGAAGCTCCGCTTTCCAGACCGGCGCCATATCCCCAAAAACCTTGTCTAATTGTGACAAATCGACCGGCAACGCCTGCGCCAATTGCTCTACAGACTTAGTCGAGGACTCGGGAGCGTGTGATGGGTGAGCACGCCCTGAGCCCGAAATGAGCAGCTTTCCATCATGTGATATAATAAGTGCCGTAACTGCTTCCTGATGGCCACGGAGACTCAATCGCTTGGTGTGGCTGGTGATGTCCCAAATGCTTACTTCCCCATCCGCCGCACCAATCACAATCGAGCGATTGTCTGGCGTGAAGGCAAGTGAAGTGCAGCCCTTCGGCAAACGACAAAGAACGCCCTGTTCGAGTTCGCCCATTGGCAAGAGCGATGGCGAGAGAGGCAACAGTTGCGACGCTGCCGTGGTTTGGTGGATTTTATCCAGCAAAGATGCTGTCGCGACGTCCCCTGGATGACGAAGGCGACCCAGTAATTGGGCGCCAAGTTGTAATGCGTCATCGCTAATCACGTGCGCTGCGAGTCGTAATGCATCTTCTACAAGAATGAGAGACGTGCGTTGCGGGTGATTTGCACGAAGCGCATCCAGGGCCTCCTCATAGTCACGCAAAACCTCATACACCGGCGTCTTGCTAGTCTTCGCTTGCAGCCAGTTAAAATCGAACAACAAATCTGCGAGTTCATTGGCGTTGGTTCGCACCAAGTGGAACGGCAATTCCATAAATGCGCGAGCCCCTTCGCCTTTCCAGGTTTTGTTTCTATCCGGGTCGGCGCGGCTGCTGAAATAGGAGGCTAGCTCTGCGTGTGAGAGTTTGCGGTTGGCGTCAGATGCCAAGAATCTTGTCTCCACCGCGGTGCGCAGATAGCTGTGACCCAAGTTGAGCAGGCCAGCACGTAATGCGAGTGCGTTCTCGATGGCTAGATAAAAGGGTGTCCATCTTGCCCGTGGCAGCTGTTGCCCGTGTTCGCCGAGCAAATCAGCAAGCTCGGTTTCGTAAAGCCCATGACGTGCGGCCCAGATGAGACTTAGACTTTGGCCGACGAGGTCTTTGCCGAAGTCGTGTTCCCAACGAGCAAGGATTCGTTCGTAGAGTTCCTTGGGATCGCGGGCGGAGAGATAGTCGGCGGCCTTCGCATGGAGTTCCTCGTGCTTGCCGAACTGGCGCAATTCGTCCAGCACGGCGCGAAGGTAAAGGGCGTTGCACGCGGGGGGGGTGGATTCCAATCTCGCCACGATGTCTGGGGGTGGGGTCTTGCTGAAAATCTTGATTCTGCTGAAAAACCCCATGAATGCTTCGACTAAGCTCAGCATGAACGGAGAATCCCCAATGATTTCAACCTCTCCTCCGCTCGTCCTGAGGCTCTCGA
>Ga0209726_10006796_pt1 | contig 13085 bp, 13 predicted proteins | sample Subgrocontami54m_FD_187453 | JGI IMG/M metagenome (GOLD analysis project Ga0209726, IMG submission 187453) | Subsurface groundwater microbial communities from S. Glens Falls, New York, USA - GMW46 contaminated, 5.4 m (SPAdes) (version 3) | ecosystem: Environmental > Aquatic > Deep subsurface >... | reverse complement strand
ATCCTGCGCGACGGTGCGATTGGGATAGGTTTTCTTGAGGTAGTCGAACGTCTCGCAGTGGAAGCCCGCCGAGCCGAGCGCGCCGTCGTAGATGCTCTCGCCGAGTTTCGGGCGCACGACGTGAACAATGGCGCGGACGAGCGGGCGCACGGTGTAATACTCGCCGCCGTTGCGCCCGGCATTGCCCATGTTCTTGATCTTGGCTTCGTAGAGGTGGGACAGTTCGTATTTCTCGGTCTGCGAACGGAAGCGCAGTTCGTCGATGTGGTCGATGATCTCGCGGAGGTTGTAGCCGCTTTGGATTTTGTTCTTAATCTCGCCGAAGATTTGCCCGATTTTGTATTCGATGGTGTTCGGCCCGGTGGCCCGCTGGGTGAAGCCGTGGAGGTAGGGAAAGAGCTTCTGATTGACGAAGTCGCGAAGGTCGTCGCCGGTCTGGGCGGCGTTGTGGTCGAGCTTGCCGTCCTTGCCCTTGGGCGCGGCCCAGCTTTCCCAGCGATAGGGTTTGTCGAGGATGTAGCTGTATTTCTTACCGCCGAGCGCGGCTTCATCAGCGCGGTCCTGCTCCAGCCCATCGAGGTATTTCAGGAAAAGCAGCCAGGAAGTCTGCTCGGTGTAGTCCAACTCGGTGGTACAACCGGCCTCTTTCCAGAGAACGTCGTCGATGTTTTTGAAGGCTTGTTCAAACATGGACTACTCGATTGGGTCAATCAAATACTTGTCTAATACTCATCCACCACGATCCGCGCAAGCTCCAGCCCTAACCATTCCGCCAGTTCTTTTATCTCGACGGTAAACGCGGGGAGCGGCAATCGCGCCACTTCGACCACGGAGCCGCCGCGGTGCGGTTTCAAGATGGTGCCTAGAATCTCCCAGTAGGTCGTATACGGCGGGCCTGGAACGGCGCTGCCTGTGATCCAGTAGCCTTTGTATTGTTCCATGATCCGGTCGTTATCTAGACGAACCTCGGGCCGCGCTTCTCATACACACTCTGCGGCCCTTGGCGCCAAACACTGACGAGGTCGACGTTTTTCGTAGACCGATAAATTGCCGGCGTTTTGGCAATGGCCTTATTGACCCGATCTTCGGGAAGCCCGAGATGCTGCGAAACCTCCGACACCGGCGATGTGACTCGTTAGGTTCATCTCGTCGGGGTCAGTCGTCGGGGTCAGAGTACTTTTTCATCACCGCCGTCAACAAAATAGTTCTCTGACCGTGTATGTTACTCACGCCCGGCGCGTGTTTCGCCGTCGCCTGGTGCGATTTGTCGGGCGACGCGCCGAACCGGCGAGTGCCGACGCACCGTGCAGTAACCCCTCCGTGCTGAGATCCTCATCGAGATCCGGCCAGTGAATACCGACGTAAGGTTGGCTAGCTCAAACAAGCGCCATCGCGCTTATTTTACCTTCTTGAGCGCTCGATAGGCGGCTTCGATATTAGTATCGAGCCGTTCTTTGCCACCCGACCAGTTTTGATATTCCGGCAAGCCCAGTTCCACTTTGATTTCGTCTAAGGATTTCCCTTGCGCCACCTGTTTGCCAACCCGATCCAAAAGAATGTCATAGAAAGTGTCGGTTTCGTCGAGCAGCTGCACGGTTCCCGGTAATCCATGCGCGGGCACGACGACTTCGGGATTTAGCGCCTTGAGCTTTTTGATGTCGGACTTGATGTTTTCGATGGTCACAAACGGCCGCAGGAACCCGAATCGTTTTACGGCCGCGGTCGCCGCCGAAAAAAGCACCCGTTCTTTTGGCAGCCAGATCGCGGTATCGGCATCGCTGTGGATGTTATTCAGTTGTAGCAGCTCGATGGTTCTGTCGCCCAGTTGTAAAACCATCCGATCGTGAAATTCGACATGCGGCGTGCCACACGAAAGCCGCGAAAGGCCTCGCGCATTTCGGCCGATCCAGCTATCAACTTCTCGTTCCGCTTTGGATCGTAATAATTCCCGATGCCCGCAGCCGCCCCCGCGGCGCCGATTACGATTGCGGGCGGTGAGAAAATGAAATTTCCGGTGGTATGGTCGTTATGTGTTTCGGTGTTGATGAGAAGGCGGATTGGCTGCGAAGTGAGTTGTTGCACGGCCTTCAAGATGATGAGCGAGTCCGGTGGATTGGGCCCGCTATCGATCAGGACCACGCCTTCCGGGGTCAGGATGATCCCACAGTTGGACTGCGCGTCTTTCGCGTAGACATAGATTCCGTCTTTGATCTTTAAGAAATTCCGCCCGAGGTCCTGGGCTAAAATCGGCTGGGTAAGAAACAGCAGCCAAAGGATGCCGGCAATTCTCCATTTCATATGGGTCCCCCCACAAGCGAAAAAGGAATTTGATAATTTATAAATTATATACTATGTAGCGCAGTGTGATTCTGAGAATCAAGACAAAACTGCTTTTCTGTGAACGCTTAGAAAGGGGCCTGCTTGGAATATTTCAGTCTCGCTGAGATCGCCTATAAGAAAATCAAAGAGGCGATTCTCAAGCACGAAATCGTTCCGGGTCAAAGGCTTTCGCACGAGGAGCTGGTTCTGCGGCTTAGTATCAGTCAGACGCCGATCCGCGAGGCGCTTTCTCGCTTAGCCCAAGAAGGGTACGTCACCCGGCTGACCAACCGCGGCTATCGAGTGAGTGAAATGACCGCTGAGGAGGTGATGGAGTTGTTCGGTCTGCGTTGCGCGCTGGAGTCCTACTGCGTTGACGAGGCGATTCGGCGCCACACTCCCGATGATCTCTTGGCATTGGAAAGGAATGTGAAGTCCTACCGTAACGCCATTACCGCGAACGGATCGCTCGTCGACCGCTATCTCATCAATAAAGATTTTCATCTTGCGGTTGCGCAAATCGCCGGCAACAAGTCGGTGTGCAGAATTTTGGACGATGCCTGTGAAAAGCTCGTGCTCAAAAGGCGCATCGAGGGTGTTTCGCATGGTGGGTTCGCTGTGTTGCGCCACCACAGAGAGATTTTTCAAGCGATAAAGCGCAAGGATGCGAAGAAGGCTCAAGAACTCATGAAAGCTCATTTGGAAGAGATAAAAAACATATTGCTCAGGCAGATTAAAGCTCGAACGCGAAGTGCGAGCGCGCATTAAATTCCAGGTTGCAATGGAGTCATGCATGGAGTTTCAGGCAAAAGACCTGCGAACCTTTTTAAAGATCCTCGATGATCGTTGGCCCGGCGAGGTGCTGCGGGTCGATACGCAAGGCAAGACGTTCGACCTGGCCGAGTGCGATGCCGCGGCATTTCTTGCCAAGCTCAAGGCGAGCGGCAAGCGGCCGGCGGCGTTGTTTCGTGGCTTTAAGACGGTGAGCGGCAAAACCTGGCATGGCGAGCTTCTATTCTCGGAGCTGGCGACCTATCGCAAACAGGCCGTGGCGCTGGATCTCGATGGCGAAGTGACCTTTCACCAGTTGGCCCAAGAGTTCTCCCGGAGGAACCGGCTCGCCCAAAAGCCGGTGAAAGTCCCGTCACGGGACGCACCGGTCAAGCAGACCGTCGCCACGGGAGCCGGGCTTTCACTCTTCGATCTGCCGGTGTACCGCAAAGACGAGTTCGATGCCAAACCCGGATGGCTTTGCGCCATCGGTATCGGCAAAGAGCCCGAGTCGGGAAGATATAACTGTTCTTGGCACCGCCTTCACGTGCATTCCCCCGAGCACGCCTCGGCGCGTATCAACCCGCGCCACTTGATGGAGTACATGAATCGCTACCGTGCCAAGGGCGCCGACAAGATGCCGGTAGCGTTCGTTCTCGGGCACCACCCGGTCTTTGAGGTCGCGGCGGGATCCAACTGCGCGTGGGGGGTCGATGAATATGATTTCGCCGGCGGCCTGATGGACAGTCCGCTGCGGGTCACGGAATCGGAGACTCTGGGGGCGGATTTTTTGATTCCGGCGGACGCGGAAATCATTGTCGAAGGTTTGATCGATCTCCATAAGAAAGAATTTTGCGGCCCCTGGGCCGATGTCATGCGCTACTACTCGCCGCAAACCCTGGAACCGGTATTTACGCCGACCGCGTTTCTCATGCGGCGCAACCCCATCTGCATCGGCAATTGGACGGGTCACGATAGTTACGGGCTGCTGGGCGCCGCTTCCTACATTTACAGCGTTCTCAAAGAGCGGTATCCACGGGTTCTGGCCGTCAATCAGGTCTGCCCCTATACCTATATCATTCAATTCAAGCCGCGAGTTCCCGGCGAGAGCACCCGCCTCGCCGCCCTGGCCCTGGGAAGCTTCGCGGATCGAATCAAGAACGTCATTTTGGTCGACGAAGATATCGATCCCTTCGATCTCAATCTCGTGTTGTTTTCCATCAGCACGCGAGTCGATGCCGACTCCGGACAGGTACAAATCATTCGCGATCTGCAAGCCAACCGCCAGGACCCGTCGACGGAGCGCGCCTTGCGTGTCGGCGGCTTGATCATCGATAGCACCAAGCCGGTGGGCAAACCGTTTCCAGAAATCGGCAAGGCGCCCGATGACGCAATCGCGAGAATCCGACTTGAGGATTTCGTCAGCACGGCTGAGTTGGGGAAAATTTCCGGGTGAGGAGAATGGCCGCAAAGCACGCAACGGGCGCAACAAAAACGGATTCACCGCAGAGACACTGAGTTCGCAGAGCTACCGATTCTTTGTGTCTCTGCGTCCTCTGCGCCTCCGTGGTGAAAAATCTTCTTCGCAAATAAGGAGACCACTTCAATGCCACCGGAATTTTATATTACTTGTCCACAGTGCGGTCACCGCTACAACGTGCACAAAATGATCTATGACGAAGGCGAAGATTTTTCCATGTTCTGCCCGCTCTGCGCGGCTCGTTATCCGAGGAAAGAGGGAAAGATCGACGCGGCCAACTTTGACGTGAAAAAGTAGGAACAAACATTGAAACCCGCAGATTTCCACTATCACCGGCCCCGCACGACCGAAGAGGCGCTCTCCCTGCTCAAAGGTTTTGGCGAAGAAGGCAAGGTTTTGGCCGGAGGCCAAAGCCTGATGCCGCTAATGAACTTCCGCCTGGCTCAGCCCGCCCATATCGTCGACATCAACTTCATCGAGGGGCTGGACTACATCAGGAGCGAGAACGGCGCGATCAAAATCGGCTGCCTGGCGCGCCAATCCCGGCTGCTGGGCGATTCGCTGGTGCGACAGCGCTGTCCCCTGCTCGCCGATGCCCTGGCTTACGTGGGCCACGAGCAGACGCGCAATCGCGGCACATTCTGCGGCAGCCTGGCGCACGCGGACCCGGCGGCCGAATTGCCGGCCGCGCTGCTGGCTTTGGATGGCTCGGTCACCGTTGGAAATTCGATGGGCAAGCGCGAAATCGCCGCCCGGGATTTCTTTCGTTCGTACCTGACGACCGCGCTTGCGAGCGACGAGATGCTGCTGGAAGCGTCGGTTCCCGAGCAACCGGCGCGGGCGGGCTCGTCCTTCGTGGAGTTTGCCAGAAGGTTCGGCGATTTCGCCATCGTCGGCGTCGCGGTCGTCTTGTTGCCGGACAAAGAGCGAATCGCGGACGCGAGCATCGCTCTGACCGGCGTCGGCGATAAACCCTGGCGAGAACGCAAGCTGGAAGAATCGCTCATCGGTAAATCTGCGTCGCCGGAGCTGTTTAGCAGCATGGCCAGCGAAATCGCCGCGAGCATTCGTCCGAACTCGGATATACATGGTAGCGAATCTTACCGTCGGTCGCTGGCCAGCGTGTTGACGCGGCGAGCTTTGACCGCTGCCTGGAACCAGGCGCGGCACGAGGGCTAATATGGCATTGCAACGAATCCGCTTGACGGTCAATGGCAAGCCGGTTGAAAGGGAAGTCGAGACGAGGATCAGCCTCGCTGATTTTCTACGCCATGATTTGTCCCTCACCGGGACCCATGTCGGCTGCGAACATGGGGTGTGCGGCAGTTGCACGGTGCAATATAACGGCGCACCGGTGCGTTCCTGCTTGATGCTTGCTGTGCAGGCCGACCAGAGCGACATTCTGACGGTCGAAGGGCTCAGCGAAAACGGCGCCCTCAATTCCTTGCAGCAGGTCTTCAAAAAACATCATGCGCTCCAATGCGGCTTTTGCACGCCGGGCGTCTTGATGACGGCGAGCGCGTTATTGCGAGAGAGCGGCCCGCTTGACGACGCGCAAGTGCGCCAGGCGGTGACCGGTCACCTGTGCCGTTGCACCGGCTACCAAAATATCGTCAACGCCATCGTGGAAGCCTCCGGGGGCGAGCCCCAGGAACCGTCGCGGCATGAGCATGCCGTCGCTTCCAAGTTCATCGGCGCCCGCGTGGAGCGCGCCGAGGACAACGAGCTGTTAACCGGCAAAGGGGTATTTGTCGATGACATCGATTTTCCCGGTATGCTGCATGCTTATATCGTCCGAAGCGTGCACGCCCACGCGAAGATTTTGCGCATCGACACGGGCGCGGCGAAAAAGGCCCCGGGGGTCGTCGAAGTGATCACGTTCAAGGATCTCGGCGCCGTGCGGAAGTTTCCCCTGACGATTCCGCATCCCAATTTAAAGCCGCTGACCGAATATCCGATGGCCGATGAAAAAGTGCGCTACGTGGGCGAACCTGTGGCCGTCGTCGTCGCGACCAGCCGGCACCTGGCCGAAGACGCCGCGCCGCTCGTGCAGGTGGAATATGAGCCGATGGCGCCCTGCGTGGATATCGAGCAAGCGCTGTCCGCCGACGCGCCGCTGATTCACGAGAGCGAATCGGATAACCTCGCCGGATTCATGAAGCAGTCGACGGGGGACGTCGATAGGGCGTTTGCCGAGGCCGATCATATCATCAAAGAAACGCTTCGGGTGCATCGCGGCGGCTGCCATGCGATCGAAACCCGCGGCATCGTCACGCACTACGAACCCAAAGAGGGCTTTCTAACCATCTGGGCTTCCTGCCAGGGCCCCCATCGTATTCGCCGCACGCTGCTGCAACTCATGGATGTGCCGGAACACAAAGTCCGGGTCCTTGCGCCGCGAGTCGGCGGGGGCTTTGGGCCGAAGGGAGGGTTCTATCCGGAGAATTTTCTCGTGCCCTGGCTGGCGGTCCGCTTGGGAACTTCGGTCAAATGGATCGAGGACCGCCACGAGCATTTCATCGCCAGCCGCCAGGAGCGCGATCAAACCCACTGGGTCGAAGCGGCGTTTAAGCAAGATGGTAGAATTCTCGCGCTCAAGAATACCTTTCTATACGACACCGGCGCTTACAGCACGAGTCTGGTGGTTCCCTGGATTACGCTGGCGACCCTGCCCGGGCCGTACAAGATTCCCAACCTGCAACTCGAATTCAAAGCGGTCTACACCAACAAAGTCACCGCGATGGTCGTGCGCGGCGCGGGCCGACCGCAGGCCTGCTATGTGATGGAAAAAGTCATGAACCGCATCGCGCGCGAAACCGGCATTGACCCGGCCGAAGTGCGGCGGCGCAATTTCATTCAAAAAGACGAGTATCCCTACGGCGTCGGGATTCTCTATCGCGACAACAACCCCCTCGAATACGACAGCGGCAATTATCCCGCCTGCCTGGAGAAATCGCTGGAACTTATCGGCTATGAGGATTTCCGAAGGACGCAATTAGAGCAACGCAAGCGCGGCATTCGCCTCGGCGTCGGCATCGCGGCTTACGTCGAAGGCACCGGGTTCGGGCCTTATGAGGGCGGCATCGTCAAGGTCGGCACCGACGGAAAAATTTACGTCTTCACCGGCGCAGCGTCCCAAGGTCAGGGACAGGAGACCGCGCTCGGTCAGATTTGCGCCGACTACCTCGGTGTCGACTTTAAAAATGTTCACGTCGTGACCGGCGACAGCGCGGGAATTCCTTACGGCGCGGGAACCTTCGCCAGCCGGGTAATGGTGACGGCGGGCAACGCTGTCGCCCAGGCGTCCCAGCAGCTTCGCCAAAAGGCCCTCGAATTGGCGGCCAACAAATTGGAGTGCCGTAGCGAAGACCTCGATTTGGCAAACGGGGAAATTTTCGTCAAGGGGACGCCGGAAAAGAAACTCACGCTCCGTGCGCTCGCGAATGAGGCCGCCAATCGCGTGTCGGGCTTCATGGTGGACCGCAGCATCGAACCGGGGCTGGAAGCGACGGTTTACTATTCACCGCGCCGCTCGACGCATTCCAACGGTGTCCATATCGCGGTGGTCAAGGTCGATGAGGAAACCGGCCATGTGGAGGTGCAACGTTATGCCGTCGCGCATGACTGCGGCGCGATCATCAATCCAATGCTCGTCGATGGTCAGATTCACGGCGGGGTGGCCCACGGCATTGGCAACGCGCTCTATGAAGAGGTGATTCACGACGAAAACGGGCAGATTCTGAACGGCAGTTACATGGACTACTACTTGCCCGGCGCGATGGAGGTGCCACGCATGGAGGTGGCCCATATCGAGACGCCAACGCCGCTCAACCCGCTCGGCTGCAAGGGCACCGGCGAAGGCGGCACGATCCCCGCGCCGACCGCGGTGGCTTTGGCGATCGAAGACGCGCTGTCAGACTTGAATGTAAAGGTGAATCGGATACCAGTGAGTCCGGAGGTGTTGTTGAAGTCGATTGAGGATGCGAAGCGATCCGATGATTTGCATTCTTCCTCTCCCTCTGGGAGAGGATCGAGGTGAGGGCGATCAGCGCGTGCGGCCCCTCACCCTTCCCTCTCCCAAAGGGCGAGGGTGAAGATTGGATTGTGCAAGTGATGATCGTGTTCAATATTTTGTTTGGACCGAGGAGCTAAAGATCAATTCATTGCGCTTCATAATCGCCGTCGTGATCGCCTGCTGTTGCCCCAGTTGGGCGGCCGCGCAAACCCGCAATGTGCGCGCGTGCACGCCGGGGCTCTCGCCGTCGTTTACCTATCTAAACGTCGCGCAGGACCGCGGCTTCTTCGCCCAGGAAAAACTGCAAGTGGAAATATTGGCGGCGCGCGGCCAGCTGTGCATCACGGCGCTCGTCGCGGATCAGATCAGTTTTACGACCAATCCGACCGCTTTCGATCTCATGGTGGAGGGGAGGCTCAAGGGCAAGGTACTCTATACTGCGGCGCTAGGCCTGGGGCACCGTTTGATCGTCGCCCCGGAGATCAAAAGCTATGCCGATCTCAAGGGCAAGACGCTTGCTATCAGCACGTTCGGCGGTTTTGCCGATAAACTGACGCGAGAAATTCTCGCTCAGCATGGTTTGCAAGCGCTCAAGGATGTCATGCTGCTGCAAATAGGCACGGCGGATTTGCGCTACGCGGCCTTAAGATCGCACAAGGTGCAAGCTACAGTGTTGGTCGGCCATTACGCGGTGACGGCCCTCGAGGAAGGACATCGCGAGCTGGAGTATGAATCGCCGCCCTATGTCACCGGTCCTATGATCACTCTCGATAGCACGCTGGCGCGCGACCGCGCGATGGTGACCGGGTTCGTGCGCGCCGTCATGAAAGGCCATCTGTTTTTCCGGCAGAGGCCTGAGCAGGCCGTGGCGATCATGCAGAAGGCGCTGCGCCTGGAAGACAAGAAGCTCGCCGCGCAGTTGCACAAGGACGAAATGCGGCGTTACAACGCGGCCGGGCGGCTAGATGACTCCTATCTCAAACGTGTCGTCGACCGGGCTCGCGCAGACAGCGTCGCCAAGCGCGATCTCGACATTAAAGAACTGTTCGACTTCAGTATCGCCAAGGATGTAGAAGAGGAGCTGAAAAGAGTGCAGTGGAATCCGTAGGTAGTGGTTCAGTTTCGCAAACATTTGTAGGGGCGACCCCCTGTGGTCGCCCGTCCCAGAGGGCAGACACAGGGGTCTGCCCCTACATTGACGATTCGTTGAAATCAAATTGAACCACTACTAATTCGTAACCCGACTTGACTGATACAAGCGATCATTAAATGATTTTGGATTTTCAATTTCGGATCATGGATTGGGGGAAAAGAGCATGAACAAAAGACATTGGATGCGATGGGTGGTTTCTTCTTCCGACAATCCAAAATCCAAAACCTGTCCTGAGCTTTGCCGAAGGATCGAAAAGCGGCCCCGCAGACCAAAATGGCGTGGGGTTGTTGCCTTCGCCGTCGCATTTGCGCTGTGTGGGGCTGTGGCTCAGGCGCAGCAGACAGGAAGAATCTTCCGCCTAGGTTTCCTGGATAATAGCACTGCTTCTGGAATCGCGGTCCTCCTGGACGCGTTCCGGCAAGAGCTGAGCAAGCTCGGATGGATCGAGGGAAAGAATATCACCATCGAGTACCGGTTTGCCGAGCAAAAGAATGAGCGCCTGCCTGAGCTTGCGGCGGACTTGGTTCGTCTTAAGGTCGACCTAATTCTGGTCTCAGGGACAACACCTGCGTTAGCGGCCAAGAGCGCCACCACGACCATCCCCATCGTGATGACGAACCCTGCGGACCCCGTGGCTTTAGGTCTGGTTGCCAGTCTGGCGCGACCGGGCGGCAATGTCACCGGGTTCGCGAGTTTATCGAACGAGCTAATTACCAAAAGGCTAGAGATACTCAAGGACGCAATCCCCAAGCTCGCCCGAGTTGGAGTTCTGCGGCTGGGAGCCAACATAGCACAAGACCTCCAACTGAAAGAGCTCAGGCCCGCGGCTCTGCACCTGAAGCTAAACTTGGAGGAGATCGAGACGCAACTCGACCCCAAAGGTTTAGAGAGCGCCTTTCAAACCGCAAAGCAGAGCAGGTGGGCGCGATTATGACGACCTCCGGTCGCTCTTTTTTCGCCGAAAGAAAACGGATCGTCGAGCTTGCCAGCAAATACCGGTTGCCGGCTATTTACCCAGAGCAGGAGTTTGTCAATGAGGGTGGCCTCATGTCCTACGGGGCGGACTACGAGGACCTGTACCGCAAGGCCGCCCACTATGTAGACAGGATTCTCAAGGGAACGAAACCTGCTGATCTTCCGGTACAGCAGGCGATGAAGTTTGAATTCATCATTAACCTGAAGGCGGCAAAACAGATTGGGATCACGCTCCCATACGAACTGCTGGCGCGGGCGAATAAAGTGATTCAGTAATTTTGGATTGAGGAGAAGGCCAATGTAAGAGGGAACTGTCAGCAGCAAGCCCTCGCACAAGTGACGTGCTAGACCATTAACGATGGTCCGTTTTTGGCTTTCGAGAAAAATACCACCAGGAGCCAACGACTGCGATAAGAGCGACTATAGCGGCCAATAACATGAGTTCCATAGGTCATTCCTCCCGAGAAAGGTAAACGGCAAACACAATCAAAAGAAAAGCGATTGCTAAAATGATAGCGCCAATGCCATACATCGAGGGCGAGATCTCCTTCGCGAATATTCCTTGTGCCATGGTTGCTAGCAAAATCCCGACGCCCAGTTTTTCGGCGACATCCGCAGTCCTTTTTCGCTGCCCTTTGTCCACGGATAAAGCATACCAGCGAGGGACTAGGATGCGCAACTCGCCGACAGTTAAGGCGTCCGACAGGCATCAAGGTAATATCCTGAAGGATGTTGAGTCCGCCGACCTTCCCGTGGAGCAGCCGATGACGTTCGAGTTAGTGTTCAAGCTCAAGACCGCCAAGCAGCTCGGCGTGACGATTGAGCCTAACGTGCGGGTGGGGGCGACGAAGGTGATTAAGTAGGCAATAGGCAGGAGGCAATAGTAAGAATTTGGGATTTTCGATTGCGTGTCTGTTGAGAGGTCTTCTTCCTCTCCCAGTGGGAGAGGGTGAAATACCGGGAGCGAGGCTAGAGGCAAATATTGTGTTGAATCTAAATTTAACGACGGAGGTGACGTTATGGTTATGATGGAACGGTTCGGTAGCCCGGCGACTAGGATCATGTCGGCAATGAAAAGTTTTCAGATTCCGGTGCGCTCGGTGCAACCGGGGGACAGGTTGCTGGTCATCACCGATGACGCGATGGACCCGCTGATCTGGCAGTGCATGATGGCGGCGATCAACGAGAAAGGCGGCGAGGCGGTTCTGTGCATGTGGCCGCGATTGCCGCACCACTTTGCCGACGTGCCGCAGATGGCTATCGAAGCGGCGCGCGGCGCCGACGTGATCGTCGCGCTCACCACGACGGCGATGAGCAACTCGACGCCGGGGTCGCGCGCAATGCGGCAAGCGTGCGGCGGGCCGATGTGGCTGATGGAGGAATTGACTATGGAAATTCTTACCGACGGCGGCGGTCGCACCACCATGGCGGACGTGGAAGAAATTTGCGCGCTCGGGCGCAAAGTCGGCGACCTGCAAGATAGGGGTAAAAAGATCCGCGTGCAAGCCGACAACGGCACGGATCTCACGGCCGAGATCGGCGGTCTGGAGCCTGGGTTCTTTGCCAACTGGTGGGGGCGAATCCCATTCGGTCGTCATCCGAAGACCGGAAAATTAGCCGGCGGCACCTGGCCGTGGGGCGAAGCCCATGTCGAGCCGGTGCCGGGGACGGCGAATGGCAAAGTTGTGTGGGACGTGACGGCGCAGTATCCCCCTGGCCGGTGGAAGCATCCCGTGACGCTGGTGATCGAGAACGGCCGCTGCGTCGATATTCAAGGCAAGACCGAAGCCGACCAGGTTCGCTGGTTCGTCACGACCTACGGCGACGAGAACTCCTGGCTTGTCGGCGGCGAGATATCGGTCGGGCTTAATAAGCTCTGCCAGAAATACAACGACTCGGTGCGCGAGTGGAAGAAGCATTACGGCGCGATGCATTTCGGTATCGGCCACGGCGCCGACCGCGGCAAGGTCAACAGTATTCTACGGCTGGAAGGAATCACCGACTACATCACGATTACCATCGACGATACTGTGGTGTGCGAAAAGGGCCAGTTTAAGATCTGAGGGGATTATTCACCACAAAGCGCACAAAGTAGGGGCGCGATTCATCGCGCCCTCAGACGGAAGAAACGAAAGACAGAAAATCGTTTAGCCGCAAAGTCCGTCATGCCCGCCCCCGATCAGGGTCGGGGGCAGGCTCCGGCGGGCATCCGGGGCGGTGACCGCGGAGTGATTGATGAGACAAAGACTGGATTCCCGCTTTCGCGGGAATGAGTGCGCCCGTGAGGGCGCCACATTAGCACGGTGAAAGTCCGTGTCGGAGTATGCCACAACTCCGTAGCCGAAGGTAACTGCGTTGGCCCGAAGCAAGGT
>Ga0209726_10006795_pt1 | contig 13087 bp, 5 predicted proteins | sample Subgrocontami54m_FD_187453 | JGI IMG/M metagenome (GOLD analysis project Ga0209726, IMG submission 187453) | Subsurface groundwater microbial communities from S. Glens Falls, New York, USA - GMW46 contaminated, 5.4 m (SPAdes) (version 3) | ecosystem: Environmental > Aquatic > Deep subsurface >... | reverse complement strand
GCCCTTATCGAGGTCCTCCAGCCTCAGAGCGCAACAAAAATGGCGGAAACGGACAAGCCCAAAACGCTAAAATCTCCAAGGGTTTTCATCAGCCCACCCCAACCCTCTCCCCAAAGGGGAGAGGGAGAAATACTCATGAACTTCCTTACCAAACTCTTGGCCGTCGACGCTCCGGCGAACACGGCGCTGACTTCCGCGGAGCTGCACTTCCGCGGGCTCATGCCGTGGTGGCTGGCGGTGCTGCTGCTGCTTGCACTGGCGGTCGGCGTGTTCTATCTGTATCGGATGGAGCGCGGGCCGTTCGGACCGGTCCGCCGCGCCGTCATGATCGCGCTGCGCGTGGCCCTGCTCGCCTTGCTGCTCGTTTTCCTGGCTCGGCCGATGTTGCTCGCCGAGTTCGCGGGCAAACGCAATCGCCCAGTCGTCGTTCTGCTCGACAACAGCCAGAGCATGATGCAGCAGGATCGCCGGCTGACCGACGCCGACCGGTTCCGCGTCGCCCTGGCGCACAATCTCGTACCGCTGGGGACCAAGATTGACGACGAAAAATCGCTCACCAACCTGCCCGCCGCGACGCCGAAAGACCCGGCCCGCGCCGAGCTGGTCCGCTGGGCGCTTGAGCATCCGCAATGGAAACTACTCGACGGCTTGCAAAAGCACGGCCCTTTGCGGCCCTACGTCTTCGGCCAGCGTTTGCGCGGCACACAAGACGACGGCGGCGCACCCCCCCCTTCCCCCCCTTTGCAAGGGGGGGAAGGGGGGGTGGCGCGGCTGCTCACCAGCTTCAAGGCCGACGAAGCGAAAACAAGTTTGGCGGATGCCATTCATGAAGTCCTGCAACGCAAGGACGGCGATGCGCCCACCGCGATCGTCGTCATCACCGACGGCCAGGACAACGCCAGCAAGTTCACGCTGCCGGAAGCAGCGGAGGAATGTGCCCGCCAGCAAGTGCCGCTGCACGTTTGGGGCGTCGGCACGGCGGAAGGCGGCAGTTTGAAGCTGAAGGAGTTGGGTTCGCCGGAAACGATCTTCGTCGATGACACGATCTATGTCCCGGTGCGCTGGCGGGCGCAGGGCTTCAAGAAGGGCACCGTCGAAATTGTCGTCACGCTGGGCGGCAAGCAGGTGCTGCGCAAGGAAGTGCCGGTGCAGACAGGCGAGGATTTGCGCGATGTGCTCAGCTTCGTCGTACCCAAGGGGAAGGAGAAAGAAGAAAACCTCGACCTGGCCGTGACGATGCAGCTCAAGGGAAGCGATCAGTTCAAAGACGCGATGGCGCGCGCGGTGCGCGTCGTCGACCGCAAGATTCGCGTGCTGGTGATCGAGCATGCGCCGCGTTTCGAGTACAAGTTTCTGCAAACGTCGCTGCTGCGCGATCGCCGCGTCGAGGCCGAGTTCTTGCTCGTTCAGGCCGATCCGAAGGTTGCCAAGTCCGGCCCGCCGTTTCTGCCGGAGTTCCCGCCGACGCGTGAGAAGTTCTTCGAGGCCCGCTACAACGCGATCGTCCTGGGCGACGTGGCCGCGACGTATTTGGGCAAGGAGCATCTCGACTGGATCAAAGAGTTCGTCGAGAACCGCGGCGGGCTGATCGTCATCGCGGGCCGGCAACACATGCCGGCTACATATGCCGATACGCCGCTCGCCGAGGTGCTGCCGGTCGAGTTCGTGCCTCAGAAATTCAAGGTCGAGGCCGAAGTTCGCACGCAGGAGTATCCGCCGACGTTGACCGACATCGGCCAGCGCATGGAGATGTTGACGCTCGCCGACACGCCCGAAGAGAACCTGAAAGTTTGGCAGGGTTTGCCGGGCTTTCACTGGCACTACCCGGTGACGAAGCTGCGTCCGGCGGCGACGAGCCTGGTCGTCAACCCGCGCGCCAAGATGGGGGAACAACCCTTGCCGATCGTCGCCACGCAGTGGTACGGACAGGGGCAAGTGATCTATTTGGGCACCGACGAAACTTGGCGCTGGCGCTTCAACGTGCAGGACAAGCATTTCATCCGCTTCTGGGGCCAGATGATTTACCAGGTCGGTTTGCCGAGCCTGATGGGCGAGAGCGCGAAGCGCGTGCAGGCGTCGCTGGAGCGCTCGCAAGCGGTGCTCGATCAACCCGGCTCGATCTTCGTGCGGCTGCTCGACAAGAACTTCAAGCCGCGCCGCGATGCGCAGGTCGAGGCGACGCTCGATTACGTCGATGCCAAGCCGGGGCAGGAGAAGATTCGCAAGATCACGTTGCAAGCGATTCCCGGCCGCGCCGGCGATTACCGCCATTTGCTCGCTCACGATCGTCCCGGCCGGTTCGAGTTGAAAGTCGCCAATCCGGAAATGAACACGTTCGCTTATCGTGTCGAGCTGCCGCCGCGGCACGAGCTGGAGGATTCGGGCCTCGCCGAAAAGGCGCTGCGCGAGCTGGCCGAATCGAGCGGCGGCCGGTTTTATCGCGAAGAAGATCTGTCCAAACTCAGCGGGGCCATCGAGACACGGCAAGTGCAGTTCACGCGGCGCCAAGAGATTCTCTTGTGGAACCCGCTGGCATTTCTGTTGTTCCTCGCGCTAATCACTGCGGAGTGGGTGGTGCGAAAGTTCTCCAATTTGAGTTAGCAAGAGCCGCGCACGAAGTAAGCGGTGCGAAACCAGCCGCTTACTTCGTGCGCGGCTCTTTCGGCAAATGATTTTCGGTAGTTGCACAATCGATACAGCCGATACTATTTGACAGCGTCCTCGATCGTACTATCTGGCGCACAGCGTTTGAAAATGTTCAATCTCGGCAAACTTGCGAAGGCGATGACGCCATTGCTTCTGGGCCTCTCTTGCCTGGCTGCCGCGGGTTGCGCGCATGCTCCCATTTACGATGCTCCCCTCAGCCCTTCGTTGGCGCCGCATGCTGCCCAATTTCCGGAACACGACGGCGACGCAAAAACGGCAAATGTCGTTCCGGCGTCGCTCGACGATCTGCTGACGCTGGCGACCAGCCGGCATCCGGAGTTGCGTTCGGCACGCGCCAGAGTCGAGGCGGCGCAGGGGGCGCTCATTCAGGCCGGGCTCTATCCCAATCCGATGATCGGCCCCGCTTTCAAGGAAATCGGCCATCGCGACAATGCCTGGGGCGAGATTGGCGTTGAACTGTCGCAGACGATCGTCACGGCCGGCAAGCTGGAATTGGCCCGGGCGGCGGCGGCGCACGGCGTCACCGCGGCCGATTGGCAAGCGCACACGCAATGGTTCATGGTGGTGACGCGCGTGCGTTTGGCATATGTCGAGTTGCTGGCGGCACAGCGCGAACGCGACACCATTATCGACATTGAACGTGCGGCCAAGGATATCTTGCAAGCGGCCCAGACGTTGGAAAAAGCCGGCGCTGGCAATCGCCCCGACGTTATCCGCGCCGAGGTCGAGTTGCAGCAGCAGACGCTTAGGAAAGCGGTGGCGGACAGCAAAGTCGAGGCGGCTCAGCGTGCTCTGGCGGCGGCCGTCGGCGTACCCGATGTGGAACTTTCGGCGCTGCGCGGCGATCTTGCCAAGGCGCCGCCGGCCTACGCCTGGAACACGCTCATCGACTGGACGCTGCAAGCTTCCGCCGAGCTGCAAGAAGCACGGGCCATGGTGGCGCAGCGCGAAGCGTTGCTGCAAAGAGCGCGCGCGGAGGTGACGCCGGATATCAACCTGAAAGCGATGCCGGTTTATTCCAACCCAGAGCGGCAATGGAAGGGCGAACTCATGGTGATTGCGGCCGTGCCGATTCGCAATCGCAACGAAGGCAACATCCTGGCGGCCAAGGCCGAGGTAGCCAAAGTGCGGGCCGACGAGGAAGCTACGGCACTGCGGCTGCGCGAGCGCCTGGCCGCCGTCTATCAGCGCTTCCAGGCGGCCCAGGTGCAGGTCGACGCTTACGGCAAGAAAAAAGTCGGCATCGTGGACAAGGCCCGCGAATCGCTGAAGCTGGTCGAAGTCGGCTACCGCGGCGGCGACGCCAAGTACGGCTACACGGCGTTGCTCCAGGCCCAACAGGTGCTGTTCGCCGCCCAGCTCGCTGAAGTGCAAGCGCTCGCCGAATGGCAACGCGCCGCCGCCGAATTGGCGGGCATCGCACAACTCGATAACTGGCGCGACCGCCCGAAGGCTCCCTGAACGGCGCTCTTTGCGTTTCACTTTTGGCTGATGAATAACGATTCAGAAAGCAAATCCTCGATTGTCGGCGTCATCCTTGGGATTCTGCCAGTCCACCCATTGTGTATCCGTGGTACGTCCGCTTACAATCACCTCTGATCTCTTCGCAAATTGCCCCAGGGTTTCGCGCCATGTCACGCACCGTTGCCATGCTCGTTCCCGCGCTGTTGTTCCTTGGATTACTCGGCTGTCAGCCGAAATCGCCGAGCGCGGCACATCCGGCGGCCGCGCCGGAGAAGCCCAAAGACGAGGCCGACCTGGCGTACATCACCCTGCCAAAAAAGGCGTTCAAGTCGACCGGCATCCAAACGGCGACTTTCGAATCACAAATGGTGCAAGAACGGTTGACGCTCACCGGCTGGATCATGGCCAAGCCGGGACATGAAGTGATCGTGACGGCGCCGGCGGCCGGATATGTGCGCCCGGCAAAGGGGCAAGCGGCCGCGCCGACGGCCGGCGAGCGCGTGAGCGCCGAACAGGAGCTGTTGATCTTGGAGCCGGTGCTCACGCCTTTGGACCAGATTCAACTGCGCATTTTGAAAGTCGGCGTGGAAAGCGAGTTGACCAAGGCGAAATCGAGCGTGGAGAATGCAACCAAGGAATATGACCGCGTGCTCGACCTGCACACGAAGAAACTGAAGAGCGATCAAGACTTCGAATTGGCGAAGAAGGCGTTTGAATATGCCAAGGAAGATCTGGCGGCGGCGCAGGAAAAGGTGAAGCTGTTCGGGACCGCCAACATTCCGCTGCGGGCCCCGCGCGGCGGCGCCGTGCTCGCTTTGCACGCTAGTCCGGGCCAGTATGTCGCCGCCGCCGCCCCGGTCGTGACGATCATCGACATGCAACCGGTCTGGGTGCGCGTGCCGGTGCCGGAATTCGATCTGCCGCACATCGACCCGCGGCAGAAAATCGCGATCACCTGGAAGAACGGCAACGGCGGCGGTTCGACGCCGGCAGCATTCAGCGCTCATCCCACCGGCCGCGTCGCCCAGGTCGATGCCCAAAAGCACACCGCCGACTTCTGGTACGAGCTGGCGCCGTTCAAGGACGCGCCGGTCTTCTATAAGGACCAGATGGTCACGGTGTACATGCCGATCGGCAAGAAGCAATCGGCCGTGGTATTGCCGTGCTCCGCGGTTGTGTACGACACGCATCGCGGCGCCTGGGTGTACGTGGACCGGACCAAGGCGGACGACAAGCAGCATCGTTTCGTGCGTCAGCGTGTCCAGCTCGGCGCCCACCTCGAAGACGGCCTCATCGTGCAAGCCGATTTGATCCAGGGCGAGCGCATCGTGACCCATGGCGCTGCCGTGCTCTTTAGCCGCGAATTTCACAAGACGCCGGTCGGCGAGGATGACGACGACTGATGTTGCGCGCCCTGGTGGACCTGGCGCTCCGGCAGCGCCACGTCGTCGTGCTGGCGGCCGGCGTGTTGCTCCTTCTGGGCGGCTGGGCGACCGTACGCGCACCGCTCGACGTCTTTCCCGAGTTCGCGCCGCCCATCGTCGAAGTGCAGACCGAAGCGCCGGGCATGTCGAGCACCGCCGTTGAAAACTTGGTCACGATCCCGCTCGAAAGCGCCGTCAACGGCATCCCGCGCATGACGACCTTGCGCTCCAAGTCGGTGCAGGGGCTGTCGAGCGTCTTCATGTTTTTTGAGCGCGACGCCGATCTGTTTCAAGTGCGACAAATGGTCAGCGAGCGCGTCGCCGTGGCGGCCGCCAAGCTGCCCGGCCAGGTCCAACAGCCGCGCGTCATGCCGCCTCTGTCATCCACCAGCCGCGTGCTGCACATCGGACTCACACCGAAAAAGCTCGAGCAACTCCAACCTGGCGAGCCGAAGCTGGACATCACCGAAATCTCCGTGCTCATGCGCTGGGTGATTGAGCCGCGTCTGTTGCGCGTGCCCGGCGTCGCCAATGTCTCGACGTTCGGCCAGCACGATAAGCAATATCAGATTCTCGTCAGGCCGGACGACCTGCGCGCCTACGGCGTGACGCTCGAGCAAATCAAGCAAGCGGTGAAAGGCTCCGTCGTCAACGCCAGCGCCGGCTTCCACGACACGCCCAATCAACGCTTGGCCGTGCAGTATTCCACGCCCATCAACCGGCCGGAGGATCTGGCGCGCATCGTCATCGCGCACCACAACGGGGCGCCGCTCTACCTCGGGCAGGTAGCGACGCTGACCACGGGCAATCCACCGTTTATCGGCGAGGGCGTGATCGGCGACGAGGCCGGCTTGTTTGTCGTCGTCGAGAAATTTCCGTGGGCCAACATGCTGCAAGTGACCCGTGATGTGGAAAAAGCCCTCGACGCGCTGCGGCCCAGCATTCCGGGTGTCGCCATCACACAGAGGATTTTTCGCCCGGCCACGTTCATCGAGTTGGCCGTGGACAATCTCGTTTGGGCGATGATCCTGGGCTGCCTCGTCGTTAGCCTCATCCTGATTGCATTCCTTTTTGAGTGGCGCACGGCGGTCATCAGCTTGACGGCGATTCCATTGTCGATCGTGGGCGCGCTAGCCGTGCTGGTGTACTGGGGCGTGACGGTCAACACCATGGTGCTGGCGGGCCTGGCGATTGCGATTGGCGAAGTCGTGGATGATGCGATCATCGACGTGGAGAACATCGTCCGCCGACTGCGCGAGAATCGCACCCCCCCTGTGTCCCCCCCTTGCCAAGGGGGGGATACAGGGGGGGTGACGCCGCGCTCGGCGCTGGTCGTGGTGCTCGAGGCCTCGCTGGAAGTCCGCAGCGCCGTCGTCTACGCCAGCTTCATCGTCGTGTTCGTGTGCCTGCCGATCTTTTTCATGAGCGGCGTGGCCGGGTCGCTGTTTCGACCACTGGTGACGGCGTACGTGCTGGCGGTGATGGTGTCGCTGGTAGTCGCGCTGATTTTGACGCCGGCGCTGTGCCTATTGCTGTTGCCTAACGCGCGGGCCGCGCAGCGCGACGCGTGGCTGGCACGAATGGTCCGCACTATTTACCGCAAAACGCTGCCGGTGGCACTTCGTTGGTCGGCATTGGTTTACGTTTTGCTCGTGGTGGCGGCCGGCGGCGCCGGCTGGTGGTTCCTGCAGTTGCGCGAGGAGTTTCTGCCTCAGTTTCAGGAGACCGATTTCCTGATGCACTGGGTCGCCAAGCCGGGCACGAGCCTCGAGGTAATGCGCGACGACATCCGCCGCGTCGGCAAACAGATGCTGGAAGAAACCGACGTCAAGCAATTCGGCTCGCACATCGCCCGCGCGGAACTCGGCGAAGAGGTGGTCGGCTCCAACTTCAGCGAGTTGTGGATCAGCCTCGGCGATTTCAAGGGCGATTACGCCGCCGCCAAGCGCAAGATCCTGGGCGAGATGGCCGAACATCCCGGCTTCGAGCATGATTTGCTCACCTATCTGCAGGAACGCATCAAGGATGTATTGTCGGGCGCCAGTGCGTCGATCGTGCTGCGCATCTACGGTCCGGAGCTGGACGGTTTGCGCGCGCGGGCCGCCGAGGTGCGCGACGCCATCGCGCAAGGACAAAATCAAGGCAAGGTACCCGGCGTCATCGATCTCAAAATCGAGGCGCAGGTGTTGGTGCCGCAACTCGAACTCGTTTTCGATTTGTACAAGATGGCCGACTACGGCTTGCGCGCCAAGGATGTCGGTGATTCCCTGACAACGCTGCTCAACGGCACGACGGTGGCGGAAGCGCATCAGGATCAGCGGAAGTTCGACATCGTCGTGCGCGGCCATCCGGACTTGCGGCGGCACCTGCTCGATCTGCGGCGCTTGGAGATTGATCTGCCCGGCGGCAAAGGGACCGTCCCGCTCGCCGCCGTCGCTGATTTGCGACTCATCAGCGCTCCCAACGCGGTGCGGCACGACAAGGCGTCGCGCTGCATCGACGTGACCTGCAATGTTAAGGACCGCGACCTCGGCAGCGTGGCTCGCGACATCCAGGCCCGTCTCAAAGACCTGCCCGCGCGCACCGGCTATCGCGTCGAACTGCTCGGTGAATATCAAGCGCGCATGGAAAATCAGCGGCAACTGCTCATCTACAGCCTGGTCGCGCTGCTCGGCATCGCGGCGCTCTTGTTCATGGACTTTCAATCGCTGCGGCTGACATTGCTCGTGCTGCTGACGCTGCCGTTCGCGCTGATCGGCGGCGTGGTCGCGGCGGCGCTAACCGGCGGCACGCTGTCGCTCGGCTCGCTGGTCGGCTTCATCACCGTGCTCGGTATCGCGGCCCGCAACGGCATCATGATGGTTAGCCACTGGAAGCACTTGCAACTCGTCGAAGGCGAGCCGTGGGGCATGGAATTGGTCCTGCGCGGGGCCACGGAGCGCGTCGTGCCAATTCTGATGACGGCGCTGGCGGCGGGACTGGGACTGTTGCCGTTGGCATGGAGCGGTTTGAAGCCGGGCTATGAAGTGGAATATCCGATGGCGGTGGTGATTCTGGGCGGGTTGGCGACTTCGACGCTTTTGAATCTGCTGGTGCTGCCGGTGCTGTATTGGCATTTCGGACGGGTCAAATACGAAACTACCCATTTTGCCTAATTGACGCAGACACTTCAAAAAATGCGTTGCACCGTTGCACGCAGTCGTGAAGCGTGCAACGCAAGACGGTTCGCAAATCTGAGAAAATCCTTAAGATCTTATGCGAGATCATCTTGTGTCATTTAGTCAACGAATAATACGGGCCTGGTTCAAAAACGCGCGGTTGAGGGTGCCAAGCGACTACGCACCTGACTGGGCCACTTGGCCTAGTCGGTACAGTCGTGGTTCATTTCCGCAACCATTGGATTGATAACCCTTTGCGACGAAGAAATTGGGCGACTAGGCCACAATGCACCGACACTCCACACACACACTTGATTGTTACCCGGTTTTGAACCAGGCCAATAATACGACATGGTTCAAGAATAGTCACTGGCATAGGTGATATTCGAGACGACAGGATTCCGACACAGTTGGCACGCACTCAACTTCCTATCCCCTTGAGTCATCAAATGTTACATCAAAAAATATGCCGGCATCACCTGACAGAATGGTGTAGTCCCTGCTGCGTTTGCACTGTCACCCAGAAATGACAAGAATTGAACCATGCCAATAATACCTGATTAGTTGAACCTAATCGTGCAACGCATTTCTGGTGCTGCGCCATTCTTGTGGGGCAGACATTCCTGTCTGCCACTGAAGCCGCTGAATACGCAGGCAGACAAGAATGTCTGCCCCACAAAGACCAGCCGATTCCACAAGTTTGGCGGAGAACCGCATTTCTCTTCAGGCACTCCATGCCACTTCAGCGCGGCGTCCCCGGAATCTTTCTGGCGTTCGGGTCTTCCGGCGGGCGGTCCAAACACAAGTAGGCGAACAGGTCGGCGATTTCCTGCGGCCGCAATTGCTTCTCCACGTCTTCCGGCATGTATGACAGTTTGCTGCGCAGCACCTGATCGATGTTGTCGCGCGGAATCGTCTCGATCTTGCCGCCTTGCGTTTTCAGGACGATGCGCTGCGGGCTTTCTTCGACGACCAAACCCGCCAAACTTTGGCCGTTGTTCGTGACCACGGTCGTCGCGGTGTAGCCGGCGCCGATCACCAAAGATGGATCGAAGACGTTGGACAAAAGCTGCTCGAAATCGCTGCGGCCGTTCGACGTGATGTCGGGGCCGACGTCCTGGCCTTCGCCGTACATCTTGTGGCATTGGGCGCAGATCTTGTTGTAGTGCAGCCGGCCCGCTTTCGGATCGCCGGGCGTTGTCTTGAGCAGGTCGCGCATCTCGGCGACGAGCTGTTCGCGCTGCGGATTGCGGTCGGTTCGCACCGTGCCCCAGACTTTGGTCACTTGCTTGACGAGATCGGCATCCTTGCTGGCGAGCAGTTTGCGGACCTGGTTGACGTTGAGGACGCTGGGCGGCAGTTTCTTGGCGGCGATTTCGCCAAGGAGGGTCTTGCTCCAGACGGAGCGTTGCGTGAGTAGGTCGATGGCCTTGGGTTGCACGTCCGGTTCCAATTTCGTGTACGCGCCCAGTAGAACTTCGGCAACCTTCGGCGAATCCAGCTTTCCGAGCGCTGCGATGGCCTGGCCGCGAAACGCCGTCGTCGATTCAGCTTTCTTAACCATGTCAAGCACACGGTCGAGCACAGCCGTATCACCGGCCGCGATGAGGGCTTCTAATGCTTTGATCCGGTGAAACGCCGGAAGTCCGGATATTTCGAGGATCCTGCGCGTTGCTTGAACGCCTTGCTCGTCCTTAAGCGTGGCACCTAGGTACGCGATTTGAAATCTTAGTCCCAGCCCGAAATGGTCATCCAGATTCTGCTCCAACTTGTGCATGACAGGCAACAGCTTGTGTTTGAGCGATTGGAGCTGCTCTCCGCGTAATTCGCCGGATTGAACTTTTGCCTCCAACGCCGCCAGGACCTGGGCACACACATGGAAATTCTCTTTAGTCCCACCCAACAGGTTGACGAGCGATACGATCGCATCTGGATTCTGTTGCTTCGTTCCGAGGATGCGATCGACGACCCGCGGCAACATCGCGACGACATTCGGCGATTTCTCGAGGTCGATTTTCGCCAGATGCGCAAGGAATTCGCCGCTCTTTTCTTCGAGCAGCGGATGCAGGTTTTGCCAGACGATGTGCGGGATGAGCTTATCGTTGCCGCAGTAATTCAACACGTCGAGCAACACCGGGATTGATTCGACGCCTTTCAGTTTGCATGCCGCAATTGCGACCTGGAGTTGCACATCAAAAGAGCCATCCTTCGCCAAAGATGCAACACGCTTGGAATGTACCGTCGCCCAAGGCGCCATAACAAACTGGCGAAATTCGGGAATCTTGTGATTGGAAAGATACTCGAGGTTATTGCCAAGCGCCCTAACTCCCCAAGCCCGAAGAACTGTTTCGTGATGGTTCAAAAGTTTCTCGAATTGGGGAGAATACAAATGATTTGATCCAATCAAGACCCAAAGTGCATGTAGGCGAGCCTTGCCCGAATTCTGATCCTCGAAAACCAGTTTGTGAAGGTTCGTGGTGATTTCGCGAATGGAGTCTGCATTTGCAGCTCCGGACAGTTGAGCGCGAACCATGTCGCTAATTCGTTCTGTCAATAGCCGCTGTGCAGTTTCACGTGCGTAGACATTCGGAATACTCAGCCGCTTTACGAGTTCATCGTCGCTCTCCTTTCCCAAATCAAACTTCCCCGCCGGCTTGTAATCCTTGTACACAACCCGATAGAGCCGCCCGCGCAGGCGGTCGATGCCGGCCGGGTCGCGGTTGGCGTCCTGGTAGCAGTGGTAGCGGTCATACCAGTCGAGGATGTACAGGCAGCCGTCGGGGCCGGTCTTTTGCACCACCGGCATGAACCAGGCGTCGTTGGCGATGAGGAAGTTGGAACCTTCGCCGACGCCTTGGCCCAACTTCGCTTCACCTTTTACTCCTTTGCCAGAATCCGCGGGCAGTCCGTTCCCCTCTCCCCCTGTACTCAGGGGGAGAGGGGTTAGGGGTGAGGGGGATGAGGCGCCCGCGAGCCCCGCCCCCTCACCCCCGGCCCCTCTCCCCCTGAGTACAGGGGGAGAGGGGAGCAAGCCCGGCTTGCCGAAGTAGGTCGATCCATCTTTGGTCAGCATGTCGCAATTGATCGCCCCCCCGTGGATGTTGCCCATATACAGTTTTTCGCGGTATTCGGGCGGGTAGGCGTCGCTGTCGAACCAGGTCAGGCCGCAGTAGGCTGCCTTCTGGTGCTTGTGCTTGACGATCGATTCGATCTTCCAGGTGAACGGCGGATACGGCCCGCCCTGGCGATGGTAGTAGCCGGTCTCGACGAGGTGCCAGAGGTGATCGATGACGCAAGCGCTGACGAAGGCGTCGCCGTTTTCGTTGAAGGCGAGGCCCCAGGGGTTGCTGGTGCCTTCGCAGAAGATTTGAAACTCCTTGGTGCGCGGATGGATGCGGAACAGGGCGCAGGTGAAGTTGTAGGTCTTGCCGTTGTTGCTCTTCACCCGGCTGCGATTGAAGACGCCGTTGAGGCCGTAAAGCCAACCGTCGGGGCCCCAGGTGAGCGAGTTGGGCAGCTCGTGGGTGTCATCGCGGCCGAAGCCGGTCACCACCATTTGTGGCTTAGCGAGACGAAGATTCTCGCGATCGACGAACGGGTAGTACAGGATGTCCGGCGAGTTGGCGACCCAAACGCCGCCGTGGCCGACTGCGATGCCGGAGGGGATGTTGAGGCCGTCGATGACCGTGGTGATCTTGTCGTAGACGCCGTCGCCCTTGGTGCTGTCGAGGACTTTGACGCGATCCTTCCCCGGGCCGGCGCTGCGGCGCGGATATTCGATGCTCTCGGTGATCCAGAATCGGCCGCGCTCGTCGATGGTCATCGCCACAGGGTTGATGATGTCGGGCTCCGATGCGACCAGCTCGACGCTGAAGCCGGGCGGGACGACCATTTTCTTGATGGCGAGTTGCGGCGACAGCGGCGGGCCGGGCATCACGGATTGGGCGTGGGGGATGACTTCCTTGGGCTTGGTTTTGGATTGCGCGGGGAGCGAGGCTTTGCTGGTGAAGAATATGGCGACCGAAATGACGAGGAGTGAGCGGGTACGCATCCTGGGAATCTCCGGGCGTAGGTTAGGTTTCCAACCTGACCGGTCAGGTTGGAAACCTAACCTACGTTCCCGGATATTAGCGGAAAACCGGCACGACGCCAATCATTTCGCCGGCGCCAACTCTCGATTGATGTTGTCGAACTGCTGTTGTGCTTTCGTGATTTCGTACAAGCTGCCGACGCCGCGGCTGCGATTGTGCAGGTACTTCGCATAGGACTGCTTGGCCAGTTCTAGTGCTATGTCACACGTCGAATGATGGATCACAAGAGCCGCGCACGAAGTAAGCGGCTGCGAGTGGGCCGCTTACTTCGTGCGCGGCTCTT
>Ga0209726_10006794_pt1 | contig 13089 bp, 12 predicted proteins | sample Subgrocontami54m_FD_187453 | JGI IMG/M metagenome (GOLD analysis project Ga0209726, IMG submission 187453) | Subsurface groundwater microbial communities from S. Glens Falls, New York, USA - GMW46 contaminated, 5.4 m (SPAdes) (version 3) | ecosystem: Environmental > Aquatic > Deep subsurface >... | reverse complement strand
CCGAGAGCTACGGGCTGACCTTCCGACTCGTCGCCGGGCACGACCGGTTCCACATCGCCCAGGCGAACCGCGCGCTCGAGGCCGTCCGCCGGAGCTGAACGCGCCCGTCGATCCGGTCGGGAACCGACGGCGGCCGCATGCCACACTGATCCCGGCCGTCGGCACGGCGCGTGCCGCCCCCGACGGCTCTGAGGAGGGATACGAGTGGGTCCGCTGGCGATGGCCGGTCTGGTCTGTCTCGGCGCGGCGATCGGTCTCGGGCTGCTGACGTCGCAGGCGCGACCAGGCGCGTCGCTCGAGGATCGGGTCCGGATCCGCGGGTTGATGACCCTGGCAGCTGCGTTCGTCGAGGGTATCGGTGTCTTCGGGATCATCGTGGGAGTCCTCTCGGTCGAACTCGGCAAGGCCGCCGGCGCGGACTCAGGTGCCGTGTGCGCAGCGCTGGCCCTGACGGGCACGCTGGTCGGGATCGGGCTGGTCGCCCGCCACATCGATCGGGTGGACCGCCAAGCTGCCTTCCTCGGGGCGATGTTCGCGATGGGGTTGGGCGTCCTCGGCGCGGTCGCGGGGGTCCTCGCCACGATCGCCGACGAACGGGCGACGAGCCTGCCCCAGGACTGGCCGTTCGTGACGCTCGGTGCGGTGGCCGGGACCGCCGCTTTGCTCATGGGTCGAGCCGGCGGTCAGGCCCTCGCGGCGGCTGCACTAGCCGATCCGATCGGTCTGCCGGCGATCCGGGCGAGGTTCATCCGGGGCGCGATCCCGCTCGAACTTTTCGGCCTCGGCGGAGCCGCGATCGCGATCGCGATCCTGCTCTTCGGCTAGCTCGGCGGCTCAGTTCGTCACGGCTCCAGGGGCGGGAGTCGGAAGATCGGTTTCGTCGGACTGCCATTTGGTTCCCATGTGCCATCGGCGACCCATCGTCCGCCGGTGCTGAGCCAAGCTTGCTCGTGGTTGGCCTCGACGCACGTCGGATCGATGTATTTGCCCGCCCGAAGGACGATGTCGCCCTTGGTCGTGATCACCCAGATCGGCCCATCGATCTGAAGGGCCGGCTCGATCCCATAGAAGCGGGCGTATTTCACAGCGTCAAGCGGGCGGTCGAGTAGGGCCATCCCCGAAACGAGGAAAGGAGAGTCAAGAAGTCCGCAGAGTTGCAACGCTTCCTTCGCACCGTCTGACAACGTCGACAGAGACACCGCCTTGAGGCTCGGATCGACGGGCAAAGTATTGGGATCGGGCGAAGCAGTCGGCGTCGGTTGGACCATATCGGTCGGCGCCGACGTAGAGGAAACGGCACCCGTCGCCGAGCAGCCAATCAATGCGACGGCGGCGAACGCGAATACCGCGGAAAGGCGACGCCAACTCATCAGAACCTCGAATCCCATGCCCAGAACTTCGGGTTACCCACCGACCAAGCACATTTCTGATGCGGCCATGGCAGCCCGGCATTGCACGTCGTGATCACTTCAACGACGCTCTGCCAGCCACCGGTGGCCGTGTGAATCCTGATGCTGTCAAAATTCTGCCGATCAGCGTTCGGCCCTCCGGACTGATCGCCAAAGTTCTCGACCTCATGCGTCCAGGCTCCGTCGATCACGCCACCCCAGCAGGTGCACTGGCAGGCCCGGCGGCTGCCCCAAGGCTCGCAAGCGCGGCCAACGAAGCCACGATGAGGGTGAGTGAAAGACGCCGCATTCAGTCTCCAATCCGACGCTGCGGCTTTGATCGTCATGCCTTCCACAGTGGCATGGCGAGTGTGCCCGCAGCTGCCGGACGGGTCAAGAAATGCATGCCGTCCACGTACTGTCTCGTCTGACCTGGAGTTCCTCGGCTAAACCGGCGGCTCCTCGGCGAGGGCGGCGTGGAGCTCGACCGAGTGGTCGCGCAGCCAGCGTCGCCAGACCAGGTGGTCGGGGACCCGCCCGGCGACCACTGCCCAGAACGCCGGGCCGTGGCCGAACACGCGGAGATGGGCCAGCTCGTGGACGACGACCGTCTCGAGCGCCTCCGGCGGAGCGAGAACCAGCCGCCACGAGAACCCCAGCCGTCCGGTCCGGGCGGCACTTCCCCAGCGGGTCCGCGGATCGCGGATCGAAACCCGGGCCGGCTCCACGCCGAGGTCGGGCGCATGACGCTCGATCGCGGCCGCGATATCGAGTGCTGCGCGGTCCCGGAACCACGTCCCGAGGATCGTCCCGACCGACCGACGATCGGCGCGCGCCAACCGGACGACGAGCTCGCGGTCGCCGCTTCCGGCTGGCCCTGGAGCGGGGTCGTCAGTCGCGGACCAACCCGTCACGACGCCACTCCGACGGGCGCCGTCGGCCGCGGGTTCGAGGCGCAGGATGTGGAGCGTGCCCCGAAAGCGCAGCCGCGCCCCGTCGATCAGTGCCTCGGGACCCGAGCCGGCGACCGTCGCCCGCTCGCGTGCCTGCTTGACGAGGTGGCGTCGGATCCAGGTCTCGCGCTCGCGCAGGAACGGCTCGATGTGGGCGGCCGCATCGCGTGCGCCGGGCCGCCCGGCCGGGATCGTGACGACCACCCCGCGGGAGGGATCGACGACCAGCCGAAGCCGTCGGGCGCGACGCGAGCGCCGGAGTGTGTACGACAGCGATCCGCCCGGAAGGTCGATCCGTCGGGCCGTTTCGCTGGCCACCGGGACGACGCTCATTGCGCTCGCCGGAGGCAAGCTCGAGTGCGGATACACCGGTCGGACGCGGTCACCCGGCGATGGTGCCACACGTCGCCCAAGGCAGGGAGCCGAGCGGCCGGGCGACTCCGGGACGCTTGGTATACTGCCCGTCCCGTGGGGCTATAGCTCAGCTGGAAGAGCACCTGCATGGCATGCAGGGGGTCCGGGGTTCGAGTCCCCGTAGCTCCACCACCACCCGCCCGACGACCGCCCAGGACGCCATCGCGCGGGCCGTCACGGCCTCCGCCAGCGGACCTTGAACGAGGTCCCGTTCGAGGCCAGCGAAGTCACCTCGGCACGGGCGGCCCCGCCGCTCGTCTCCATCGCGATCTTGACGTGGGTGAACCCGGTGCCATCGACGGGCACCCGGCGCCCGGCGACCGTGGCCCAGGCGCTGAGGAAGGTGAACGTCTCGAACTCGGGCATCTTCTGGATCCGGCAATGGCTCGGACAGCCCGCGGTTGGCGCCTCGGCGATCCAATCGGCCGACGTCCGGTGGATCTTGCTGTTCGTGTCGTCGATCGTGAACGACTCCTTGCTGTCGAGGTCGACCAGGGTCAGCCGGTAGCGCGGCCCACCGAGCCAGCGGACCTGGGCGTGGATCTTGTGGCCGACCCGGATGTCCATCCCCAAGCCAACCGTGTAGCGCTGACGCGGGAGCGATTGGCGCCAGGCCCGGGTGACCGGCAGCCCACCGAGGCAGATCGACTCGGTGCCGATCTGGACCAGGCCCTTCTCGTCGTAGCCGCCGAGTCCCACCCAGTAGGCCGCCGATTGGTCGCCCAGGCCGTGGCAGCGGACCTCCGGCTGGACCCAGGTGGCCTCGACGCAGGTGAACCGGGTGCCGGCCAGAATGCCGACCATCCCGGACCAGTTCGTGCTCCGACCGCTGAGCGCGGCGCCGATCGGGTGGCCCTCCGGGATCGTCCCCGGACAGGGCGGGATGACGAGGACCGCCGGCGACGCTTTCGGCGAGGGTGACGGGCTGGGCGTCGGGGTCGGCAGGGTCGTCGAGGTTGGGGTCGGGGTCGGATCGGCGGCCGTCGTTGACGGCGCTGGGACCACCGACGCGTCGCATCCGGCGACGAGCATGGCCAGCGCCAGCCCGATCGACACCCAGAGCCCGGCGATCGGTCGGCTGCGCGGCGATCGTCGTCGGTCCACCGACCGACTCTACCCCGCTCCGCGGGCCGTCGCAGTCGGGGAGCGCCGCACGAGGTCGACTACACTGAGCGGCCAGAATGAACGAGGCGAGCCGCGTGACCACGACCCAGCCGACCGAGCGCCCGAAGGCCACCTCCGGCCGCGATCGGATCGAGCGCTTCGACCCGACCGAGATCGAGCCACGCTGGCAGGCGCGCTGGGCCGAGCTTGGCCTGCACGAGACGGATCTCGAGGATGCCAGGCGGCCCAAGTACTACGTGCTGACGATGTACCCGTATCCGTCGGGCGATCTCCACGTCGGGCACTGGTACATCACGACCCCGACCGATGCGATCGCCCGCTTCCGCCGGATGCACGGCTACAACGTGTTCTATCCGATGGGCTTCGACGCGTTCGGGCTGCCCGCCGAGGGCGCGGCGATCAGGAACGGGATCCACCCGGCGATCTGGACGATGCAGAACATCGAGACCATGCGGAAGCAGTTCCGGACGATGGGCGCCACGTTCCAGTGGTCGGCCGAAGTGGTCACGGCATCGCCCCAGTTCTACCGCTGGAACCAGTGGATCTTCCTCAAGTTCCTCGAGGCCGGGCTGGCCTACCGGGCGATGGCACCGGTCGACTGGTGCCCCAACGACGGAACCCTGGCCCGCGAGCAGGTCGAGGGACCCGAGCGGCGCTGCTGGCGCTGCGGGTCGCTGGTCGAGAAGCGCGACCTCGAGCAGTGGTTCTTCCGGATCACGAAGTACGCCGACGAGCTGCTCGATTTCAGCGGGATCGACTGGCCCGAGCCGATCAGGATCCAGCAGACGAACTGGATCGGCCGATCCGAAGGTGCCGAGATCGTGTTCAGCACGGCACCCGACGACCACCAGCCCGGCGGTCACGAGCTGCGCGTCTTCACCACCCGGCCGGACACGCTGTTCGGGGCCACCTTCATGGTCCTCGCCCCGGAGCATCCGCTGGTCGAGGTGCTGACCACGCCCGCCCAGCGCGAAACGGTCGCCGCCTACCTGGCCCAGGCGCGCCGCCAGACCGAGATCGAACGCCTGTCGACCGACCGGCCAAAGACCGGCGTGGCCATCGGAGCCGACGCGATCAACCCGGTCAACGGCGAGCGGATCCCGATCTGGATCGCGGACTACGTCCTGGCCGGCTACGGGACCGGGGCGATCATGGCCGTGCCGGCCCACGACGAGCGCGACTTCGCCTTCGCCAGGCAGTTCGGCCTCGAGATCCGCGAGGTCATCCGCCCGGCCGGCGCTCCGGCTGACGCGGGACCGCTGACGGAGGCGTACATCAGCAAGGCGCCGACCGATGTCATGGTCAACTCGGGCCGGTACCACGGTCTGCGCCCGATCCCGGATGGGTTCAAGGCGATCGTCGAAACCCTCGAGCGGGAGGGCCGGGGCACGTTCGCCGTGTCCTACCGGATCCGCGATTGGCTGGTCAGTCGGCAGCGCTACTGGGGCACCCCGATCCCGGTCATCTACTGCCCGACCGACGGGATCGTTCCGGTACCCGAGGAGGACCTGCCGGTCCGGCTGCCCGAGGAGGTCGACTTCAAGGGCAGCGGCGAGAGCCCGCTCAAGACGGACCGTGCCTTCCTCGACGTTGCGTGCCCGCGCTGCGGTCAACCCGCTCGACGCGAGACCGACACGATGGACACCTTCATCGACTCATCGTGGTACTGGTTCCGCTACCTGTCGCCGCACAATGACGACGGGCCGGTCGATCGCGCGCTGGTCGATCGCTGGACGCCCGTCGACCAGTACACCGGCGGCGCCGAGCACGCCGTGATGCACCTGCTCTACAGCCGCTTCGTCACCAAGGCCCTGGCCGATCTCGACGTCATCGGCCATCGCGAGCCATTCAAGCGGTTGTTCAACCAGGGCCAGATCCTGGGCGCCGATGGCGAGCGGATGTCGAAGTCGCGGGGCAACGTCCAGGACCCGGACGAGCTGGTCGCACGGTATGGCGCCGACACCATCCGCCTGTTCCTGATGTTCATGGGACCCTGGGACCAGGGTGGCCCGTGGAGCCCGACCGGGATCGGTGGCGTCCATCGCTTCCTCAATCGGACGTGGACCCTGGCCCTTGACGCGCACGGGGTCGAGGGCGGCGATCCCGACTCGGGGCGGCTGCCGGCCGGCCAGGATGCCGCGGCCGCCGAGCGGGCGATCCGGATGACGGTCCATCGGACCCTGCGCGTCGTAACGGAGGAGTACGAGGGCTTCCGCTTCAACACGATGGTCGCCCACCTGATGGAGCTGGCCAACGCGCTGTTCCGGTATCGCGGAACCGAGGTTGCCGGCGGCGCCGCCTGGAACGAGGCGATCCGCCTGCTCCTGCTGATGCTGGCGCCGGCGGCACCTCACATCGTCGAGGAGCTCTGGTCGCGGACCCAGATCGGGGATGGCCAGTGGAGCTCGATCCACGTCCAGTCGTGGCCGGCGGTCGACCCATCCGCGATCGTCGACGAGACCCGCGAGATCCCGATCCAGATCAACGGCAAGGTTCGGGACAAGCTCACGGTCCCGGTCGGGATGGACGGCGCGGAACTCGAGCGTCAGGCGCTGGCCCGCGACCGGATCCGCGAGCTCCTCGCCGGCCGAACGCCCGACCGGGTGATCAACGCTGGTGGCCGCCTGGTCAACATCGTCGTCCGCGACTAGCTCGCGGCGAACCTAACTGGCGGACCCCTGCGCCTTCGCACGGGCGCGGTGGCGGGCGGCCTTGGCCCGGTTGCCGCACGAGGCCATGTCGCACCAGCGCCGGCGCCCGGTGCGCGAGTCGTCGTAGAAGATCCAGCGGCAGGTCTCGCTCGCGCAGGCGCGCAGGCGATCCGCGCGCCCGGCAGCGATCACCCGGACGATCGGTTCGGCCAGGTTCGCCAGGGCGTCGTCGATCGGGTCGCCGGCGTGGCGGTGATCGAGACGCAGCCCATCCGCGCTGGGCACGAGCTGGACGACCTCGCGGGCGCACAGCGTGCGATTGACCTCGGTGATGGCGCGCCGATCCGGCAGCCGACCCTCGTAGGTTGCGTCGGCGAGTTCGCGCAGAGCGGCCCGGGTCTTGCGGATCCGGCGAAGGCTCGCGTCCGCAACCACGTCCGCGTCGGGCGCGGGGGGCCGCTCGGTCGTCGGCGCGTGGTGATGGATCAGCCCGTGATCGTGCAACCAATCGAGGGCTTCGGCGGTTGTACTGAAGTGGTCGAACGGCTCGCCGTGGACGAGCTCCTGGGTGTTGATGAAGGCGACCGCGGTGTCGAGGTCGACGCTGTGGTCGTGAGGTGCGATGTCCATGTCGGTAACCACATTAAACCCCTTGACAGGTTACGCGCAAGGGGCGATACTTCAGTAACCAGATCAAGCCATCAAATCGGTTAGTCAAGGAGGTCCTCGATGGACACCATCTTCGCTCTCGTCATCGCCGTCGCGGGCTTCGCCGCCCTCGATTTTGCCGCGTTCCGCTGGGGCACCGACTCCCGGCCGACGATCGGCGACGACCACCGCCGGTAATCCGAGGAGGAGGCCCACCATGTGGCCGCTCTACTACGTTCGCGCCCTCGAGATCATCGAAGAGCGCACCCGCGAAGCGAACCTCCAGAGGCTCATTCGAGATGGACGAACGGTCGACTTCGAGACCAGCTCGCGGGTCGACGCGCTTCGTCGCAGGGGCGCGGTCGTCGCGGCGACCATCGCTCGACGGCTCGATGAATGCGTCGCTCGCGAAACCGTCGGGCGGGGCTCCGAAGACGGTCTGACCGTCGCCGGCTGAGCCCACCGGTTCGCCCGACCCGAACAAGCACCCGATCCCTATCCCCGGCTCGAGGCCGGTCCGGAACCTCCCAACCGGACCGGCCTCGCCGTGTCCGGCCATTTATCCTTGGCTCATGGGATCCGTGAAGTTCGGGGCGCTGTGCTGGAACCAGTACACCGATTGGCCGAGCCTCCTAGAGGCGGGCATCAGGGCGGATCGGGTGGGCTACGACACCCTGTGGACGTGGGACCACCTCTACCCGATCATCGGCGACTCGCGTGGGCCGATCTTCGAAGGCTGGCTCGTGCTGACCGCCTGGGCCCAGGCCACCCAGCGGATCCGGATCGGCCTGATGGTCGGCGCCAACACGTTCCGTGAGCCGACCCTGGTCGCGAAGATGGCGACCACGCTCGATCACATCAGCAACGGCCGGGCGATCCTGGGCATCGGCGCCGCGTGGTTTCAGGAAGAGCACGAGGCGTTCGGGCTCCGGTTCGGCGACGGGCCGCCAGAGCGACTGCGCTGGCTCGGTGAGGCACTCCCGGTGATCCGCGGCATGCTCGACGGGACGGAGCCCTCAGCCGCCGGGCCGCACTACGCCGCGAAGCAGGTCCGGAACCTGCCCGCACCGATCCAGCATCACCTCCCGATCGTCGTCGGTGGCGGTGGCGAGCGAGTCACCCTCAAGCTCGTGGCGCGCTACGCCGACGCCTGCAACATCGGCGGTGGCCTGGCGACCGTCCGGCGCAAGGAGGCGATCCTGCTGGAGCACTGCAGGACGGTCGGCCGCGACCCGAGCACGATCGAACGAACGACCAACATCGGCACGATCTTCATCCGGGACGACCGGGCCGAGGCGGAGCGACTCTTCCGCGAGGCGTTCCAGCGCAACCGGATCGCCAACCCCTGGGCGGACCAGCCGGTCGGGACGCCCGAGGACGTCGCCGAGCGGCTGGCGCCATACCTGGAGCTTGGCTACCGCCACCTGATCGTCGGCGTGCCGGCGATCTACGACGAAGAGTCGATGACCCGGATGATCACCGAGGTCAAGCCGATCCTCGAGCGGGCGGGCTGACGATGGCCGCGAGCACGGGCCGCGATCGCGCTGGCGCCAACCTGGGGCTGGCGGCGATCTCGTGGGGACCGGGTCGGATCGACCTGTTCGAGCGAACCGGGGACGGGCGACTGGTCCATCGGACGTTCGATGGCGACCACTGGTCGGCCGAAGAGGATCTCGGCGGGACCCTCGCTTCGGCTCCCGCGGTGACCGCCTGGAACGGCGACCGGATCGAGGTCTTCGCCGTGTTCCCCGACGGTCAGCTGTGGGACCGCTACTGGGACGGCACCCACTGGCACGCCTGGGAAACGCTCGGCGGCGAGCTCGATCCGGCCGGCGGCTGTGCCGCCTCGTCGTGGGGCCCGGATCGGCTCGACGTCTTCGCCCGCGGCCGCGACGGCCGCACCTGGCACCGCTGGTGGGACGGCACTCGCTGGGTCGACTGGGAGCAACGCTGAGCCCATCGGCCGTAAGTCGCAGCTAAGCGGGGCGACGTAAGGTCCGGTTCGACGCCCACCGCGTCGACTGTGCCCACGGCGCGGTGGGCGGCACGCTCGTTATCGGCCTCGCCCCGAGACCCGCCGGGGAGTTACCCCGTGGATGGCACCGGCGCCCCGTGGCGCGCCCTCGAGGCGCCGACCGACGACCTTCCGCAACCCGGCGTCAGCCCAACGCCCGAAGCCGCCGGGCTGGGCGGGATCCCGATCCCGTGGCTCGTCGCGGCGGCCGTCTCGCTGATGGTCGTGCTCGCTCTCGTGGCGGTCCTGCTGGCCGGCAATGCCCCGCCGATTCTTCACCTGCCGGACGACACGACGAACGCGAACGGGCTCGGCGGGGCGGCTGCGAGCGACGCGCCGTCGGGCGAGATCGTGGTCGAGATCGCGGGGGCGGTCGCGCATCCGGGCGTCTATCACTTCACGCCCGGGCAACGCGTGGGGGACGCGATCGAGGCGGCCGGTGGCTACGGTCCGCGGGTCGACGCCGCGCGTGCCACCGCCGCCCTGAACCTGGCCGCGCGGCTCGCGGACGGCGATCGAATCCTCGTGCCTTCGCGCGACGATCCATCGCCGGCGGTGGGCGGGATCGGTCCGCTCGGTTCCGGTTTGCCCGGGTCGGGTGGCGCCGCTGGATCGGGTGTCGGTGCCGGCGGCCAGAAGGCGCTGGTGGATCTCAATCGAGCCACAGCGGCCGAGCTTGACGCGCTGCCCGGGATCGGCCCGGTGACCGCCGCCAAGATCATCGCTGCGCGCGACCAGCAACCCTTCGCGTCGGTCGACGATCTGCGGACGCGCAAGCTCGTCGGGCCCTCGACGTTCGACAAGCTGCGCAGCCTGGTCACGGTCCGCTGAGCGTCGCCGGAGCCCGTCGAAGCGCGATGCCTCGGAGCGGCTGGCTGGCGATCGGCGCGGCCGGCGCGGCGATCGTGGGACCCTTTGCAGCGGCGCCGTTTGGCGAGGTACGGGCGCTGGGAACCCTCCTCGCCCTGGCCGGCGCACTCTTCTTCCTGGGGGTCATCGGCCCATGGCGCCGGGACCGGAGCTCCCCAGATCCGACCGTCGGGCGGCCCGGGCGGCGAGGCCGACGAGCAACGGTCCCGCTTGCCGCCGGGCTCGCCATCATCGCCCTGCGCCTGCTGGCCAACGGCCCGACCGACAATCCACCGGCGATCCCGGACGGCGACGGGCCCTGGTCGGCGGTGGTCGAAGGGGTCGGTTCGCCAAAGGCTGGCCAGCGGTCGGCGACCCTCGAAGTCGCCCCCGGCGAACTTCGGGTCGAGGCGACCCTGCCGCGCTATCCGGAGATCGCACCCGGCGACCGGGTCACGGTGAACGGGCGGCTCGAACCGCTCCCGGCCGATGACGGCGGATACGGCACCTACCTGCGCCGGATTGGCGTCGCGGCCACGGTCCGGGCCAGGAGCCTCGATCGACTGGGGACGGATGGCACGACGACCAGCACGATCGAGACGGCTCGACGCGCCTCGGGCGATGCCCTGACCCGGGCGCTCCCGGAGCCCGAGGCCGGACTCGCCGCGGGGATCCTGATCGGCCTCCGGGATCGAGTCGATCGCGACCTGGCTGCCGCGTTCACGATCGCCGGGGTCAGCCACGTCGTGGCCATCTCGGGCTGGAACATCGCGATCGTGGCCGCGGTCGTGGCGGCCTGCCTGCGAGGGCGGACGGGGCGGCGGACGCGCTCGACGACCACCCTCGCCGCGATCGTCGCCTACACCGTTGCCGCCGGTGCCTCGCCGTCGGTGGTTCGGGCGGCCGTGATGGCCGCCGTCGTTCTCGCGGCGCGCGAGACGGGACGCGCCGGGGTGGCCGCCACGGCGCTCGGCTGGGCGGTGACCGCGCTCCTGGTGGCCGATCCTGCAACGGTCGCTGACCCGGGCTTCGAGCTTTCCGTCCTGGCCACGGGCGGCCTGATCGCCTGGGCCACCCCGATCACGGATCGTCTCCGGGCATGGCGCCACGGTCGTCTGCCGGGTTGGCTCGCCGAGAGCCTCGGCGTGTCCTTCGCCGCCGAGGCCGCCACGTTGCCCGTCGTCCTGGCCGGATTCGGTCGGTTCGCGGTCCTCGCTCCGGCGGTCAACCTGGCGGTCGTTCCGCTCGTCCCGCCCGCGATGGCCGCCGGCACCCTCGCCCTGGTCGGTGGCTGGTTGAGCCAGGCCGGGGCGCCGACGATCGTCGCCACGATCCTGGGCCTGCCGGGCTGGCTCGTCCTGACCCTGCTCGTGGCGATCGTCCGATTCTCGGCCGGCCTGCCGTTCGCCAGCATCACCCTGCCCCAACCCTGGGGGGCGGTCGCAGGCGTGATGGCGGCGGTGATCGTGTTCCTGGTCGCCCGCGGCGGCGCGGGCAGGCTCGTCGCCCGCATCCGGCCAACCGCCCACCGGCCGGACGCCACGGGCCCGCGGGCCGCCATGGCCGCGACCTCGACCGCCACCGCGCAGCCGCCAGGCCGCACCCATCCGACGGCGAAACGAGGCTCGAAGACTCGACCCAGGGCGTCACGGCCGGCCCGGATCGTCGCGGCCTCCCTCGCCCTGAGCGTTCTCGGGCTGGTGATCGTGGCCGCCAATCGGCCAGACGGCCGGGTCCGGGTGACCGTCCTCGACGTCGGCCAGGGCGATGCGATCCTCGTCGAGGGAGGTCGGGGCGGGCGTCTGCTGGTGGATGGTGGACCCGATCCCGACAAGCTCCTCGTCGCCCTCGACGCCAGACTCCCACCGTGGGACCGCCGGATCGACCTGCTGATCCTGACCCACCCGCACGAGGATCACGTCGGCGGACTTGCCCTGCTGCTCGACCGCTACCGGGTCGGACGGACGTACGAGCCCGGGATGGTCGGGCCGGGGCCGGGCTATCGAGCCTGGCAACGGGCGCTCGATCGGCTGCGCCTCCGGCCGGGACGACTCCAGACGGGTGACCGGTTCGACCTCGATGAGATCCGCTTCCGTGTCCTGTGGCCGGATCTGGACGCCGTGCCAGTCAAGCCACCCGACGGCGGGACGGGGATCAACAACGTCTCGATCGTGCTCCTCGGCGAGGTGGGTCGCGAGCGGTTCCTCCTGGCCGGCGACATCGAGGAGGGCATCGACCCGATCCTGGTCAGCCGCGGTCTGCCGCGGGTCGACCTGCTCAAGATCGCCCACCACGGGAGCCGGACATCGTCGACCGGACCCTTCCTCGACGCCGTCCGGCCGCGGGTCGCGGTGGCGTCGGCCGGCAAGGGAAACCCGTATGGCCACCCAACCAAGGCGACCCTCGACCGAGTGACCGCCCGGGGCGCAGACGTCCTGCGCACGGATCGGAATGGGAGCGTCGAGGTCACCTTCGATGGTGTATCCGAGCTCGATGTCCGGCCCGACCGCCGCGACGCCGGTTCGGTGGATGCCAGTGGAGCCGTCGGCGGGACGTTCCTGGCGCGCCCGCAGGTTGCCTTCACCTGCGCGATCCCGATCGCCAGCGGATGACCGCCTCGGCCCGCCCGTATCATCGAGCGGATGGCCATCCCCGACCGGCGCGCCGCGATGGCGCTCCTGCTGTCGCTCGATCCTCCTCCTTGGGCGCTCCGCCACGCGCGCGCGGTTGGCGAGGTCGCCGCCTGGCTGGCGGCTCGGATCGACGCTCGCGGCACGCCCGTCGACCGACGGCTGGTCGAGGCCGCCGCGCTTCTCCACGACGTCGACAAGCTCCTGCCCGCCAACGATCCGCTCCAAGCCCTCCCTCATGGCGACGGCTCGGCGGCCTGGCTGACGGCGCGCGGCCATCCAGAGCTCGCCCGGGCGGTCGCTGCCCATCCGGTCACCCGCCTCGGGGACGAGACGCGTTATCGGACCTGGTCCGCCTTCTCGAGCCGCGAGGAACGGATCGTGGCTTATGCCGACAAGCGAGCCGGCCAGCGGCTC
>Ga0209726_10006782_pt1 | contig 13105 bp, 7 predicted proteins | sample Subgrocontami54m_FD_187453 | JGI IMG/M metagenome (GOLD analysis project Ga0209726, IMG submission 187453) | Subsurface groundwater microbial communities from S. Glens Falls, New York, USA - GMW46 contaminated, 5.4 m (SPAdes) (version 3) | ecosystem: Environmental > Aquatic > Deep subsurface >... | reverse complement strand
GCCACCTATACGGACAAGGACATCCACAATGTGACGGCCTACCTGGTGACTGTGAAATGAAAATCCTGGCTCTTCCGAGTAACACGCGCAAAACGGACTCGCTCCGGCGCTTCGAAGACCGCGTGTTCCCCTCCGTTTGGCGCCGCGCCTGCGCGGCCTTTGCGCTTCCGAGTAACACGCGCAAAACGGACTTGCTCCGGCGCTTCGAAGACCGCGTGTTCCTCTCCGTTTGGCGCCGCGCCTGCGCGGCCTTTGCGCTTCTTTGTTGCAGCGTTGCCGCGCTGATCCCGCAGACACTTGATCCCGCCCTGCTTACCAAACCACTTGGCAACGATTGGCCAACCTATAACGGGGATTATTCGGGGCAGCGCTATAGCCGCCTCACGCAGATCAATCAGACCAACGTCAAGAACCTCACACTGGCCTGGACGACGCGAGTTATGGCCGGTATAGGAAGCGCGGCGGGGCAAGGGTTTGGACGAGGGTTCGGCCCACAAGGACCGCCCACCATCATCGGGGGCGAAGGCAAAGGGGAATTGACGGGCGGCTTCGGCGGCGGAACCAGCATTCGGGCCTCCGTGCTGATGGTGGATGGTTTCCTTTATTTCTCGACGCCCGATAACGCCTGGGCAGTGGATGCCCGCGATGGGCGGGTGCTCTGGCATTACTTCTGGAAGACGAAGGGCGGAACGCACATCGGCAATCGCGGCCTGGGGATGTGGGGCAAATGGCTGTACATGGAAACACCGGACGACTACCTGGTGTGCCTGGATGCCATGACCGGCAAAGAGCGCTGGCACAAGCCGATTGCCGACTTCAACCAGCAATACTTTTCGACGATGGCTCCGGTGGTCATCGGCAATCACATCATCGTCGGCACTGGGAACGATCTGGATGCGCCTGGTTACGTGCAGGCCCGCGATCCGGAAACCGGCGAGGTGCAGTGGACCATCTACACCGTGCCGATGAAGAAGGGTGATCCGGGATTGGAAACCTGGGGTACGCTGGAAGGGGCGCGCGTCGGTGCGGGCAACGTCTGGATTCCCGGCGCATACGATCCGCAAACCAAGCTGTACATTTTTGGAACGGGCAACCCTTCGCCCAGCTACACGAATCCCAAGAGCCGCGATGGCGACAATCTTTTCACTTGCTCTTTGATTGCGCTCAACGTCGACACGGGCAAGATGGCCTGGTACTACCAGATGAATCCGCACGACACCCATGATTGGGATTCGAGCGAGACGCCCATCCTGGTGGATGGGGATTTCAAAGGCAAGCCTCGGAAAATGGTGTTACACGCGGACCGCAACGGTTACTTCTACGTTGTGGACCGTCTAACCGGCGAGCATCTGCTCACCAGCAAGTTCTCCGACACCGTGAACTGGGTGAAGGAGATCAACGCCAAGGGGCAAACGATTCGCGATCCGGAAAAGGACTCCTCGGTGCCGGGTACGCTTGTTTCGCCCAACAACTACGGCGCTACGAACTGGCCGCCCGCTGCCTATTCACCCGATACAGGGCTGTTCTATGTGCCGCAGAGCGACACCTACGCGATGTACTATCTCACCGAGACCGACCCGCGCGGCGCGATGGGCCTGGGTGGCAAGGATGAGCGGTTTGTCGCATCGATGGGGAGCTACTTAACGGCCATCGATTATAAGACCGGCAAGATCGCCTGGCGCCACCGGTATCCCGGCGTGGGCGGAGGGTTTGGCGGCGGCAACGGGATTCTCACCACGGCGGGCAAGTTGGTTTTTGCCGGCGACATGGGAGGCAGTATTGTGGGCTACGATGCCGCGGCGGGCAAGATTCTGTGGCATTCGCGGATCGGACAGGTGTCGAACGCGCCGCAAACCTACATGCTGGACGGGCGTCAGTACCTGCTGGTGGCGGCCGGGGATGCACTGTTCGCCTTTTACCTGCAGTAGGGAGAGCTCAGCCGCGTGTCGCGTCGATCCCTCTTTGGTAGAATCTGATTGACTGTACGTACCCATGCGCAACGCTATCATCAGCACACTATCCTTGTTGGGGTTCGCATTCGCTTCGGTATCTTCTGGCGCGACCAACGAAGAGATTTTTCAGCAGCGCATGTTGCCCGTGCTTGCCAGGAATTGCGGCAGTTGCCACCAGGCAAGTGTTGCTTCCGGCGGGCTCAGGATGTCCGGACTGGAAACGCTGCTCGCGGGCGGCAAGCACGGATCCGCCCTGGTTCCCGGGAACTCGGCGGCGAGCCTTATGGTGCAATACCTGCGCGGCGAGAGGACTCCGAAAATGCCGCTCGGGCAGATCTTGCCGGCCGCTGAGGAAGCGGAACTGTTGGCGGCCATCGACGCGATGCAGCCGCCGGCCAAAGCGGTGAACCCGAATCGCGAATATGCCTCCTGGCTGTTCCATAAGCCGGTCGCGCCTAGCGCTCCTTCCGTGCGGCGCGCCGGGTGGGTGGCCAATCCGATTGATGCGTTCGTGCTGCACAAGCTGGAGGCCAACGGACTCAATCCATCGCCGGCTGCTGACCGCCGGACTCTCATCCGGCGCGTGTATTTCGATCTGATCGGGCTTCCTCCGACGCCGGACCAGGTGGAGAGCTTCGTGAATGACTCCTCGCCGGACTCCTATGAAAAGGTGATTGACCGGCTGCTCGAGGATCCGAATTATGGCGAGCGGTGGGCCCGGCACTGGTTTGATCTGGCGCGGTTTGCCGAATCCGACGGCTTTGCGATTGACGGCGAGCGGCCGACGGCCTGGCGCTACCGGGACTATGTGATTCGCGCCTTCCGCCAGGACAAGCCGTATGATCTGTTCGTCAAGGAGCAACTGGCCGGCGACGAGTTGAACGATAAACGGGCAAAGGCGGAGGACCGTTCTGAGCGGATTATCGCTTTGGGTTTTCTGCGAATGGGCACCTGGGAAGCCGATGCCAATTTCAAAACGCAATTGCGGCAGGATTTCCTCAACGACGTCACATCCACTGCGAGCCAGGTGTTTCTCGGACTGACCACCGGCTGTGCCCGCTGCCACGATCACAAATACGACCCGATCCCGCAAAAAGACTTTTATCGCCTCCAGGCATTTTTTGCCGCGACTAAGCCGGACGATCGGGCCGCCCCACACTTGAGCGTGGAAGATCCGGCTGCGATGAAGCGTCTGATGCGCCAGCATGAAGACGAATCCGAGGAGGCGGCCAAACATTTCAAGCAGGTGGAGGAGGAGTACAAGCAGAAGTTCATCGCCGCGAAGAAATTGAAGCCGGGAGACAAGGCGGCGGACGATTACCGGCGCGCGCTAAAAGATCCGCGCGATCCGGCATACACAGCCGAAGAGCGGAGAGTCTACGAGGCGGCGCGGGATGAGGCCCGGCGACTGGCCGACGCGATGCCCCGTTTCCGGCCGGTGGCTTATTCTGTGTCCGACGTTGTGCCGCCGCAGGTCCCTTCCGTCGCCGACACATACCTTTTGCAGGGCGGGGAACTGGCCGGTAAGGGCGAGAAGGTGGAGCCGGGATTTCCGCAGTGCCTCACCGGCAAGGCGGAACCGGCCACAATACCGTATGCCGGCGGCAGCTCGGGACGGCGCGGCGCATTGGCTGAATGGATTGCGAGCGCCGAGAATCCGCTCACGGCCCGCGTGATGGTGAACCGGATCTGGCAACATCATTTTGGAGAAGGGATTGTTCGTACGCCGAGCGACTGGGGAATGAACGGAGACCGGCCGTCACACCCGGAGTTGCTGGATTGGCTGGCGGTTCAATTTGTGGAGAAGAAATGGAGCGTGAAGGCGATGCACCGGTTGATCCTGAACTCCAATACGTATCGCCAGTCCGTGGAACACCCGGAGGCGGTGGTGCAATCGGCCAAGGACCCGGGCAACCGGCTGTTGTGGCGCAGAAACTGGCAGCGGCTGGAGGCGGAAGCATTGCGTGATTCCATTCTTTCGGTGAGTGGGAGCCTGACGAAATCCAGTGGCGGCCCTGGAGTATTTCTGGATATTCCCGCCGATGTGGCCGAAGGCTTCGAGTTCTTCCGCTGGTTCCCGTCTCAGGAAAAGGACCAGTTAAGGAAATCCATTTACGCGTTCCAGCGAAGGTCTGTGATGATGCCGATGGTGGAGGTCTTCGACGGCGCGAACATGAATGAATCCTGCTCGCAGCGCAGCGTCACCGTGGTGCCGACGCAGGCATTCTCGCTGATGAACAGCAAGTTTGTGAATCAGCAGGCGCGGCGGTTGGCGGAGCGGGCGCTGGAACTTGCGGGTCCGGATCGCGGAGCCCAGATCGGGAAAGCGTTCCAGCTTGCGCTCGGTCGAGCGGCTTCCGTCAAAGAGCGGGAGGAGGCCATGGAAATGTTCGGCCACTTGCCTGCCATAGATGCTTTGACTCAGTTGGCCGTGGTCTTATTCAACCTGAACGAGTTTGTCTATGTCAATTAACGAAGCCCGGCGGCGATTCCTTTACGGCAGCCTTGTTGGCGTGGGAGGCATTGCATTGGCCGACCTGCTGGGACCTCGGCTGCAGGCTGAGGAGTTGCTGCGCCATCCACTTGCTCCCAAGAAGCCGCATTTTGCCCCGAAAGCCAAGTCCTGCATCTTTCTTTCGATGCTGGGCGGCGTGAGTCAGATGGACAGCTTTGATCCGAAGCCGGCGCTGGCAAAGTTCGATAACACGGTGATGGATTGGAGCAAGGAGCGGAATACGGATCAGCCGAACCTGTTCGCGAAACCGCGCCTCATCCTGAACAGCCCGTTTCCATTCCAGAAGCATGGCCAGTGCGGCATGGATGTCTCCAGCCTCTTCCCGCACATGGCCGAATGTGTCGACGACATGGCGTTTGTTCGGTCCATTCAGACTGAGAACGGGAACCATCCGGCCGCGGTGTTTCTGATGAACACCGGTTCGGTGATGCCGGGAAAACCTTCGGCTGGCGCGTGGACGACTTTCGGATTGGGTACGGAGAACCAGAATCTGCCGGCCTTTGTCGTACTGCCGGATTTCCGCTCGCTGCCGTTCAGCGGTTCGCAGCAGTGGGGCAGTGGCTTTCTTCCGGCCGCCTACCAGGGAACGGTACTGCGCTGGAAGGGCGACCCAATCTACGATCTGAATCCACCCGTGGGCCAGAGCGCGGATTTGCAGGAAAAACAGATGAAGCTGCTGCGCTCCTACAACAGCAGATTTACAGCGGAGCATTCCAGCAATCCGGATCTGCAAGGGCGGATCGACGCCTATGAACTTGCCTATCGGATGCAGGCCGAGGTGCCGGGCGTGCTGGACATCGGCGGCGAGAGCGAACAGGCCAAGGCTGCCTACGGGTTGAACGATCCGGTGACGGAGTCCTTTGGCAAGCGCTGCCTGATGGCGCGGAAACTGGTGGAGAAAGGCGTGCGTTTCGTACAGCTCTACACACCCAGCCAGTCCTGGGACGGCCACACCGGCATAACCAAGAATCACGAAAAGAACGCACGGGAAACGGACCAGCCCATCGGCGCTCTTCTCAAGGACCTCAAGGCGCGCGGTCTGTTGGATTCGACGCTGCTGGTTTGGATGGGCGAGTTCGGCAGAACGCCCGACAATCTGGCCGAAATGCGCGATAACGCCGGCCGGGATCACAACACGCGCGCGATGACCATATGGTTTGCCGGCGCTGGCGTAAAGGGCGGCACGGTCACGGGCGCCACCGATGAGTTGGGATTCAAGGCCGTGCAGGATATCTATCGCATGCGGGACGTGCATGCGACGGTTCTCCACCTGATGGGGCTGAATGACATGCAGCTCACCTATTACAGCGGCGGGCGTAATATGCGGCTCACCGACACCGGCGGCAATGTCATAAAACAGATCTTATCCTGACAGAAATGTGCAATTACTCGTGAAGGGAGCGTCCGCATGAACCGTACAACGCATTTGGCTCTTGCGATTGCCGCATTGGCTGCTGGAATCAACGCCGCCACCTTTGGTTCTGGCGATCAATGATCGTGACCTTTACGGCGACGCCGAACACTGCCGACATGGTTCTACTTTCAGCAACGACCCGCTCACTACCTCCGGCGCGCCTGTATTTACAACAAAACTCTATCATGGCGACACACTGCTGGGAACATATACGGCTCCACCCTCTTCTGTGGGCGGCCGTTACTTCTTTATCCCTACTTTCGCCTCGCCGGCCGCCAACCCTTCAGCCTCGTCCACCAAGCCGGTAACGATTCAATTTTCCTCCATTAACAATGGAGTAGGCGCTGGCCGCCTTGTCACAACTGTCTCCGGCGGCTCGGTTTCAGGATTCAACACGGCGAACATCGTTCTGTACGACGCCATCTCGTCGAATAATGGATACCGGCCGCTGGGTGATATCACCAAGACCAGTATCGGGCTGCAAAGTAAACCCGTGTTGCCGCATCTGGCTGCGGGGGATTCCTGGATCACCGGCATTTTCGTCATCAACACGTCGGCAGAGGCAGCCGGTTATGAAATCGCCTTCCGCGACGACGATGGAAATCCGGTTGTGCTTCCTTTTAATATAGGCCCCATCAAACTTGGATTGTCTGAACCCAATCACGCACTCTCCCGAATCACGATAGAATCAGGAGGGTGTTCAAGACCAGAGCAGGCAAGAAGGCCGGGACCGTTGGGGAGATGTAGGTGGTACCTGGCTGATATCGCGATCACGCGGGCTGAGGCCGATGCCCTGATTGAAATGGAGAAGCGATTTGTCGACGACAAGGATTGGACTTTCCCGGCGGCTGGTGAGCGGATTACGCTTACGTTGACATCCCTCGACAAGCGGGAGAATTTCCTGCTTGATTTGACCCGCGCGCGGATCAAACTCACCAAAGCCACATACCAGAACCGGGCCCGGCAAGCGATTATCCTAATGCGGCTCGACCTCGACGGACCGCCTCATCGCAATCCCGACGAAACCGAAATCCCGTGCCCGCACCTCCACATTTTCAAGGAAGGTTTCGGAGATAAGTGGGCGATCGCGGCACCCGTCGAGCGCTATAGCAATGCGCTGGACCTATTTCCACCTGCGAGGCCTTCATGCAGCACTGCAACATCACCGGTCCATCAAAAATACAGAAGGGGCTGTTTTCATGGCCGTAGCCGAGATCGAAAAGCTGTTGCTCGACTACCGTACCTGGCTGCGAGACAAGACTGCTCTCCGTCAGGTGAACGGCGAATGGGTTGAGATCACCACACCATACCTCGATCGGCACAACGACGCTTTGCAAATTTACGTACGGGCTGAAAACGGTGGTTACGTTCTCACTGACGACAGCTACACTGTCCACGATCTTGATGCTTCTGGGTGCAGTCTTCATACGGAGAAGCGGAAAGATCTCCTGAACATGACGCTGAACGGCTTTGGTGTAAAGCTCCATCACGAAGCGCTAGAGATACAGGCAACGGCCGAAAACTTTCCGCTAAAAAAACACAGTCTCATTCAGGCCATCCTTGCCGTGAATGATCTTTTCTATCTCGCCAAACCGGTTGTGGAGAGCCTGTTTTTTGAGGATGTGGTTACGTGGTTAGACGCCAATGATATCCGTTATTTGCCGGAAGTGAAGCTCACGGGCATCAGTGGATACGATCACCGGTTCAGTTTTGTTATTCCGAAATCCCGTAAGGAGCCGGAGCGCATCTTGCAGGCGATCAACCACACCACGCGCGAAACCGCCCTATCATTCATTAATGCATGGACCGACACTCGACAAACACGGCCTTCAGAATCGAAGGCATTCGCCATGCTGAACGACATAGAGCAGCCTGTTTCTGGTAACGTGATGGACGCGTTTAGAAATTATCAAATACGCCCGGTGCTGTGGACTGGCCGGGCGCAAGTCGTTCCTGAGCTTGCAGCCTAAGGAATTCGCGCCAAGGCTTAGGATGGACTCAACTTCGAAGCGAGGATCCGGCTACCGATTTGCCACACCGCTTGCACTCGTGGCCCGGGGCTCAGACGTGGATCGCCGTCGTGGCTTCAACACCCGGAGCGGGCGGCGGGCTGAACCTCACCGAGACGAGCTTGGAGACTCCCGGTTCCTGCATGGTGACCCCGTACAGCGAGGCCGCTGCTTCCATGGTTCTCTTGGCGTGGGTGATGACGATGAACTGCGTGTGGCTTGCCATCTCCTTGAGCAAGCCCATGAGCCGTTGAATATTCGGTTCATCCAGCGGCGCGTCCACCTCGTCCAGAATACAGAACGGGCTCGGTGCATAGCGGAAGATGGCCATCAGCAGGCTGAGGGCAGTGAGCGCCTTTTCGCCGCCCGACAGCAAAAGGACGTTTTGGAGACGTTTGCCGGGAGGCGAGGCGATGAGATCGATACCGGAGTCGTTCACGTTTGATTCATCGGTGAGCCGCATCTCGGCCATGCCGCCGCCAAACAGTTTGGTGAAGGTCTCCTTGAAGTTGTGGTTGATCGCTTCAAAGGCCTCGCTGAACCGGCGCTTGGATTCGACGTCGATCTCCTGAATCGCTTTTTCGGTGTCACGAATAGAATCGAGCAAGTCCTGGCGCTGCGCATTGAGGAAGTCATAACGCTGCTGGGCTTCCTCGAACTCCTCCAGCGCCTGCGGATTGACCGGGCCCAGGTTTTCGATCCTGGCCTTGATCTGTTGATACTTCTCTTGCGCCTCGGCCAAGCCGACCTCATCCAGCTCTGTTTCATCCGGCAACGCCAATTCACTGAGGCTTGCCTTGAGTTCCTTTTGGCAGGTTTCGTCCAGATACTTACGTTCGGCGCGTCGTTCCACCAGCAATAGTTCCACCTGTCCGCGCTTTTCGTTCGCCGCCTGTACTTCCAGCCGGCGGCCGCGGAGCCACTCGTCCAGCGCGAGGAGTTCCTCGCGCATTGCTGTTTCCAGGGCGGCGTGCGTGGCCACCTGTTGTTCGCAGACACCGATTTCGCCCGATAGGATCCCGGCGCGTTCGTCGAGGCCAATGTTGTCCTGCAGAAGGCGTGCCCTTTCCAGGCCCAGCCGCTGCATCTCCTGTGCGATCTCCTCGCGGCGGCGCAACATCGCCTGCGCTTGCGACTCCAGACGAGCTTTCGCCACGGCTTCGGCGCGGCGGCGCTCCTCCTGCTCAGCAACACCCACACGTAAAGCCGAGTGCTCCTCCACAACGTGGGCCAACTGCTGCTGGATCTCCTCCAGCGCGCGGCGAGCCTCGGCCAGCGCCTCCTCTTGCCCGGCGCGCGCCTGATCCTTCTCCGCAACCACCTGCTGGTTCTTTTCGCGCGTCTCGAGTGCGCGAGCATTCTCTTTCTCGATGCGCTGCAGTTCCAACCGCGCCACCGACAGCTTGGAGCCGGAGCGAGCAAACTCCTCGGCCAGACGGCGGATTTCGTGATCGAGCGCGAGCGCCTCCTTCTCCTTGCCCTGCTGCTCGGTGCGCACGCTCTCCAGTTCCTCACCGAGCAAGCCGATCTCATGCTCCAGCGTTTGCAGTTGCAGAGCCGTTTCTTCTTCCGTGCGTTGCCGCGCGGCCACCAGGGTGGTCAATTCGCGCAGCTCACGTTTGAGGGCGAGCGGTCCGCTGCCGGTCTTGCGTCCACCGCTGACGGCGTGGCCGTGATAGCAGATGCCGTCGCTCAACAGGAAGTAAAAATCAGGATATTGGCGGGCCAGCCGTTGCGCGGCGGAGCGATTGTCGGCCAGGAAGCAACGCGACAGGCGCGGGATCAGTGCGGCGGGGGCCTGCGTGAGGCCGTTGGTCATGTGAAGCACATCGCTGAGGCGCGCTGCGATTCCGGTCTCCGGACCCAGCGCCGGCTCCATCGCCGGCAGTTCCGCGACACGATCGCCGGCTTCCGGATGCACCAGAAACGTCGCCCGGCCATCCAGATCGGTCCGCATCAGGTCGATCCCGACCTCGGCCTGCGGCCAATCCTTCACGATTACCCACTCCAGTTCCTCGTGCAGAAACTCTTCGGCCGCCTTTTCATACGCGGCGTCCACATCGACGTAGTCGGCGAGCACGCCCACCGGCTTGAGTTCGTGGGCTTGCCCTTGTTCCACCGAACTGAACAGCCGCTTGACCGACTCAGTGGTGTAGGCCCGGTGCGACAGAATCTCATCGAGAGAATCGCGGCGGGCGCGCAGACGCGAGGCCTCGGCGCGAACCTGATCGAGTTGCTTGCGACAATCGGCGGCGGCCTGCCTGCGTTGGTTGAGATCGCCTTCGACGCGGCGGCGCCTGTCGGTGGTGGACTCGAGTTCGGTCTGGCTGGCGGCCAGCAGGTTGCTTACCTCCAGCTTGCGGCCCTCAAGCCGTTCCAGATCGGCCGCCGCCATCTGCTCTTCGCGGCTGATGCGGGAACGGTCCCGTTCGAGCGACTCGAGATAGGTCTCCGCCTGGGCCAATTGGTTCTTCAGCGAGGACGCCTCGCCCAACAGGCGCAGCACCTGCTGCCGGCCTGCCTCGATCGCATTTTCGCGTTCCCGCACGCCGGACTGCAGATTCTCCCGTTGCTGGTTCTTGGCGTTGAGTTGCTCGCGGGCCGCCTCCACCTGCTGCGTCAATTCTTCCAAACGCTGCCCGTGCGCGAGCAGTTCGGCGGCCACATCGGCCTGCTGCTGATCGATGGCCTGCGTGTCGGTTTCGGCCTGTACCAGGCGCGCGTCTATATTTCCGATCTCGCGCGCCTGTGACTCCAGCCGGCCGCGCGCGCGTTCGGCTTCCAGTCGCAGTTCGGCGAGTTGTTCACGCGTGGAGGTGAGTTCGGCCTCTTTGGCGTAAACACGCTCCTGCAGCCCATGCTGATCTTTTTCCTTCGCCGCGACTTCGGAGGAAAGCTTCTGATACTCCTCTTGTGCGAGGTTCAATTCGACGGCGATCTTGCCGGTCTCTCGCTCCAGCAAACGGAAGCGGCCCACCAGGGTCTGCCGCAGTTGCACAGTCATCTCGGCGTGCAGCTCGTGGAAGCGCTTGGCCTTCGCCGCTTGCCGCTTGAGAGAGTTGGCCTGACGGCCCACCTCTTCCAGAATGTCGAACACGCGGGACAGGTTTTGCTTGGCGCTCTCCAGTTTGGCTTCGGCCAGCCGCCGGCGCGTCTTGAATTTGCTGACGCCGGCCGCCTCTTCAATGACGGCGCGGCGGTCAGCCGGCTTGGAGCTGAGGAGCTGCCCGATGCGGCCCTGCTCGATGATGGCGTAGCTCTCCGGTCCCAGCCCGGTGCCCAGAAACAGGTCCTGAATGTCGCGCAGACGGGAGTGTTTACCGTCCATCAGGTATTCGCTGTCGCCGTTGCGGAACAGGCGGCGAGTAATGGTGACCTCGTGCGGCTTGCTGTGCCCGTTGACGTCGGTATAACTGTTCCCGTTGGCTGTACCAGCGGCGAAATGAGCCGCGTGATTGGGGTCCACCAACGTCATGGTGACCTGGGCCATACTCAGCGGCTTGCGGTCGCGCGTGCCGGCGAAGATGACATCTTCCATGCGCGAACCGCGCAGTGACTTGGCGCTCTGTTCGCCCAGCACCCAACTGATGGCATCGCTCAGGTTGGACTTGCCGCAACCGTTAGGGCCAACGACGGCGGCAATACCGGCACCATGGAAACGGAGTTCGGACCGCTCCAGAAAGGACTTAAATCCTTGAATCTCAACGCGCTTCAGTTTCAGCAAAGGGAGGACCCTCCACTACAAAAAGTTACGGGGCGCAAACGCCCGCGTCTCGGGGGAGAGATTGAATTCATAATATCCGGTTGAAGAGAGAAAGTAAAGGAGTCGCACCACAGAATTTAGTAGCGTCCAGAAAAACACTACTACATGTAGTACCCAACTTTCAGATCGACGAGCGAAAGAGCACAGACCGGAGTCGAACGGGCAATTGGGTACCACTGAAAACTGCACTCCTTCCATGGTAAGCCATTTCCGCCACTGCTGGGGTCCCGCGCCTGTTGAACGACTACCGGCTAAAGCCGGTAGAATTTGATTGCGACTGAAAGTCGCCTGAAAGGCGGTGGGCTTAGACCTGGAGATAGAGCTAAAATGGACGGACCTGGACCCCTCGTGTGGTATTTTGGGTCTTCACACCTGCAATGTCGTCCTCACCGCTCAATGTACAACTGGAAAGCTTTGAAGGTCCGCTGGACCTTCTGCTGGATCTGATACGCAAACACCAGATCGACATCTACAACATCCCGATCGCGCAGATCACTTCGCAATATCTGGAGTACATGGCGCAGGCGGCAGAGCTGAACTTCGAATTGGGCGCCGAATTTGTCTACATGGCGGCGACGCTGATTCACATCAAGTCGAAAATGCTGCTGCCGCGCGATCCGGAACTGGAAAAGATCGACCCGGAAGAGGACCCCCGTAAGGAATTGGTGGACCGCCTTCTGGAGCATGAGCGTTTCAAGAACGCGGCCGAGATGCTGCATCAGAAGCGCATGATCGAGGACGCGATCTGGTCCAACCCGCAGGTGCAGGAGTTCATCAGCCAGGGCGAGGAGCCGGAGCTCAAGGTGACGCTGTTTGACCTGGTGCAAACGCTGCAGACCGTGCTGGACCGGGTGCGGAACCGTCCAATGTATGAGGTGGGGAAGGAGGATGTCACGGTGCCGGAGATGATTTCCTATCTCCGTGACGTGCTGCGGGAAGGCGCGCGCGGCGAATCCTATTCAGCCGTGGTGCTGTTTGAACGCCAGCGCAGCCGGCGCGCGATGATCTGCCTGTTTCTGGCGATTCTGGAAATGGTGCGGATGCAGGCGGTGACATTGGTGCAGACCGAAGAGTTTGGTGAGATTGGCCTGAAAAAGGCCAAACAGTTTGACGATGTTTTCGCCAACGAGGAAGCGCTCACGGCGATCCAAGAGGAATACAGTTAAATTGATGAAGCGTGAAAAAGAGGAAGTGGTGGAGATGGCGGAGAACGGAGCCGATGCCGGGGGAACCATTTCCGATCAGGTGGCGGAACAGCTCGGGCTGGTTGAAAAGGCGGACCTGGGCGAGACGGAAGAGGCCAGGCTCCGGGCGATGGTGGAAGCCGTCGTCTACGTCACAGAAGATCCGCTGAATGCCAAGCAGATTGCCGAGGCGCTGAATCAGCCCTTGGAGCGGGTGGAGCAGGCGCTTGAGCAGTTGATCGCCGATTGCGCTCTACCGCACCGGGGC
>Ga0209726_10006779_pt1 | contig 13110 bp, 15 predicted proteins | sample Subgrocontami54m_FD_187453 | JGI IMG/M metagenome (GOLD analysis project Ga0209726, IMG submission 187453) | Subsurface groundwater microbial communities from S. Glens Falls, New York, USA - GMW46 contaminated, 5.4 m (SPAdes) (version 3) | ecosystem: Environmental > Aquatic > Deep subsurface >... | reverse complement strand
GATCACCTGGGGCGGATGGCGGGTCTGGACGACGAGGCCATCCACTGGGTTGGCGTCGCGGTGCGCGAGTCAGTGATCAACGCGATCAAGCACGGCAACTGCAACGACGAGCACAAGCGTGTCTATGTTGAATTCACTCCCCTCGACGCGGCTGGCGGCCTCGCCATCAGCGTGCGAGACGAGGGCTGCGGCTTCGACCCCCAAACGCTTCCGAGTCCCCTCGCCCCCGAGAACCTCCTGAAACCCACCGGCCGCGGCATCTTCCTGATCCGCAATTTCATGGACGAAGTGGTGATGCGTCCGGCGCCCGAGGGCGGTATGGAGATGCGCATGGTCAAACGTACTCAGTCGCCCGTACACCACCATCACAAGAATGCTGAGTGCTGACGGTGAATGCTGAGTTCACCGGTCAGCGTTGACCTTCAGCATTCAGTCGACCCGTTCCGCCAGTTTCTGACGTGTCCACTCCGAATCCGGCATTTCTCGCGACCGCTGTCGAAGTCGTCCTCCGTGCCGGTGCCATTCAGCTCGCGGGCCGGGCGTCTGGCTTCCGCATCGACAAGAAGGGCACGATCGATCTCGTCACCGAGATTGACATCGCGTGCGAGCGCATGTTCCGTGAGGTGATCGCGTCGCACTATCCCGATCACGACGTGCTCGCAGAGGAGTTCGGGGCCCTGGCGGCGGATCGACCGGCCTCGCGCTATCGGTGGATCTTCGACCCGTTGGACGGCACGACAAACTATGCGCACGGGCTGCCGATCTTCTGTTCGTCGCTCGGACTCGAGATCGATGGCCAGCCTGCGGTGGGGGCGGTGTACGACCCGACGCGGCGGGAGCTGTTCACGGCCGAGCGGGGCGTCGGCGCCTTCCTGAACGGCGTCGCCCTGCACGCCTCGTCAACGGCCGATCTGCAGGATGCGCTACTGGTCACCGGCTTTCCCTACGATGTGCACATGCAGGTAGGCGATCTCGTCGGTCTGTTTGGCACCTTTCTGTCGCGTGCCCGCGCGGTCCGGCGGCTTGGTTCGGCGGCGCTGGATCTCTGCTACGTCGCGGCCGGCCGGTTCGACGCCTTCTGGGAACAGCAGCTCAAGCCATGGGACGTCGCCGCCGGCGCGCTCATTGTCGCCGAGGCGGGCGGGCGGATTACCGGAACCGACGGCGGCCCATTCGATGCGGCCGCGGGCCATCTCGTGGCCAGCAACGGGCACCTGCACACGCAGATGCTGCAGGTGATCGCTGACTTCCGAAGAGGTCAGTGACCTCGGGGTGCGACAGGTTAGAAATCCCAAAGCCCAGAACCCAAATCCCAACGAAATCCCAACGACCAAATCCCAAGTCATTGGTCCATTGGAACTTTGGGATTTGTTGGGGATTTGGGTTCTGGGCTTTGGGATTTCCTTCGCCTTGGCACCGCCTATGCTCCGGTGCCAAGGCGGAGGCTTCCATGCTCAAGCGGAGCGCAATTTTTATCTTGGTGGGGATGGCGTGTGCGGTTGCGGTACCGGGTGTCGCGCATGCGCAGCAGAGTCTGAACCTGTCCGTCGGGTCCTTCACCCCGCGCGGCGAGGACGCGCGGGTCGACGATGACGTGATCAACGCGAATCGAAACTTCCTGGCGTTCGAGGTCGAGGAGTTCGCCGGCGCGTCGGTCGGAGGCGAATGGCTCGCGCCCATCGGCGACTACTTCGAAGTGGGTGCGGGGCTCGGGTTTTACAGGCGGACGGTGCCGAGCGTCTACGCCGAGTTCGTCGATGTCGACGGCAGCGAGATCGCACAGGACCTGAGGCTGCGCATTGTGCCAATCACCGCCACTGCGCGCGTGCTGTTCGGCGGACGCGGCGCCCCCGTTCAGCCATACATCGGCGCTGGCATTGGCCTCTTCAACTGGCGCTACAGCGAGGTGGGCGAGTTCGTTGACTTCAGCGTGCCTGGCCGGCCGATCTTCCGCGAGCAGTACGTGGCCGATGGCAATGCGGTCGGCCCGGTCGCCCTCGGTGGCATCCGGTTTCCGATCGGGAACTGGACGGCGGGAGGCGAGGTTCGCTACTCGCAGGCGAAGGGCGAAGTGGGAAGCGATTTCGCCGGCAATGACATCGATCTCGGGGGCTGGACGTACCAGTTCACTCTGGGAGTTCGTTTCGATTAGTGCATTTTTCACTCACGAGCCGCAGAGACACAAAGGCGCAGAGTCTGGTTTGGCTTGGTTTCCTTCGCGTCTTTGCGTCTCTGTGGCTATATGGAAGTGAAAACAGCTGTAGTGATCTGTGATTGGTGACTCGTGATTGGTGGGTGATTGGCGATTGGTGAGTGATGATTGATCAAAGAATCGCTCGATCCAACTCTCCGGTGATCCTCACGATGCCGCGCGCCGCCGCGGCCTGTCCCCGCGCGATCGTCGCCGCCGCCGCGCCCGCGAACACCGTGCAAAGTAGCGCCACCGTGTGCACGAGATGTCCCATGCGAGTCCCGGGGGATGATGGCAAGACTACTCTCAGTGTGCCGGTTCTTCGGACGGAGCCGGTGCCGGGCGGTCGGAGGGTCGACATGTGCATAGTGAGCGCACGGTGTGTCAGCCAATGGATTCTATAACTTAGAGGCCATCAGCATCCCGGCAGTTCAATTGCTCCATTACCGGGCGTGACTAACTTGACCAGACGCTCGCTCAGCGCGGGCGTTGCAGCAGTGATCCTCACGCTGACGCCATTCCACTTGGCGGCGATCCCCAAGTCGAAGGGCGCAGTGCAGCGGGCAGAGAAACTCGACGCCGCGTTGCTGAACGCGGGAACGAGCGGGCTCGAGACGATTCCCGTCATCGTGAAGGTCGATCGCGCTCAACGCAACAACGTGCGCAAGGCGCTGAAGGACCTCGGCTTCAAGGCGAAGCGCGAACACGGGGGCATCTCGGCCTTCACGCTGGATGCGCCGATCGGCATGCTCCAACGGATCGCCGCCATTGCCGGCGTCCTGGGCGTCTCGATCGACGCGCAAATCGGTGGCCACCAGCTGCCAACCGAACCCACGACGGTTCCCAAGACGACTGGCTGGCTGCTTCGGGACACGCTCGGTCTGGGCGCCGTCGGCGTCACGGGCAAGGGCGTCACGGTGGCCGTGATCGACTCGGGCATCGCGCCGCATGCCGATCTCGCTTCGAGCATCAAGGCGTTCTACGACTTTACGCAGGGGGGCATCGCCACGCCACCGTATGACGACTACGGGCACGGCACGCATGTGGCCGGCCTGATCGGCGGCGACGGCGCGAGCTCGTGGGGGCTCTATCGGGGCATTGCCCCCAATGTGTCGCTGATCGGGATGAAGGTGCTCAACGCCAGCGGCAGTGGCAGCACAAGCGACCTCATCGCCGCCCTGGAATTTGCCACCGCCAACAAGGCCGTGCTGGGCATCGACATCATCAACCTGTCGCTCGGCCATCAGCCCTTTGAGCCGGCGGCGCTCGACCCGCTGGTGCAGGCCGTGCAGCACGCCACGGCGGCGGGCATCCTGGTCGTGTCGTCCGCCGGCAACGCCGGCATCAACCCGGCGACGGGGCTCCCGGGGTTCGGCGGCATCTCCTCGCCGGGCAACGCGCCTTCGGCCCTCACCGTGGGTTCGTTCCGCACCGAAGGCACCAGGCGCCGCAGCGACGACCACGTCGGCGCGTGGAGCTCGAGTGGCCCGACCTGGTACGACGGGTTCGTCAAGCCGGACATCGTCGCGCCGGGCCACAAGATGGTCGCGCCGGTGGCGGCGAACAGCACGCTGGTCGTGAACAACCCGACGCTCAAAGTGGGCACCAAATACTTCAACCTGACGGGCACCAGCATGTCCGCCGGGGTCGTCTCGGGCCTCGCGGCGCTCGTCCTCGAGGCCAACCGGCAGGCCTTCCCGACCAATCCGAAGCTGACGCCGAACGAGATCAAGGCGATCTTCGAATACACGGCGTTCAACATGCACGATGAGACCGGCGCCAGGGTGCATCGTCTCATCCAGGGTGCGGGCGCGCTCAACGGCTCCGGGGCGATCAAGCTCGCCAAGGCGATTAACACGGCCGCCCCAGCGGGTTCGTCCAAGCTGGTCGGGCCGATCGACGCGACGGATTACAACGGCGGCGTGCGGCTACCCTGGGCGCAGAACATCATCTGGGGCGACAACATCATCTGGGGCGACAACGTCGTCTGGGGCGAGAACGTCGTCTGGGGCGAGAACGTCGTCTGGGGCGAGAACATCATCTGGGGCGACAACGTGATCTGGGGCGACAACGTCGTCTGGGGCGAGAACGTCGTCTGGGGCGAGAACGTCGTCTGGGGCGAGAACGTCGTCTGGGGCGACAACATCGTCTGGGGCGAGAACATCGTCTGGGGCGAGAACCTGGTCTGGGGCGAGAACATCATTTGGGGCGAGAACGTCGTCTGGGGTGAAAACGTGCTCTGGGGTGAGAACATCGTCTGGGGCGAGAGCGTCCTGGAGCCGGGCGACGCGCTACAGGACCCGGCACTGGGCCTGAGCGACGAGGAGCTGTACCAGATCGACGCGGTACAGGATCAACTCAACGCGGAAACGTTCTAGGCATATCCAGAGGACACACCAATGGAAATGATGCCTTTCAACAACGTTGTCGCCACAGGACATGAGCCGCTGATCGCGACGTCCTGCCTGCAGACCGCGTCGCCCGAGTGGCAGGCCTTTGTGCCGCTGCTCATGAACCGGACGACGAGGCTGCGTGAACTTCAGATCTCGGACGCGCCGTGGCTGCTCTCGCTGCTGGCGACCGAGGAAGTAAGCCGATTCATATCGCCGCCGCCGACCACCGTGCAGGGCTTCGAGCAGTTCATCCGCTGGAGCCACCAGAAGCGCGCGGCCGGCACGTATGTGTGCTTCGGCATCGTGCCCGCGGGCTACGACCACGCCGTGGGGATCTTTCAGATTCAGTACAAGCCGGGCGAGCTCCCGGAATGGGGCTTCGCGATGGGGTCGGATTTCTGGGGCACCGGACTTTTCGTGGAAGGAGCAGAAGCCGTGCTGGACTTCGCATTCGGAGAGATGGGCCTGCAAGCAGTCGGCGCCCGCGCGGCGATCGAGAACCTTCGGGGCAATGGCGCGTTGCAGAAGCTCGGAGCCGTGCGTCAGGGCGTAATTCCCAACGGGCTCGTGCTGGACGGCCGCTCCTACGACCAGTACTACTGGACGCTATCGGCGGACGGCCGGCCGCGCAAGAAGGTCGTCTGGGACCTCGGCACTCACACTCACTAGGATAAGGCCCTGCGCAGCCTTCCCCGGCCGCGCAGTCCTTGTGGAGACACGATTGGCCTGGCAGGTGTCGTCCTTGGGACGCACCTGCCAACCACCCTCCCGCATCTGCCGCTCTTCATCGCCCTCGCGGTGGCGTCCGCCATCGCCTCCGGCGCGCAGGAACACGGTGTAGTGATTGTCGTTCTGCGACGCACCTCTTTTTAATCGCCATTCGCGAATCATCAATCACCAATGATTCACAATTCACAAATCACCGATCACTCATGACCACTGTGTCGTTTGTACAGCGCGACCCCTCCGCCTTCACAGACGCGAACCATTCCCTCTGCGAAGGCAGGAGTGCGCGCGATGCGCTGGGCGAGGATGTCGCCGCCTTCGGCCTGCTCTTCCACCAGCATCCAGCCGGCATGCAGGGCGGGGCCGGTCTCGAGCGCCATGTTCCAGATAGCGCCGTTCCCCTCATGGATGAAGTCGGCAATATGCAGCCCGGCGGCTGACAGCTCCTGCATGTAGTGTGCAAGAGACGCCATGCTTGCCAGGATTTTGTCGCCGCGGTACTCCGAGGCAAGGCACGTCGTCACGCGCCGGCGTCCCTCGCTGGCGGGCCGGTCCCATTGGGCTTCCATCAGCATTGGCGCCGTGGATCGCCAGGGCGGGGATTCCGCGAGCACCGAGGCCAGGAGGGTCGCGGCGGCCACTGGCGCGGCCTTCCTCGTCCATCCCACGGCAATCCCGCCAAGAATGGCCGATGCGCCGACGAGCGGGATCATGTAGCGAATGCGATACGGGTGGCCTTGATAGAACGCGATGAAGGGCACAACGCCGGCGGCAAGGATCGAGACAGGTACCAGGAGCGCCGCATCGCTGCGGCGCATGACCGCTCGAACAGTGAGCGTGACGGCCGCCGCAACTCCGGCGGTTGCAAGCACGTAGCCACTCAGTTCGTGCGTGCCCCACCAGAGCGAGACGAGTGTTCGCGCCGCTCTTCCTTGGTACTCGGGGTCGGGCACGTAGAAGCCTCCGGAGACGAACCACGCGCCAACGGTGATGCGGCTGTTGAGGAGGAAGAGCGCCACGGCCACGGCCGGCCACATGGAGAGTCGGATCACGCGCTGAGCTGTGACGTGTGGCGGCACCCCGCGCCGCCAGAACGCCCATGCCGCCGCGGCGATGCCCGCGCCCACGACGGCCCATACCTCATAACGTGTGAGCACGGCAGCGACGATCGCCCAGCCGAGCCTCCGCGGTACACGGTCCGTGTCATCCCGCACCCATTCGTACAGCCAGAGCACGACCAGGATCGTCAGGCCCAGAAGGAGGGGCTCGCTCATCGGCGTGGATTGCAGGTAGAGCAGGTTGGGATTGAGCACGAGGGTGGCGACGGCAGCGATTGCACCGGCAGCCGAGCCTGTCACCGCCAGGACCAGTCGCGCCGTCGCGTATGCCATCAGGCCGAAGCTGGCAATCGAGATCATCGTGCCCGACGCACCTGTTCGGTAGAGCGCATCGATCTGCACCGGGAGCAGATTGAGCACATGGGGGAGCGGAAGCCAGACCGCGCCGACCTGCTGCCAGCTTGGCGTAATGCTGTCGAGCACGCGCCTCGCGACCACGAGATGCGCCTTGGCGTCGTAGTGGCTGAGGACGAGGCCGCCTTGCAGAAAGACGATCCACGCTGCGATGCCCGCGATCACGGCTGCGGCGGCGAGCAGGCGGGGAAGCTGCTCGCGACGGTCCGATATAATCACCGGCTTAGTGGGCCGTTCGGCCCGATCGAGTCAGACTCACAACAGGCCGTCGAACGCGATCAGCCTGGCGCGACAACGGAGCGCCCGGTAGCACATCGCGAGGGGCATACCAGTAAGAAGCATACCGCAGGTGAAATCCCTCCTCGGCTGGATCTATACCTTCGCGATCACGATCGGCGGCCCGGGCGTCTTCGTCGTCGCCTTCCTGGACTCGTCGTTTATCTCGTTGCCGCAGATCAACGACCTCCTGGTCGTGCTGATGGTGACTCGCGACAAGGCATGGATGCCGTACTACGCGCTCATGGCGACGCTCGGGTCGATCGCGGGCTGTTACGTCATCTATTACCTCGCCGAAAAGGGTGGGGAAGCGTTTCTCCGGAGGCGCGTGCACACCACCCGAGTGGATCGGGCGATGGCGCTCTACAGGCGCCACGGTGTACTGGCACTCATCATCCCCGCCTTGCTGCCGCCACCGGCCCCCTTCAAGTTGTTCGTCCTGTTGGCAGGCGTGGCTGGCGTGCGCCCGATCAAGTTCGTGCTCGCCATCGCCCTCGCGCGAGGAGCGCGGTATCTCGTGATCGGTGCGCTGGCGATCTGGTTCGGGGACGCAGCGCTGGAACTGATGCGCACACGAGGCCGCGAGGTGGCCCTGTGGGTGGTTGCCGCAATCCTTGTGGCGGCCGTGGCGTGGTGGCTCTGGCGCTACTCATCACAGGTGACAGGTAGCAAGTGTAGGAAGTAGATGATCTGCTACCTGCGAACTGTCACCTGCCCCTGCGCTACACTGACGCCATGGGCTACCGGAGTTCGCTCGAAGCACGGATCGCGAAAAAGACCACCAGAGCCATCACCGACTTCAATCTGATTGAAGACGGCGACCGCATACTGGTGGGACTCTCCGGCGGGAAGGACAGCTGGGCACTTCTAGAGATGCTCGACGTATTGCGCCAGCGCGCGCCGCTGCGTTTCTCGCTCATCGCGGTCAACGTCGACTCCGGGTACAAGGAGTATAAACACGAGCTGATTGCCTCAACGTGTCGCGATCGGGGATGGGAATACCGCATCCAGCACACATCCATCGGCGAGGTCATCGACGACGTTCTCGAGGCGAATGCGACACCCTGTTCGTTGTGCGCCCGACTGCGGCGCGGCGTCCTCTACCGCATTGCCACCGACGTCGGCGCCACGAAGATTGCGCTCGGGCACCACCTGGACGACTTCATCGAGACCCTCCTGCTGAATCTGTTTTTTTCGGGTTCGCTCAAGGCCATGCCCGCGCGACTCGTCTCCGACAGCGGAGCGCACGTGGTGATTCGCCCCCTCGTGTATGTGACTGAGGATGAAGCGCGGGTGTACGCCAAAGAGCGGGAGCTTCCCATCATTGGCTGCTGCTGCCCGGCGTGCGGCGATCTCAGCCTTCAGCGGCAACGTGTCAAACGGCTCATCCTCGACCTCGAACGCGAACATCCCGGGGTGAAGCAGTCGATGCTCAAGGCGCTCGGCAACGTGATGCCGCGCCATCTCCTCGACGCCCGCCTCAACCCGAGCGGCGAGCTGCGCGACAGCGTGGCCCTGCGCCTCGCAGAGGACGCGACACCCTCCCTCATTCAGATAGCCGCCTCGCGGCATTAGTCCGTGCGGGCGGTGGTTCAGCGCGTCTCAGAAGCCCGAGTGAGCGTTGACGACCGCGTGATCGGCGAGATCGGTCGCGGCCTGCTCGTGCTCGTCGGTGTTGGGCAGGATGACGGTCTCGACGATGTCCACTACCTGGCGTCCAAGCTTCCGGTGCTACGAATTTTTGAAGGCGCCGACGGGAAGCGGATGGACCGCTCCGTCGTCGACATCGGCGGAGCCGTTCTTGTTGTGTCGCAGTTCACGCTCTTTGGCGACACCCGCGGTCAGCGCCGGCCCTCCTTTACCGCCGCGGCTCCTCCCGACCAGGCGCGCGAGCTTTACGAAGCTGTCGTGCGAGAATTGCGCGCGTCTGGTGTGACGGTGGAGACTGGCGTGTTCCAGGCAATGATGCGTGTCGAACTCGTGAACGACGGGCCAGTGACGCTATTGCTCGATACGCGCGAGCGATGATTCCTGAGCGGCTCACGCTTGTCATCGCTGCGGGCGAAGGGGGGATGCTGCTCGCGGCGCTCGCGTGGGCGTTTGCCGCGGGCATCCCGCTGGTCGCAGGCCCAGTCATTCTCGGTATCGCGTGGGGAATCGCGGTTGCCGCGGTCCTCGGGGCGGTTAATCTCTATATGCTGCGGCAGGTCCGCCGATGGCCCGGCACGGCCCTGCGGCACGTGTGCCGCGTGGTAGTGCACCCGCTGTTCGAACGCGCGCGTCTGTGGGAGATAGTGCTCGTCAGCCTGCTCGCCGGGCTGGGCGAAGAGATGCTGTTTCGCGGCGTGCTGCAGCCGTTGCTGGGGATTGCCGCCGCGAGCGTCCTTTTCGGCCTAGTGCACGTTGGTGGCCGAAGCTTTGTCGGCTACGGTGTGTGGGCGTCGTGCATCGGCGGACTGTTTGGTGCGCTGGCGGTCGCCACCGGCGGATTGACCGCACCCGTGTTGGCGCACGCCGTGTACGATGCGCTGGCGCTGGCTTACGTCAGATTTGGACCGCAGGACGCATGCAAAGAAAACTAGAGAACGGGAGGAAGGAGAAAGGAGGAAGGAGGAAGAGTGTACGGAACAGTGCGCTCTATCTTCTTCCTTCTATCTTCTTCCTCCTGACACCGCTTGATATCCGCGCGCAGCAGCGCCCGCTGACCACCGAGGACCCGGAGACGATCGGCTCCGGCCGGATGCTGATTGAAGCGGGGCTCGACTATGGGCACGACGCCCTATTTCCCGTGTCGGGCCTGAGCGGCAATCTGATGCGTTGGCCGGTTTTAGGCGTCAGCACAGGCATCAGCTCCATCGCCGAAGTGCAGCTCGACGGCGCTCTGTGGCAGCGGCTAGCGATTACAGACCGGCGGCCGGCACCGCTGGCACACATGCTGATGATCACTGGCACCACGACTGGGAGCATTGACGATGCGGTCGTCGCCACGAAGATCCGGCTGCTGGCGGAAGGAGCCAGGCGTCCCGCTGTCGGCATGCGGTTCGGGACCAAGCTGCCCAATGCTTCGAACGAGAGTGGTCTTGGCCTCGACACAACCGACGCCTTCGGAACGCTCCTGATGGCCAAGACCGTGCAATCGGTGCGGGTCGTCGGCAACGTCGGCCTCGGCATGCTTGGGGATCCCACCCGCGGTGACCGGCAGAACGACGTGCTCCTGTATGGACTGTCGTTTGCGCGCGCACTGACCGACGCTGCGGAGGTCGTTGGAGAGGTCAACGGCCGGGCCGATACCCGTGCCGGCGATCCTCCACCCGGAACGGAAAACCGTAGCGTCTTCCGATTCGGAGGTCGGTATACGCGCGGCATGCTTCGCCTCGACAGCGCTCTAGCGGTTGGCCTCACCTCCCGCGACCCCGGGCTGGGATGGTCGGCGGGGTTTACGTACGTGTTCGACGCGTTCGACATCCCGTAATGTCTCTGGCCCTCTGCAAAGCGCACGCGTACGGGAACGATTTCCTGCTCGTCCTGCGCGAGCAGGCGCCGAACACGGGTGCCGAGCTCGCACGTCGGCTCTGCGATCGCCACACGGGCGTTGGAGGAGACGGGCTGATCGTGTACGAGCGCCGGCTGCGCGGTGCAACGATGCAGTTGTTCAATGCCGATGGGAGTCCGTCCGAGCTCTCGGGCAACGGACTGCGATGCCTCGCGGCCGTCGTGGCCAGGCACGAGCAGCTCGACGCAGCGACGGAATTGCCAACGATCACGATTGATACGGACGCAGGCATCAAGACGCTCGACCTGCTGGTCCGGGATGGCGAACGCTATACCTTCCGCGCGGCGCTCGGGGAACCGACCGGCGTTCGCCAGGTGGAGATTCCTGTGCTTGGGGAGACGATCACTGCAACCGTGCTGGCCGTCGGCAACCCGCAGTGCGTGGTGCTGGGGCCGCTGCCAGACGCGGACCGGTTCAACCGGTTGGGGCCCGCCCTCTCGAGGCATCCGATGTTTCCGGCAGGCACGAACGTCGAGTTTGCCCACGTGGAGGCTCCGGACCGCGTCCGCATCCTCATCTGGGAACGGGGCGTCGGGCCGACGACCTCGTCTGGCACAGGCACGGCGGCGTCCGCCGTTGCAGCTGCCGCGCATGGCGGCGCCGCCCGCGAGGTGGACGTCATTGCGCCCGGCGGGGTCCAGCGCGTTGAGTGGCGCGTCAACGGTATCTATCTGACCGGCTGGGCGGAGATTGTCTTCGAAGGGATCTGGGTGGCGACGGCCTCAATAACTGCGTACCGCTAGCGACGACGACGTGGCGATTGTGGCGTTGTGGCGGCATCGAGATCGGCAGCAACCTGGTCCAGCCTGCTCCGAATCTCCTGTAACAATGCCTGCGCGGCAAGATAATCACCTGCGGCGGCAACCTCGCCCACCTTTTGCAGGTCCTTCTCGATAGCATCCGCAGCCGATGACACCTTGTGGGCGGCGGCACGCGGGACGCGCGACTTTTGCGCGGCCGCAAGGCGCTGCTGGAGCGCCGCGATCTGAGCGGCGAGCTCCGTTCGCGCACGCTCGACGTCGCCGCGCAGCTGCGCTTTCGCGTCGCCGGCTGCGCGGGCGGCCTCCCGCGCGCGTTCACCGCTATCCAGCGCGTGGTTGAGCGCGAGGCGGTAGTCGCCTTGGGTGGCCGCGTCCTCGGACCGCTTCAACGCATCGGTGGCGGCGGTGTATTCCGCTGATGCGTAGCGGTCCGCGCCGGCGGCGCGCGCGGCATCGATGGCCCCCTGGGCCTGGTCCATTTCCTTGTGCGGGGGTTCCGCGCACGCTGACACGACGAGGGCCATCGCGAGGATGAGAGGCCACGCCGGATGCTTGCGCATTCCCGACGAGTATAGCTGAACGATGAAGAGCCTCGCGCCGCACGATCGCCCTCGCGAGAAGCTCGAACGCCTCGGCGCCGCGGTGCTCGGCGACAACGAGCTGCTGGCGGTCGTCATCGGCAGCGGATCACGCGGGAGCGATGCGCTGACGCTCGCGAATCGACTGTTGCTGCTCGCAGGCGGCCTTCACGGGCTGACGCGTACTGGCGCGTCGGAGCTTCAGCGCGTGGAGGGTGTCGGGCACGCGAGAGCGGCGCAGGTGCTCGCTGCGGTCGAGCTTGGTCGTCGCTCGCTGCTTCGCGGCGGTTCCGAGCGTCCGCGTCTCTCCACCCCGCAACAGCTCGCGTCGTATCTGATTCCGCAATACGGGTCGTGCGCGGTGGAGCAGTTCGGGATCGTGATGCTCGATACGAAGCATCGGGTCATCCGGATCAAGGTGGTGTCCCTGGGCTCGCTCGACGCCACCATCGTTCATCCGCGGGAGGTGTTTCGCGAAGCCGCGTCCGCCTCTGCGGCGGCCATCGTGTTGTTCCACAACCATCCGTCCGGCGATCCCACGCCGAGCGCCGACGACCTGGCGCTGACGGCGCGAATCGTGAGCGCCGGCGACATCATGGGCATCGATGTTGTTGACCACCTCATCCTCGCCGATCACCGCTATTTCAGTCTCCTGGAGGCGGGACGCTTGGGGCGCACGGGACGAGACGGGTAAGGCGGGTGGGGCGAGTAGGGCGGGTAAGGTGAGTAGGGCGGGTAAGGTGGGTAGTAGGGCGGGTAAGGCGGGTAAGGCGGGTGGGGAGGATAGGGCCGCTGGCGGTTGGGAGATTCAATGCCGCTTCGACATCACTCGTTGGTTGCGTGGCAGCGCGCAGACGATCTGTTCCTCGAGCTACACAGGCTGACTCGTACGGCATTTCCGGAGCACGAGCGTTTCGAACTGGGTTCCCAAACGAGACGCGCAGCGTACTCGGTCGCGGCGAATATCGTGGAGGGCTGCGCCAGGGATCACCAGCGTGAGCGTTTACAGTATCTCAATACTGCCCGTGCGTCATTGGCCGAGGTTGGCTACTGCCTTCATGTGGCGAAACGACTCGAATATCTGGACCAGAACGAGTTCGACAGGTTCGATCTGTCGCTGCGCAAGGCCTCAGCCGCCCTTAATGGATTCATCAGCTCCG
>Ga0209726_10006774_pt1 | contig 13114 bp, 13 predicted proteins | sample Subgrocontami54m_FD_187453 | JGI IMG/M metagenome (GOLD analysis project Ga0209726, IMG submission 187453) | Subsurface groundwater microbial communities from S. Glens Falls, New York, USA - GMW46 contaminated, 5.4 m (SPAdes) (version 3) | ecosystem: Environmental > Aquatic > Deep subsurface >... | reverse complement strand
GGCGACTGGGTGCGGGTTGGCGATTGGCTGTTTCACGCGACGATCTGGGTGCTGCGGCAGGACGAGGCCGGGGCAATTCAGGACCGCACCGAGCTGCGCCAGGAGATCCAGGTGGAGCCGACGAGCGAAACAGCTACGATTTCCCAGCGGGCGCGAACGTGGGATGCCGCTGGCCGGATGATCGTGGAAGCGCCGGCGGTCGTCCAAAAGGCGCGGCGGATTCACGCCGAGCCGCTTACACAAGAAAGTCCCCTCATCGAAGAGCACCGATGAGGGGACCGAGGCGAATGCCTCGAACGGAGCTGGGGTTAGTTCGTCAGGTCCACCCCGTCGTGGCGCCGGCTGAAACGGGAAAGCTTCCAGATACAGAGGCTTCCCACGGAGGTCGCCGCCTCGGACGCGTGGTTCGCGCATAGGCCCTGACCGGCAATCTTTCGGCCCTGCTCATACACCGGCATAAAAAAGGCGCAGGCGCCAGAGCAGATCCGGGGCAGCGCCACCGGTTCGGACTTCGCGGGAAAGGCTAGATTGCTTTTCAACATGGGGCCATCATAGGCGCGGGGGCGCAATGTGTCTGTGAGGCCGGTCACAGTGGAGGTGTGAGCCGCCGTACCAACTGCGGTTAGGCCAGGGCCGGCTCGACCTCGGATCCCATTAGCTCAATGGTGCGCACAGCCGCTTCGAGCGGCATCTCGTCGGGACTGACGCGAAGCTGGATTTGCGTCACGCCCGCGTCCATATAGCGACGAATGCGCGCGGCGACCTGGGCCGGCGTTCCGACGAGGCACCAGTCGGCATCGTATTCCTCAAAGAGCGCCCGTGGCCCGCGCTCCGCGATCGCCGGATCGTTGCCGAAGGCGCCCCCGCGCGCGTAGCGCTGCAGCACCTTGCCCGCATACGAGACCGCTATCTCGCGCGCCTGCGCTTCGTCCTCGTGGACGACCGCTAGCCGATTGATCGAAACAACCGCGCTCGCCGGATCCTTGCCGCGTGCGGCGAGCGCTGCGTGATACCGCTCGCCCTGCTTTGCGATGGTGCTGAACCCATAGTTGGTGGACGCGCACCAGCCGTCGCCCCATTCCGCCGCGCGCTCGGCCGAGCGGCGCAACGCCCCGCCAACCCATACGGTCGGCCCACCGGGCTGCACCGGCCGCACCCCGACGCCACCCTGTACCGAAAGGACGGGACCGCGGTAGCCATCCGCGCCGGCCCAGAGTGCCCGAAGCATCGCGAGCGCGTCGTCGACCCACGGACCAAGCCGCTCTTCCTCGTGGCCGAAGCGCCGGTGCACGCCGGGCCCGCCGACGGCCATCCCGAGAATGAGACGCCCGTTGCTGATCTGGTCCAACACGGCGGCGTCGTAGGCCAGACGAAGCGGGTTCCAGGCGGGGAGCAGGGTAACGCTCGTCCCCAGCCGGAGTGTCGTGCGGGGCGCGAGGGCGGCGAGCACCAGCAACGGCGACGGCGAGTGGCCGTAGCCCGGGACAACGGGATAGCCTTCGCCCGCGGTCACGGAGTCGAAGCCGTACCGCTCGCCGATACGGAGCAGCTCGACGTAGCGATCGAGCTGCTGGTCGAGGGGCCGGGTGGGGTGGGCGAAGTCCAGGGCGAGGCCAAACTTCATGGTCACTGGCGCGGGATCAGACCGCGCCGAATCGCTTTGTGATCTCCTCGAGCTCGGCATTGCCCTGCCGGTTGAAGAACTGCTGGTCTTGCTCGATACCTTTGATGCGCGCGAAGTAGTCCGCGGAGGTCCCGGTCCGCTTGACCTCCTCCAGCAGCTCCCGCTGGGCATGGAGGCCAGCGATCTCGAGGATGCCGGGCAGCACGGCACCGCTCGCGCCCCAGTCCTGGAACTGCTTGGCCGTCCCGGTGCGGGGAAGCACGCCGATCAGCGGCTTGGCGCCAGCCGCCTTGCGCAATGCCCGGACCCCCTCCTCGTTGCCGCCGCTGATCCATGCGGCATCCGCGCCCGCCTCCAGATAGGTCGCCAGCCGGTCGATGATCTCCTGCGGCTCACCCTTCACCTCGCAGCGGGCGATGATGACGAAGTTCTCGTCCGTGCGAGCATCAAGCGCAGCCTTGATCTTGTTCGTCATCTCCGTGATCGAGATGACGCCCGCTTCGATCCCCTGGTGGGTCGGCCGCTTCGGCGTAACCTGGTCCTCGATGTGGATTGCCGCCGCTCCCGCACGCTCGTAATTCTTGATCGTCCGGATGACGTTGACGACGTTCCCAAAGCCGGTGTCACCGTCCCCGATGATCGGGATCTCGACCGCGTCGGACATCGCCATGATCTTGTCGGCCATCTCATTCATCGTCAGGATGCCCGCGTCGGCATAGCCCGAGGTGCGGTGGGCCATGCTGCCCGACGCGTGAATGGCCGGAAAGCCGGCGGCCTGGATCAGGCGCGCGGTGAGCGGGTCGACGGCACCCGGAGCAAGGACGATCTCGGGGGCAGCGAGCAGCGTCTTAAATGTCTTGCGTTGCTCGGCTAGTGATGGCATGGCACGGCTCCTGTTCAGAGTTTTCGAGTCGTCCTGCGCCCACGTTTGACGCCTCTCGGCGCGCGTTGGGCGCAATGCAACGCGTGCAAAACTGCTTGAAGGGCAATCAGGGCGTCAGTATACTGCGGCTAGAGCGGGCTAGCGGTCACACGAACCAGGGTGACATCTTCGTCATCCCGTCGTGGCTCTGGTACTGGCACAAGCGCGCATCCCGAGGATGCGATTCTCAATTCGGTGCCCCGTGCCTTCCGTGATCACGTTGGGGCAGTTCCAGAAAGAGATCCAGGACCAGCCGGTCCGACGCCACGTAAAGGAGATGCCGAATGGCCCGCGTCTACCGAGCAATCTCAGGAGACTCCCATCTGGACATGTCCCCGGAGCGCTGGACGCCCCGCGTGCCCGCGCGCTGGCGCGACCGAGCGCCCAAGCTCGTGAAGCTGCCGAACGGCGGCGACGCGATCATCATCGAGGGCCGCGGCCCGATGACCCCAGGGCTCGCGATCACGGGAAAGCCGTTCCAGGAGCACACGCCGGAAGTCGCGCATTTCGACGGAAGCTCAGGCACCGGTCCACCCGAGCAGCGGCTGCGCGAGCAGGACCAGGACGGTGTCGACGCCGAGATCTTGTTCACCCACCCTTCGTACCCGAACCACTGGCGCGGCATTCGCGAGAACGAGCCGTACTGCGCGATGATCCGCGCCTATAACGAATTCTTGATGCTGGATTACGCCGCGGCCGCGCCCGACCGCCTCTTCCCAATGGCGGTCATTCCCGACAGTGGTGTGCACGACGCGGTCGCCGAGCTCGAGCACTGCGCCAATCTCGGCTATAAGGGCATCAACCTGCATATGTTCCCGAGCGGCAAGGGCTTCCCGACGCCCGAGGACGACCGCTTCTGGGCCGCCGCGATCCACGCGAAGATCGGCGTCTGCTCCCACACCGTCGGCGGGTCGACCCGATTCGGCCGCGAGGGCCCCGTCTTCCAGTACAAGACTCGTCCCAAGGGGCTGGAGGGCCGCGACCCGGTGAATCTGGTCATCCGCTTCGCGGGCGAGAACGCGATGGCGCCACTCCAGATGGCGTTCGCCGGCGTCTTTGAGCGCTTCCCGACGTTGCGCATGTACTGGTCGGAGACGCAGATCGGCTGGCTCCCATATACCCTTTCGCAGATCGACGACACGTATGAGCGCAACCGCTACTGGGCCAAGCGGCTCTTCGACCTGGAGCCTCTAGAGCGCCTGCCGAGCGAGTACCTGCGCGCCCAGACCTGGGGCTTTATCAACGACCCATTGGGGATCGAGCTCCGCCACCGCATCGGCGTCGACAAGCTGATGTGGGGCAATGACTTCGCCCACGCGGCGAGCGACTGGCCGAACTCTCAGCGCGCGCTCGCCGAGATGTTCGTCGGCGTGCCCGAAGAGGAGCAGTACCAGATGCTCGTCGGCAACGTAGCGAGCTTCTTCGCTATCGAGGTCGAGCGCCCCGCCAAAGTCGGCGCTGGCACGGCGTCCTAACCACCCGATTCAGAACCACATTACGAGCGGCGCTCCCACCTCGCCGTGACTGGGGCGCCGCTCGTGCGTTCATCGGATTCCAACGCGCTGAGCGGGAGTGAGACGCCAAGACATGTGTGGCCGGTTTGGGGTTGAGATCGAATATGTGCAGCTCGCGCTGTGGTACCAGGCGGCCGTTGGCGTCGAGGATCCCGGCCCGCGGTTCAACATCGCGCCGACGCAGCCAGTCGCGGTGGTATTGGATCGCGGGGGCAACCGAGTATTGGACGAGCTCCGCTGGGGATTGATCCCAAGCTGGGCGAAAGATCGAGCGATGGGGAATCGTTTCATCAACGCCCGGGCGGAGACGGTCGCGACGCTACCGGCGTTCCGCGAGGCATTCAGGCAACGCCGCTGCATCGTTCCAGCCAGCCGTTACTACGAATGGCAGCGCGCCGGCGCCCGCAAGCTGCCGCACTCGATCGCGAGGGTCGATCGCGCACCGATGAGCTTCGCCGGCCTTTCTGAGGTCTGGCGCGACTTCGCCACGGGCGAGCTCGTCCGCTCCTGCACCATCATCACAACGAACGCAAACGCGGCATTGGCGCGGATCCACGACCGGATGCCGGTTATCCTGGCAGGCGCAGCCGTCGAAAGCTGGCTGGAACCAACCTCCGACCCGAGCGCCCTGCTTGGCCTCCTTCGCCCGCGCCCCGACGACGAGCTTAGGGCCGAGCCAATCTCTCAGCTCATCAATAACGCCCGCAACGAGGGCCCCGACGTAATCCAACCCCCTGAGAAAGAGCTCACTCTCGACCTGTAGCGTGACCGGGGCCATTGCAGGCGCCCTGCCTGGAACCACGGCAAGGAACCGGCCAGCGCACCGATCCCAGCGGTGCATCCCTGCCCTTTCCTCGTGCGTAAGGTAGTCAAATGCTGCGGCGCGAGCTATCCTGAAAGCGGAGGGGTTCTATTTGCGAGTGTGAACGCCAGTCCATGAAGTTCGGCGCAGCCTTGCGCCAGTCATGAAGTCGAGCGCGCCGCCGCGGCACGCTGAAGCGACGACTGGAGGTTTTCTATGCAGACGGAAACGACCGCGACCCGGCCCCGCCCTGATTGGCTGCCGCGAAGCATCATCTCCGGGTTCATCGCCACGGTCGCCATGGCGATCTTGTTCTTCGGCGCGTACGGGCTGGCACGAATCGCGGCCCTCGTCCAGCTCAATCCCAATCGCGGGGCGAGCGAGTTCACCCAGTGGTTGCACGCGCTCACGAGCAACCAGGTACTCGACATCGCGACGAGTAGCCTCTATTTGGCAGCGGCCGCCCACCTCGTCGTAGGCGTCGCGTGGGCGATGGTTTACGGCTATTGGTTCGAGCCACGCTTCCAGGGTTCAGATTGGCTCAAAGGGCTGACGTTCGCGGTAATTCCCTGGATCCTCTCAATTACCCTATTTCTTCCGCTGGTTGGTGGTGGATTCTTCGGCAGCGCGATCGGGGCAGGCCCACTGCCTGCGATTGGCAACCTGATCCTCCACCTGGCCTACGGAGCCACGCTCGGTGCGATTTACGGTCCACTTGGGGACATCCCCGCTGATGAGCTTTCGCGTCAAGCGCCAACGGACAGCATTGAGTTGATGACGCATTACGAGCAGACGGCGGCGCGCGGGATCGTGATCGGTGCGGGAGTCGGGACCGTCGCGGGCGTTGCCGGCGCGGTGCTCGCGAGCATGAATCCGGGGCAGAGCGCGTTTGGCTCGACACCAATCATGGTTTTGCCGATCGCGATGGCAGCCGGCGCTGTACTTGGCGGCCTCTGGGGTTCACTGGCAGGTCTCTCGGGGGCAACCAGTCGCCCCGCCTGACTACCGCCACTCCCACTCGTGGATGTTCCAGACGGCACCGTCGGTCGACGTGCTGACGAGCGGGCCGCGCAGCTCCGCCACGTGCGCCATGACCGCGAGGTTGAAGTAGAGCGGGACGTCCGGCAGCTCCTCGGTCATGAGCCGCATGATCTGGACCACGAGGCGGTGGTTTTCGTCGAGATCGAGCGTCGTGTCGAACGCCCCAGCGAGCCGCTCGAACTCCGCATTGTTCCAGCCACCCCGGTTGTTGCCGCGCCACCGGTTGTCCGGCGTGGGGATCTGGGAGGCGCGGAAGCTCTCGATCGGCGGCTCTGGGCTCAGAATGTTGCCCGTGCCCGTGAGCGTCGGGAACGTCGCGCGGAACTGCGCATCTGACGCCATCGCCTGCGGAATCACGAAGAGGCTGCTCTCCATCCCCGCCCGCCGCAGGTTGTCCGCGAGCACCGTACCCTCGGCCTCGTTTTGCCCCGCGGCGTTGACGCGAACCTCCGGCGCAAAGCGCCCCTCCGTTGGGCTGGCATAGATCCCGTCGGCGCCCTTGCTGAAGCCGGCCTCCGCCATGAGCTCGTCCGCGCGGCGCAGGTCAAACGGATACTTCGCGACCGCGCGGTCGATGTCCGCGAAATACTGCAGATATGGCGACATGAGCGAGTGCGCAATCGTGCCTTGCCCGTCGAGCAGGCCGTCCGCGATCTCCTGGCGGTCGATCGCATGGACCAGGGCCCGCCGCACCCGGCGATCGAGCATCGCCCGCGGGCTGGCGGTGTCGGGCTTCATTTGAACGTTGTAGTGGCGCACCTGCGCGGCGCTCAGCAGCACGACGCCGGCCTGCTTCGGCTCCCACTCCCGCTTCAGAATAGTCGCCTGCTGGAGCCGGAGCGGGTCGTCGATCGTGCCGTGCGCCTCTCCCGAAAGCAGGTTGGCAACGGCGGTGTTCGGGTCGCTCAGAAAGACGACGCGAACCCGGTCGAACTTCGGCCGGCCCAGGGCGTGGCCGGCGAAAGCTGACGCCTCGATGAAGGAGCCAAGCTCCCAGCGCTCCATCCGAAAGGGCCCCAGTCCGACGTACTCGCCACCCCAGAACGCGTGGGACACGAACGAATCCGCCGTTTCATTCTCGAACGGCGTCTGCAGAATGTGGCGCGGCAGCGGCTGGAAATCGATCGCCTCGAGTCCGCCCCCGCCCAGGTACGGCTGGCGCCAGCGGAAGGTCACGGTGCGCGGATCGACCGCGACAATCTCGTCCAGATAGGACATCGGCGGGCTCGCGGCAACGCCAAGCTCCGGCTTCGCGTAGACGCGCCAGGCAAAGACGAAATCATCCGCGGTCAGCGGCGCGCCGTCCTGCCACGTAAGCCCGGGCCGCAGGACGTACGTCGTCTCCGTCCGACCATCGGGAAATACGTTCCATGACGGAGTGTTGAGCTGCGGCAACCCCTCCGCGAGGTATGGGTGCTTCTCATCGCGATCGTCGTGAATGGCGAGCCCCGCATTGAACAGCCGCAGCGTGCCGTCGATCCGACGCCCGCCCGTGCGCCGCAGCGATTTGGCCGCGACGCTGTCCGGCTGGGCTTGCGCAACGAGGACCAGGTTACGGGGTGCAGGGCGGGCCGGGCCCGCCGGTTCCGGCGCGCCGCCCGGGCGCGGGCTCGCGCCGGGCGTGCATCCCGCGAGGAGCAGCACCAGGCAGAGCACCGTGGGAAGAGGATGTCGTGGTATCCAGCGCGCCCATCTCAACGATGGTGAATCGATACATGACGACGATGGTTCTACGGTCGAGATGAACGCCCCTCCACCCTCCCCAAAAGGGAGGCAATTTCCTCACTAGAGCAGGCGCTGCACCAGGACGTACCCGTTTTCATCCTGGTCAAGGAACTGCGCCTGGATGCCCCACTCCTCCTGCTTCGCCGGCGGCTCTGTGAAGCGCACGCCCCGGGCGTGGAGCGCATCATACGCTGCCTGGACGTTGCGCGAGGACAGGACGATTCCGGTGAACTTGCCGATGCGCTTTTCACTCCAATCGCCACCGTAATCCTGGGCGAGCACAATGCGGGTCTTGTCGCCCGGGGGGGACACCTCGACGCGACGCGCCCCGTTGCCAAACTGCATGTCCGCCCGCTTTTCGAAGCCAAGCTTGTTGACGTAGAAGTCAACTGCCCTGTCAAGGTCGCTAACGTAGACGGTGACGACCTCGATGCTCGCGATCATGTGCTTCCTCCGGACCACCGTTGGCCGCCAACGGCGTGCAGTATCGCACCCCACGAGGCCAGGGTAAAGTAATCGGACCTGAGACGAAGGTACCCACCACTGGTCCCGCTGGTCGCGTTCGCCCGACTCGCCACGAATCGCGTTTCGCCCATGCATGCGGATTCGGCGGCGCGTGTGCACGGCGATGCTGGCGCATCCCGAGATGGCGCCGCCCCGCCAGCCGTCGCATCGGCACTGCGCCAGCTCGGCGCGCTGAGCGACCTGGAGCTCGATGCACTGGGCGCGCACGCCCTGCCCATCGTGCACAACCACCGGGACGAGATTGGGGGCGAAGGCCGGGCCGATTTCCCGCTAAACTCAGGAAAAGCTTGAACACAGCGAGCGAAGCGAGCGAGCGGTGAAACGAGGCTCCCCAGCCAACCACACGCAAATCGTCTGCACCCTGGGGCCGGCATGTGACTCTGAGGACATGCTGCGCGCCATGGTGCTCGCCGGCATGGGCTTCGCGCGGCTCAACTTCTCGCACGGGAACTACGAGGAGCATCGGCTCCGGGCGGAGCGCGTCCGCCGCGTGTCCGAAGCGCTCGGCGCACACGTCGAACTGATCCAGGACCTGCAAGGGCCCAAGATTCGGACGGTCGGGGTCCCGCGGACCGAGCTCAAGCGCGGTGATACGGTCATTCTCGGACCGCTGAGCCAGTCCGACGCAATACCCATTTCCGTTCCGGAGATCCTCGCCACCGTCCAGGCCGGTGACAGGATCTACCTCGACGATGGCATGATCGAGCTGGAGGCAGTTGCACCAGCGGGACAGGGCTGGAGCTGCCACATCATCGTGGGCGGCGAGATCGAGGGCAACCAGGGCGTTGTTTGCCCCAGTAGCGTCCTGCCGCTCCCACCGCTGAACGAGAAGGACATCGCGGACGTCGCCGTCGGGCGCGAGATCGGCGTGGAGTGGGTCGCGCTCTCCTTTGTCCAACGCTGGCAGGACCTGGACGAGCTGCGTCAGCACGTTGCGCCAGGGACCCGGACGATCGCCAAGATCGAAACGCCCGCCGCCCTCACCGACCTCGCGCGCATCGCCGGTGCGGCGGACTGCCTCATGATCGCGCGCGGCGACCTGGGGGTCGCAATCCCGCGGGCCCAGGTGCCGATCGTCCAGAAGGACATCATCGCCGCGTGCCGGAAGACTGCAACCCTGACCATCGTCGCGACGGAGATGATGCTCTCCATGGTCCACAATCCACACCCGACCCGCGCCGAGGTGTCCGACGTCGCCACGGCCGTCCTGGACGGCGGCAATGCGGTGATGCTCTCAGAAGAGACGGCGATCGGGGACTACCCCGCGCTCGCCGTTGCCGAGATGCACGAAATCATCGTGACGGTCGAGGCGTCGCCCTACTACCGCTGGGACGGACGCTACCAGTCACGCCAGGCCGACCGCCCGTCTCCATCTCATTAGCCTTCCAGACCACGCCGCGGCGCCACATCGCCCACTCGAGAGTGGATGTATCCTTACAGTAAGAAAGTAAGGTCCGGAGGCCAAGAGTGGCGATCACGAAGATCGGGCCGAAGCACCAGATCACGATTCCGCAGGAAGCTTTTCAGCAGCTCGACCTCCAACCGGGTGACGTGCTGGAGGTCGAGGTTCAAGATGGCTACCTCCGGTTGGTTCCTCAGCGACTCATTCCTCGAGATCAGGCGTGGTTCTGGTCCGCGGAGTGGCAAGCCAGGGAACGAGAGGCGTCCGAAGCGATCGAACGCGGCGAGCTGTCCGGTCCATTTGAGACTGCCGAGGACGTTATTGCGCACCTCCATGGAAAATGAGGATCCAGACCACTGCGCCCTTCGACAGTGACTACGCGCGTCTTACGCACGAGGCACGCGCTCTCGTCGATAAGCAGATCGCGCTCCTGCTCACGAATGCGCGGCACCCTTCGCTGCGATTCAAGCGGATTCAGGGCGCCGATGCAATCTGGGAAGTCCGCGTCAGCCGAAGCCACCGCATGACGCTGGAGATCGCCGGCGACGTCTACATCCTGCGCCGCGTTGGCCCCCACGACGTGCTCCGGCGCCCCTGATGCTGGTTGCTGATTCCCGCTATCCGAGCCTCGTGCACTGCGCCTGAGCAGGGAACGACCGTGCAGCTCGGCATGGCGCTGATCGTCGACGACGAGACCCACAACCTCGTGCGCGGATTGCAGCTCCGCGTGGCGCGAGAGCTCGGGATCAAGAACCCCGCGCTCAAACAGGTGCCGCACGTCACCCTGAAGCAGCCGTTCCACGCCAAGACACTCGAGCCCATCGAGGCGTACTATGACGAGCTGCGCGCAAGTCTCACGCCCTTCGCTCTCGCATTTCAGGGGCTCGGTGGGTTCGACGAGGACCGCGTGGTATTCCTGGACGTGGCGCCGAGCGAGCGCCTGGAATCCGTGCGGCGGCGAATCCTGACGGATCTCGGGCAGCGGTTCAGGGTGAAGCCGCGGGACATCGAGGATGACCGCTATCGCTTTCACCTGACGCTCGCCTATGGACTGACGCTGGAAGATTACGAGCGTGCCCGGGCGCTGCTGGCCGACGAGTCAGTGACGCGCGGATTCGCGTGCAACACGCTTGGTCTCTTCTATTACACCGGTGAGGAGTGGGTTGTATACAAGCGGTGTCAGCTTGCGTAATGCAGCCGGCGAGCAGCGGACATATGATGTGCAAGCGACTTGCCGTTCGCGGAGCGCGGGGGCATGATGCCGCGAGTTACGCGAGCCGCGAGTTACGCGAGTCCACGAGTTAAACGAACGAACCCGTTGGGCGAGCGGTCCTCTGGGTGCCGCGCCGGCGGGGATTGAGGGCAACGTGAGCGGTTCGGGACACGAGGGCAAGGAGCCCAGCGGCCAGGACGAGCTGCATTTCGTAAACGGCCAGTGGCGGGCTTACCGCTATCCGGAGGATGCCCAGCAGCGATTGGCGGATCGGGATCTCATCACTGGCCACCGGGGCCAGCCCCGCTCGCTCCCGATGCCACCGGGATTCGGCCCCGCCCCGATCATGCTGACGAGCGTCGGCGTGGACATCGGCTCGTCCACCTCCCACGTCATGTTCTCGTACCTCGTCCTCGAGCCGCGGGGCCCCGTGGCCCCGAGCAGCTACGTCGTCGTCGAGCGGACCGTGACGTACCAGTCGCCAATCATCTTCACCCCCTTCACCGATCCAACCACCATCGACACCGCTGCCCTGGCGCGTTTCATCACGGACGTCTACCGCGACGCGGGCGTCACGCCGGACGACATCCAGACCGGCGCGACGATCGTGACGGGCGAGGCGGCAACGAAGGTCAATGCCGCGGCGATCGCCGCACTCTTCGCCGAGCAGGCCGGCAAGTTCGTCTGCGCCACCGCAGGCCCCAACCTCGAAGCGGCTATGGCCGCCTACGGCTCGGGCGCGGTGGGACGCTCCGTGCGTCGCGAGCGAGGCGTGGATCAAGTCGTGCTGAACATCGATATTGGCGGCGGCACGGCCAAGCTCGCGGTCTGCCGCAACGGGCGAGTGATCGAGACCGCCGCCATCAACGTCGGTGCCCGGCTCGTGGCGCTCGACGACCAGGGGCGGCTGGTGCGCGTGGACCTCGCGGCGAAGGTGATCGCGGACTCCCTGGGGCTGAAGCTGGTCCTTGGCCAGCGCCTATCGGAGGTGAGTCAGATCAAGATCGCCGACGCGCTTGCCGACCGCATCGCCCAGGTGGCGGCGCGCGGCCCCCTCGATCCGATGACCGAGCGGCTCATGATCACGGGCCCCCTTTCGTACCAGGGGCCGCTCGATGCGATTCGTTTCTCGGGCGGGGTCGCGGAGTACGTCGACGGCGGTGAGAAGCGCAGCTTCGGCGATCTTGGCCCACCGCTCGGCCGGGCGGTGAAAACGCGCATCGAACGGCTCGGGTCGCCGATTGAGACGGCTGAGCAGCGGATTCGCGCCACCGTCATCGGCGCGGCGCTCCACACTGTCCAGGTCACCGGCAATACGGTGCTGATCACGAAGCCGTCGCTCCTCCCGAGGCGCAACGTGCGAATTGTGGCGCCGGACCAGCCGGGCGAGACCTTTACGGTAGACCAGGTGCGCGCGGCGATCGATCACGCAATGCGGCGGGTCGACGTGAGCGAGGGAGACGATTCGGTCGCGTTGTCATTCCGTTGGCGCTTCGAGCCCTCTTACGACGTGCTGAAAACGATGGCGCTCGGGATCGCCGCCGCACTTCCGCGCACCATCGCGCTCCGCCTGCCGGTCATCATCGTGTACGACGTGGACATCGGCGGTGCGATGGGCAATCTGCTCGAGAAGGAGGTCATCCCCGGCGCTGACCTCATCTCGCTCGACGAGCTGCATCTGGGCGACCTGGACTACGTGGACTTCGGCACTGAGATCGAGGATACCCACGTCATCCCCGTGGTCGTGAAGTCGCTCGTGTTCGCCACGGCCCGCCAGCTCGCCTCTGGCCTCGTCCGCGACGTCGAGCCCGACGAGCCGACCGCCGGCGATCACCCCCGCGGCGAGGCCCCCAACCGCAACTGAGCCAGTCGCGTCAGCCGATAAGGCCAAGCGTCAGCGCGGCACGATCGCGTACGCAGCAGGCTGCGACCGGTCGCAGGTCTACCCCTGCACACCGCGCCAGCGGCAAACAACGCTTGCCGCATGAGTAAATCGTCATGAGGGGAGGCTGAGATACGCGTATCCTAGCTATCACCATCTAGCTAGCTGGCTGCTAGGCTAGAGCTTGGCTGGAGTTATGTTGCCACAACCCCCATCGACCACGCTTACCATCCTTCGAGGTCAAACGAGTGCCTGCTTGCCTACCGCTTGCGATTCCTCGCGGCCGGCGATCTCTCGTGTCGCGTCACCATGACCAGCCGAGACGAGGTCGGGGACTTGGGACGTGCGTTCGACCACCTGGCCGACGCATCGGCAGAACGAACGGCGGCGCTGGAAGCGTCGCTCGCCGATTCCGCGCTGGTCGCGGCGATCGTCGCCGCCTCCCAGGATGCCGTCGTCAGCAA
>Ga0209726_10006770_pt1 | contig 13125 bp, 16 predicted proteins | sample Subgrocontami54m_FD_187453 | JGI IMG/M metagenome (GOLD analysis project Ga0209726, IMG submission 187453) | Subsurface groundwater microbial communities from S. Glens Falls, New York, USA - GMW46 contaminated, 5.4 m (SPAdes) (version 3) | ecosystem: Environmental > Aquatic > Deep subsurface >... | reverse complement strand
TATCCTTGTCCATACTCAAACGCCTGCGAGAGGTCGATGATTGCGGCGTCCAAAGTCATCCCTTGGCTTTTGTGCACGGTAATTGCCCACGCGAGCCGCAAGGGAAGTTGCGTGATGCTTGCGAGCACACGAGCGCCATCGGCAACCGACCATTCCATCGGTTCCGCATGAATGTTTCGACCGCGAAGCGTCCGCACCATCGGGTTGCCATCTTCAGCGAAGCCCGTCACTTCGCCGAGCGTGCCGTTCACAAAACTTCGGTCGGGATTATTTTTTGTAAACATGACGCGCGCACCCGCTTTAAGCGAAAGTGTTTCCGGTGAAAGACAGCCGCGTTTTAAGGTGGCAACTAAATGCTCCGCCCCGCGGGAAGTCATTTTAAATTGTTGGGCTTCTCCCGGAATTGCGCTAAGCCGTTCTTCATTCACGAGGTCAACATCAGCGTTATGCGAGTACAGGCGTGGGAAATCTTTTGCACCGGTCGGCAGATTCGTACCGACCTGTCGCTCGGACAGTGTCACGCGCGTGGCGTCATCGGCGCGGCCGGAGCGCACCGTGGACAATAGTTTCAGAAATGCCCCGTCCTCCTGCCGGTGTTGCTCCGACAAATAGCACACGATCGGATTCAGAGTTTTCCATGCGGGTGAACGGAAGGAGAAAGGGGCAGAGGCGCCGTTCTGATTATCCTCGTTAAATCCAAGTCGCACTGTTTTTGTCTCGTCGTCTGCGTCATAGCTTTCCGCACGCGGAACCACAGGCGGCAATTGGTAAAAATCGCCAACCACAACTACTTGCAGCCCGCCGAACGGCTCGTCTCTTTTGCGGCGCAGTTCGCGGCACACGGCATCAACCATGGAAAGAGTGGTCGCCGAGAGCATGGAAATTTCATCAATAATGAGTATGGGCACGCGCTCCACACGCTTCACCACGCGCTCATTCTGTGCGATGCGGTCGAGGTCATACTCGGTAAGGTTTCGTCTGATGCCGATGCCGCTCCACGAATGGATGGTCATGCCGCCGATGTGCGTTGCGGCAATGCCTGTTGAGGCGGTAATGGCCGGTTCAATGCCACGCGCTCGGAGCCACGCCACATACTGATTCACCGTATGCGTCTTGCCGCTTCCCGGTTCGCCCGTGAGGAACACATTCGCTCCCGTTTGCAAAATCTTAAGCGCCGTCTCTTGCTTCATCAAAGCATCATAGCAGATGTCTCATTGTCCTCGTTTTCTTCAGTTGACAAGCCACTTGGAAGCTTAGCTTCCAAGTTGCGTGCTAGTTGAGTTGGCAAGGTTTTAACCTTGCCGAAGGCTACTTGCCAAAAGCTATGATGTACGCAGGCTAAATATTTATTACTTTCGAATAATGTAGTTCATATAGGATTTGTCCCGATTTGCAAATGAGTCATAGAGAGCAGAACCTTTCACGCCTGCAAAATCAACGGCTACCGAGCGGGATATGTTGGGCGCAAGTTTTTGGACAAGCGCTAAGCGTCTCTTGCTATCAGCATCTAATGCTCGCACGACATTTTCGACAATATCTTCTGCCGTTTCTATGGTCATTCCCGATACGCGAACATCCTCTTCAACATTCAGCATTTTCTCTTTTTTGCGATAGCACGCCATAAGAAGATAACCGCCTGGACGGAGAATCCTGCGAACTTCCCGCATAAAACGGGTGAAATCTTCATAGTGATGCGAACTCTCGATGTTTATAACGGCATCAAAACTTTCATCTGGAAATGGCAGCTTATGTGCATCCGCAACTACAAATCGTAAGTTTGGAATATCTTTATAGTACTTGGCGTTAAATTTTATTGCCGTTTTGTTTATATCGCTTGCCACTATATTTTTTGGCTTGAGATACGAAGCAATATATGCGGCACCGCCGCCATGGCCACAACCGACTTCTAAAACATCTTTGTTTTTGAGTCCGGCAGGATTTGCAACATGCTCATATAATTGAAGTGAGTAACGATCTGCTTCATCTTGTGGCCGCAACTCAATATGCGGATCGGATAGAGAACTGTAACCATAATTCAAAAATCGTACCTCTCCTTTCTTGTCTATCCTGCTTACCCAAGCATACCAATATTTCTGTAACAAACGGAAAAGAAGTGGGCTGTCATATACCATCGTCGAAAAGCGATCAAGAATACGCGTAAATGCCATAACAATATAATAATACATTCTAACGCGACGGGAGGGGAGTAGTTGGCAAGGTTTAACCTTGCCAGTAGCTATGATTGTCGCTTGCCAGATTTGTTTGTAATTCTTCAAGCGCTTCTCGCCTTCTCGCGACGCCCCACACTTCATGTCCAGCTTTTACCAATCGTGTGGTTAATGCCTTGCCAATACCAGATGAAACGCCTGTAATAAATACTTTCATATCTAAGTGTTAAAACCAAACTGTAGATCGATATTTTTCGTACTCCGATCCGAAGGTTTGTCGAAGCAATTCATTCTCAACCCTCATTCTATATAATTGGACGCTGAGAAGGAAAAAGGCAGAAGCAGATACATATATATTCCAAAAAAAGATCGCGACCCCTAAAAACGAGAGTAATTCAAAGTAATAAATCGGGTGCCTGAATCTCGCGTAAAATCCGTGAGTAATTAATTGTGTCGCTTTGGGTTTGACGGAAAAAGCTTGTCCGAGTTGCGCTCTGGAAATTATCCAACATAAGAAACCTGTAAATGTGAGTGCAATTCCAACTAAGTGATGGGTGGCTGGAGCTTTATTCAGTAAGTTGACATAGTAAATACCGACGAAAAAAAGCGCATAGGCCATCGGGGCAACTTCCGTCCACGTTTGCCACGCTATCTTCATGTGTATTTACTGTACCAAGTTAGAACCTATTTCAAATTGGAAGCCCCACTTGGAAGCCTCGCTTCCAAGTGGGGCTTCCAATTTATACAAACCCTTAAGATTTCGTTTTAGTCTTTCAGGAACCGTGGCTGGAAAATTCTCCCCAAGCCAAGTGACTTTCAAGACGATTCTCTTCGCGATGACAGAATCAATGCGCTCTAGGTCTTGTAGAGCATCGCCACTCCACTCAACGGAAACCATACTTTTTCAGCACAGCAGTATGCGAAGTGAACTTCTGATTTTTTCGCATACGTTTGCCCAGCATAGTCAAAAAGCTCTTTTTTAGAGTGAGTCCGCTATCGGGGTCGCCGAAAAACTCGAGGATTTTCTGCTCGACTAGATTTTCAAGTTTTTTATTGTGCTCTACGGTAGCCACACGGACATTCTAGCATAATTTGCGTTTTCAGCAAAAATGGTAGACAACAAGGCGACGCCTGTATGTAAGGACCTATTTTGTACCGGTACTGCCGAAAATGGTATGCTATTGGAATGAAAACGGAGACAAAAAAACGAATGCCGCGAAAGACACGGAGTCGTCGCGTTACCCCTTCTGCAACTACAAGGACAATGCTCAACAACGGTGCTATGCCCCGCAGACATGTCCGTAGCTATCAGATTGTCATGCGGCCAGAACCGGAGGGTGGTTACACCGTGCTCGTACCTTCGCTTCCTGGCTGTATCACCTATGCTCCGACGACGGAGAAAGCACGCGCGATGGCAGAGGATGCGATCCGCGCCTATATTGCGAGTCTACATAAACATGATGACCCAATACCCCCTTCAGATACCGGGTCGATGATATCGACCAAATAAAATACCTCGCAGCAGAGCTGTCGAGGTATTTTATTTTTGAGAACCCTCGGTTCTCAACGCTCGCTTCGCTCACTGCTCTCCTCTATGGGAAACCCTGCTGGTTTCCCGACCCCTTCCTGCATCCCCGCATTCATCCCCGCAGCTCTGCTGCGGGGATGAATGCGGGGATATTGAAGTTTCCGTGTATTAGGGTGATATGCCGCGCCTGCCGAATGTGAATGTGCGGCAAATGCTGCGCATACTTATGCGGCATGGTTTTGTGACTGACCATGTTACGGGAAGCCACTATGTGCTCTACCATCCGCAAAACAGCCGGCGCGTTACGGTCCCACACCACAGAGGGAACCTTCCAAAAGGCACCACGGCATCAATTTTCAAGCAAGCAGGACTCTCGGCGGAATCTGCATAGAACCAGACATCAAAAAAGCGACGCTTTGGTGGTGGCCAAGTAGCGCCTAAAAAGAAAAAGCCCCCAATGCAGACGAATCCGCATAAGGGTCTCTTTCATAGTGATGCTTAGATTCTGTACCTATCTTATACGCAAGTCAATGGGCTGAAAGGCGGGTTAAAAAATAGCGGACATCAGGGTGACGCCTTAATGTCTGAATATTCAACTTGTGTATGGACAGGTTCTTTAGGTATTAGGTTATTGACCCTCTCGGTAGTATACCAAACTACCAGAGCAACAATTACGCCAGTGCCGATTGCCCTTACCCAACTATTACTCAAAATCCTGTTAATGAGGTGGCTAACAGCATATTTTTCAATACCTAGAACACTAACGGTAATGCCGTCATTATTTTTCTGAATTTTCCGCCCATCTAGTAGCTCAATAAATTCGGGTTCTGGCCGCTCTATCCACCCCACTCGTTTATCTTCGCATTCGGCAACCAAATTTCTTACTTCTCTGCGTCTTGTTTTTTCTTCCCTAAAATCAAGTAAAAATTTTGAGCCAAGCCGATGGATTAAATTATAGGAAGGAGGGAGTCTATACCAATAAACAGGTTTCTCACTTACAGATTTACCTATTACCCAATCAATAAAATTCTGTTCATCAACCCAAATTGAACCAACACCTCTTGTGAAATGATAGAGGCGATTTACTATCCACCATCGCCGTAGGTAGAATTTCATACGCCCCAGTATACCCTTCTTCTCGTTACTTTGACCGGCGGGAGGAAAATCTTTGCCAGTGGAGGCTAAAAAAAGGTTCCTGACACCCTTTTCCAAACCTGACACCCTTTTCCACATGAGGAACACATTCGCGCCCGTCTGCAAAATCTTAAGCGCCGTCTCTTGCTTCATCAAAGCATCATAGCAGATGCGCCGATATCCTTATTTGCGGAGGATAGTTCTTTTGTGCGGGGACTTCATAAGTTTAATTTAACATATATCCCCATCCTGGCTTCCAAGCTTTAGTTTTTCTCCAATCCTCTGCAAGAGCCTGTTTCCAAGTCTTACCTTTGATCAAAACATCAAGCGAAAGTTGAGGGGCTTTGTGTGCAACAATGGCAATACTTTTCCCGTCATAATTCTTTTTCAAAAAATCAAGAAAGTCTGCAATTCTTGCTCTTACATCTTCGTAGCTTTCACCTTCGGGAAATCTATTTGTGATGCATTCTTCCTCTTGCATTGGTTCAACGATTGCAGATGGGCTAGCGTTGAGTTTTCCATAGTTGCACTCTCGCAATCTAGCATCAGGAATAATCGGATATATTCCGTCCCAAGCTAATTGGGCTGATTTAACAGCGCGTTGCAGATCAGAGCAAAAAACAACATCAAACTTTTTATCTTTAGTCTGTTCTCTCAAATCGATTGATTGCTTTATTCCGAGTTCTGAAAGCTCTGCATCCTTCCAGCCGGAAGAAATGTGCTGCTCATTGTCAGTCGTAGTACCGTGTACGAAATAGGTGATTTTTATTGCCATAGAATCTATTGCTTAACTCTTACTTTCTCAGTCATCTCTCGAGGACTTACATATCCCAGAGCGTCAATGTCGGGGTTGTAGAGTTCGACCATATCCAAATCAGGTCGCTCGAATACTCGTACGCCTTTGATGATTTTCCCGGCTTGCAACGACTTTTTGAGTTCTTGATATTTGGCTTCCTCGATAACGAAATCGACATCTCCAACATGAGAGCGATACGGATCGGGTTTGCGGATGTAGAGGTGGGTGTAGGCAGTTTCCGGTACATCCCCGCGAGCTAGAATGATTATTGGATTATGCAGGCGGAAATATTTCTGATTTACATTATCTGATTCTTCGGTCAGTTTTTTTCGAAGTTCAGTCAAAGACTCATACTCGTCGCCATAATGACAAAACACGCCCATGTTTCCAGCAACAGGCAGGTACTTGCCGAAGGATTGCTTACACAAATTAAAGCAAGCAAAGTGAATATGCTCTATGGCTTTCAGTAGTTCCGCTTGGTTTTGTATTGGACTAAATCGGTATAGTCTCATAATTTTATTTTCACTCGCGTATCGATATAGTGCCCATTTTCCTCTCCTTCGCCGTTTACCCAAACTTTTTCGGGCACAGCTTTGTAAAGACGGACTGGAGTATCGCCTTGCACTTGCTCCAACTTCCAATATGGGACGATGTGTCGATCCCAAAGTAGTTTATGAGCAAATTCAATTTCCTTTGGATCATCTAGCTCTTTGGCAACAGCTTTAATGTATACGCCTTCGCCTTTCCCCGCAGGAGCGGTTGAATCGTAAACTACCAAGAAGATATTATTGTTGAACGCGATATTCTTTGACTTCTGACTATTTCGATAGGTGCCCCAGTAAAAGTTGTAATTGTCATCATAAGCAGCAAAAACTGGTGCGTTCCAGGGTTGTCCATCTTCAGCAACCGTAGCGATGGTTATATAGGGCACCTTTTTAATTATCTCCTTGGCTTTTGCTACATTGTTCATAATTTGTTCAAAATGGCCTTACTTTGCTTGGGTTCAAAGTTGCCAATTTGGCGGAGATGGGAGGATTCGGCGCCAAGTCACCAAGTTCGCAGTAACTCACTAAGTGCTTCCTGCCCGGGCTCGCCGGTCTGAAACGCTTCGCATTTCTCCGGCTCCGCCTTTCGAATCCTCCTATATTAGCACTAGACGGGAGATTCGACCCGCTGTCTCTAATTCGCTGCGCTCGTAAGAGCAACTGGTCGCAGCTCGCTTCGTCTCGTTTTACTCGACATAGCTCCGCTGTTCGAATCCTCCCCGCAGGCAACGCAGGTTGCCTGCTCGTCTCCGTTCAACAAAAATGGCCGCTCCCGCGGCTCATTTTTCTAAAAACGGAGACGGGAGGATTCGAACCTCCGAGGGATTTAAACCCCTAACTCCTTAGCACGGAGCCGCATTAGACCACTCTGCCACGTCTCCCTAAAATACCTGCAAACGATACCATATTTTTTCCGCTCTTTCTAATGCGCGATAGCAATACAGAAAATTTGTTTTGCGCCGGCCGCGCGAAGGGTTGAGGCGGCTTCGCGCAGGGTACTGCCGGTTGTCATGATGTCATCAAGAAGAATGATGTTGCGGCCGGCGATGCGCGCGGCGTCCGGAACAGCAAACGCCCCGCGGATGTTTTCTTCGCGCGCTTTTTTGTCGGGAAGGGAGGTCTGCGGAGGAGTGTTTTTGATTCGCTCGAGTGCCTGCGGAGCAAATTCAAAAACGCCGCTACCCGCGCGCTCGCAAAGCGCGCGGGCGATAAGCTCGGTTTGGTTGTACCCCCGCTCGCGGAGGCGAGCGGGGGAAAGGGGAATCGGTACCAGAAGCGGCTTATCAAAGGCACTGAACGACATGAGGTCGCCGAGTTCTTCAAGCAGGTGGTCATACAGGGCATCTGCAAAAACCTCTGCCATCCGTACATTGCGCCTGAATTTAAGCGATAGGAGCATTTCTCGTATAAGAGGGTCACGATAATCAAAAAAAGAAATCTCCTCGTCTGTTTTCTTGGCCACCAACTTTCTTGCAACCTCCTCAGCCGTAATGGCGCGAAGACGAACTTCGACTTCGGATTCCGGTAAAAGAAAATCAATGAAAGGCTTGAGCAGGGTAAAAAGAGCCATTCCTCTATTGTAACCCGCTATTCCCTAAGGGTCGTCCCGCTCATATCCATTGATGTTATACTGATTTTGTCCCTTGTGTGTTGTCATGACATTTTCTCTGGAGAACATTCTCTCAGGTAATTTTTTGAGTTTTCTTAAAAAAGATGGCTCGGTTCTTGGCGTTGATATCGGTTCCTCCTCTATCAAAGTAGTACAGCTCAGGAAACGCCGTGGCGCTGCAGTTTTAGAAACTTATGGTGAACTTTCGCTTGGTCCGTATGCCGGCATTGAAATTGGCCGTGCCACGAGTCTTTCCGCCGAAAAATTGTCTGAAGCACTTGCCGATGTACTCAAAGAAGCCAATGTAACGACGAAAAACGCCGGCGTGTCTATTCCGTTTGCGTCGAGTCTCATCTCGCTTATAAAGATGCCCGTGCTTCCCGAAGCGCAGCTCGAAAAAATGATTCCCATTGAAGCGCGCAAATATATCCCCGTGCCCATTTCTGAAGTTGCCCTCGACTGGTTCATTATTCCTGAAGAGGGGCGCAGATTTCTTTCAGGCACGGAAGAGGAGCTCCCGGAAGTTTCTGGCAAAGTTGCCAAGACTGATGTGCTTCTCGTGGCCATTCACAATGAAACGCTCAGTAAATATGGAACGGTTATTAAGACCACGGGTCTCAACGCAAGTTTTTTTGAGATTGAAATATTTAGCGCCATTCGGTCAACGATCACGCAAAATGTATCGCCAGTGATGGTGGTCGACATGGGCGCGGCCACGACTAAGTTGTATATCGTCGAGTATGGCATTGTGCGCTCGACCCATATTGTCAACAAAGGAGGGCAAGATATCACCCTCGCACTCTCTCGAATGCTCAGCGTCAGTGTCGCCAAGGCGGAAGAAATTAAGCGAGAGAGCGGTATTGCCGCCGCGGGCGATAAAAATATTGCCGAAGCAACCTCGCTAACCCTCGAATATATTTTTGCCGAAGCGCGGCGGGTAGTTCTCCAGTACGAACAGCGCTTCAATCGAAACATTTCAGACATTATTCTCACCGGCGGCGGGGCCCTGCTCAAAGGACTCCGCGAGCGCGCTAAACTACAACTTGAGGCCGAGGTTTTACTAGCCCTTCCATTTGCTAAAACGGAGACGCCGGCGTTTCTTGAGCAGGTACTGAAAGACGCGGGACCCAGTTTTTCCGTTGCCGTTGGGGTGGCGCTCCGTAAGCTCCAGGAGGGCGGCTAGGGGGCCAGAAATGTACCCCACACTTTCACCTTTACCGCGCAGAATACGGGGATAAGTTGAGTGATATACAGGGGGTTTTATAGTACTGTTACCTATACAGAGCGGAGAAAGTGCGGGGTCTAAGAAAAATATACTCACTTCGCTCGCTATTTTTCTAAGAAATGGAGCCAAAGTTCCAGACATCATTCATACCGAAAAGGGCCCTCGAAGAAGCGGCAACGGGTCATCCCCGTCGCGGCACGGTCGGCATTGTGACCGTTATTTCTCTTATTATTTTCCTTGGCTCGATTTTGGCGGCGCTTGGCGTATTCCTCTACTCCCGAGTCGTTGTGCAACAAATAGCATCAAAAAATTCTGAGCTTGAGCGCGCTCGGGGAGAATTTGAGCCCGCGCTCATCGAAGCGCTTGCCCAGCTCGATAGGCGCCTCGGCGTCTCAGGCGAACTTCTCAAGGGCCATGTCGCCCTTTCACCCCTTTTCCAACTGCTCGGATCGCTCACGCTTAAAAGCGTCCGTTTCGAAAGTTTTAAATATGGCAACGATGGCCCGGACAAAATAATTATTTCGCTTCGTGGAGTAGCAAAAAGTTTTGGTTCCGTGGCATTACAGTCCGATGTCTTCGGCAAAAGTCCTTTTATTAAGAACCCAATTTTTGCAAACCCCAACCTCGACCAAGACGGCAATGTCGTTTTCGATTTCACGGCAACTCTTGATTCACGGCTTCTTTCCTATAGCGAAGCACTGGTACGCAAACCATAAGTATGAATCCCGTTAGAGATAACAAAAGTTGGTACAATAGAGTGTGCGGGACATATAAACGCTCCACTTCTCAAACACAATATATGATGTCGAGCCCATTAGTAGCAGGTAACGCACGCATAGCCCCTTCAGTCTCGCTGAAGCGGAGCTATCTCTAACGGGATGAAATTTCTCTTTCCCATCGTCGCCATCGTCATTGCCGTCGGACTTTTCTTTCTTGTGATTGATCCGCAGTACCAAAAGCTCAAAGATCTTAAGGCTGGGCAGGCACAATATGATCAAGCGCTCCAAAAATCAAAAGAGCTGCGGGCCATTCGCGACCGGCTTCAGGAAACTAACAAGGCTATCCCGCAGGCTGATCGGGACCGTCTCTCGAAACTGCTACCTGATCGCATCGACAATGTGCGCTTGGCTATGGATCTCGACACCATGGCGAGCCGCTACGGTATGCGTCTCAGTAGCGTAAACATTGTCAAAGTGCAAGAAGCGGAGCAGGTGATTGGGCCAACCGCCACCTACGATTCTGTCGTGGTAAATTTTTCTGTAACTTCTTCCTATGATGCGTTCTTAAAATTTCTCACGGACTTGGAATCTAGCCTGCGACTCGTTGATGTCATTGGACTCAGCTTCGATGCCTCAAAAGGTGACTTGTACCAATATAATGTATCCGTACGCACCTATTGGCTGAAATAATATGCGGAATCTTATTCAACAACATAAAAATCTCTTTCTCTTCGGCGTCATCTTTGCGCTCCTTTTGGTTGGGTATTTCCTTTTCTTCAGAGGGAACACGCCGCCCGTGAGCACCGAAGGGACGCTCACGGTAACGAACCTCGCTCCTGAAGGTCAGGTGGGGAGCGACTTAGTGGCGCTTTTGCTGCGACTCCAGTCTCTAAAATTGGATACCAACATTCTTAAAAACGCGGCATTTCGAAGTCTCAGTGATTTCGGGCAGCCGATTCCGCCAGAGCCTTCCGGACGCACCAATCCGTTCGCGCCAGTTGGTAGGGACTAACTAACCGGAGTGTCTGCGTTTGTTTAGAAAACCAAGGAAGCGTAGCAACTATGATTTCCAGGATTTCCACGACCCTATTAAATTCGCCAGCTTCGCTGGCGACCCACTTGCTGCGGGATTTAACAGGGTCTAAGATTTTCTAGCTCACTTCGTTCACAACAAAATCTAAGATGAATCTTCTTCAATTACTTACCCAAAAACGCGTCATCACACACAGCGATGCGAGCGCGATTGAAAAAGAAAACAGCTCAACCGGTGAGGGTATTGAGAAATTGCTGGTGAAGCGAGGGCTCGATGCCGCCAACATTCTTGCGGTGAAAGGGGAACATCTAAAAGTACCCACTCGTACGGTGGGAGAAGAAAAAATTCCTTACGAGATTCTCAAATATATTCCCGAGGAATCGGCGGCTCATTATCGTTTTGTGCCGCTCGATATTCGGGATGGGGTGTTAGAGGTGGGCGCTACCGATCCGGATAATATGGAAGCCCTCGACGCGCTGAGTTTTATTTCTGGTCGCGTGGGTATGCCTTTCAAGGTTTTTCTTATCACCGAGATCGATTTTGAGAAAGTATTGCAAATGTATAAAGGGCTCTCGGGGGAAGTAAGTCAGGCCATCTCTGAATTTGACACCTCATCGATCACGGTTGAGCCGGGTACCCCGGAAGAAGGAGGGGAGCAAGAGAAAGGAATCCCGCGAACGGAGCAGAAGATCACCGAAGACGCACCGGTAACGAAAATTGTTGCCACCATTCTCCGGTATGCCGCGGAGGGAAATGCCTCCGATATTCACATCGAACCGTTGGCACAGCAACTACGGGTCCGCTTTCGTGTTGACGGGGCCCTTTTCACCAGTCTGATACTTCCCATGAAAGTGCATCAATCGGTGGTGGCGCGCATTAAAGTTCTTTCCGCCATGCGCCTTGATGAGCGCCGCAAGCCGCAGGACGGACGATTTTCCGCGACGGTGGAGGGACGGCGCATTGATTTTCGCGTATCAACCTTTCCTGCCTATTACGGAGAAAAAGTGGTAATGCGCATACTCGATACTACCAAGGGGTCTATCACCCTCGACTCGATTGGCTTAAGCGAGCGTTATTTAGGAACGGTGCGTGCCATGGCAAAGCGCCCCTATGGCCTCATACTTATTTCCGGGCCCACCGGTTCAGGCAAATCAACGACGCTCTATGGCATACTCAATGAAATTGACCGCGAAAAATTGAATGTACTCTCTCTGGAAGACCCCGTGGAATACAGCATTGAGGGTATCAATCAGTCACAGGTGCGTCCTGAAATCGGCTACACCTTTGCGACTGGACTGCGCACCACTCTGCGCCAAGACCCCAATGTCATCATGGTGGGCGAAATTCGCGATAAAGAAACGGCCCAGCTTGCGGTGCAGGCGGCGCTCACGGGCCACTTAGTGCTTTCAACTATTCACACGAATAACGCTATGGGCGTTATTCCGCGACTCATTGATATGGGCGTTGACCCGTATCTCATCGCGCCCACGCTTATTCTCACCATGGCGCAGCGCCTTGTCCGGACCCTCTGCCCTGGGGCTGGCACGCCCACGCCGATTGAAGGGAGCATAAAGGCAATGATTGATGGGGAATTTACGGACCTTCCCGAGGAATATCGACGAAAATTGCCAAAAGGAAAGGAGGTGTATCGGGTGAGTCCAACGCCTGAGTGTCCTACCGGGATGCGTGGCCGCACCGCAGTCTTTGAAGTGCTTACTATGGATAAGGAGCTGGAAAACGCGATTCTTAAAAGACTCCCGGAAACTGAGCTCTACACCATCGCCAGGCGCAAAGGCATGCTCACCATGAAGGAAGACGCCATTCTTAAGGCATACGAGCGCATTATTCCATTTGAGGAAGTGGCTAGGCTCAGCGGCGCGGTCATTGATGAGTAAGCCCCGACACCAATCATGGCATTGTCTCTATGTTGCCGTGTCAGTAAGCGGTATAAATGTGTGAAAAAACCAGGTATTGCTGGTTCGGCCAATATCGGAGACAAGGCAACGATGCCATGATGTGGTGTAGGGGTAGAAATGGTACAATTTAGTTAATCTATGGCCTCGAAATATAAAATACTCATTGTTGACGACGACACCTTTCTCTTGGACATGTACTCCTTTAAGTTTCGTGATGGGGGACATGAAGTAGAAGTGGCGCTCGGTGCTGACGAGGCGCTTACGAAACTCCGCGGAGGAGGTGTTTTTGACATTGTGTTGTGTGATGTGGTTATGCCGGGGATGGATGGCTTTGGGCTCGTCGAAACGATCAAAAAAGAGAAACTTTCGCCGGGTGCGGTGCTTATCATGCTTTCGAATCGCGGGGAACAGGCTGATGTTGATCGCGCAAAAAAGATTGGCGCCGATTCTTA
>Ga0209726_10006767_pt1 | contig 13130 bp, 12 predicted proteins | sample Subgrocontami54m_FD_187453 | JGI IMG/M metagenome (GOLD analysis project Ga0209726, IMG submission 187453) | Subsurface groundwater microbial communities from S. Glens Falls, New York, USA - GMW46 contaminated, 5.4 m (SPAdes) (version 3) | ecosystem: Environmental > Aquatic > Deep subsurface >... | reverse complement strand
GATGCCGGGGCGGCCGTCGACGATCTCGGTGATCGAATCGCCCACCGGCTGCACGAAGCAGTTGATGAGCGTCGCGGCGAGCGTCGTGCCCGCGGCGGAATTGATGCGTCCCGCGGGGACGAATCCCTGCTCCTGCGCTTCGAGGAAACGCTTCTCCCACTGCGCGCGCTTGTCGTCCGCCTCGCACGTCGCGAGCGCATGCGCCACGCGTTCGCGCACCTCGTGCACGGTTCGCTCGCTGCCCTTGGCGTACTTCTCCAGCAGCACTTCACCGGAAATTTCCTGCTCCGGAAGGTTGGCCGCGGTGTGGGCTGCTTTGTGTTTTGCATCTGTCTTGTGCATGTCGCCCTTCTTCTTAGTAAGAGTGGAAGGATACGCCGGACCCGAGCCCCTCGGATTTCGACCCCTCGGAATTCGACTCGCGGAATTCGGCCTCGGGGCGCGGGTCCTGCAGTTCTTGGATTTGGTTCCGAACTACTTAATCCAGTTTAGCAAGAAAACGCCGCTACATATTGTTTAGCAGCAGACTTTTTTGTAACGGTTTTGCCCCTGAGATTATTCAAGGACTTACCGCATTGCGGCGTTTCCTGCCCTCCTCCGGGGGCTTGCGGAAGCGGGAGTTTGAACCCACCGCCGAGCCCGTACACAGCGCTGATGTCACACCCGCGGCATTGAACTCCGGCGGCCGCCACCCCACGCTGGGAAGGAATAATTATGCCAAATATTGGGGCTGTAAAGGGGCCAACCACAATATTTTGTGGTCCGGGCCGGGGAAGGGCTGAAGCAAGACCCGTGCGCGGCAGACTTAAGCGCTTGGCGAAAAAGAAATTTCCGGCGTCCCGTGCTAAGGTAGCGCGGCAAGGAGGCGGCATGCATGAACGCTGAACGGGTCGATCCGCCCTCCGCGGCGCGCGAAACCGCGACGCTCGCGGGGGGCTGCTTCTGGTGCCTCGAGGCCGTCTACGACGAGCTGCGCGGCGTGGAGTCGGTCGAATCCGGATACATGGGCGGGCATACCGATCGCCCGTCCTACGAGGCCGTGTGCTCGGGGGACTCCGGGCACGCCGAGGTCGTGCAGATCCGATTCGATCCGGCGCAGGTCGGCTATCGCGACCTGCTCGAGGTTTTCTTCGTGATCCACGATCCGACCACGCCGAACCGGCAGGGCCACGACATCGGAACGCAGTACCGCTCGGCGATCTTCTACCACTCGGCGGAGCAGCAGGCGATCGCCGAGGACGTGATCGGGCGCATCGCCGGCGCGAAACTCTGGCGCGGCGACATCGTCACCGAGCTCGCGCCCGCGTCGAAGTTCTGGGTCGCGGAGGACTACCACCAGGAATACTTCGCGCACAATCCGCGCCAGCCCTATTGCATGGGCGTGGTCGAACCCAAAGTGGCGAAGTTCCGCAAGCACTTCCGGGACAAGCTCAAGAAATAGCCGCCATGGAGAAGCAGACTAAGATCAGCATCTGGTACTTCGTCCTCGCGCTGCTCGCGGTGCTGTGGCTGCGCGAGATCTGGGTCGAGTCGAGGCAGGTGGAGCCGCTGCCCTACAGCGAGTTCCAGCGGCTGCTGAAGGAAGGCCAGATCAAGGAGATCACGATCAGCGACAAGCTGATCCAGGGCACCCTCGCCAAGCCCGTGGAGGGCCGCTCGCGCTTCGTCACCATCCGCGTCGACCCGGAGCTCGCGCGCGACCTCGGCACGTACCCGGTGAAATTCACCGGCGTGGTCGAATCGACGTTCTTTCGCGACGTGCTCTCCTGGGTGGTGCCGGCGCTGGTGTTCTTCGGCATCTGGTATTTCCTGGTGCGGAACTTCGCCGAGAAGCAGGGCTTCGGCGGGGGCTTCCTGTCGGTGGGCAAGAGCAAGGCCAAGGTCTACGTCGAGACCGACACCAAGGTGACCTTCGAGGACGTCGCCGGCGTCGACGAGGCGAAGGAGGAATTGCGCGAGATCGTCTCCTTCCTCAAGGACCCGCAGAGCCACGGGCGGCTCGGCGGCCGCATGCCCAAGGGCGTGCTCCTGGTCGGGCCGCCGGGCACCGGCAAGACGCTGCTCGCGCGCGCGGTCGCCGGGGAGGCCGGCGTGCCGTTCTTCTCGATCTCGGGCTCGGAGTTCGTCGAGATGTTCGTCGGCGTGGGCGCGGCACGCGTGCGCGACCTGTTCGAGCAGGCGCGGCAGAAGGCGCCGGCAATCATCTTCATCGACGAGCTCGACGCGCTCGGACGCGCGCGCGGCGTCTCGCCCATGGCATCGCACGACGAGAAGGAGCAGACCCTGAACCAGCTCCTGTCGGAGATGGACGGCTTCGATCCCGCGAGCGGCATCGTGCTGCTCGCGGCCACCAACCGGCCGGAGATCCTCGATCCGGCGTTGCTGCGCGCGGGGCGGTTCGACCGCCAGGTGCTGGTGGACAAGCCCGACAAGCGGGGGCGCGTGCAGATCCTCGGCGTGCACCTGAAGAAGGTGAAGCTCGCGCCGGAAGTGAGCCCCGAGGACATCGCCTCCCTCACGCCGGGCTTCTCGGGGGCGGACCTCGCCAACCTCGTCAACGAAGCGGCGCTGGTCGCCACGCGCCGAGGCGCCGACGCGGTCGGAATGCAGGATTTCACCGCGGGCGTGGAGCGCATCGTCGCGGGGCTGGAGAAGAAGAACCGCGTGCTCAACCCCGAGGAGCGGCGCGTCGTGGCCTATCACGAGCTCGGCCACGCGCTGGTCGCGCTCGCGCTGCCCGGCACCGACGTCGTGCACAAGATCTCCATCATCCCGCGCGGCATCGGCGCGCTGGGCTACACCATCCAGCGGCCGACCGAGGACCGCTATCTCATGACGCGCGCGGAGCTCGAGAACAAGATGATCGTTCTGCTCGGCGGGCGCGCGGCGGAGTTCGTGGTGTTCGGGCACCTCTCGACGGGCGCGGTCGACGATCTCGCCAAGGTCACCGACATCGCGCGCTCGATGGTGATGCGCTACGGCATGGCCGAGAAGCTGGGCTCGGTCTCCTACGAAGGCGAGCGCGCGGTCTTCCTCGAAGGGCAGATCAGCCCGCGCAGCTACAGCGAGGAGACCGCGCGCGAGATCGACTGCGCCGTGCGCGAGCTGGCCAAGTCGGCGTTCGATCGCGCGGCGGGCATCGTGCGCGCCAACCGCGAGCTGATGGAGCAGTGGGTCGAGCGGCTGCTCGAGAAGGAGACCCTCGGCGAGGAGGAGCTGAAGTCCCTCGCCGCCGCGGTGACGCGCTCCGCTTGAGCGCCGAGCGCGGGCCGGGTTTGCCTTTGGTCATCGCCCAGCTCTGGCGCAGGGCGCTGCTTGCGGGCGGACAGCAAACCCTGCAGGCGGCGCTCGCGACCGTCGTGGGCGTGCTGGTCGAAGTGCCCGTGATGCTCTCGGTCGTTCGCATCGTCAACGCGAGCGCCGACTGGTACGGGCGGGCGGAATCGCGTATCCGCGGCGGCTGACGGCCGCCTTGCGCGAGGGTGCGATTCAAGGTCCTCACCGCCTCCCGTTTCGGCCAGGATTCAGGACGCCGAGGCAAAGCCTGTAACGCGATTGTCACATTGCGGGAATAAGCTTCGCACCACGCTGCAGGTCCGGCTCATCACTCAAAGAGGTCGACATGAAATCCCGCGGATTGAACATCCTTCTCGCCGGCGCGCTGGGCCTCGGGCTTGCGCTGCCGGCGGCGCAGGCATCGGCGGCCGATGTCACCGGGGCGGGCGCGACGTTCCCGTATCCCATTTACGCCAAGTGGGCGGACGCCTACAGGAAGGCGACCGGCAATGGGCTCAATTACCAGTCGATCGGATCGGGCGGAGGCATCAAGCAGATCACGGCCAAGACCGTCGACTTCGGGGCCTCCGACATGCCGATGAAGCCCGACGAGCTGGAAAAGTACGGGCTGATCCAGTTCCCCGCGATCATGGGCGGGGTGGTGCCGGTGTTCAACGTGAAAGGCGTCGGTCCCGGGAAGATCCGCATCACCGGTCCCCTGCTTGCCGACATCTACCTCGGCAAGGTGAAGACGTGGAACGACCCGGCGCTCGCCGCGCTCAACAAGGGCGTGAATCTTCCCGGCCAAGCCATCTCCGTGGTGCATCGATCCGACGGCTCCGGAACGACTTTCCTGTTCACCAATTACCTGTCGAAGGTCAGCCCGGAGTTCAAGTCCGCCGTGGGCGAGGGCACCTCGGTCAAGTGGGCCACCGGCGTCGGCGGCAAGGGGAACGAGGGCGTGGCGGCGTACGTGGCGCGCATCGACGGCGCCATCGGCTACGTGGAATACGCCTACGCCAAGCAGAACAAGCTGAGCTACGCGCTAATGGGCAACCGCGAGGGCACATTCGTCGCGCCGGAGGATACGGCCTTCAAGGCGGCGGCGGCCGGAGCGGAGTGGACGAAGGCGGCGGGGATGTACCTCATACTCACGGATCAGCCCGGCAAGAGCAGTTGGCCGATTACGGGCGCCTCCTTCATCCTGCTGCACAAGACGCAGGAAAGGCCCGCCAACGCCAGGGAAGTGCTGAAGTTCTTCGAATGGTCGTTCAAGAACGGCGGAAAGACGGCCGAGGAACTCGGCTACGTCCCGATTCCAGACCCGGTGGTGAAGCTGATCCAGGCGCAGTGGAAGTCCTCGCTCCGCGATCCTTCCGGGAAACCGATCTACTGAGCGTGACCTCCGTCACCGGGGGCGGCCAGGCATCGCCCCCTTTTCGTCTAGAATTTGCGTTCCGGAGTACCCGATGAGTTCGGTCATCGTGCCTGCCGACGCCAGCATAGACAAGCCGTCCCTCGCCGACGTGAGCCGCGGCGCCCTGCCCCCGCAGCGGGGCGTCTCGGGCGCCCCCTGGGCGGACGCCGCCTTCCGGCATCTCACCCGGTTCTTCGCGCTCCTGGTGTTCGGCATACTCGCGGCGATTCTGATCTCGCTGGTGTACGGAAGTGCGCTTTCCCTGAAGGCATTCGGCTTCGGATTCCTCGTGAGCGGGGATTGGGACCCCGTGAAGCAGGAATTCGGCGCCTTGGTGCCGATCGTCGGCACGCTGACGACTTCGGCCATCGCGATGGCGATCGGCGTGCCCGTCAGCTTCGGCATCGCGATATTCCTCACCGAGCTCTCGCCGGTGTGGCTCAAGCGGCCGCTCGGGACGGCGATCGAGCTGCTTGCCGCGATACCGTCGATCATCTACGGCATGTGGGGCCTGTTCATCCTCGCCCCGCTGTTGCAGTCGTACGTGCAGCCGCTGCTGATCGGGACCCTGGGGCGGGTGCCGGGGATCGGCCGGCTGTTCGAAGGACCCCCGATGGGGATCGGCATGTTCACCGCCGGGATCATCCTCTCCATCATGGTAATACCGTTCATCACGGCGGTGATGCGCGACGTCTTCGAGCTGGTGCCGGAGATGCTCAAGGAATCCGCCTACGCCCTGGGCTCGACGACCTGGGAGGTCATGTGGAACGTGGTGCTGCCTTACACCAAGGTCGGCGTGATCGGCGGAATCATGCTCGGACTGGGCCGTGCGCTCGGCGAGACCATGGCGGTGACCTTCGTAATCGGCAATGCGCACCAGCTCGCCCTGTCGCTGATGGCGCCGGGGAACAGCATCGCGTCGGCTCTGGCGAACGAATTCACCGAGGCGGTCGGAGACCTCTATTACGCGGCGCTGATCGAGCTCGGACTGATCCTGTTCCTCATCACGACCATCGTTCTCGCCCTGGCGAAGTTCCTCCTGGTACGCCTCACGCGGCTCGAGGGCGAGCGGACATAGGGTCGAGGCATGAGCCGCGTCATCAGAGCGAACAGCCCCCTGTACCTCTCGCGCAAGCGCCGCAATGCGGCCGTGCTCGCGGCCTCGGCGACCGCGTTGGCGCTGGGCCTTTTCTGGCTGGCCTGGATTCTCGGCACCCTCCTCGTGGAGGGCGGCAGCGCGCTCATGCGCATCAGCCTGTTCACCCAGATGACGCCGCCGCCGGGTTCCGACGGTGGCCTTCTGAATGCGATCGCCGGAAGCGTGGCGATGGCCGGGACGGGAACCCTCCTCGGCACGCCCGTGGGGATACTGGCCGGCACCTATCTCGCCGAGTATGGGCGGCGCGGCTGGCTCGCCTCGGGGACCCGGTTCCTGAACGACGTGCTGCTCTCCGCGCCCTCGATCGTGATCGGCCTGTTCGTGTATACGATATACGTCAAGCAGGTCGGTCACTTCTCCGGGTTCGCGGGGTCGCTCGCCCTCGGCCTGATCGTGGTGCCGGTCGTGGTGCGCACGACCGACGATATGCTCAAGCTGGTCCCGGACACGCTGCGCGAGGCGGCCGCGGCGCTCGGCTGCCCGGCCTGGAAGATCATCACTTCAGTGACCTACCGCGCCGCGCGCGCCGGGATACTCACCGGCATCCTGCTCGCGGTGGCACGCATCAGCGGGGAAACGGCGCCGCTCCTGTTCACCGCATTGAACAACCAGTTCTGGTCCGCGAATATGAACGCGCCCATGGCCAACCTGCCGATGGTCGTCTTCCAGTTCGCCATGAGCCCGTACGAGGACTGGCATCGCCTCGCCTGGGGGGGCGCGGCGCTGATCACGCTCGCCGTGCTGGCGCTGAATATCATCGCGAGAAGCCTGTTCGCGAAGCGCGCCTGAGCGCCGAGGAGATTCGATGGACGCAGCCGCGACCGCAATCAGACCCAAGCTCCAGGTGAGGGGTCTGAACTTTTTCTACGGCAACTTCCTCGCCCTGAAATCCGTATCGGTCGACATTCCGGAAAAGCAGGTCACGGCGTTCATCGGGCCCTCGGGCTGCGGCAAGTCGACCCTGCTCAGGACCTTCAACCGCATGTTCGCCCTGTATCCGGACCAGCGCGCCGAGGGGGAGGTCCTGATGGACGGGGAGAACCTGCTCACCTCGAAGCAGGACGTGTCGCTCATCCGGGCGCGGATTGGAATGGTGTTCCAGAAGCCCACGCCGTTCCCGATGTCGATCTACGACAACATCGCATTCGGCGTGCGCCTGCACGAGCGCATGACCCGGGCGCAGATGGACGACCGCGTGGAGGGGGCGCTGCGCAAGGCGGCGATCTGGGACGAGGTGAAGGACAAGCTGGGGCAGAGCGGGACGAGCCTGTCGGGCGGCCAGCAGCAGCGCCTGTGCATCGCCCGGGCCATCGCGGTCAGGCCCGAGGTCCTGCTTCTCGACGAGCCGACGTCGGCCCTGGACCCGATCTCCACCGCGCGCATCGAGGAATTGATCCACGACTTGAAGAACGATTTCACGATCGTCATCGTCACCCACAACATGCAGCAGGCGGCCCGTGTCTCCGATTACACTGCCTACATGTACATAGGCGAGTTGATCGAGTTCGGCGAGACCGATACGCTGTTCATCAAGCCGAAGCACAAGCACACCGAGGAATACATCACCGGCCGCTTCGGGTGACGGCGGCCGGAATGGACCAGGAGAAGGCAATGGGCGGTCAGGAGCATATTTCCAAGCAGTTCGACATCGACCTGGACACGCTGCGCTCGCGCGTGCTGCAGATGGGCGGGCTGGTCGAATCGCAGGTCCTGGCGGCCATCGAGGGCTTCGCCACCGGCAACCGCGAGCTGATCGAACGGGTCAGCACCAGCGACTACCGCGTCAACGCCTTCGAGGTCAGCATCGACAACGATTGCAGCCACATCATCGTGCGCCGCCAGCCGGCCGGGGGCGACCTGCGCATGATCCTGGCGATCAGCAAGATCGTGACCGATCTGGAGCGCATCGGCGACGAGGCCGAGAAGATCGCGCGCATGTCCAAGCAGATTCATGACCGCGGGTCGCTGCAGGTCCAGCGCTTCGCGGAGATCCGGCACGTCGGCAACACGGCCGTGAAGATGCTCAGGGCGGCGCTGGACGCGTTCGCGCGGCAGGACACGGCGCAGGCGGCGAGCGTCGTCCTCGAGGACGTCACCATCGACAACGAATTCCGCTCGATCATCCGCCAGCTGATCACGTTCATGATGGAGGACCCGCGCACGATCACGACGGCGCTTGAGATCACCTGGATCGCCAAGGCGATCGAGCGCGTGGGCGATCACGCCAAGAACATCGCCGAGAACGTGATCTATATCGTGAAGGGCACGGACGTCCGCCACACGACGCTCGAGGACGTGGAGCGCGAGGCGAAGAAGACCTGAGGTGCGGACTTTGTCGGGCAGACCGGAATAGCAGGATCCATCGTAAGCCATGCCGGGTGCAGTGCTCATCGTCGAGGACGAACCGCAGATCCTGGAGTTGATCGCGGTCAACCTGGAGCACGCCGGCTACGTGCCGTGGCGCGCGCGCTCGGCCGAGGAGGCCGAAGCGCTGATACGCGGGGCGCTGCCGGCCGTCGTGCTGCTCGACTGGATGCTCCCCGGCGAATCCGGGGTCGCGCTGGCGCGAAGACTGAGGATCGACCAGCGCACCAAGGACGTGCCGATCATCATGCTGACCGCGCGCGCGGAGGAAAGGGACAAGATCGCGGGCCTGGAGTCCGGTGCGGACGACTACATCACCAAGCCGTTTTCGCCGAAGGAGCTGGTCGCACGCATCAAGGCGGTGCTGCGGCGCCGCACGCCGCAGTTGACCGGCGAACCGGTGGAGATCGCCGGGCTGAAGCTCGATCCGAGCGCGCACCGCGTGACCGGCAACGGGACCCGGCTCGAGCTCGGGCCCACCGAATTCCGGCTCCTGCAGTTCTTCATGACGCACCCTGGCCGCATCTACTCGCGCGCGCAGTTGCTCGACCAGGTCTGGGGGGATCACGTCTTCGTCGAGGAGCGCACGGTCGACGTGCATATACGGCGGCTGCGCCAGGCGCTGTCCGCGACCGGGCACGAGCACTTGATCGAAACCGTGCGCGGCAGCGGGTACGGACTTCGATCGGAATGACCGGTCGCCTCCGCACTGTGCCCGCCGTCCTCGTCCCGCTCGCGGGTCTGGCGCTCGCCCTTGGATACGCCTTCGACTCGAATGCGGGCTGGATCCTGCTTACCGGGGGCGCGCTCGCGATCCTCGCGTTCCACCTGCGCAACCTGGGCAGGCTGCTGGGCTGGCTCGAGCATCCGGACCCGGACAACGTCCCCGGCTCCACGGGGGCGTGGGACGACGCCTTCGCCTCGATTCATCGCCGCGAGCGCAGCCACGCGGCGGATCAGCAGCGCCTCGCACGCTTGCTCGTTCGCTATCGCCAGGCGAGCCGAGCCCTGCCCGACAGCGTCGTGATCCTCGACGCGGACAACCGCATCCAGTGGTGCAACGACAGGGCGTACGGCCATTTCGGCATCGACGCCGAGGCGGACATCGGCCAGCCGATCACCAACCTCGTGCGGCATCCGGAGTTCGTCGATTACATCTCCGCCGGCGACTATTCCAGCCCCGTGCAGGTGCGGACGAACCACGGAACGGCGCGCGTGCTGGAGGCGCAGATCATTCCCTACGAGGATGCGCAGAAGCTGCTCATGGCGCGCGACGTGACTCAGGCCGAGCGGCTCGACCAGATCCGGCGCGATTTCGTCGCGAACGTCTCCCACGAGCTGCGCACGCCGCTCACGGTGATGGCCGGATTCCTCGAGACCGTGCGCGAGCTCGAGCTCGATCCGCAGCGCAGCCGCGAGTATCTGGACATGATGGCGGACCAGTCGCGGCGCATGCAGCGCCTGCTCGACGATCTGCTGACGCTGTCATCGCTCGAGTCCTCCCCCGAGCCCCGGGGCGACGAGCGCATCGTCACGGCGCGGCTGCTCGCGCGCGTCCGTGCCGACGCGGAGTCGCTGAGCGCCGGCCGCCACCGGATCGGCTTCGATGCCGAAGGGGACTACGACCTTCTCGGCGCGGAGGCGGAGATCGCCAGTGCCTTCGGCAACCTGGTGAGCAACGCGATCCGCTATACGCCGCCCGGCGGCGAAGTGCGCATCGTCTGGCGCGCCTCGGCCGAGGGGGCGCGCTTCACCGTTGAGGACACCGGCGTCGGCATCGCGCCGGAGCACATCCCGCGGCTCACCGAGCGGTTCTACCGAGTCGACCGCGGCCGCTCGCGCGAGACGGGCGGCACGGGCCTGGGACTCGCCATCGTCAAGCACGCGCTGCTGCGCCACCAGGCAAGCCTCGACATCCAGAGCGAGCCCGGCCGCGGCAGCCGCTTCACCGCGCGCTTCCCGGCGCGGCGCCTCGTGCCGGCACAGACCGGCGTGGCGGCCTGATGCGCCGGGGAAGAGCGGCTCCAAGCCCAGGGCAGGGGGTAGCAGAGAGTAGGTTGGGCTTCGGCCCGCTCAGCCTAACCTACTCGGCCTCCTTCCCCGCGGCGCCGTCAGTGTAGAATGGCGCCGCTTCGCCAAGCCGGCCGGCGCGAACCGCCGGGGGTTCGATTCAAGAAAAGCTACGTACAGGGAGCGCCATGTTCGGTCGCCTGATGCCGCATGAAGGCAGGTTCTTCGACCTGTTCAAGGAGCTGGCCGAGCTGATCGTCCAGGGCAGCCGCGAGCTGGCGGCGCTGATGGTCTCGTTCGACGACCTCGAGCGGCGCCGCTTCACCATCGAGACCATCGAGAAGAAGGGCGACAAGGTCACCCACGCCACGGTCGAGCTGCTGCACCGCACCTTCATCACGCCGCTGGACCGCGACGACATTCACCAGCTCATCACGAACATGGACGACATCCTCGACCTGATCGAGGACACCGCGCAGTCGGTGCTGATGTTCGACATCCGCTCGATGACTCCCGACGCCGCGCGGCTGGCGGAGATCTGCGTCGACTGCGCCGAGAAGGTGAAGGCGGCCGTCGAGCTGCTGCCGAGCATGCAGAATGCCCGCCAGATCCTCGAGGTCTGCGCCGACATCGACAAGCTGGAATCGCAGGCCGACCACCTGATGCGCGCGGCGATGGCAAAGCTGTTCCGGGACGAGCCCGACACGCGCCAGTTGATCAAGCTGCGCACCGTTTACGAACTGCTCGAGGCCATGACCGACCGCTGCGAGGACGTTGCGAACATCATCGAGGGCATCGTGGTCGAGAACGCGTGACCCGGCGGCCCGCTCGCCCCCCGCATGCGATGACCGCATTCCGAATCGCCCCCTCCCGCGGGCACGCCGCCACATGAGCATCCAGCTCGTCGTCTTCCTCGTGGCGGTCGCGCTGGTGTTCGACTTCATGAACGGGTTTCACGACGCGGCCAACTCGATCGCCACCATCGTCTCCACCGGGGCGATGCGGCCGCATTGGGCGGTGGCGTGGGCGGCGTTCTTCAATTTCATCGCGTTCCTGGTCTTCGGCGTCGCCGTCGCGACCACGATCGGCAAGGGTATCGTCGATCCGGCGATCGTCGATCACCGCATCATCTTCGGCGCGCTCATGGGCGCCATCGCCTGGAACATCATCACCTGGTACTACGGCATCCCGTCGTCTTCCTCGCACGCTCTGATCGGAGGCCTCGCCGGCGCGGCGGTCGCGAAGGGCGGGGTCGGCACCCTGGTTGCGGGCGGTTTCCTCAAGACCGCGGCTGCGATCGTGCTCTCGCCGATGCTCGGCGTCGCGCTCGGGGTGATGCTCATGATCAGCGTGTCGTGGATGTTCGCGCAATCCACGCCGCAGCGGGTGGACCGCTGGTTCAAGCGGCTGCAGTTCGTTTCCGCCGCGCTCTACAGCCTGGGACACGGCGGAAACGACGCGCAGAAGACCATGGGCATCATCTGGATGCTGCTGATCGCCGCGGGGGTTTCCGGGGCGGACGACCACCTGCCGTTCTGGGTCGTACTCGCCTGCCAGACGGCGATGGGGCTGGGGACGCTGCTCGGCGGCTGGCGTATCGTCAAGACCATGGGCATGCGCATCACCAAGCTCAAGCCGGTGAGCGGGTTCTGCGCTTCGGCGGGCGGCGCGATGACCCTGTTCCTTGCGACCGGGCTGGGCGTTCCCGTCTCCACCACCCACACCATCACGGGATCGATCATCGGCGTGGGCTCGGTGAACAAGCTCTCCGCGGTGCGCTGGGGCGTCGCCGGCGGCATCGTATGGGCGTGGCTCCTGACCATTCCGTGCTCGGCGTTCGTCGCCGCGATCGCCTGGCTGATCAGCGAGCGGTTCCTCTAGCGCAGTCCGCCCCCCGCGGCTTACGCCGTTCCTGCGAGCTTCTGCAGCAGCGCCTGCTGCGCCGAGCGCCCCTTGCCGCGTTTCGGCCTGGAGCGCGCGTAGTCGCCCTGCGCGTCCATGTCCCAGGCCTGCACGTTGTCCGACAGGTAAGGCTTCAAGCCCTCGTCGATCACGCGCTGCTTGAGCTTCGCGTCGAGCACGGGAACGCAGACCTCGATGCGGCGAAAGAAGTTGCGGTCCATCCAGTCGGCGCTCGACAGGTAGACGTCCGGGTCTCCTCCGCTGCGGAAATAGAACACCCGCGAGTGCTCGAGGAAGCGCCCGACGACCGAGCGCACGCGGATGTTCTCGGACAGGCCGGGGACGCCGGGCCGCAGCGCGCACACGCCGCGCACGAGCAGGTCTATCTTCACGCCCGCCCGCGAGGCGGCATACAGCTCCTCGATGATCTCGGGTTCGATCAGCGCGTTCATCTTGGCGATGATCTCGCCGGGCTCGCCCTTCTTCGCGAGCTTGGTTTCCTCGCGTATCGCCCGGACGATCCGGCGGTGGAGCGTGAACGGCGATTGCCAGACGTGCCTGAGCTTGGACGCCCTGCCCAGGCTGGTGAGCTGCAGGAACACTTCGTTCACGTCGTCGCAGATCTCCCCGTTCGCGGTGAACAGCCCGAAATCGGTGTACAGCAGCGCGGTGCGCGGGTGGTAGTTCCCGGTCGAGAGGTGCACGTACCGGCGCAGCTTGCCGTTTTCGCGCCGGACGATCAGCACCATCTTCGCGTGCGTCTTGTGGCCGACCACGCCGTAGACGACGTGTGCGCCGGCCTCCTCGAGCCGCGCGGCCCAGTTGAGGTTCGCCTCCTCGTCGAAGCGCGCCATCAGCTCGAGGATGACCGTGACTTCCTTGCCGCGCCGCGCGGCTTCGATCAGGGTATCCATGAGCACCGAGTCGGTTCCCGTGCGGTAGACCGTCTGCTTGATCGCGATCACGTCGGGATCGACGGCCGCGGATCGGACGAAGTCGACC
>Ga0209726_10006754_pt1 | contig 13149 bp, 12 predicted proteins | sample Subgrocontami54m_FD_187453 | JGI IMG/M metagenome (GOLD analysis project Ga0209726, IMG submission 187453) | Subsurface groundwater microbial communities from S. Glens Falls, New York, USA - GMW46 contaminated, 5.4 m (SPAdes) (version 3) | ecosystem: Environmental > Aquatic > Deep subsurface >... | reverse complement strand
TGGATTGTGGTTATCGAATTGACTTGTTGGTTGATAAGCAACTTATCGTGGAGCTGAAGAGCATCGAGCAATTACTCAAGATCCACGAGGCACAGATCTTAACATATATGAGACTAGCGAAGGTACACGTTGGACTGTTGATGAATTTCAATGTACCGGTTTTGAAGAAAGGCATTAAACGCTTTCTATTATCTTAATCCGAACTTCGTGTACTTCGCGTCTTCGTGGTGAAAGGGATTTCCCAATGTCACAGCTACCTCTTGAAGGAATTCGCGTCGTCGAGCTCACCACCGGCGCCGCCGGTCCCACCGTGGCGCGGGTGCTCTGCGAGTTCGGCGCGGAGGTGATCCGTTGCGAAACTCGGCTGCGCGGCGATGGCCACCGCGGCGAAGATCCCGCCAAGTGGAACAAGAATCCTGACTTCATGAAACTCCAGCGCGGCAAGAAATCTTTCACCGTGAACATGCAGACGCCGAGAGGCCGCGAGCTGGTCAAAGAGCTGGCGAAAAAATCCGACGTGGTGGTGGAAAACTACGGTTTGGGCATTCTGGAGAAGTGGGGACTCGATTGGCCGCAGCTCAAAGAGATCAACCCGGCGTGCATTTTGATCCGCGTCAAAGGCATGGGCTGCAGCGGACCGCACGCCGCCGATCTCACCTATGGTCCAAATGTCGGCAATACCATGGCGACAACCTATCTGTGGAATTACCCCAATGCCAAGACCGCCACGGCGGAACCGCGCACCCAGCATCCGGATTTCATGGGCGGCGTCACTGGCGCCTTCGGCGTCGTGCTGGCGCTCATCCAACGCAAGAAGACCGGGCGCGGCCAATGGATCGACAGCGCGCAAGTGGAAATCGGCGCGTCCCTGCTCGGACCGAAGTATTTGGAATACTCGGTCAATCATCGCGAGCCGAAGCCGGAGGGCAATCGCAGCCTGGTTGCCGCGCCTTACGGTCCCTACCAGTGCAAGGGTAACGATCGCTGGTGCGTCATCGCCGTTTATACTCAGGACGAGTGGGAGCGCTTCGCGGCGTTATTGCAGGAATCTGGGTTGAGACCGAATGAAAACTTCGCCACTCACCTCGGACGGGTGCGGCACAAAGAAGAACTGGACCAGTGGGTCACAAGCTGGACCCTGCAACATGATCCGTACGATGTGATGAACCTGGTCCAAGGCGCCGGTGTTTGCGCGGCGGTCGTCCAAGACGTCGAGGACCAATTCAAACGCGACGTGCAATACGCCGCCACCGGCTTTCTGGTGAACATGACGGAGCCGGACGCCGGCGACGTCGTCACCGAAAACGTGCCGATGCGCTTGTCGGAGACTCCAGGAAAAGTTCGCGGCCTCGCCCCGCTCATGGGCGAGCATACCCACGAGATTGCCAGAAACTTACTCGGCTTGTCAGACGCAGAGATCGCCCAGCTGGAAGAAGAGAAAGTGTTGTATTAACCAGAGGTCAGAAGTCAGAGGTCATCTGCCGCTCTGTTCCGTTTTTGGAAGACTGACTTCTGACCTCTGACTTCCGACTTCTGAATCAAAGGAGGATTTATGCCCGAACCAGGACCACTCTGTATATACGAAAAGCGCGACCCGCATATCGCGATCGTTCGCCTCAACCGCCCGGAAAAAAAGAACGCCATCAGCCGCGATCTTTACTGGGCGCTGGATGAATGTTGGCAGAAGGCAAAAGCCGATGACGATGTCTGGTCGATCATTCTCACGGGAACAGCGGATGCCTTTTGCGTCGGCGGCGACTTAAAGGAAAATCTCGCCTTTGCGAAGGGCGAGATGAAAGGACCGAGGTCCGGGCCGCGCCAGTATGCGAATCTGCGCGATTTGCAGATGCACAAGCCGATCATCGCCGCCATCAACGGCTACGCCGTGGGCGGTGGATTCAGTCTGGCGCTGGCGTGTCATATTCGATATTGCGTGCCGGCGTCGAAGTTCGGCTGCTCAGAAGTGCGCTGGTCGCATATGGCGGCTTGGCCGAGTTATGTCTGCCAACTCCCGACCGGCTGGGCCTACTGGTTCGCTCTCACAGGCCAGATGATCGACGCGGACACCGCCTTTCGTCTCGGCCTCGTACAGAAAATCTGCGAACCGGACAAGCTCATTGACGATTGCGTCGAGCTCTGCACGACCATCAACCGCAACGGCCGGCTCATCGCCGCGCATACCACAGAATATATCGAAGACAAATTGCTCTACGAGATTCAGGGGATGGAAAAAGGCTTCGAAGTGCACCGGGAGTTCTACGCCCATCTCCGGCAGAGCAAAGACTACGATGAAGGTTCCGCCGCTTTCTCCGAACGGCGCAAACCGGAGTTTTCGCAAGAATTCTACGACGGCAAAACCAAGCCGCCGGGAGTGCCGTAGACCGCCGGGTCGCTTGCCGGCTGGAGCCGGCTCGACCGACGCGGCGGTTCCAAACGTTCCAATCGTTCAAGCCGTTCCAGTCGTTAGTAACCGTTCAGGCCAAGCCAGCCCAATTTGTTCGGAGCATTCTGACGTCTTGAACGACTGGAACTTTTTGAACAACTGGAACAGATCTCGCCCGCTATCAGCGGGCGAGATCTTCATAGCTGGGCTCGGGCATGCCCGCCTTCCACGTTGGATCGCGCAGTTCGAGACGGTTACCGCTGGGATCGAAGAAATAAAGCTCCCTTCCCGTGAAATAGCCGCCCTTCCGGTAATATAGCTCTTCAATGCGAACATTCCGTTCGCGAAAAATCTTGCACGCCTGCACCAGCGTTTCCGGGCTCACCGTGAAAGAATGGTGCACGTTACGCTCCTCGACGTGAGACTTATCCACGGCCGCCGAACGCTCGCAAAGCAAAATGTTATGGTCGCCGACGTTGAAACAGGACATGCCCGAGTTGCCGAGCCGTCCCAGATGCTTGAGTCCGAGCAGCTCGCCGTAGAATTTTTCCGACTCGTCCAAATTGTTCACCGGGATCGACCAGTGCGTCACTCCCTCGATTTTCAACAGTCCCATAAGAAGCTCCTTTGCTGGGCCAGCTTTCACCGATCCAGCCACGACTGTCAACCCGATGTTAGATGCCGAGCAAGGTTTGGATCGCTCCGTCTTCGAAGGGCAGATGGAGAAGCCTTTGAAAGAGGCCGTAGAAAAATAGCCAGGTCGCCGCTGTCAGTGCGGCCGAAACCGGCAGCCCAATTCGGCTCTGCAGGTGGAGATAGGAAAAAACGAAGACGGGAACGGCCCAAGGAAAGCCCAGCAGATAAACTAGCAGGATAAAGCCCCCAACCCAAAGAAACGCTCCTATCGCCCGGCGCCGGGCCAGCTCCGGCGGCACGTCGCTCGCGAATTCAATATCCATCGCTTGCCCTTCGCGGGCTTCCGCCTTGCCGAAAAATTCCGCCACCAGCTGAATCGCCGCGAGAACCATGAGAGGAATGCTTACCGTCAGCGGAAAAAGCTTCGCTTTGAAGGTCCACCCGAACGCCGCCCACACCGCGTAAGCGGCGACGGCGATCAAGAAGACGCAAAAGAGAACGCGCCCTTTATGCATTGGCCGGCCTCCGCAGGCGATCGCGGCGCTGCTGGATGTAGGGATAGGCGATAATGATCACCATGAGCACGATCAGAATCATGACGACCGGGTGCCGCAGCCAGGTGAACCCGTAACGGGATACGGAAATAAACAGATAGGTCTCGATCACTTTTCCCAGCACGAAACCCAGGACGAAGGGCGGGCGGGGCCAGCCGTAGAGCACCATGAAATAACTGAGCAGGCCGAATATAAAGGTCACGATCAGGTCGGTGATCTGTCCGTTGGCGGTGTAGCTGCCGACGAAAACCAGCAAGAGGACAAAGGGGATGATCAAGCCGCCGCGCACGTAGGTAATCTTTGCCAGTTGATCGAGCACGAGAAGACACAAGATCACGGTGATAATGTTGGCGATCACCAGCGTCCAGACCATCGAGAAGGTGATGGCCAGATGCTTGGTCAACATATCGGGGCCGGGAATGATTCCCATGATCAAAAAGCCGCCGAGCAAGATCGCCATCGCGCCGCTGCCCGGCACGCCGAAGGCGATGGTCGGGATCAATTCACCGCCTTCTTTTGAGTTGTTGGCCGCGCCGGGACCGAGCACGCCGCGGATGTCTCCCTTGCCGAAGCCCTCGCGCTCCTTGGGGTTTTTGGCGCTTTGCACCGCGTGCGCGTAGGCCATCCACTGCGCCACGCCGCCCCCCGCGCCCGGCAGGATGCCGACGAAAACCCCGATGATCGAGCAACGAAAGACGAGCCAAAAGTGGCGGAAGGTGTCTTTGACGCCTTCCATGACTCCGGCCTTGAGATTCTCGGGCTGTTTTTCTCCGGCGATGGCGGTGCCGCGAACCGCCAGGTCGACGATCTCAGGGATTGCGAAGATGCCGACCAATACCGGGACGAAATCTAGGCCGTCCCAGAGGTACATCATGCCCATGTCGAAGCGCAGGGAACCCGACTGGCGCTCCTGGCCGATGGTGGAAAGAAGCAGCCCTAAAAGACCCATGGCAAAACCTTTGATCTGCCCGCGCGCTCCCACGCCGCTGAGCGACGTGATGCAGGAAATACCGATGATCGCGAGCATGAACAGCTCCGGCGACCCGAAGGTGAGAACCAGGGGGCGGACCACCGGAATCGCCAGCGCGAGCGCCACAGCGCCGATCAGCGCGCCGACCAAAGAGCTCATCAGCGCCGCGCCGAGGGCACGGCCGGCCTCGCCCCGTTTGGTCATCGGGTAACCGTCGACGACGGTGGCCGCCGAAATCGCCTCCCCGGGAACCCCGAATAGAACCGACGTAATGTCCCCGGTGGTGGCGGCCACGGCGTGCATGCCCAGCAAAAACGCGAAGGCCTCGGCCGGCGCCATCTTGAAGATGAACGGCAGCATGAGCGCGAGGGTTGCCGCACCGCCGATGCCCGGCAAAAGCCCCACGGCGAAGCCGAGGAGCATGCCGACCATCATCAGGCTGAAAGCCTTCCACTGCAGGACCAGGAACAGACCGTCGATGAATGCGTCAAACATTTCGGTTCACTATTCGATCTCTCTGCTCAATCAGCGCGAGTGAAACAGTGCAACTTCTAAGGTCAGGTTTGCGCGCGAATATATTTGATGACGGATGATGAATCAAGGGACAGAACTATTCGGCGTGAACCGGGATAATTATCTCGCGCGGATTCGCGAAGGGATGGCGTACGACCTGCGCTTCGAGCAAGGCAAGATGCCCCCGCAGTATTTTATCAAGGGATCAAAATAAAACGGTTCCGTGCTTCTCCGCACGGAACCGTTTGTTCCAGCCGTTCCAATCGTTCCACTCGTTCAAAACGTCTAGCCTTCGGCTTTGATATATTTCCCCATCTCTTTTAAGGTTTCCGGCGTCTGATTGAGCAGGGCGGTGAAGTCTTTCAACACTTGCTCGTGTGAAATAAGGTTGACGTCGATTTTCGCCTTCTTCGCTTCCGCGATCAGTTCCGGGTCCTTGATCGCCTTGGCAAAGGCCTCGCGCAACAGCGCCACGCGGTCCGCCGGAGTCCCAGGGGCGACCGCGAAGGCTCTGCCGATGGCTTGAGGGATCGACTTGATGGCCATCAACGATTTGCCCAGCGCGCTGGTGGCCAGATCTTCGTCCACCGGGAGATTTTCGAAGCCGGGCACCGCCACGCGCCCCCGCACCAGCGGGCGGACGGCGCCGCGGTCGGCGGCGAGTTTGATCGTCGTCGCCAGCGCCGACCATGAGTCCACTTCTTTGCGCTCGATGGCGAGCAGCACATCGCTGTTTGACGGGTAGCCGGAAACCAGTTTTAACTTGAGCCCGACGAATTCCTTGAGCAGCAGGGGAAAGTCGTGGGCATTGGAGCCCGGCCCCGTGGTGCCGGCGACCAGCTCTTTGTCGGCTTTTTTCAGTTCATCGAAAGTCTTGTACGGCAGGTCGGACCGGATCGAAAGCGCCACGCCGTCGGCGCCGGAAGAGCCGAGCCATTGAAACTTGCGCACATCGAAGCGCACCTGTTCGACCTTCGATAGCTGGGCGATGGCGACGTTAGGGTTGGAAGCGAGAATCGTCAGGCCGTCGGGCTTGGCGACGTTGAATACGCTATTGGTGGCAAGCAGGTGCGCCGCGCCGGGCATATGTTGGACGATCACCGCCGGCTTGCCGGGAAGATACTTTCCCAGGTGGTGCGCGACGATCTGTGCGGCGATCTCAAGGCTGCCGCTCTTGGCGCCGATGAGGACCGTGACGGCCTTTCCCTCGTAAAAGGGAGCCTGCGCCCATACGGGGAGCGCTAGAAACATCAATGCGAACACTGAAACCATGCTTGTCAGAGCCGATCTGTCTCTCATAACTGCCTCCTTTGGGTTTGGCACTCGAATCGAGCGATTCAGATTGGTTTACCCATGCCGTGGGGCCGCCAACTCATCACGGCGTGGTAACCTATGCGAGACTATTGATCCGAACGCCTTAAGTCAAGTAAGCTCGTTGTGTTATGTCATATTGACACCAACGAAGCCGGTATGTTAGTGGGCGTCGTGGCATGAAAGCCTGGCGTCATTGTGGGCCATCGCGTTGGCCAGCAAAATATTTGGAGGTAAATATGAGCTTACGCAACTCTCGCAAACCACTTCTTGGGCTGACCGCAGTCATATGGGCTTGCTCCTTGGCCTTGCTGTCGAATGACGCCGGCGCCGCCGATAGGCTCATCGGCTTGCACTCGGCGCAAGTGATGTCGCAGTCGATGCCGTGGATCGCTCAGGAGGCCGGGCTCTTCAAGAAGTACGAATTGGATTTCCGTCTGGTTTTTATTTCGTCCTCGCCGGTGGCCACCGCCGCGGCTATTAACGGGGACGCGGAGATCCAGGTCACCGGGGCCATCGGCAACGTGCGCGCGTACGTCCAGGGAGTCACCGATTTGGTCTTCATCGGTGGAATAAAGAATATCCTGACTCACAACATGCTCGGAAAGCCGGAGATCAAGCGGCCCGAAGATCTCAAAGGGAAAAAGGTCGGGGTTGGAAGGTTTGGCAGCAACACCCATTACTTCGTGATTCAAGCGCTGAAGCGGTTGGGCATGGATGCGAGCCGGGATATCCAGGCGATACAAACCGGCGGCGGGCCGGAGACGTTGGCGGCGCTGGTCGGCGGCAGTGTCGATGCGGGGGCAATAGTGGCGCCGGGTGACGCAGCCGCGGTGGCGCGGGGGTTTCGTTACGTGATCAACGGTCCTGAGATGCGCATTCCTTACGGGGCGACGCAAATCGTGACGCTGCGCTCGAACATCGCCAAGCGCGGGCCCGTCATCGGACGGTTCATGCGGGTCATGGCCGAGGCCTTAAAAATATTGCACACCGATAAGAATCTGGTCTACAAGGTTCTCGGCAAACATCTGCGCATCACCGACACGAAAATTCTTGACTCGGCGTACCAGTCGGAGATTCCGGCGCTTGAGCGCCGGCTCGAATTAAACGAGGCGGCGCTGCAAGCATCTCTGGATGAGATCGCCCCGCTGGATGCGCGGGCAAAGGCCATCAAGCCGCAGGACATGATGGATCGCAGGTATCTCGTCGAACTGGAAAAGAGCGGGGCGTTCGACAAGTGAAAATTTCTAACCAAACATATTTGAAATTCTCGCTTGATATTTTGGATTAGGGCATCGGAAAAAAGATGACTCGCGCCAAGACGCCAAGGACGCAAAGGATAGGAAATGGGGAAGGGCGTGGATATATTGCATAATGCTCGATTTGTTTAGAAAGCAAGGCTGGCCCCGCTCCTGGTTCCCTGTGAAGTCGATTTTTTTCAAGCGACATTACTCGGACAGGATCCTAACGCGGATTATTACAGCGGCTGAAGCTCCTTGCCCCGAAGCCCCGTAAGCAGCATTTCGCCGTCCGGTGCGACGCGAAACTCCCCGTAGCGTGCTCCCTCGTAGCGTTTGGCGGTGCCTTCCTGGAAAAAGAAAGCGTTCGTCGCGAATTTGATTTGCCCCTCGCGCACCCGGTAGCGAAGCAGGATCTCTTTCTGGGCGAGCGGTGTTCCATTGTCCAGCCGCCGATACGTCGCGATGGAACTCGCATCCAGCACGGCGACAAGGTGCCCGTCCGCGGTTGCGAGATCGCGCCGCCCCGGGAAACGGGGGACGGAGGACGACTCCGAGCGATCCATCGCCGGCCGCGCGTCGTCCGCGATCTTGAATCGAAGCGCCATATAGTCCCCTTGCATGAGCGAACGGGGATCCACGGGGGCGAGTTCGAGATAGACGACTTTGCCGCTTTCGAGCTGGCGCTCCTTCCCGGCGATCGAGAAGTTGACCAGCGCGAGAACCGCCACGCAGGAAATCAGTGCGATGACGCTACGCATCGGGGGCCTCCTTCGGTATGACGACGTTTAGCATGAGCCAGCGCGCGGCGAGCAGCGCAACACCCGTCGCCATCAGCACGCCGGATTTCACGAGCAGCGTCGCCTCGAACAGGTAGTAATAGCTGGACACGTAGAACAGAAGCGCCGCAATTCCCAGGCCCACCAACAATCGGTTTCCGTTCGCGAATCCGAGCAGAGCGATCATGAGCCCGCCGGCGATGCCGGGCGCCTTGAAGGACGCGGCGCCGATCGCCGCCGCCGCGATGAAAGCAAGGACCGTTCTCGGCTCCCGCAGCGCCCATCCCGTTCGCTTGAGCAGCACCCATACCGAAACGAGCAGGGCCGCTACGACGAGCGCCTCTCCGAGCCAGGGCCAGGCTCCGGGCACGACCCGGGAACCGAACATCAGTGCCATCGAATGGCCGAAAAGAGTCGTGCCTTCGATCTGTACGAACGACAGCGTGAGACCATAGCCGATCGGCGCCACGATGGCATGAAGCAGCTTTCCGAGCCGCGCCTCGTTCAACCATACGATGGCGACCGCCGCGGCGAGGACACCCCCAGCGACAGCATGGGCGCCGGAGTCCTCGCACGCGTACGCGAAGGCGAACCCTGCGGCGTACGCCGATGCGGCCCGATGGACGAAATTCGGCATCACGACCGCCAGCACTGTCTCGATAGCGGCGACCGCCACCCAGGGCAAGGCGCTCGTCACGTTGCCCTCGAAGAAGCCGAACACGCCGATCGTCACAAGCACCTGTCCGGCAAAGCTCACCGCCAGGGCGAACATGGAGGTGAAGTCGCCGCGCGGCGCGGCGCGAAACACCGCATATGCCGCCGCGATGACCATGAGCCCGACTGCAAACGACGCGGCCTTGCTTTTTATGACGAAATCGAACGCCACCCCCACGAATAAGAGAAGGAAGACCGCTGCGATCCATCCCGCGATGCCGAGCATCACACGCACATACCACGGCGTATGGGCTTCCTCGGCCTCGGGCATGTCGCCGACGGTCAACCCGGCGGAGGCGAGCTTCGACCAGAGATCGGGCACGGAAGACGGACTCATGTGTGCACCTCACGTGCCAGTTGCTTTAGCCACCAACCGGATGCCGCCGCCATAGCAATTACCACAATCGCAACGAAGAGCCAGGCTCCGCCGGCGAGGCTGTCTGACAGGTTTTTGGCGAGAAATGTCGTAACTACGACTATGACCGAAAGACATCCGCCGGCGAGGACGAACAGATCAAGCATGAGCACCCGGTACGCGCCATACGCGCAGGCGAGCCAAACCGGATAGGCGAACAAGGCGACGCCGCTTAGTTCCTGCCAGCCAAAAATAGTTTGGAGCATCAACATCGTGATGGTCGTACCGCTCGCGATCGCAAGCAGCCGGGGCGCCCAGCGCTCGTCAAGCCAGGCGAAACGCCGCGCCGCCAGCTCCCAGACGACCAGCGCCGCAGTATTGAAAGCAAAGAGCGTCCAGAGCTGGCGCTCGGTACTGAAGAAAATTCCAATGAGACCGGGAAAAACCTGGAAATAAAAAACGATCGCGACGTTCGCGATAGCGATCCAGAACATCCACAAGCCGGCGAAGCGCCCGATGAGGACCCAGGGCGCCATCAAAGCCGACCAGTTCGCGAATAGCTCCCAGGTATCCGCTCCCGTCTGATATGTCTGGCCGAACAGCGCAAGCAAGGCGCCCAGAAGAATCGAGGCAACCAGGAGCGAGGCTTTCCCCGTGGTGCGATCCGGCCCCAGGCGCCAATACCCGATCACCGCCGCAACGAGGAGCAGCTCGATCAATCCGAACTTCGTGAACTTGCCGAGAGCGTTCCAGTTGTGCGCGACGAAGAAGACCACGGAAGCGGCCAGCGCCACCGCGCCGGACCACAGCAGCAACGCGTCGAGAAACGCGCGCCAGTCCCGCGCCGCCGGCAACACGCCGGCGACACCAAGCGCCGCTCGCACATCCGCGATGGCTCCCCGCTCGGACCAGGCGAAGATGGTATGCCGGTCGCTCATTGATCTCCCTTGTTGGCGCAACCGTTCTTTAGCCTCATCAGGCCGTTCTCGATTATCGATGCCACCGGTTATTCTATAGGTGACGACTGCAATTTAAAAGGCAAACGATCGGGGTATCCCTCCTACAGATGCATTGTCTTAAGCAACGGTGATCGCGCTCCGAGCCTTCGTTTTTTCTACCCTAGAGGCGCGGAACTCGCGCCGACCAAGTGCCTGCTGAAAAACTCCGTGGCTTTGGGCCATGACAATGCCGCGGCGTGGGGACGGCAGTTCGTGGAACCGGTGTTGGCGAAGGCGTACGCGGCGCCGGGCATATGTTGAACGATCACGGCCGGCTTGTCGGGAAGATACTTTCCCAGGTGGTGCGCAATCATTTGCGCGGCGATCTCGAGGCTGCCGGTTTTGGCGCCGATGAGAACCGTGACGGCTTTCCCCTTATAATAGGGAGCGCGCCCATACCGGGAGCGTCAAAAAAAGCAGCGCGAGCATTGGAGCCACGCTGGTCAGAACCCATCTGCCTCTCACAACTGCTCCTTTGGGTTGTCGATTGGAATCGAGCGATCCAGATTAGTTTGTCGATTGTCGTGCGGTGGCCAACTCCCTAGAGCGTCAAAATCAACCCGAGGCTATTGATCGGAACGGAGTAAGTCAAGTAAGCTCGCCTTGATATATTGACACCGGCGAACCGGCTGTGTTACTAGCCCTCGTGGTATTCGGTCACTCGGGTCTTGTCATTCTCGCATGCCTCGAGGGCGATCATCTTCGCCGGCGAGGTCTTGATTCGCGATCCGTCGCTTGCCCTAGGGAGGTTCAATCATGTTCAACGACGCGCGCAAACGATTCTTCACGCTGGCGTGGCTTTTCTTCGGCTGCATACTGGCCTTTCTGTCGAATGAAGCCGGCGCCGCCGATAGGCTCATCGGCTTGCACTCGGCGCAAGTGATGTCGCAGTCGATGCCGTGGATCGCTCAAGAGGCCGGGCTTTTTAGGAAATACGACCTGGATTTCCGTCTGGTTTTTATTTCGTCGTCGCCGGTGGCCACCGCCGCCACTATAAACGGCGACGCGGAGATTCAAGTAACAGGGGCCATCGGCAACGTGCGCGCGTACGTTCAGGGGGTCACCGATTTGGTCTTTATCGGCGGCATAAAAAATATCCTGACTCACAGCATGCTCGGAAAGCCGGAGATCAAGCGGCCCGAGGATCTCAAAGGGAAAAAGGTCGGGGTCGGACGGTTTGGCAGCAACACCCATTACTTCGTGATTCAAGCGCTGAAGCGGTTGGGCATGGATGCGAGCCGGGATATCCAGGCGATACAGACCGGCGGGGGGCCGGAGACGTTGGCGGCGCTGGTCGGCGGCAGCGTCGATGCGGGGGCAATAGTGGCGCCGGGTGACGCAGCGGCGGTGGCGCGGGGGTTTCGTTACGTGATCAACGGTCCCGAGCTGCGCATTCCCTACGGCGCGACGCAAATTGTCACCATGCGCCCGACAATCGCCAAGCGCGGCCCCGTCATCGGCCGCTTCATGCGGGTGATGGCCGAGGCCTCAAAAATATTGCACACCGATAAAAATCTGGTCTACAGGGTTCTTGGCAAACACTTGCGCATCACCGACACGAAGATTCTCGACTCCGCGTACCAGTCGGAGATTCCGGCGCTTGAGCGCCGGCTCGAATTAAACGAGGCGGCACTGCAAGCATCGCTGGATGAGATCGCGCCGCTGGATGCGCGGGCAAAAGCGATCAAGCCGCAGGACATGATGGATCGCCGGTATCTCGTCGAACTGGAGAAGAGCGGGGCATTCGATAAATAGGAAGTAGGCATCATCCTCAGCTCGAGGGTGGTTCGCCGCCAGCGGAAATAGGGAGAGAAAACTATGCTCGGCTACCGTGATATACGCTTCTTCAAGATGACGTTTGCAGTCTCGCTTGTTTGCTGGTCGGTCGGCAATGTCGGCCAACTTGGCGCCGCCGACCGGCTCATCGGCGTGCACTCGGCGCAAGTCTTGTCGCAGTCGATGCCGTGGATCGCCCAGGAGGCCGGGCTGTTTAAAAAATACGATCTGGACTTTCGTCTGGTCCTGATTGTCTCTTCGCCGGTGGCCACCGCCGCGACTATAAACGGCGACGCGGAGATCCAGGTCACCGGCGCCATCGGCAACGTGCGCGCCTACGTTCAGGGGGTCACCGACCTGGTTTTTATCGGCGGCATAAAAAACACCATGACCCATAATATTCTCGGCAAACCGGAGATCAGACGTCCCGAGGATCTCAAGGGCAGAAAAGTCGGTGTCGGGCGGTTCGGCAGTAATACCCATAATTTCGTGGTGCAAGCTTTCAAGAAATTGGGCATGGACGCGAGCCGCGATATCCAGACGATACAGACCGGCGGCGGACCGGAGACCTTGGCGGCGCTGGTCGGCGGCAGCGTCGAAGCGGCGGCGCTGGTGGCACCGGGTGATGCCGGCGCGGTAGCGCGGGGATTTCGCCTCATCGTCAACGGTGCCGAGCTGCGCATTCCTTACGGGGCGACGCAAATAGTCACCATGCGTCCGACGATCGCCAAGCGCGGACCCGTCATCGGACGGTTCATGCGGGTGATGGCCGAGGCCTCAAAAATATTGCACACCGATAAGAATATAGTCTACAAGGTTCTCGGCAAACATCTGCGCATCAACGACACGAAAATTCTTGACTCGGCGTACCAGTCGGAGATTCCGGCGCTTGAGCGCCGGCTCGAATTAAACGACGCGGCGC
>Ga0209726_10006752_pt1 | contig 13151 bp, 12 predicted proteins | sample Subgrocontami54m_FD_187453 | JGI IMG/M metagenome (GOLD analysis project Ga0209726, IMG submission 187453) | Subsurface groundwater microbial communities from S. Glens Falls, New York, USA - GMW46 contaminated, 5.4 m (SPAdes) (version 3) | ecosystem: Environmental > Aquatic > Deep subsurface >... | reverse complement strand
CCTATGATCTGGACGAGTTGATCCGCGGGGCCAGGAGCGAAGCGGAGCGGGACCTGGATCAGATGATGAAGAACATGCGGCAGAAAACGAAGCCGAAATAGTGAGGGTCCCTTTGTATTTGTATAAGGGGCACCCCATAGTGGCCTGACTGTTTCCCCTGGCATCCGTCTGTACCTCCTTAGTCGTCCTCTCTGCGGGGCTGTCCCCGCACGGTGTGGAAAAGCGGTTCGACGGCTCGGGCGTCGGTGAGGGCCCGAGTGGTGGAACCCGCTGATTTTCTGTGATACCGTAGCAACTCTATATGCGCTTCTCGGAAGGAACAGCGTTTGCTTTCTCCTTGGTTTAGGGAGGGCGGTGGCTCTCCGAACGAGGGGTTATTGGCGAACACACCATATATGAGGCAACGAAACAAAGGAGGACGGTTATGAGCGGGAACAACGGGGTAAAGGTTCTAGGGGCTGTGGTGGCGCTGGGTCTCCTGGTGGGTTGCGCGGAGAAGGAGCTGGTGAAGCCGGACGGCACGCCTGCCTCCATCCAGGAATACGTGAAGCAAAAGAAGGCGCCCCAATGGGTGATCCAGAAAGGCGCTGCGTTCGAGGGAGAAAAGGCGGTGTTCTATGGAGTCGGGAACGTGGCTGGGGTCGTGAACACGAGCTTGAAGCGCAAGGCGGCCGAGGGCGCGGCGCGGCGCGATCTGGCGAACGAGTTCCAGGTCTATGTGGCGGCCCTGCAGAAGCAGTATCTGGCGGAGACGACGGCGGGCGCCCTGGACCGGCACAGCGTGGAGCAGCACATCGAGGATGTCATGAAGCAGGTGACCGAGCAAACCCTGGTCGGGACGTCGGTGGTGGATTACTGGGAGCATCCGGACCGCAACGAGGCCTACGCGCTGGTCAAGATGGATCTCAAGCGGTTTGAGGAAAACCTGATTGTGCTGCGCTCCAGCGACGCGAAGTACAAGGAGCTGGACGCCAAGCTCAAGGAGACGATCAAGCAGAACGCCGAGAAGTTGCACCACGAGTTGGCTGACGAACTCAAGAAGAAGAACGAGCAACAGTAGCGTCGGGACAGGCGTAGCGAGGGAGGGCGTCGTATGAAGACGAGCGTGCCGGAGATGCTGAGACGTGCAAGCCTGGTCGTCGTGGCTTGTGCCATGGCGATCTCGCTGAGCGCGGGGACAGCGGCCGCTGCCGGGCCGGAGGGGATGTGGCTGGTCACGCCGGAAGAGGCGGCCCTGGCGCCCACTCCTCTGGACAAGCCTGTCGGGCAGTTGGACGTCGGCCGCGAACCACCGGATACGGGGCCTTTGATCGAGGTGCTCAAGCCCGGTTCGGGATCGCCCATCAGCGTGCCCCTGGAGATTTCCGTCAAGTTTGTGCCTCGTGGTGGCGCGCCGGTGGACCTGACGTCCCTGAAAGTGACCCTAATGAAGCTGTTCGGCATTGACATCACCGACCGTGTGCGTCCCTATGCCTCGCCGGCCGGGATCCAAATCCCCGACGCCAAACTGCCGTCCGGGGAGCACACCGTGCGGATCACTGTGGCGGATGCCTCCGGCGGCGTCAGCCAGAAGCACGTCACCCTCACGGTGCCCTAATGAGCGCCGTGACGGTGCGAAGGAGAACGGCATGACCCTCGCGCGTCGGTTGTGGATGGCCGGCTTCGGGATGGCCGCGTTCTGGAGCGGAGTGGCCCCGTCTTTGGCTGCGGAACTGACACCCCAGCAAATCTACGAGCGCGCCGCGCCCGGCGTGGTGTTGATCATCGGCAATCCCGACAAAGGCGAAGGCGGCAGCGGCGGGACGGGCTCGATCATCAGTCAAGACGGGCTGGTGCTGACCAATGCCCACGTGGTGGTGGACCCTAAGACGAACCAGCCGTTTCCGCGGCTCTTCGTATTTTTCAAACCCGACCGTGTGACGGGCAACCATGCCAAGGATTTGGCTCGCCAGGCGAAAGTCGGCGTGGTGGCCTTCGATCGCGCGCTGGACCTGGCTCTGCTACGGATCGAAAAGGCCCCGCCCGACCTGCGCGTGATCCGTCTGGGGAATCCGGACCAGGTCCGGATCGGGGATCGGGCGGCGGCCATCGGCCACCCGGAGCAGGGCGGCCTCTGGACGCTGACCACCGGGGTCGTGAGCACGGAGTTTGAAGACTTCAATGGGACGCCGGGCAAACACGTCTTTCAGACGGAGACCAGTCTCAATCGCGGCAATTCCGGCGGCCCCCTGTTGAACACCGAGGGCAACATCATCGGCGTCAACACCTCGATTGCCCGGCTGGCAGCGGACGGCCTGCCGATCACCAGCATCAGTTTCGCGCTCAAATCCAGTGTTGCCCGCAATTGGCTCCGCGCGCAGTCCGTCCCGATGGACTATGCGGCGCCTCCCGTCGAGCGGCCGCAAGCGACGCCGCCTGCCGCGCAGGAGCCGGCGAAGCCGGCGAGCCCGCCTCCTGCGCCGCCGGTTGCCGAAGCGCCCAAAGCGCCCACGTCCAAATCGCCGCCGCCCAAGGCCGCGCAAACGCCGGGTGAGCAGATCCATACCGAAAAACGTCCCTACGATCTGGAGGGGCTGGTTCGCGGCTTTGCCCAGGTGGAACGCGATCTCACCGACATGGCCGACGAGATGCGCAAGAAAACTCAGCCCCGATAAGGAGGCTTCGATGCGACAGTTTACTGACCATCCGTTCCGAGCCCGGTTGATTCCCGTAGCCTTCCTTGCTGCCTCCTTCCTCTGGCCGATCCTCTCGCCGGCCTGGGCCGCCGAGCCACCGTCCGTGCAGTTGGATTGCGACGTGCATGACACTAAAACGAGCAACATTGGCCTAGCGTTCAAAGTTGCCGGCTTCTTGTTCAAGATGGGGCCGGAGATCACGTTCAACATGGAGCGAGGCGTGGCATGGGACAAGATCGTCCAGGGGTTCATCGCCCGGTATAAGGAGCTGTGCAGCCGGTACAACGCGGGCATGGTGACCAAGGAGGAGTACGAGCAGCGGCTGCGCGAGATGGAGGGGCTGTACAAGGAAGCCCAAGCCTTGGAAGCAAAGTTGATGGACGAGACGCGCAACCGGGCAAAGTCGGCGGTGGACGAACTGGACCGCACGCTGGCGCAGCGCAAGGCGGCGGAGCCGCCGCAGGCCGATCCGATCAAGACTTCGCTGGACGATCTGAACCGCCGCATTGACAAGCTTGAACCCATCGGCCGCCCGCTGATTCCCAAACTGCCCTGTCCGCCGCCCGACATGCTCGGCGCGCCGGGGAGGTCGTGCTGATGCTGCGTCCTGAAAAAATGCGAGGTTCATGGGCGGGTTCTGATGGGAAGGTGCAATGGGACGACAATGTAGGGGCGCCGCTTGCCGCGCCCTTCCAATCCGAGGGCTGATCGTTCTCCTCCTGGCCGGCTGTGCCGGCACTGCCGCTGAAGCCCCGCCGCAGGGGCAATCGTCGCTGCCCCCAGAAGTTCTCGCGCAGATCGCCAAGCAGCCCGTGCCGCCGTGGGTCGCCACGCATTTCGACGCGCGCTACCCGGACAAGTTCTTTCTCGCCGGCGTCGGCGAGTCCACGTCGAGCTTTCCCGAGGCGGAGGCACAGGCGCGGGCCGATCTCGCCAAGCGGATCGAAGTGCAGATCGAGGGCAAGGATTCGTTCGTCGCGCTGGAAACCAGCAAGGGCGGCTACCAGTACGCGGTCAAGTCGGACATCACGGAAGGCGTGACAATCACGCTCTCCGGCTTGATCGTCGCTGATCGCTGGGTGGACACGACGGGTCACCATTATTACGCTCTGGCGGTTCTCAATCGCGAGAAGGCTATAGCTGCCGTGCGCACGGACCTCGACGACTTGTCGGAGCAAGCGCGGACGCTCCTGGCCAAGGCCGCGGAATGGGAAGCGCAGCAGGAGCCGCTCCAGGCCGTCGCGCCTCTGGCCCGGCTTCAAGGGCTGGCGGGCGACGTCCAGGCGCTCCGCAAGCGGTATCTGGTGATGAGAGGCGACCTGCCCGAGCCTCGTCCGCTCACGATGATTCCTTCGCCGGTGGAGATCGAGCAACGGCTTGACGATCTGCTCGCCTCGCTCCGTCTGCTGCCGGTTTCAGGGGACGGCCAGCGCGCCGTCATCGGCAAGCCGTTGGAGCAGCCGCTGGTTGTCAAGCTGGTGCGGCGGCGGGGGGACGCTGAGACGCCGGTGCGCGACCTGCCGATTCTCTTTGCCTTTGAGCGGGGCCAGGGCCAGGTAGAGCAGACGAAGAAGACTGACCAGTCAGGACAGGCACGGGTGACCGTTCGGGATGTGCGCGCCTCGGCGGAGACGGCGGCGATTGCCGCCAAGCCGGACGTGGAGGCACTGATGAAGGGCCTGCCGCCGGCGATCGGCCAGCGAGTCCTCGACAAGCTCGGACGGCAGGTGGTCGTCTTCAACGTGGTTCCCTCGCGCGGCCTGCAGGCCGGGGCCGATCCCTGGATGAACGCCATCGGCAAGCTGAGCGAAGACCTCCTCAACCACTTCGACTTCGACGACAAGGGCAAGCCCACGATGGCGGTCCTGGACTTTGTCGAAACCTACGGCAGCCAACGCCTGCCGTTCAGCCAGCGCCTGGAGTCGGGCCTTCGTACCGCGCTGTCGCAGTGGGAGTTCGTCAGCATCGTGGAGAAGAACGTGCCTGCCGCCGCCGCCAAATCGGAAGACAAGGCGCGGGCCCTCGGCGTGGGGCATTACGTGGACGGCGTGTATGAGCTGTCGAACGATACGCTGACCGTCAACGCCTCGCTCCGCAAGCTGTCTGACGGCACCACCAAGGCCGCAGCCTTTATGTCCATCCCGCGCGGGGCGCTCACGTCGCAGGATTTGCAGGGCTTCCTGGGACACGGCGAGCAGACACCGAGCACCATCTTTCAGGCCCCTCCGCCTTCCGCTACACCTCTTCCGCCCTCCGCCCAGTCCGCGTACGATCAATTGCTGGCCAAGCTGGTGATGCTCCGCCAACCCAACCCGCCGTTTAAAGTCAAACTCTGGACCGAGAAGTCCACCTACAACGTCGGGGACAAAGTCGTATTCTTCTTTGAATCGGAGCAGGATTGTTACCTGACGCTGATTGATATCGGCACGAGCGGCCGTTTGACCGTGTTGTTTCCGAACCAATGGGAGAAGAACAATTTCGTGTCGAGAGGGCGTCGTGTGGCGATCCCTGAACCGCATTATGGATTCGACATTGACGTGAACGGGCCGACCGGAACTGAACGCGTGAAGGCCATCGTCACGACCGAGCCGTTCACCCTGTTCGAGAACATGAACTTCGCCAACGGGTTCTTCGGCCTCACAAGGGACGGCGCGGGCGCGCGGGACTTCAAGCTGTCGCCGAAGCAACTCGCGCCCAATCAATGGACCGACGCCGCCATCGAGGTGTTGATCCTGGAGCGCTGCAAGACCGAGCCGCGGGGACGGGGGCTGATGCGGGGCGTAAAACCTCAAAACCCGTAGAGAGAAAAGTGTGGGGGGACACCTTCAATACAGCCGGAAAACGACTTCATAGTGGATTGACCCAACCGAGGGGGGTTCAAAATGACGTTCATAGGAAATAGAGAGCGCGCCAGGGCGTGCGGTCCTTATCCAAGTCGCCGCGTTTATGCCGGTACTTTGGTTGTACTAGCTGGCGCCCTGAGCGGAGTCTTTTTGCATGTCACATCAGCCGTCTCCGTAGAGCTTTCTCAGAGCCCGGCAGCGAGCCCCCAGTTTGTTGCTGAATCGATTGAAAAACCTCGCGCGGAGCGAGCGCCTGGCAAACAGCAATATCCAGCCGATCAGTACATGAGGGCCATAGGAGAGGGTGATTTGGCGAAGGGGCATCTCATCTGTAAGCGGGTTTCGGAAGCGCTGGCTCGAGCGGAGATGGGCAGGCGGATTCGTGTCACGATCAAGGAGGAACTGACACATAAAATCTCAGAGACAGAAGGCAAGGTCTCGCAGGACATCAGTATTGTGACCGAAGAGAAGACAAATGAGTTGCTTCTGGATTCCGAGATCGTGGGCTACAGTGAGGACGCGAGCGCGGGCAAGTGCTCCAGCACCGTGGTCATGCCCAAGAGTCGAATAGTGGAGATGCTTAGTGACACCAATCGGTCTTCACGGTAGAGGGCGCGCAATGCGGTCGATCCCAGTCGCGATACGGCTCACTGCCGTAATCTTTTTCGTGGTGACGGCTTCCGTTGCTATAGCGGAAATCCGCACGATCACCGCAACCGGTGAATATCGCATGGGGGACAACGACACGCGGACGCTGGCGAAGCAGCAGGCGTTGCAAGATGCCAAGCGTCTCGCTCTGGAGCGAGCGGGGACCTATTTGGAAAGCGTCACGGAGGTAAAGCAATTTCAGCTCAGCCGCGACGAGGTGCGCTTGTTTACTGCCGGGATCGTCGAGGTGACCGAGCAGATCACACGAAGCGAGATGGAAGGGGAGACGACGATCGTCCGGGTGGAGGTGACTTGCCAGATTGATACGGCGGTGATGGCACGGCAGATCGACAGTCTTCGCGGCAACGAAAGGGTGACGGGAGAACTCCGGCGCGCCCATGATGAAGCGACACGACTACAGCAGGAGAATGGGACGCTACGCCAGCAGCTCGCTTCAGCAAAATCGAAACCTGAGATCGAAGCCCTCCAGCAAAAACGCCAGGAGGTCTTGACCGATCTGGACGTCAATAATCTACTGGCTCAGGCGTGGGTAGCACTGAACGGAGCCAAGAAAGGCTCTCTTGTTCGCGGCTCATCCTCGGCAGCGGGCAGAACCCGGGCGCGAGGGCTTCTGGAGCAGGCGCTCATGCTGGCCCCCTCGGATGCGCGAGTACATAGTCATATGGGATCTCTTCTTGCGGAAGAAGGCGATCTGGCCGGCGCCGTTGCAGCCTACCAGAAGGCGTTGCGGCTTAGCCCGGATAATGTCATCGACCGTGTTGTCGACCACACCAACCTCGGAGCGGTGCTTGCGGACCAGGGTGACCTGGAGGGCGCTATTGCCGAATATCGTAGAGCGCTGCGGCTGAAGGCGGATGACCCGATCACACATTACAATTTCGGGAAGGCCCTTGGGGCCAAGGGTGATTTCGATGGAGCGATCGCCGAATTTCGGACTGCGCTAAGGCTCAGTCCTAATGAATCTGATTTCCACACCGATCTTGCGACGGCACTCTCTCGGAAAGGCGATCTTTCTGGAGCAATTGCCCAATACCGTAAAGCATTGCGGCTCAACCCAGATAATGCCGCTGCTCACACTAACTTCGCGACTACGCTCTACCAGAAAGGTGACCTCTCTGGAGCCATCGGTGAATACCGCGCGGCGCTACGGCTCAATCCGGATGATGCCGACGCGCACCACAACCTCGGGGCTGTGCTTTCCGACAAATGGGATTTTTCTGGAGCGATCGTCGAATTTCGCGCTGCGCTACGGCTCAATCCGAATTATGCGGGCACATACTTCAACCTTGGGAAAGCGCTACTGGCGAAGGGACAGCGTGCAAAGGCTGCACGGGAGTTTCGGGAATACCTGAGGCTTGCTCCGCAGACACCAGCCGAACAGGAATATATCCAGGAAGCTAGGGCCACTCTGCGCAAGCTCGAATGATGAAAAGAGTATGTTACTAAGAAGCGACTGTGTGAGACTCATCACTCTGATCTGCACTTTTCTTGTTGTTTCCTCCTCCCTGGCTTTGGCGGAAATCCGCACGATCACCGCAACCGGTGAATATCGCATGGGGGACAACGACAATCGGACGGATGCCAAACGGCTGGCTTTGCAGGATGCCAAACGGCTGGCGCTGGAGCAAGCGGGCACGTACCTAGAAAGCGTGACGGAGATAAAGAACTTCCAAATAGCGCGCGACGAACTCCGGGCCTACACGGCGGGAATCGTAGAGGTCATGGAACAGCAGACTCGCAGTACGATGGAAGGAGAGACGACGATAGTTCGGGTCGTTGTAACATGCCGGATTGATTCGGGAGTTTTGGTCCGCCAGATCGATTCTCTGCGCCGTAATGAGACCATAAAAGCAGAGCTCGTGCGGGCACGGGATGAGGCGGACCGCTGGCGACAGAAAGCGGAGTCCAAAACCCAGGAGTTGGCATCTATTAAGTCCAAAGCAGATGTGAAGATAGTTACAGATGAGCGACGAAAGGCAATCACGCAGGCCGAGATTTTTCCACTTATCATGCAGGCATCAGTCGCGCTCTATGGAGCATCAGGCAGTATCGGAGCATCTTCCCATGAAGGAAAAGTTCGCGCTAGGCGTCTGATAGAGCAAGCCTTAGCGCTTGACCCTGATTCTGCGCTTGCTCATTGCCAAATGGGTCTTCTGCTTTATGAGGAACGCAATATAGAAGCTGCTGTGGCCGAATTTCGTACAGGGATTCAATTGGATGGTTTCGAAATTGTATGCCGCAACAATTTTGGGAACATACTTGCTAAGATCGGAAAAGTAGAAGACGCAGACCGTGAACTAACTTATGCGATTCTACTCAGTCAATTATCCGGCGGCATTGGTACATTCACCGCTCGAATGAATCTGGGAGATATTTTATTTGAAAAAGGTAACCTGTGCGGTGCTCTTGGGCAATATCGTTACGCAGTGAGCATCGCCAAAGATAAGAATGATGAAGGTGAGATCGCTGAAGCTACCTTTAGACTTGGAGCGGCGCTGGGCCGCTCTGGTGACCATGAAGCAGCGATTGCTGCCTACCGAGAGGTCATCCGTCTTGCTCCATTGGGTTTTAGTAGGGCCCACTGGAACCTTGCCACTGAGCTCCTTGAACAGCAGAAGTTTTCAGAAGGAGCTGTTGAGCTCCGCGAGTATTTGAAAACTGTGCCTAATAGTCCTGCGTTTCAGCAAAACATTGAGCAAGCGCGAGCTCTTCTAGGCCAACTGGAAGAGTGCTTGCCCAAAGGGTGTGAGATCGTATCACCGTGAAGGTTCGAGTCAGGAAGTAAAGTTGAGCTAGCATGGCCAAGAAGCGGTCAAGGAAATGTCCGAAATGCGGTCGGAGGCTGGGGCAAGACGTTACGGACTGCCAGTGCAGTCGGGCGTCGTGGGTAACTTTTGAAGCGCATGAGAGCCCGATGCGAAAGATGGTGTTAACCAGCCGAGGATCAGCAACTCAGTGACCGCTAGGTAAATGCAGTGTCACAAGCGCAGGAGATGTTAATGAACGCTGATTACCCCATCTCGTTCGGGGACACGGTGCGCATTCGTTCAACGCCTCTCACTGAGCCACGCGGGCTGGCGGGCCTACTGTGACACGTTTGCGTGAGACGACCCCGTCAGTTACCCGCATTGAGGTGATTGGAGATCGGACTGCAGACTATGCGTTGGCCGTAGAGCTTGAGAATTGCGAGGAGACGGTCTGGCTCGATCCGGACCTTCTTGAATTCGTTGACCATGCTCCTGGTTTGGAAATCTCCCTCCGGGGAATTGGCAAAAAATGGGTGAGAACTCCAGGCGGTGAGTGGGATGAGAAATCGACCGCTCCCAATACACGTCCAACCAAGCCATGGTGGAAGTTCTGGTGAGGTAAGACCCAGTGTTCAAAGAATTGGGGTCGGCGAGAAAGGGTTTTCGATGAAACGGTGCGTCGGTCTCATCTCTGTGATGGCATTTCTCGCCGCGCCGGCCACAGCTAGGAATCGCCAACTGATCGACCAAGCAGGGGAAAGCCTCCGGGAGTTAGAGTGACCTATCAGAAATTCTAAAGCTGTTACTCGTTCCAGTCAGAGGTTCTATGAGACTGTTGGTACTGATCGTTACACTTGTGGTGAATTTTGCTTCATCAGTCAGGGCGGAAATCCGCACGATCACCGCGACTGGCGAATATCGCATGGGGGACAACGACACGCGGACGGACGCCAAGCGGCTGGCCCTGCAGGATGCCAAACGGCTGGCGCTGGAGCGAGCGGGGACCTACTTGGAAAGCATCACGGAGGTAAAGCAATTTCAACTCACCCGCGATGAAGTGCGGCAGTATACTGCGGGAATGGTCCAGGTCATTGAACAGGCCACGCGAAGCCTAATGCAAGGCGAAACGATGGTAGTGCGGGTTGATGTTACCTGTCGGGTAAATGCCGCAGACGTGAGGGATCAAATCAAACAGCTACGGGGCAACGAGATGGTAAAAGCCGATCTCCTGCGTGCTCAACAAGAATCTGAACGACTCCAGCAGGAGAATCAAGAGTTGCGCCAGCAGCTCGCATCGGCCAAATCGAAAACCGAGATTGAGGTGCTGCAACAGCAGCGACGGGAAGTGCTGACCAACTTGGATATCACCAGCCAAAGCGCTGTCAACGCGGTCAAGGATGGATTGGATGCGCCACCGCCGTATAGGTATGGGTTCGAGCACATGCCGCCTGACTGGTGGGTGGACACCAAGATTGTAAAGGAAGGTCGGCAATTATTCATGGGATCAATGAATGCCGATATTAACTGCGCGAGGTGCCATGGAAACGATGGGAAGCCGCTCCAAGCCGGAGCGAGAGACTTTAGAGACCCCAACCGGATGAAATACTTCTCTGACTCGTACCTATATTGGCGGGTCTCTGAGGGCATCTCTAACACCAAGATGCGAGCATATAAAGCCAAGCTTTCTAAGGAGGATCGCTGGAAACTCGTAGCGTTTTTACGCGAATTTTCGCTGAAGGGAAAGAAATGGGATCCGATCAAGGAGGCCTGGGTTCCGGTTGAGGCCGTGTGGAGTAAAGCCACGATGCAAAAGCTGCATAAAGACCGCGGTCTTGTGCTTCAGAGCAATGGAGACTTTGAAGGGGCCGTCACAGAGTTCCGTATGGCTCTTTCACTGAACCCCGACGATGCAGAATTGCACAGGAACCTTGGGAAAGCGTTGCAGGATAAAGGGGACTTGGACGATGCGATTGTCGAATACCGCATGGCCCTGAGTTTAAACCCAAATGATGCAGAGGTCCACAGCAACCTCGGGAAGGCTCTACAAAACAAAGGGAGTTTGGAGGGCGCTATTGAAGAATTCCGTACGGCTCTGCGACTTGACCCGAATGATGCGAAGATCCACGGCAATCTCGGGAGTGCGCTTCAGGATCATGGGGACCTGGATGGCGCCATTACCGCATTTCGGACGAGTCTGGAATTTGGCCAAGATGATGTCGCAATCCATAACAATCTTGGACTCGCACTTCAGGAGAAGGGTGACTTCGGGGGGGCGATCGCGGAATTCCGCAGGGCCCTCCAACTGAACCCAACTGATGAAGTGATCCAGAAGAATCTCGGAGCCACACTTCAGGAGAGGGGCGACTTAATTCATGCTGTGCCCAAGCCGGCTAGACGGGAGATCACAGGCAAGGATGGCGCGCCGATGGTGCTGGTGCCGGATGGCGACTTCCTCTACGCGCATACGAAGTACCGCGAGTCGGTGGATGCTTTTTACATGGATAAGTATGAGGTCACGACGACACGCTACGCGGCTTTTCTGCAAGTCACCAGTCGGGAGAAACCAAAGAGTTGGAACGATGTCAACCGAGTCAGCGACAGGGAGCGACCGGTCATTGGCGTGGACTGGAACGATGCGGATGCGTATTGTCGGTATTATGGCAAGCGACTGCCGACTGAGCAAGAATGGGAGAAGGCGGCGCGAGGGACGGATGGGCGAGAGTACCCATGGGGCAATGAGGAGCCGAAGCGATCCCTCGCTAACTATAATTGGGATGGCAACCGGTCCTGGAAGGGGTACTTGACCCTGGGGTCGGTAGAGAGCTACGAGGCGGGCAAGAGCCCGTATGGACTCTACAATATGGCGGGCAATGTGGCGGAGTGGACGAGTTCGGACTATGACAGTAGCAGTAGTCTGAAGGTGCTCCGTGGGGGCTCGTGGCACGATCGAGCGCTCAACATGCGATCCTCGGACCGGGACTGGCTCACGCCCTCGCTCCGGTCCAACTACGTCGGCTTTCGTTGCGCCCAGGACGCCCGGTAACCCTTACCCTTTGTCCCTGTTCCCTTTTCTCTTGATTTGGATTCGTCTTCTGTAGGGGCAACCCCCCATGGTTGCCCTCCGCATGTTCCCTCGTCAGGGTCTCGCGCTGGGCGGGATCTGCGCGAGCATCAAGGCGCGAACCCGTTCGGCAAGAGCGACGGCTTCGCCTGCGGTGGGCTGGGAAGGCCAGAACTCCGTATCGTAGCGGAGTTCAACGCCATACGCGGTCAGTTCGGTGAGATCGAGGGCCGCCAGCTCCGGCATCGCCTCTTGCTCGGCACACAGGCGCTGGAGTTCCTCCAAGTCGTGGGTGCGCGGGATTTTTCGACGGCCTGCTGTGCATGAAAGCATGCGGTATCATATGGTCCTTCGCTGGCGATGGAGCGACGAGCATCCGCCAAATCGCTGTCGGCTTTTCGGAACCAGCCTGGGCCAGCGCCTGCCTATCTTTCATAAAGGAGTTTGCCTTCACTCAGGACGGTCGAGATGAAGGCATGGGGCACGGCTTTCCACTCTTCGACTTCCGAGGGAGTCCAGACGACCACATCCTTTGCGGGAAAGACTCCGCACAGAGCGCGACGGTAGCGCGCGGATCGCCGATAGCGAGGCAGTGTGGAATCCTCAATGATGAGAAGATCCAGATCACTGTCGGGTCGCGCATTCCCTCTGGCCCAAGACCCGAAAAGCACAATTTTGTGGGGGGAGCCGACAGACAGAACGCGGCGAACCACCTCAGCCAGCAACTGGTCCGTCACCGGGGGATATGTAAGGATCGTCGCCATATCCCGAATTCTAGGCGCGGCCGGACCCCAAGTCAAACCCGACGCCTTGCTTCTTCTTCTGTTGGTCTGCGGGTACGCTGCGGGGCCAGCCCCACATCGGCTGTAAGGGCGCTGCTTGCTGCGCCCTCCATGTGCAGTGTCCCAATCATGGTCATACCCTTGATTTGTTTCACGGTCTTGCCTACCATGATTGCCGTACAGGTCCACCGGCATCATCCTTGCCTGTCTTATCGTGATTTAGGAGGTCCCTCATGCGCCGCGCCTTGGTTGTCCCGCTCCTGGCCGTGACCCTGCTTTGTGCTGCGTCCGCGCTTGCGGAGAAGCCCAGCCGCGACCTGGTCGCGATGCCCAAAGTCCCTGCCGGAAGCGTCGCCATCGGAGGGGAGTACTGG
>Ga0209726_10006750_pt1 | contig 13157 bp, 13 predicted proteins | sample Subgrocontami54m_FD_187453 | JGI IMG/M metagenome (GOLD analysis project Ga0209726, IMG submission 187453) | Subsurface groundwater microbial communities from S. Glens Falls, New York, USA - GMW46 contaminated, 5.4 m (SPAdes) (version 3) | ecosystem: Environmental > Aquatic > Deep subsurface >... | reverse complement strand
CTCTTTCTGGACGAGCTGCCGGAGTTCAAGCGGTCTGTTCTAGAGGTGTTGCGTCAGCCGATCGAGGATGGCATCGTCACCATCTCGCGCGCCGTGACCTCTGTCACCTACCCGGCTTGCTTCATGCTGGCCGCCGCTATGAACCCATGTCCTTGCGGCTATTTCACCGACCCAAAGCACGACTGTACTTGCGCCCCGTCCCAGATCCAGCGCTACCGCTCCCGGATCTCTGGCCCTTGTATGTTCTTCTATGGTCTGTTTCTTCGAAATAGAAGAAAATGGTTTGGGGCTGTGGAGCGTGTAGATAAAGGGGTACCCGGGCGGTGTCTGGCCACCGACGTACCCACACCTCCACAGTCTGGTGTGTGGTGTCGGTGCGACAGCTCGTTTAGCCCTGGGGACCTCAAGCCCGGAGGAGAGCACGGAGCGTCGCACTGTTTCTCACGAAGAGCCCGAACGGTTGCTTGGGCCAAGAAGCCCGCATGGTTGCAAGGAGGGGTATCATGAGCGAGACACCTGAGTCCTTCGTCGGAATCGATATTGCTAAAGACACCCTGGATCTCCGGATTGAGCCGGCCGGGGACAGCCTGCACGTCGCCTATGACGAGGCCGGTCTCGCTGAGGTCGGTCAGCGCCTGGCCGCCGTCAGGCCGGTGCTGATCGTGATGGAAGCGACCGGGGGACTGGAGACACGGCTGGCCAGCGACCTGACTGCCCGGAGCCTGCCCGTAGCGATCATCAATCCGCGCCAGGCGCGGGACTTTGCCAAGGCCACGGGGCAATTGGCTAAAACTGACCGGGTTGATGCGGCGGTGCTGGCCACCTTTGCCCGCGCCATTCGACCGGCCATACGGCCGCTCAAGGACGCGGACACGCGGGAGTTGGGCGAGCAGGTGACCCGGCGTCGCCAACTGGTGGCGATGCGCGTTCACGAGACCCTCCGGTTGGGCACGGCGGCCACCCCGTCACTGCGGAAAAATCTCAAGGCGCACGTGGCCTGGCTGGACAAGCACATCGCCCGCCTCGATGGGGAGTTGACCCAACGTTTGCGTGCCTCCGAGATCTGGAAAACCAAGGATGACCTCTTGCGTGGCATCCCCGGCGTGGGCGCGGTGACCACGGTGACCCGCTTCGCCCAGTGTCCTGAGCTGGGAAGGCTCAACCGGCGGGAAATCGCCAAACTGACCGGTGTCGCGCCATTGGCCCGCGACAGCGGGAAGCACCGTGGCACACGCTTCATCTGGGGCGGCCGGGCCGAGATCCGGGCGGTGCTGTATATGGCGACGGTGGCCGCCATCCGTTGCAACCCTGTCCTCACGGTCTTCGCCGAGCGGCTCAAGCAGGCAGGGAAACCTGCCAAGGTGGTCATCGTCGCGTGCATGCGCAAACTGCTCACCATCATGAATGCCATAGTGAAACACAATACCCCTTGGCAGCTACAACACGCTTGACGTGGAACACGGTTGCTCTCCTGGACCGGATCGACCTGCATATCGAGGTCCCGCCGCTTCGCTATCGAGAGATCACGACCGAGTCACAGGGGGAGCCTTCCGACGTGGTGCGGACGCGGGTGAAAGGGGCCAGGGCCATCCAGCAGGAGCGGTTCAGGCGGACTCAGACCTTCTGTAACGCCCAGATGAGCGCCAAGCAGCTCCGGCGCCACTGCCTGATCGGGCCGGACGGGCAGCGGCTCCTGGAGACCGCGCTAGAGCGGTTGGGGCTGTCCGCGCGGGCGCATGATCGGATCCTTAAGGTGGCTCGCACCATCGCCGACCTTGAAGGCCACGAGACGATCCGAACCGACCATCTAGCCGAGGCGATTCAGTACCGGACCCTGGACCGCACCCCAGGACGGTAGCGGATCTACAACGTCGTTTCCCGGATATACCGAAACTTCAGGGCTTCAGCGTCCTGACGCTATCGGATAATTCAGTTGAATCTCCAGACGCGTCTGACTGTTCGAGACGTGAAATGCCACTTGCTCATGGCTGGGTGCGAGCAGGAATAGGGTAGGGTTGTTCGAGAAGCCGCCGCCTTCGCTAGGCAACCCGATCCGGTTCCTGTCAAATTTCCCATTGCCGTTTTCATCGTGATACACGGCAGCGGCGTACACGCCTGCCTTTGGTACAATCACACAGAACGTGACGGTTCCGCGCTTCGCCGGAATGCGTTGCTTTAAGATTTTCTTGCCTTTTACGAGGAAATCATCCGGATTGTCGCCATACAGGACGAACATTATATTCCCGCGATCACTCCTGACTCCCTGCACTCGGACATCGATGGCGGTGGAGGTGCGGTCACATGCCCGCTCGATCGCCTCGATCCGGCCAGGTGCACCCCATGATAGCAACAGCAGACAAGTAAGCCCGAGGCCCGATACCACTGACAATACGCGATGCATGGCGGATTGATTGTCCCTACAGTTATGCAGAGCGCACACCTCCGGTGTAACAGGTCGCGTGCTGTGCTGCTCGATGGAGGAGGCTAGCTACGTCCAGGATTGTAGTCTACCGCGCATACGTCGCCGTTTCTGGGTGGCGCCACACCTGCACCGGATTTTGTCCGGCCTTTCCCGCTATTCTTGCGCCTCGCAGCAGCTCGCGGAGTGCAGCCAACAAACCGGGAAAGATCGATTTCTTGTACGGCGAGTCCTCGGGAAGCGCGTTCATCAAACGGCGATGGGCCTCGCCCATAGAGTGATAGGGCATCAGCGGAAAAAGATGATGTAGGGCATGATAACGCAACCCAATTGGAAACAGGAGCAGCGTCAACAAGGAACGTCCCTCGATAGTCTGAGAGTCCTCGATCTGCTCCACGTAGGTCATGTTGCCTCCCGTATTCAAGAAACGGTGTGCAGCCAGCGTGCGAACCCAGTTCAAAGCGATTGTAGAGATCGACAGACCATAGACCATTCCAACCGTCGTCCACGGGATAAATCCTTTGAGAATCAGCCCGATAACGGCAACTAACCACAGCAGGCAGAGAAGGTCCAGCACGGCCCAGAGGCCCAGAGGTTCCGTTGATGGGATGACGCGCCGATAGTAGGGGTTGATGGTATACGAGGACCATTGTTCCAGGAGCCACCGCCGAGAGGGGGGATAGAGAAATGACAGCGGTACCAAGACCAGGAAGCGGAAAGCGGCCAGGAGCGGCACAACCGGAATCTGTGCGAGATAGAGCAGAGTTTCTCGGATAGGCGCCGAGGCCAGGGGGAGATACTCTCCCTCAGCCGGAGTGCCGAACTTGCGAGGGTCATGATGGTCGAGATGGCTGCGGTACAGGAGCGAATGGAGGAGAAAAGGCACTCCGAACATAAGATTCCAGGCGATATGAAATCCTACCATGGAGGCCTCCTCCCTATGGACAAGCTCATGGATGAAGATTCCAACCCTGAACAACGCCAGTCCTGACACCAGGAATGCTGAGATCTGAATCAGCGAAAACGCCGGCGCCATCAGGTAAATCGCGGCAAAGCCGTACCCGATGGACACCGTGATCAAGAAGTCAGCCCAATAGAGCAGTGGCTTTGGTGTGAACAGATCCTGAACAAGCCTCTTGGCCTCTCGGCGTGAAAAAGCCGGAGTCTCTTGCTCGGTGGCAGCCGGCGATTCCGATCCCTCCGAGGCAATAGAAGGCGCCCTTTTTTCATAGTCGTACAAAGTCAACCCCCCTTCCTTAACTCACCGTTAATGCGTGCGGCGGCTCGCTCGCAAGGATTTGTCCGTTAAGCGCACATTCCGTCTCTATCGGTAACGCTCGCGGGATGATAGCTTCCACAGCGTGACTGGAGCCTCTCCAGGTATGTGGGCGCATACGGCCATCACTCGCAACAGATCTGCCTCCTGGGAGATACGGGACGCCACCCCGTTGTTGTCCGAAAACTGGGTCACACGTTCGGGGGCTGGGCAACATACGGATTCTTATACTATACGGAGGTCGACCCACAGTCAAGATCGGCCCCTCAACTGGGATTACCCCTGTGGCGTGATTGGGACGAGACCCGAATCATGGTCGCTCGTGACCAAAGAAACCTCGCCGTGTCGTATCCGATAGACCTTGTCGGCAGACTCCACCACGGCAGGCTGATGCGAGATGGCCAGAATCGTCAGCCGATCCAGAAGGCCGCGTAGCATTCGGCATATCTCAGCCTCGGTCTCCGGATCGAGCGCACTGGTCACTTCGTCCAGAATCAGCAGTTTGGGCCGATGCGCCAGCGCCCTGGCAATGGCAATGCGTTGCCGCTGGCCTCCTGACAGCGTCGAACCGCGCTCCCCGACCGAGCTGTGGATCCCGGAGGGCCGTGCCATCACAAAGTCCCAGGCGCCTGCAGCACGCAGTGCGGCTTCGGCATCAGCCTCGCTCAACTCCGGGTCGCCAAGCGTGACGTTCCGCAGCACTGTGTCGTGAAACAGGAAGGTCTCTTGTGGCACGTATCCGATCATCCGCCGCCACTGCCTGAGATCAATGCTGTCCAGCGGCAGGTCGTCGATGAAGACATGGCCTTGCTGTGGACGCAACAGACCCGTAAACAGATCCGCTATCGTCGTTTTCCCTGCCCCCGATGGCCCCATGATGGTAGTGAATGATCCCACCGGAACAGTCAGCGACGCATTCCAAAGTACACGATGTTTTCCATATCCAAAGCTGACCTTGTCCAGGCAAATGGCCTTCTCGAGGTGGGGGGGAAGACCTCCTGGCGCTGTTTCACGGTCACGGTTCGCGCCGTCAATGGCCGCTTGCAACGACCAGAAGGCGCTTTCCAGGGTCCGCATTCTCTGATATTGCCGCTGTATCTTGGCAAGGCAGGTCAGCAACTGAGCGAGAAGAAGGATCGTAATCATCACGATGCTGAACGGCATCTGCCACCGGCCAAGGGCCACGTAGAACCCGACAGCGATGATGGTGGCCAACAGGACATCTTGGGAGGAACTGAGCGCCTCCGAGCTGAGCACTTCCCGCTGAAATGCCCGGTTTAATCGCTGGGTGTCGGATCTAAGGGAGGGACCGATCAACTCTTCCCTCGCCATGGCTTTGAGCGGTTTGATGGATTGAAGGCTATCGGTTAAACAGGCGAGAAGGGATTTTAGTAATTGAGTCTGGCGGGTTCCGGCTCGATGCGCCATACGGATGAGACGGTTGAGTCCGTAGAGGATAGCGATCCCGGGAACCAGAAATGCCAAGGTCGCCTTCCCCGCGACAACGAAGGCCAGACCCGCATACACCATGGCCTCGACAAACAGTGTCGCGCCCTTGGCACCCTCATAGTACGCCATTGAAGCCCGCATCGCTTCAGTGCCCACCGCGTTGGCGAAGCTTCCGACGGGTTGGCGTACGTAATACTCCCACCGAGCGGCCAGCAGGGCATGGAGCAGGGAGAGTCGTAGATCGGTGGCGACGTGCGTGACCGTGTAGCCGACCTGGGTTTTGGCCAACAGGGTAAATGCCCCTTTGACCGCCACACAGAGGACGATGACAATCAGTAGCGTGCCGACACTCGGCGTCAGCCCCGCGGCTGAGAGCGATTGCGTCAGGACCTGCTGCACTCCGAATAGCCGAGGATCGATTCCCTGGGTCTTCTCGCCGGTTGCCGCGCTGAGTATCGGAAGCAGCATGAGGAGCCCGACCCCCTCCGCAATGCTGGCGAACAGCAGGGAGATGAGGGTGAGTGCGCTTCGTCGCGGATACATCCGGACGATGGTGCTTAAAAACCGCATAGCGACACGCAACAGTTCCGAATAGAGTTGACCACGGACCAGAAGCCTTGACGATGCAGGCGGAATCTTTCGACAGCCTGCGCAGCCTCTTTTTCCACCTTATTGCCTTGTCCAGTTCTTGGGAAGCATTATTTTTGTCGAGGAGCACGTTAGTTGGCAATCACCTAACGCCTGATTGCCAAGAGCACGCCAGAGATCGCACTTCACAGAGGTTTACCGCGGACGATCCCTTCTGGAGAATAAAGATCTCAATTCTCAGCAGTCGTTTTTTCAAAACGGCTAGGGTCGGGGAAAAGACCTTCCATAAAATGCTTGAGGTAGGATCCCCAGTCAAAGTGCTCATTGTATTCGCAGTCATTTAAACACAAAAACTTCGGGCGATGGGATGGCGGTGTGTTGATTAGAGCTCTTGATTTCCAGAGCAAGCGGCCTGGGTCCCCTTTTCTAGATATCAACAACCAATTTTCGTCGAAAATAGGTATAGCAGCGCTCCTGTAAATCGCGTAATAAAGCAGCAAGGCGGCGGCGTCAATGCTTTGTCGCGATCGAAACGTCTCATGCATTGCAGTAGAAACCTCTCGCGGAAACCTGTCATGTATCTCATAGGCAATCGATTTCGAGTGTATCTGAATTTGATGATTTGGATAATTCCAGAGATAAAAATTCTTCCGAAAAGGCCGCAGCCGTATCCAGTGCTTTAGATTTATGCGAGGCTTATAGAATTTCCCCAACTCCACTTCCATCAGGTGACAGCTATTCGCCATTTGCGCATCAAATGGATCGCGTTCTGGATCGCTAGGAATATGAACAAGGTTTGATTTGAAACCCACACGCATCTTCGCATTTCCAAGAAGGAAATCTTCGGCGGAGACATCATTGAGAAAGAACATGTCATCATTTGCATACAAAAAAAACTCAGATAATCCGCAAATTCTATGCATTACGGTCTCAATGGCATTAGAAGAAAAGCATGGTAAGCAGCTACTATCTGGAAAAATATCTTGATGATCAACAACAAATAGACCCCTAGCCTCTGAATTCAGCCAGGTCGGTCGCTGCTGGTTTGTAATAATGTATATATTTCGGATGAAAGGTGCGTGCTTTGCTACGCTTCGCAAGCTGTATTTGAGCTCATCGTGATTCCTATATCTAGCAGCAAGCGATGATGTATGGGGGTCGGCTGTTTTAAGCGCTTCAATTTTTTTGGCTTGCCATACTGGATCTGTTGAGTCCACCCACAAATACACCAGATCTATGTCGTTTAGCATTGATACTGCCTCCCGCTACTTGCCAATGACGCTCCTAAAACCACAACCGACAGGCAGGGCAATCTTAGGTCGTCTCCCCCACCCCTTTACTGCTCGCCCCAAATGCCAGGTTAGCCGAATCACCACACCCCAAAGGAAATAGTAAGGTATTGCATAAGGGGGGTCTTTACTTCGCGCCACCTGCTAGCCATGTCGGATTCAGCCTCACTTGAGGTCGCGGTGATCACCTCGCTTTCGGGGTGACGGCGCGACAGCTCATAGGCGTAGGGCGCCGCGTGCGGCACATGATGATGAGAGTAGTCGTTGAAAAGAAAGCCCACCCGCATCGTTATCTACTCAGGTCGTGATTGCTCGCGTGCAACCAAAAAGCTGTGGGCGCTTCAGGCGGTGCCGAACGATCGACGCCAGATGCTCCGTAGGCAGCCGCTCGTGATTGCGGACTCCGCTGCCTGATGTCGCCGCCACTGCTGGAACATCAGGACGGGCCACAGCAACCGTTTGTGGTTGTGCGTGCCCGCAAGCTGTTCGCGCCAACGTGCGCGGATAAGGGTTGGATTGAAAAAGCCATCCTCGGTGAGGCTCCGTTCATCGAGCAGCTCTTCCGCCCACGCCCGCAATGGACCGCGAAGCCACACCTTGACCGGCACCCCGAAGCCCCTTTTTGGGCGGTCGACCAGCGCTCGCGGTACGTGCCGGTAAAGGATTCGGCGCAAGAGCCGTTTGTTCTCGCCGGCGCCCGAATATTTGAGCGCCGGCGCCAGGCGCCATACGTATTCTACGATGCGATGGTCAAGTAACGGCACGCGGACCTCAAGGCCGAACGCCATGCTCGCCCGATCTACCTTGGTAAGCATTTGGTCCGGCAGGCGTGTCATCATATCGAGGAAGCCCATGCGTTCCATAAAGTCGGGCAACGTGGCATCTGCTATAGCATCCTGCATGAGATCCGAACGTTCACGTGCGCCAGGTACGACGGCGGCAGGATCCTCCGATATGCGGAACATCTGACGGTAGAGGTCGTCCTCGGTTACCATCGCGAAGGCATTGGTAAGATCGCTCCATCGATTGAGCGAGAGCACACAGCGGCGGAAGACCGGGAGAACGCCGCACAGCGTCGCGCCTCCTGCCAGGATCCATCGTGCAGCAGCCGCTGTGGTGTCCCGCAGCGACATGGGGAGACACCTGCCCGCCTGTGCAAGGGCCCGTGCGCTGTAGTACTTTTTATAGCCGCCGAGCAGCTCGTCGCCACCGTCTCCTGAGAGCGCTACGGTGACATGCCGCCGGGTTAACTCCGAGAGGAGCAGGGTCGGGATCTGGGAACTGTCGGCGAAGGGCTCGTCATACCAGCGCGGCAGCTCTGGGATGATCGCCAAGGCTTGTTCGGGCGCGACGTACAGTTCGGTATGTGCAGTGCCGAGATACGCGGCTACCTCGCGGGCGTGGCGCGCCTCATCGTAGCGTGGCTCCGCGAAGCCGATCGTGTAGGTGCTGATCGGACGACTGCTCTGCTCCTGCATCAGGGCCGCAACCACAGACGAATCGATTCCGCCGGAGAGAAACGCGCCCAGCGGCACGTCGGCAGCCATATGAGAGCCAACAGCGTCGCGCAGCAGGGATTCGAGGCCGTCGATGGCCTCGGCCTCACTGACGTCGAGACGGTTGGCAGCGGCCTCAGCAGCGACCTCCAGTGCATTCCAGTAGGGATGGATCTCGGGTACGTCAGCGTAGGGTAGCACGAGAAGGTGGCCGGGTGTCAGCTTGAAGACACCGCGATAGATACTGTATGGTGCCGGCACGTAGCCGTCACGAACGAAGACGGCAAGACTGTCCCGGTCAATCTCTGGTGCCCAGCCATCATGCGCACGTAACGCCTTGAGCTCAGAGCCGAACATGAACAGGTCGCCGAATCGGGCCCAGTAGAGCGGCTTGATGCCGATGCGATCGCGTGCCAGGCACAGTGTCCGCGTCGTCCGGTCCCACACGGCAAAGGCGAACATGCCGATGAGCCGCTTCAGGGTCGCCGCCACCCCCCATTGGGCGCAGGCCTCGACTAGGACTTCACTGTCCGATTGCCCGCGAAACGCTCGTCCGGCGGCCGCTAACTCACGCCGCAGCTCGGCGTGATTGTAGATCTCGCCGTTATAGGTGAGCACAAGGCGCCCGCAGGAGGAGATCATCGGCTGCCGCCCCGCGAGTGAGAGGTCGAGGATCGCGAGCCGCTGGTGCGCCAACGAGATCCCTGCTTCCGGATCGGTCCATACGCCGGAATCATCCGGCCCGCGGTGGCGCAGGGTCGCCGCCATCGCCGCGCCTGTCGCCGCCAAACGCTCGGCGTCTAACGCGCCGCGTGCGTCAAGGAATCCGGCAATACCGCACATCTGTGCCCCGATCCATCGGGTTACTCTTCGAGTTCCTACGCTTCAAGACGGGTCGCTACGATCGTTAAGACGCCCTGCGAAGGCAGACGGAGGAGAGGACAAAAGACGGCACTGCGGACCATGTAGGGATAAGGGTTGTCCACGTATCCCGGAAGCGGGTGATTGCTCGTGCGCAGCACGAGGCGGGTTCCCGTACGCGCCAGGCGGCGCGCCCACACCGTCGCGAGCAGGACATCGGGCCGCTCTTGGCGCAGATAGCGCGCCAACGCCGGCATGCTTGTCCCAACCTGGAGGTGGCGAACACCGCGCACCAAAGGAAGGTGAACCAGCCAGGATTCGATCCCTACAAGCCGTATGCAGGGCAAGAGTTCGCACCGCAATGGGCCGTCGGGGCGCACGCCGACAAGGTGTACCTTGTGTCCGCGTGCAGCGAACGTATGTGCAATGGCAAGCGTGCGCCGCTGGGCTCCTCCGCCCAACAGATTGGATATAAAGATTGCCAACAACCCCTTCACGATCGGTTGAGCGCCCAACCTTATGGCCTCACGGGTTCACCGTCGTGGAAGGCCCGCCAATCCCGTTGCGCCTGCATGAGTGCGAATCCTGAGCTCACTGTTACGATTGGCCGGCTCTACGACTGCACCAAACCTTCTGCGGCGTTACGAAGAGAAGGTTGCCTTGACGGATGCAAAGGACTGACAGATGCGGTCGATCTGGTCAGGGGTGTGCGCCGCGCTCACGCTGCATCGGAGTAGACTCCCGCCATCTGGGGTGGCGGGTGGCAGGATCATGTTCACGTACACGTCTTGACGGAAAAGACCGTTCCAGAAGGCGATCGTGTCTTCTGCCTGTCCGAATCGAACCGCGATGATCGGACTGGGTTCCGGACCCAGTCTGAATCCCAAATCCTTCAACGAGTCGTACAACCGCTGTGCGTTAGTCCAGAGCTTAAGACGCAGTTCGGGTTCCGTTCGGAGTCTTAGCAGGGCAGCCCTTGTGGAGGCGACAACCGATGGACATAGGGAGGCAGTGAAGATATACGGGCGACTGGCATACCGGACCAGTTCCATCACTGGATGATCCGAGACACAGAACCCGCCGGTGGCACCCAGGCTCTTACTGAAGGTCCCGACGATAAAATCGACACTGTCCTCGACGCCGGCCTCCTCGGAGCGCCCGCGGCCCCGCTCTCCCAAGACCCCAAGCGAGTGGGCCTCGTCCAGGAGCAGATAGGCGCCATGCTCCCGTTTCAAGGCCGCTATCTCCACCAGCGCCGCTCGATCCCCCAGCATGCTGTAGAGACCTTCTGCGATGATCAGCGTGTTGGGGCAACGCTTCCCCAGACGTGTCAGGCGCTTATGGAGGTCAGCGGTATCGTTGTGGCGGAATCGAATGACCTCAGCACCGCTCATCCGGCAGCCATCATAGATGCTCGCATGGCAATCGGCATCGATCAGGATTACGTCTCCAGGTCCGGCGAGCGCCGAAATGACACCTAGATTAGCCAGGTAACCGGTTGAGAAGACATCACACCATCGACGTCCATAAAACTCTGCTAACTCTCTCTCTAACGCAAGGTGTCCAATAAAATTACCATTCGCCATCCTGGAACCGGTGGTGCCGGTTCCTTGCTCCCGCACGGCGTGGGCCGCGGCTTCAATGCACTGAGGATCGAATGTTAACCCGAGGTAGTTGTTCGTCCCTGCCAGGATCACCGGGCGGCCGTTCACGATAGCCTCGGTCGGCGACAATAGGCGCTCGATCGTCACCCGGAAGGGATCCTCGCTCACCATTGCCAATGATTTTCGGGCATCGGCCAACTGTCGGAACTTCTTCAGGAGGGCCATCACCTGCGCTCCATGAGTTGCTCGATCTGCCTAGCGAAATCCCCGATGGTTCGTACATCCGAAACGATATTTAGAGGAATGGAGATGTCGAACCGTTCCTCCAACTCAAGCAGAAGCTCCATGACCTTCAGCGAATCGAGATCGAGATCGGCTACGAGCCCTGTCTCCTCTGAAAGGGTCTGTCCCTCCTGCCCATGTGGCCGCAGGATCTCGTAGAGTTGCGGCAGTATCGCCTCGTAGCGAGCCATCTGTGAGTTAGCCTGACGTGAATGAGATTATGCGCCCGCCCCTTGCCCTGGCAACGGGAAACCAAGAGTGAGCCTCAGACCTTCTTCCAAACGCACCTTTGGCGTCCAGTTGGCGACCCGGCAGAACGGAGCGTTATCGCAGATCCAGTCCGGGTGCCTGAACTCCCGCACCTTTCCCGGGGTGAACATCGGCGCGTATCCTATCACGGATGCTACCATCTTGTTGAGCCTCGCGACGGCATTCAGGATCAGCTCCGGCACCTGGAAATGAATCACCCGTTTTTCCCGAAGCTGCTGGAAGGTCTCGACAACCTCATGCCAAGCATACCCATTGGGATGCCCATCATCCAACTCGAACGCGCGTTTCTCTCGGACATTGCTGATCAACCATTGTATCACTGCCTCTGCCAGGTCTTCCACGTAGAGCAAGGAGAATCTGGCATCTTTTCGACCCAGTATGGGGGCGATCCCGTGTAGCATCAGGCGAAGCAGGGGACGCATCGCGCGGTCCTCGGGGCCATAGACCACTGGAGGGCGAAGCGCGGTCCACGGGAGCCGATCGGCCACTGCGGATAGGGCGAGTTCCCCCATCCGCTTGCTGGCTGCGTAGGGTGACAACTCCGGCTCTCGAGCCGCCAACGATGATATCAGCAGAAATCGGGGCACGGGGCTTCGGCTGGCGGCAATATGGGCCAGCCGTGAGACCGCCTCAACGTTCGTTCGGTAAAAGTCGGCCTCGGTGATCCCGCGCACCGCCCCTGCGCAATGGACCACAGCATCCGCATCGCCCACCAGTTTTTCGAGGCAATCGCGATCTTCGAATGTGCCCAGAACCCACTGAAGCGGAGTACTCGCAAGGCGGGCTGTCAGAGACGGTGAACGGCGTAGCGCGCGTACGCGCCATCCTCCTTGTATCAGCCTCCGGGCGACAGCGCCCCCAATGAATCCCGTCGCCCCCGTTAATGCAACAATGTCCCGCATGGGTCCGCTTGCCGGCGGGGTTGCTGTGGACGAGTCTCGGCGGATCCGTTTCGGATGTGGAAGAGCTGGGCTACGTTATTGCGGTTCAGGAATTCTTCCCGGGTCTTCGAGCGGGAAAGTTTCCCGGATGACGTGCGCGGCAGCGTACGGGGAGGAACGAGCTCAACGAAACAGTCGATCGCGAACTGCTCACGGATCAACCCCTGCAACCGATGGATACATTCGGTTCGCTTGGCGGCATTCAACTCCCGGTACTGGACGACCATCACGGCCAATTCAGTCCGGTTGGGAGCCTCAATCGAGAACGCGCACGCGTCGCCTATTCTGATTTCGGGTAATTCCTCGGCGAGATGTTCTAAGTCCTGAGGCCAGATATTTCGACCGTGAATGATAATGACATCTTTCTTCCGGCCAATGATGACAATGCTCCCTTCCACGAGATAGCCAATGTCTCCGGTGTCAAGCCATCCATCTGAGGACAAAACCTTCCGAGTTTTCCCACGATCTCCGAGGTATCCGGACATGATGTTGGCGCCCCGCACAAAGATTACGCCGGCATGGCGATCCGGGAGAACCTGACCCTGCTCATCTCGCACCTCAACCTGGCTCCCTGGGAGAGGGACGCCGCAATTGACAAATCGGCTCGCATTCGTCCAATCCGTTTCCGACACGCACCCACGTCCATTGAGCGGCATCGCCACTCCACGCTCCGACAAAGGCG
>Ga0209726_10006746_pt1 | contig 13167 bp, 10 predicted proteins | sample Subgrocontami54m_FD_187453 | JGI IMG/M metagenome (GOLD analysis project Ga0209726, IMG submission 187453) | Subsurface groundwater microbial communities from S. Glens Falls, New York, USA - GMW46 contaminated, 5.4 m (SPAdes) (version 3) | ecosystem: Environmental > Aquatic > Deep subsurface >... | reverse complement strand
CTGGACGAAACGGAGCGGTACGTCCAGGCCCGGATCGGCCGCAATCATCCCGCGGAGACGACGGGGACGTGGATCGCCGCCCGCTTCGAGCATGACAGCGCACGGCCCGTCGAGGGGTACGCCGCGCCGCAGTTGCACACCCACGTCGTCTTCTTCAACGTGACGGAGCGGAGCACCGGAGAGACGCGCGCGCTCCAACCGCAGGAACTCTACAAGACGCAGCAGTACGGCACGGCCATCTACCGCTCGGAACTGGCCACACGCCTCACCGGCCTGGGGTACGAGATCGAGCGCGGCGAGAGTGGACAGCCGGAGATCCGCGGCTACTCGCCGGCGTACCTCGAGGCGTCTAGTCCCCGTCGCCAACAGATTCAGGACTACCTCGAGAAGGCCCAGCGCAGTGGGGCAGGCGCCGCCCAGATCGCGGCGCACCAGACCCGCGAAGCGAAGGGTCACGGCTCGCATGAGGAGATGCAGCGCCGCCATCGCGCGCTCGCGGAGGCCCACGGCCAGCAGCCCCCCCGCGTCGTGCAGGCGGCGAGAGACCGCGCGCGCCGCGGCGAACATCACGTGCCGCAGATGACGGCGCGGACCGCCGTGACGTACGCCACGGACCGGAACTTTGAACGCGAGGCCGTGGTCGACGAACGGGCCCTAATGCGGGATGCGCTCACACGGTCGATGGGGGAGACGACGGTCGAGGCCATCAAGGCCGACGTCGCCCAGCGGGTGGCCGCCGGTGAATTCATCGGCGTGGAGCCACGGCCGGGTGCGCCGGGGCGAGCCTTCACCACGCAGGACATGGTCGAGCGCGAGCGCGACACCATCCAGGCCATGCGCGCAGGCCAGGGGGCGTATCCCACGGTCGCCACGAGCATGACGCGCCACGCGATCCAGCAGGCCTCGCCCCATCTGAGCGAGCACCAGCGTCGAGCGGTGGATCGGATCCTCGCGAATCGCGATCAAGTCGTGGCGCTGGAAGGCGTCGCCGGAGCCGGCAAGACGACCGCGCTCGCCGCGGTGCGCGAGGGCGCGGAGTGGGAGGGCTACCGGGTGGAAGGGTTTGCGCCCACGTCACGCGCCGCGCAGAAACTGGCAGACGCCGGCATTCCCACGAGCACCTTGCAGCGCCATCTCGCGCGGTCCGACGCCCCACGAGACGGATCCAAGCACCTCTACGTGCTCGATGAGTCGAGCCTGGCGAGCACGAAGCACATGCACGACTTCCTCACACGACTCGGTCCCCACGACCGCGTGGTGCTCGTGGGCGACGTCCGCCAACATCACGCCGTCGAGGCGGGGCGTCCGTATCAACAGCTTCAGGAGGCCGGCCTCCAGACGGTCCGCCTCGATGACATCGTCCGGCAGCACGACCCGGCCCTCAAGCACGTCGTCGAGCAACTGTCGCGCGGCGAGGTGGGCGGGGCCATCCACGACCTCGAGCACCAGGGGCGCGTGCACGAAATCGCGGACCGTCAAGAACGGTTCTCGGCGATGGCGCACGCCTACGCCCGGTACCCGGAGGGGACGTTGGTCGTGTCGCCGGACAATCAATCACGGATGGAGATCAACCACACGATCCACCGACTGATGCAGGCCACCGGCCGCGTCCAGGATCACGAGCACCACGCACGCGTCCTCGTCGCCCGGCAGGACGTCACCGGCGCGGACCGCCAATGGGCCGTGCAGTACGAGCCGGGGAACGTCGTGCGCTACGTGAAGGGGAGTCAGGCGCTCGGCATTGAACCGGGGGCGTATGCACGGGTGCTGCAGGTCCACGCCCAGGACAATCGGGTCACGGTCACCCGTGACAGCGGCGAGCGCGTCACCTACGACCCGCGCCGGCTCCAGGGCGTCACGCTCTATCGCGAAGCGGACCGCACGTTCGCGGTGGGGGACCGCGTCCAATTCACGGCGCCGTACCGCGAGCACCACGTCGCGAATCGTGAGCTGGGTACCCTCGAACACGTGGACCCAGGCGGCCGTTTGCACGTTCGGCTCGACTCGGGGCGCGCCGTGGCCATCACCGTGAGAGAGCATCCGCATCTCGACTACGGCTATGCGGTGACGAGTCACAGCAGCCAAGGACAGACGGCAGACCGAGTCCTCGTACATGTGGACACCGAGCGGAGCGGCGAGCAGCTTGTCAATCGGCGATTAGCGTACGTCGCGGTCTCCCGGGGGCGATTCGACGCCCAGATCTACACCGACGACAAAGCCCAGCTCGGAGACGCCCTGAGCCGCGAGGTCTCCCATCGATCCGCGATCGAGTCGAGCCGTGCGCCGGTGGCCGGCGCGCAGACGGTGGAACCATCGTCGGAGGGCCGTCAAGAAGCGCCGCTCGTCATCGCTCGATAGGGCAGTGGGCGCAGGTGCCACCGAACCATGACGTCACCGCGTGGAGTCCTGGCGTCCAGCGTGGGTGTTCCCGCAGCTCGTGTCGGTGACCGAAAGTGGTCGCCGGTGGTGTTCGCGCTCGATCGGCTGTTTCCAAAACGGGGCGGTGTGCCCTACGCGACCGCTGAACGCGTCGTGGTGCTGGTCGTCGTTCGAGCGATGAGTGGTGATGGTGCGTCGGGGGAGTTCAACTGCTTTCTCAGCTATTCGACGATTGCGAAGTGGTCCGGGATCAGCGTGGCATCTGTGAAACGCATGTTGCAGAGGCACTGCGACGGGCCCGTTCCCCTCTTCTACCGGTCGAGGACGGGTGAGACACGAGGCCGTCGCCACGCGTGCTATCGCTTCACGCTGGTACGGCATCCCGAGAGGTTCGCGGCGGCACGCGACGCCGCCCGAGCAGAACGTCGGAAGGAAGTGGAGCGCGCACTGCGTGACCTCCATCCCGAACGCCTCGCATTGCAACGCCAGCGCGTTGATTTCGGAGGAGCGCTAACGGAAGTCGAGTATCGACGTCGGTTGGCGGCGCTTGAGAAAACGGTGAGGTGCGGGACGCCGGCGCGCGCACTCTTGAAGCGCCTGCCCGCCTCCTAACGAGCGCGACACGAGGGAACACGGTCGAGTGGGACCGGATCACGCAAACAGGAGATTCGTGATGACTGAACGCATGATGTTGTGGCCGGAAGTGCATCATTTGGTCGGCCTAAGTCGTACGACGATCTGGCGGCTGGAGCGGACGGGGCAGTTTCCTCGCCGCGTGCTCCTGTCCGCACGGGCAGTGGGGTGGCAGGAGTCCGAGTTGAAGGCATGGCTAGCGAAACGCTTGGCGGCGCGGGATCGCCGTTACGTTAGTCCCACGACGCGACAGCCCACGCTGGACAAATGCGGCTTCGGCGGCCGGTGATTCCTGACGATGCCGGGCGTACTTCGTTCGGCGTCTTGTGGCCGAGCGAGCTGTGTGGACGGCGCTGATTGTCATCGGCGCACCACGTTTCGATCTTGGCCTCGCATCTTCGATCGATGTGAATTGGTGCACGTTCAAGCACTCGTCTCTGAGCCGCACGTTAAGCGCATTCGATGAATGCGTGTTCCACGGGCTTAGTTAGAACCGCGTCGTGCGATGCGACACTGGACCGGCAATGGTGCGTGCGGTCACATTCATCTCACTGCCTGTCGAAGAAGAAAACCTCCTCAACGAATCTTCCATCACCGCCAAGGCTTTGTCTGGTCGCCGTGTGCGTCTTATTATCCGCAGCAACGACCGCGATCAATTCTGAAACGACTTTCCCGTTTCGATGGTTGGTGCTCTTCCAAGTGGACGGGTCAGGGCGCTCATTAATCTGTGTTGTCCCAGCCGGGCCATTTTGAACCGGTCGATCCTTCCCATCATAAATGAGAGTGATCTCAGGGCGCCGCTTTTCGCCTGTTTTTGTGACCATCTCATACACAATGTGGTACGAATTTGGGCCTACAAGTTCGATCACCATCGTGTAGCTCATATACTCACTTCGAATCTTGGACTTGGCGAGGTTCAACTTCCAATTTCCTTCGAACTCGCCAGCTGACGCCGCGACGGCAAAAGAGGAGAACATCACTGAAAGCACTAAAGTGACTGCTCGAGAAGCCATGGTCAACCTCCTCAGGTTTGGTTGGTCACCTCGCCAGGGGACTACTTACGTACCGTCGCTCGTGCAAAGACCAACGCACCAAGCCGTAGGCCTATTCCGTCGGGGATTTTTCGCAAACCTCAGATCATGCCCGTTGTTCCCGCGGCGTCTACGGCTGCGCAGTCCAGTCGACCCGTTCGTAAAACGTCCCGTCCGGGGGGCACAGTGAACGTTCCCGTCGTCAGTATCGGGTCTTCACCTCGATTCACCCATAGCAGAATCTGAAGATAGGGGACAGCGGCACGTCGCGTGCCAATTGAGCCCTTAACGTCACGGCGACAACGAAGGCTCAGTGGAGAAGCGAATGTCGAATCGAGGCTCGGAGTGAAGTACTCTCCCAATCCCGTGCCGGGTCCATCGGAGAGGCGTAGTTGAACTGCGTACGACGTCACGCTCGAAGGGACTTCACATTCGCCAGACCACGTTATCTCTGTCAACCCTCTGTTTGAGGGCTGCTGCTGATAATGTGCCCCTCGTTGCCATGACATTCGCGCTATACGCCACCGGAAGATGTCAGAAGTGCCGGGGACGCCGACTGAGAAGAGGGTACCGTCGAAGAGTGGTGCTGTAGGTGCAGGGTAAATTGGGTCCTCAGGTCCGGTAAGAGCCGCCGCACCACAAGCAGACGAGATCATCAATAGAGCTACCATTATCGCATCAGCGATTGCGCCCGCCTTGGATAGTCGCGGTAGCTGAAGCCGGACTCGTTCCGAACGGCTGCATCGACGCCGAATTGGACTATTTATCTCGAGCACCGGCGTTCCCCCTGCTTTAATCATTTGACTTGATTCATTTACGTCGCAGAGTGGCGGCAACACCGGTGCCATCGTACGTCGCGCCGGTTCAGTTTTCCATTTGCGGGGCGGATCAAAACCACACGGACCTCTCACTATCCGTGTACAGATTTTGGAGGCAGGTCATTCTGCATCATAAACTGCAATGGGAGGTCGGAACCGTCGTATGGATACCCGGACTACGTACCGCTGAAATCAAAGGCCTGCGGAGACGCGTATGTGTATCCTGCAGCGAGTCGACCTGTTCCTCGGCAAACCGGCCGGCAACAATCAGTACCGCGTTGTCGGGCCGGTAATATCGCCGGTAGAACGCCTGCAGTCGTTCAATCGGCACCCGCTCAACGTCTGGTGTCGCGCCGATAGTTGATTTGCCGTAGTTGTGCCAGAGAAACGCCGTCGAGAACAGGCGCTGCCGCAGTACCCTGGCCGGATTGTTCTCGCCGATCTCGAGCTCGTTGCGCACCACGCTCATCTGCGAGTCGAGGATGTCTTTGCGGACGGCGGCATTCAGCATCCGATCCGACTCGAGATCCAGCGCCCACTCCAAATTCTGTTCGCTCGCGGGAAATACCTCGAAGTAATTTGTCCGATCGACCCACGTGGTTGCGTTGCGTCGCGCGCCACGATCCGACTGCTCGCGCTTCGCATCGGGGTGCCGCGTCGACCCATATGACATCAGGTGCTCGATGAGATGCGCCATGCCAGTCTCGCCGTAGTCTTCGTGGCGCGATCCGACCTGGTAGACGATGTTGACGGTGATGATTGGCTTCGACGGATCGGGAAAGAGAAGCACGCGCAGGCCGTTGGCGAGCCGATACTCGGTGATGCCTTCCACCGACGCCATACGGGTCACGCCGGCCGGCAATGCGGCCGTCTGCCCAGACACGTTGGGAGCGACAACGCACAGCAGGCTCACGACGAGCACGATCAATCGATTACGCATGTCTCGCGTCCTCAAACGTCTGCGTCTTCTTCCGGCGGTTTCGTAACTTCGCGATCAATCCAAGTCCTCCGGTTCCCAGCAGGAGGAGGGAGGCGGGTTCGGGAACCGCAGTGGGGTCGCTCGCAAGTATGGGATAGATCGTGCCCGATGCTGATTCAAGGATCACATCAGTGAGAATGTTCCCATCGTCGTCAGTGATTACGAAGCCTATAAGCTCCAGAGTCGCGCCGAAGTCGGCTTGGGCAACTCCCGATCCGACCACTTTATCGAACCGGACTGCGCCCAGCGTGTTTTGGCCCGTATCGAGAGGAACAGCCGGGGAACCTGCATAAGACACAATCGAAAAATCGAAGTTGAAACTGTCATTCCACAGAACTGGGACTCGATTGAAGCTGAAAAATCCAGGGCTCAACGAATTCGTGTGGAAGCGGTGGCGGAACGCCTCCGGCCCGGACCCGCTGGTATGAGCCTCGACCAGGCCCCACGCAGTCCCTTCGCCCGACTCCATGATCATTCCACTAAGTCGGTAAATAACGCCGACGCTTACACCTGGACTCGTTACGCCAGATCCCAGAGGGAGACTGATAGTGAACGTGTCGATGCGCCTTACTTCAGACTGAGCAAACCCGGTCACAGGAGAGCCAGGAAAACTGAAGGCGGCGGATGCACTGCTGTGAAAGTCGAAATCGCCAGCGGTTGCTGCTGCAGTATCGAATAATAATGTATTTCCCCCTATCAACCACCTACCCGAGAAGTCCACGTCGCGCCCCGTCCTGATCTGACAGTTGCTCGCAGCCGCGAGGCAGACATACGCGGTGCTCACCTCGATGGTACTCGCCGAAACGACGCTCGCCAACGCGATACACAGCGTCAACGTAAGCGAACCTACGCCAACGGTTCGAGAGCGAATCCATCCGCAACACCGGTCTGCCGAAGTCGTTTGCGATTCGACGAGGCGAAACTCCATGGTGTCCCCCTGCGCGTTGATACGCGGGTTTAGACGTGAGTGCTCGCGAAGTCAATTAAAAGCGGTTTTCGATGCTACGCGGGCCCGACTCGGCTATTCAAGGTACGAACGTACTGGTAAATTGAACTTTCGCGATCATTCTCCGGATCTCAGAACGCTCGCAGCCTTCATCGCCAGCTGCACCCGATTCGTCACACCACACCGTTCAGACAGAACGGCGAGGTAGTTCTTGACAGTCTGTTCAGCTAAACCGAGACGAACAGCAATTTCCCGGTTTTTTAGGCCATCTTGAAGCAGTTGCAGCAACTCGCGGTCTCGCGAGGTCAACTTTTTGCCTCCCATTCGCCTCCCTCGCGTCACTGCCGCACGAGGATGACTGAAGCGAGTAGGTACGGCGACCCCCAAATGGGTTACGTCGAGCGTGAGGTCGTGTAAGCGCACGTGGCCTGTCGGTCGTTCATCGTCCGCTCGACCGCGAGGCAGCTGGCTCAATGGTGCTAGCCTGTGCGCGGAAGGCACTGGCTGGATGGTTTGTGATGAGAACTCAAACAATCGATGGCTTGATGGTCGAGAGCGAAGGTGATGGCTCCGAGCATGTCTTGCTGCTCGTGCACGGGGCCGTCACCTTTCAGGGCTGCCGGCCGCTCCTGTCCCAACGACTGCTGACCGACCGTTGCCGTGTCGTCCATTACTACCGGCGGGGATACCTTCAGAGTTCTGCGCCACCAAACGGCTTCACCGTTGCCGACCAGGCTGCGGACGCGCGACGGGTGCTTGAAGGGTTGAACGTCACGCGCGCTCACGTGCTGGGTCATTCCATTGGAGCATTGATCGCGATGCAGTTTGCGCTGGATGCGCCAGAGTTCGTACGGTCCCTCGTGCTCGTCGAGCCGACATGGGCGTCCAGACCAGAGATACTTGCAGCGTTTCAAAGTGCCCTCGGCCCGGTTGTTGACGCCTACACTTCCGGCGATCGTCAGACAGCAGCGCACCTGATGTTACGGATGATTGAAGGCGGGGAGTATCACCAGACGTTCGATGGGGTCTTCGGACCAGGCTGGCTCAAGGCCGTCGCCTCGGCGCTCGACCTATATTTTCAGGTGGAGCTTCCGGCCGCGGTTTCGTGGACGCTCGACGTTCAGCGCGCCAGACGCATCACCCAGCCCGCGCTCGTCATCAAGGGGAGTGACACTCTGGACTTGTTTGGGATGGTCTACGAGGACGCCCTTTCGCTACTTCCGGCCGCCCGAGGCGCTGTTCTCCCGGCAGCCACCCATAACGTAATTGCTTCCAATCCCCAGCTAGCAGCGACCTTGATTGCCGACTTCATGTCGTGTGTCCGTTCGTAAGCGGGAGCGTTCCGGGTTCGGCCGGCTCCCTGCGGGCAACCATTAGACAGAAGCCCACCCTAGAGAGGAGGCCCTCAGGTAGAATACGGCCGAGTTAGCGCTGTGCTGAACGAGAAAGCGTTCCGCGACGTGGTCGTGTCGCTCTACGACGGTGCCACGGGCGCTGCGCCATGGAACGTGTTTCTCTCGGATGTCGCCGAAGCCCTATCGGCCACGACAATCGTCTTGTTCTCCCAGGTGCCTGGACAGAGCAAGTCAACCTTTCTGGGGAAGGTTGGATTCGATTCGAAGGGCCAGCAGCAGTATCAAGAGTACTTCGCAGCCCGGAACATCCTGATGATAGAGGGAGCGGCGCTCCATGTCCCGGGCGTCGTTCGGACGAGCGAAACCATTTGCCGTCGCGAACAGCTGCTGAACAGTGAGTACTACAATGACTTCATGCGTCCCAATAATGTTCGCTACTCTATCGCGATCACCCCCCTACGCGAGGACCGAACCGACCGAGCCGTCCACCTGAGTGCGTTCCGACCATATGGCGCTCCGGCGTTCGACCAGTGCGACATGCGAGTGTTGTCACAACTGGACCTTCACCTTCGTTGGGCACTTCAGGTGCACTTCCGATTGAATGAAGCCGACCAACATGCCCGCGCACTCGAAGAGGTCGTGGATCGCACGGGCAAGGGCGTCGCCTTTCTTGACCGTGGCGGTGAAGTCCTCTACGTCAACGCGGCCCTGGAGCAGATATTCACACTGCGAGACGGTCTCGCTCTTACTCGACGGGGCGTTTCTCCCGCAAACGCCCGCACGGCGCGAGCGCTGCGCGCCGCGGTGGCCGATGCGAGTCAGGGAGGAAGCGGGGGCACCGTCGCTGTCGGTCGTCCGTCGGGTAAGCCTTCGTATTCTGTCGTTGTATGCCCAGTCTTGCGACGGATGCCGTTCCTTGGCCGTTCCCAGGCGGCCGTCTTGATTGTCGTATCGGACCCTGCGGCAGTGGCGTCCGGTCCCTGCGTCCTTATGCTTCAGCAGATGTACGGGCTGACGCCAGCCGAAGCGTCCATCGCGTCACGACTCGCGTCAGGAGCGACCCTTCGCGACATTGCGAATCATCTGGGAATTTCCATCCACACAGCGCGCACACACCTGAAGCGTGTGCTTGCCAAGACCGACACTCATCGACAGAGCGAACTGGTGCGACGTCTCCTGCTCGGTGGTGGGCGATAGCAGTCGCATCACAGTCAGACATTGCTAACCAACGTACGTTCACACATGGCCGGGATTTCCATTTGGGTCATCCTGGATCGGCACCTTGTCGCCGGTCGTATAGCCATCAGCGGCCGTGTATCATCGGCCGCCACGGGGTGCCGGTCCTTCCTCCTCCGGGGGTAGATGCTCGAACAAATAGCGCGCCATCGTCCGCCACCGATGCAAGGTCGTTCCCCTTCCTTCGTTCAGCGCGTGCGTTCGGTTTGGGTACAGCATCAGGTCAAAGTGCTTGCCTAATTCGACAAGGCGGTTGACGAGTCGTTCGGTATTTTGGACATGCACGTTGTCATCGCCGGTCCCGTGCATCAAGAGGAGGTGACCACGCAGTCCTTCAGCGAAGTTAATCGGTGACCCGCGGAAGTATCCGTCGGGATTCTCGTTCGGTAGCCCCATGTATCGCTCCTGATAGATCGTGTCGTACAGGCGTTGATCGGGACCGGGAGCCATGGCGATGCCAACCTTGTACACCTCAGGAAACCGGAAGAGCGCGTGCAACGTTGCAGAACCGCCGCCGCTCGTGCCATAGATGGCGACCCGCTGCGCGTCCACATATGGGTGACGCGCGGCGAACTGCTGAATGGCCGCAGCCTGCTCCTTGGCCGCCAGATCCCCGACGCTCCCGTAGACGACCTTCCGCCACGCCGCGCCTTTCGGGATTGGAGTACCACGATTCTCGAACGCGAGCACGACATAGCCCTCGTCCGCGATAGCGCGGTGGAAGAGATTGCGAGTGTTGATCCACCGATCGTCGACGCTGGTGGAACCGGGTTCGCTGTAGACGTACACCAGCGCAGGATACTTCCGCGAGGCGTCAAAGTCGGTGGGCTTGATTACCAGGGCGTCGAGCGTCACGTCTCCACCGATGTTTACCTGCGCGAACTCTGGCGGCTGCCGAACGAGCGGTGCGATCGTGCGCGCCAGATCCTCGTTATCCACCAGCGTCCGAACCACCTGGTGAGCCGGCAACGTCACGAGGACGGTCTTCGGCGGCGCATCGTAACGAGAGTAGGTGTCGAACGCCCACCGTCCGTCAGGCGAGATCCGATAGGTGTGTGTGCCAGGCAGGCGCGATGGCGTGACGCGTGTCACGGTGCCGTCCTTCACATTGGCGACGTAGAGATAACGTTGAGCGGCAATCTCGGGTGAAGCGACGAAATAGAGGAGGTCGCGCCTGTGATCCACCGCCGCGATCGTGAGGGCGTCTCCGTCGAATCGGGTGAGCAGGCGTTCGCGACCTGACGCCAGTGCCACCGCGTAGACATGCCGCCACCCGTCCTTATCGCTGATCCACGTGAACTCGGTGCCGTCATGCAGCCAAAACGCCGCACGTGAGGCATCCAACACTGATGGATCGGATGCGTCAAGCCATGTCTCGGACCTCTCGCCGTGCGCCTTGCGCACCGCACCCGTCCGAGCATCTGCCACGAGCAGGTCGTCGGCGTTCTGCCGGCGCGCCGTGTGATGAAATGCCAGAGTGCCGGCATCTACCCAATCGACTCGGGGGATATAGTGCTCGCGGGGATCACCGGGCGCTTTAACCCAGGTCGTCGGTCCGCCGGTCGCGTGGACGACGCCGAGGCGCACCGCGGAGTTCGTCGTCCCGGCCTTTGGATACGCATACTCGGTCAGTTTCGGATACAGGGCATCCGTATTGTTCATCAACGTAAATCGGCCGACGCCGGACGTGTCAAACTGCCAGTACACTAGGAGAGCGCCATCGGGACTCCACTTGAACCCGTCTCGCAGGAACAGTTCCTCCTCATTCACCCAGTCTGACGTGCCGTTGATGATGTCCGACCCTCCATCGGTCGTGACAGGAGTGACCCTGCCGCTCGAGAGTTCTTCCACGTAGATGTTCTGGGCGCGCACATATGCCACGCGAGTTCCGTCTGGAGCGAACTTTGCGAACATCAGCGAAGATTCGGACGCTCCTCGTCCGAGTTGCGTAAGCGCACGCGACTTCAGATCAAACACCCAGTAATCACCGCGGGTGTTTTGCCGCCATACCTTGCGGGTGTTCGCAAAGAGAAGGACCTTGGATCCGTCGCTCGAAAAAGAGAATCCGGCGATGCCGCCGACGCTCTTCAGTTCCGCTGCCGAGGCGAGAGTAGTCGCGGCCCCCGAAGCCGTGTCGTAGCCAACAAGACCACCATCCCGTCCAATCACTGCGTAGTGCCCACCCCCGTCAAGCCACTCCGCCGGCCCGAATGACTCCGGAGCGTACTCATTACGGTCGAAGATCGCCTTGAGTGCACGATCGAGCCGGTCTGGGATCTGCGCTGACGCAGGAGCCGTGATCGTAACCGTGAGGAGGACAAGGGGAGCGAGGATTTTCTTCATCATTAGAGGACTCCGCGACGAAGCGTTTCAAGAAGCGCATCGGCACCTGGCCCGGTCTCACAGGCTGCACCAGCGTGACGTCAAAACACCACGCGCACGAGAGTGCCGCCGTCACGTGCCGTGTGCTCGACTGCGAATGCTCGGGTCACCCCGTTGTGCGACACCGCGATCTCATAGGTGCCGTAGAAAGCGCGACCGGCGAACTTCCCAGTCCCGTCCGTGCGGCCCTCGAGACGCGACCACCACTCGTCGAAGACGAGGCGCCGGAACGCCGTCCCGTTCGGCTTCTCCGCCCAATCGCGCCGAAACATCGCGGCGCGCGGTTTCCAATGGGCACCTTCCCAGAAGCCCCACATCTGGAAGCCCGCAACGGACGAATGGCTGAAGACCATCGTCAGGAAATCGCGCGTGTATTCAGCCGACAGCTCCCCGTCGTCTGTATCGATATCGAACTCCGTGATGCGAATCGGAAGGCCGTGGGCGGCAAATCGATTCAAGATTCGCTCGACGGCCGGAAGCGCGGTCAGGCTCGTTCCGCCGAAGTGCCCCTGCATCCCAAGGCCGCTCAGCGGTGCGCCGCCGTCGAGCAGATAGCGGATGGTGTTCTCGTAGTGGTCCTGGTGCGCGGCGTCCGCTCCGTGTGCGCTCAAGATGTCGTAATCGTTCAGGTACAACGGGGTTTGGGGCCGATGGCTGCGCGCCCGGGCAAACCAGTCGCGCATCACGCCGCGACCGCTCAGATCCAAGAGATCGTGGTTCGTGTAGGGCTCGTTGACGACATCCCATTCGTCCACGACCGTCGCGGTGCGGCGAACGATGTCGTCGATGTGCGCGAGCACCATCTGCGGGATCCGTACCGCGGCATCGGGCTGCCCGCGCACCGCCTGGACGCTCTGAGGCAGCCGCTGCCAGCCGGGCCAGACAAGCACGTGGCCACGGATATTCATGCGCCGTGCATCGAGCCAGTCGAGCGCGGCGAGCGTTTGCGCTTGCGAATAGCCCGATCCCCAGTCACCCGCCCACGGCTGCCATTTGAGATCGTTTTCAAGCGTGGCCGAGTTGAATAGCTGTTCGACCTTGGTACGGTAGGTCCGATTGTCCGGCGAGTCATTGACCAGCCGCGTTGCCTGGAGCGCCGATCCGAACGGAAACGCGTGTCGCCGCATCTCGACCCTCACCAAAGCGCCTTCAGCAGGACGCCCGGACGCGTCGATGGCATCGATAGTCAGGTCGCCTTTGCGGATCGCATCAATGCGACGTGCCGCGTCGGCACGCCACGGGGCGTTCGCCTCGCGGCCGCCATAACTGAACGTCGTGGTCGGCAATTGACCGAACGGATAATCCGCGGGAAAGCCGACCACTTCGATCGCGGCCACCTCGAGCGTCTGGACCTGACCGCCCATGCCGAACGCGAACATCGACTGGCTCGGCTCGTAGGACGCGATCC
>Ga0209726_10006739_pt1 | contig 13174 bp, 15 predicted proteins | sample Subgrocontami54m_FD_187453 | JGI IMG/M metagenome (GOLD analysis project Ga0209726, IMG submission 187453) | Subsurface groundwater microbial communities from S. Glens Falls, New York, USA - GMW46 contaminated, 5.4 m (SPAdes) (version 3) | ecosystem: Environmental > Aquatic > Deep subsurface >... | reverse complement strand
CCAGTGCAACCTTCGGGGATATTAGATCCGTTGGCTCGCTGGGTGAGGAACTGTTCCAGTCCGGTAATGGTCGCCCGTCGCGACCTACGGGGATGTTCATGAAAACGCTCCAATGCTGTTGGTCAGCGCCTCGAAGCATAAAGAACTTCGGACGCTATCTCGCATCATTACCCGCCGCAGGATTGTGTCAATCTGTTATACTGTGAATATGATTTTGACGTATCACACGGGCGCATGCATTCGCGCGAGCGCGGGAGACACGACGCTCGTCTTCGGGCCCGTCTCGAAAGATTCAAAAAATTTCAAGCCGACGAATTTCGGCGCGGATATCGCTTTTATCCCGCTCAACAATCCGGACATGAATGGTTCCGAGGAAGCAGGTAGAGGCGATAAACAGCCGTTCGTCATTTCCGGCCCGGGAGAATACGAAGTCAAAGACATGACTGCGGCGGGATTTCCCGCGGGTTCGAAATACGGAGGCACTCCGCTCACCAACACCGTCTATTCTGTTTTGCTCGACGGGCTTTCCGTCCTCTATCTCGGTGCGCTTGGCGATCTCGACTTACCTGCGGAGGTGTTGGAGATGGATTCGCCCGATGTGCTCATTATTCCTGTCGGGGGAAATGGCGCACTCTCGCCGGCAGAAGCGCAGAAGCTTGCGGTCAAGCTCGAAGCAAAAATCGTCATCCCCATTCTGTATGATGAGAAGTCGCTCAAGCAATTTTTGAAAGAGGCGGGAGAAGAGGGGACCAAGGCCGTGGAGAAGCTCACGATCAAGCCGAAGGATGTCGCGGGGAAGGAGAGTGAAGTCGTGGTACTTAGTAGCTAGTCGTTAGTCTCAGTTGTCAGAAAAATAAAAATGCACTTGTCTATCTTCATGATGAGGGAATCACTGACTACTGATGACTGACCACTGAAACTGCTTATGGTTATCCAAAAAGCTGTCAATCATTTGAAAGAGCGTCCGAAGGACGAGCGCAAAGCCGTCGCGGCAAGTCTTGCCATCATCGTGATGATTATTCTTTTTTTCAGTTGGGCATTTCTTTTCGTGAAGAAGATCCAGAAAAGCAATGGGGGCGCGGATCTTTCGGGCGGTACGCAAGACGAATTCAATTTCGACTCGATTGAGGAGACGCAGAAACAGATTATGGGAGGTCCCGACACCACAAGCAGAGATCAGCCGGGGACTTCGGGCACAGTGGAATAGTGGAATATTAGCCGGCGCACTGGGCGGTACATTGGGCGGTTTAGGCTGGCGAAATGGCTCATCTTCTGGTATAATTGACTGAATATGGCGCGTAGAAAGGACGAGAAATCTGCCGGGAGCGATGCGCCGGGACCCGCGCCCCTCGCCACGAAGAACGTTGTTTCGCGAAGCATTTCGACCGAGATGCGGGAATCATATCTCGATTACGTGATGTCTGTCATTACGGCGCGCGCGCTTCCAGACGTGCGCGATGGCTTGAAGCCGGTGCACCGCAGGATTTTGTACGCGATGCAGGAAGCGGGGCTTACGGTCTCCGCGAAGACGCGCAAATCAGCGACGGTCGTCGGCGACGTCTTGGGTAAGTATCATCCGCACGGCGACACATCGGTGTACGACGCGATGGTGAAGATGGCGCAAGATTTCACCATGCGCTACCCGCTTATCATCGGGCAAGGCAACTTCGGCTCGATCGACGGCGATGGTGCCGCGGCATACCGCTACACCGAAGCCAAAATGTCGCGCCTCGCGGGTGAAATGATGCGCGATATTGAAAAGGAGACCGTCGCCTTCACTCCGAATTACGACAACACCAAGCAAGAGCCGTCGGTACTCCCATCTGCGACGCCGAATCTTCTCTTGAATGGCACGCTCGGCATCGCGGTCGGAATGGCGACCAACATCCCGCCGCACAATCTCCGCGAAGTCTGCTCTGCGGCAGTACACCTCATAGAGAATCCCGACGCGACGACCGACGACCTTCTACAATTTGTGCAGGGACCGGATTTTCCGACCGGCTGTATCGCCTTCAATCAAAAAGATATCGCGCACGCATATTCCTCGGGCAGGGGCCCCGTCGTCGTGCGTGGAAATGCGGAAATCACCGAGGGCAAGAAGGGCGACTACCAGATTATAGTCACATCCATCCCGTTCCGCGTGAACAAGTCCGATCTTCTCACCAAGATCGCCGACTTGGTGCATGAGAAAAAGCTCGAAGGTGTGCGCGACATTCGCGACGAATCCGCCAAGGACATCCGCATCGTTATCGAATTGAAGAATACGGGCAACCCGCAGACGGTCTTGAATTATCTGTACAAACACACCCAGATCGAGGAGACCTTTCACTACAATGTCGTGGCACTCGTCGACGGCGTCCCGCAGACCTTGTCGCTGAAGGCACTGCTCGAGTATTTCATTGCGCACCGTAAAGAGGTCGTCACCCGCCGCACGAAATTTGATTTGAAACAGGCGCAGGCGCGCGAGCACATCCTCCTCGGTCTAAAGCGTGCGCTCGACCATATCGACGAGATTATCAAGCTCATCAAGAAATCGAAAGACGTGGACGATGCGCGCCTACAGCTGATGAAGGCGTTCAAATTCTCGGAGCTACAGGCCAACGCCATCCTCGAGATGCGCCTCCAGAAGCTTGCCGGCCTTGAGCGTAAGAAAATCGAAGATGAGCTGAAGGCGGTGCAGGCGCTCATTGAGGAATTGACGACTCTCTTGAAGAGCGAGAAGAAATTGATGGAGCTCATTAAGAAAGAGATCCACGACATCGTGGAGAAATACGGCGACGACCGCCGGACGAAGATCGTGAAGCGTGCCGCGACAATTCTCTCTGCCGAGGATCTGGTCGCGGACGAGGATTCCGTCCTCGTCCTCACCTCGGGCGGCTACATCAAACGCACGAATCCGGGCGAGTACCGCAGGCAGAAGCGCGGCGGCGTCGGCGTCGTCGACCTCGACACCAAAGAAGAGGATTTCGTGACGCAATTTCTGACGGCTTCAGCGCACAGCGATCTTCTCTTTTTCTCCGATCGCGGCAAGGTGTACTCGCTCAAGATGTACGAGCTTCCCGAAGGCAAACGTGCGACCAAGGGCAAATCCATCATGAATTTCATTTCTCTCGAGCAGGGCGAGCAGATTACCTCTATTCTCGCGATGCCGAAGGAAAAGAAAGCCGTCGAGGGGCTCTCGCTCCTGATGGCGACGAAAGACGGGACGGTAAAGAGGGTTGCCGCGTCAGAATTCCATGAGGTGCGCCGTAGCGGCCTCATCGCTATTGGTTTGGACAAAGGTGATTCGCTCATTTCCGCACAGTTTGTCTATGCGGGTGACGATGCGGTTCTCGTCACTTCGAAAGGTCAGGCGATCAGGTTTGTCGCGCGTGATGTCCGTGAGATGGGTCGGCAGGCGGCAGGCGTGCGTGGCATGAAATTGAGGAGTGGAGATTCGATCGTCGGCGCGGGCATTGTGCCCAAAGGTGCCAAAGATGCCGAATTGCTCGTACTTTCCTCGACCGGCTATGGCAAGAAGACAAAACTTTCAGAATACAAAACACAGGGGAGAGGTGGCAGTGGCATCAAGACGATGTCCATCACACCAAAGACGAAACAGCTCGTGGGCGGCGCCGTGGTCTTGGCAAAAGGTGGCGAACTTGTCGCGATGTCCAAGAAGAGTCAGACCATCCGCACGGGTCTCGACGAAATCTCAACCCTCAGCCGCGCGACGCAAGGTGTGCGCGTGATGAAATTGCGCGAAGGCGACTCGGTCGCATCATTTGTTATTTTTGAGGCGGGAGATGTCCCTGAGTAGTATGGGCTTCCTTGATCTTCTGGGAAGGAGAGAGCGTCCATTTCCCGAAAAAGGAATTTACAAAGGAGTCAAATATCGCATTGATGGTGACGCAATAATGTTGGAAGCTAGCAACGGTAGGGAAATACAACTTGCGCCCGGCACCCCTGCACCTATATATGATGATTCCAAGCGTGATGCTATCAGTGGAGCAAGAAGCCTTCTCTTAAAAGAACAGCGTCCTACCATGCGTTATTACGATGGGACGGCAGGAGAAAGTGGATTGGGCACCATCCATGAATTTTGGGGCATCTCGAATAAAGAGTTCGATAATCTTTATAACCTCGGGCAAGAAATAATGACCAGATATCATAAATCTCCCAAGCCGAAGGACCATTAAAGAGTTTCCTAAGCTAAGAATATTATGGATGTGCGACATCCATAATTATTCGAGGAAGCGCTACAGCAGGGAAAGATAACGACATCGTAAGTCGTTATGGGTTATTCGAGGATAAATTGGATCGGTAGGTCGGTGTCATTGGTGCCTGAATACTCTAAGATGTGCCGCTTGAATTTTGCGGGCGGCTCGCCGAAAAGATCTTTTGTAATCAGGGAAGGGAAGTTGCGTTTTCCGCAATAATCAGGGTAACTGCTCCACCGGTACTTGAGCAGGTATGTGTGCGCTTGTGCGGGATTTTTTATACTCCGCATGCGCCACCCCTTCCCTCCCAGCATATGGTCCAAGGGATTAAAGTGCACATAGTTCAAAATGTGTAGAAAGTATGCATCCGAGTTGATACGTATTTTTTTTGTTCGACCTTGAAAAAGATAGCCGCTACGATCGTATCGTTTATTAAAGTACTTAGCATAGCCGATATTCAGTTTTCGAATGAACAGAGAGATTCCGTTTTCTACACGTTCGGAAAGGAGTAGGTGATAGTGATTCTTCATCAAGCACCACGCGTGGATATCAACGATGGGATTTTTCCCATAACGACTTACGAAGTCGTTATAGTCTTTTTCAAGAAAGTAGGTTGTATTGTTTGCCGGAGCTGTACTGTTAAATACGCCAAGGCCATGGATAAAACGGAATCGATCCCGGTCGTCGAGGAAAATGTTTCTCTTTTCGACGCCTCTGTTAAGTAGGTGATAAAGTTCCACACAGAAAGTGTAGCATAACGACTTACGATGTCGTTATGGGGTGAATGTGGGGAATAGTCAGTTGGTGGGCTAGAAAAGCCTATATAATGAGGGCGATGCAAACGTATGCACCGTCGCAGAGAGCGGTAGGTTTTGCGCACCCACGCAGGAACATCGGAGCGCTCGATATACGAGGCGGGATGAAGGTCGCCGATTTTGGAGCGGGAAGCGGAGCGTATGCGCTCGCGATCGCGGAGCGACTCGAGGGCAGTGGGCATGTGTACGCGATAGACGTGCAAAGGGATCTTCTCCGGCGGATCGCGAATGAGGCGGAGAGGCGCGGCTTCAAAAATGTTGAGGTGATTTGGGCGGACCTCGAGGCCCCCCGCGCTTCCAAGTTGGCCGACGCCTCCATCGACCTCGTTCTCATCTCGAATCTTCTTTTTCAAGTGCCCGACAAGATTCCTGTGCTTCGGGAAGCGCGTCGTATCGTGAAGCCAGCGGGGCAGATTGCGATTATCGATTGGGCCGACTCGTATCGGGGCATGGGTCCCCAGAAAGAAGATGTCGTGAAAAAAGAGGCGGCAATCGAGCTTGCACAATCTATCGGCCTCGGGTTGGTGCGCGAATTTGCCGCGGGCGCACATCACTGGGGCCTCATCGTGCGGCCGGTCGCCGGAAAAAATCCCGTATGAGATCACTTTCCGTATTTCAAGTCATTCTTCTTACCGTCTTCGGCGCGTTTGCTGTTTCCGGTATTCTCGTCTTCGCGATCTTCGTCGGCGGCGGGAGCGGAAAGGTGATTGGCCCCGTTACGATCTGGGGACCACTCGACGGAGGTGCGTTTACCGCTGTCTTCCGCGAGGCGGTAGACAACGATAGCCGACTTGCGCAGGTGACGTATGTAGAGAAAGACCCCGCGACATATGAGTCCGAACTTACGGAGGCGCTGGCTTCGGGTAACGGCCCCGACCTCTTTCTTTTGCGGCAGGACGGCGCGGTGCGCGGAGCCTCACGGGTTCTGCCCATACCGTACAAGGCCCTCTCGGCGACGCAATTCGCGAACACATTCATAGAGGCCGCAGACTCATACCTCGACAGTGCGGGCATTTTGGCAGTCCCCCTTGTTGCGGATCCTCTTGTCATGTACTGGAATCGCGATATGTTTTCTTCCGCAGGATTCGCACAACCCCCACAGACATGGGGCGAATTGGACGGCATAGTGCAAAAGATCCTGAAGAAGAGCGATGCGGGCACCATAGAGAAAGCCGCCGTCGCTTTTGGCGAATATGCCAACGTCAACAATGCGAAAGATATTTTGAGCATGCTCATACTTCAGGCGGGAGGGCGGCTAACGGTGCGCGACCAAGCCGGCCGCCTTGTGCCGGCGCTCTCGGTGTCGACGGCCGCCTCTCCGCAGGCGACAGAATCGGCGCTTCGCTTCTACACGGAGTTCGCGGATCCTTCCAATGTACGCTATTCATGGAACCGCTCCCTGCCGGATTCACGCGCCACGTTCGCGTCCGGCGATCTTGCGCTCTACTTCGGCTACGCGAGCGAGGGGCCGATGATTGTCCGGGCGAATCCAAATCTGAATCTCGGCGTTGCCGCTGTCCCGCAAACCGCGAGCGGGGAGCGCGCCGTAGATGTCGCGCACGTGTACGCATTTGCCGTGGCGCGCACGAGCAAGAATCCACAAGGCGCCGCCACGATCGCCTTTCTTCTCACTTCGACCGAGATTTCCCGGTCGCTTTCGACCGCACTCGGCATCCCGAGTGCGCGACGCGACGTTCTCTCGGAGCCTGCAGAAGGGAATGGAGATCTCTTCAACAATCAAGTTATTCTGGCCCGCTCATGGATCGATCCCGATTCCCAAAAGACAGGCGACATTTTCCGCGCTATGATTGAACGCGTGACCTCCGGCTCGGCGCGCCTCTCCGAGGCTGTGCAGAGGGCCGATCAGGAAATGGCACAGCTCATCGAACAATGAATACCATTCACCGCAGCGCACGCTCGTTCTCTACGTCTCTCGCGGCGGCTTTCTTTTTCCTCGTTGCGTTCGCGGCACCCGTGTATGCCGCAGGAGCGCCACTCGCCAACCCCCTCAATCCGCAATTCAGCTCAATACCGCTCTTTATCGCCGGAGCACTGCAGATCTTGGTGATGGTCGCGCTTCCGATTATCGTGCTCTTTTTTGTGGTCGCCGGATTCAAATTCATCGCCGCGCAGGGCAATGAGAGCAAATTGAGCGAAGCGAAGATGAATTTCCTTTATGTGATAATCGGCGCGGGGCTCATCATGGGCGCGTGGATCCTTGCGAAGCTCATTGCCGGCACCGTCTCCCAGCTCACGGGATAGGCACCGATATTGTTATGGCGAATATCGTAGCGCGTCTAACTCATACCGCACGGCGGATAGGCTCTCTCGGGGCGCTCGGCATTCTCGGGGCACCAGCAATCGTATTGGCCGCTACCCCGAAGAACTTTAAGGAGCTGGCCGACTTACTTACCGCGCTCATCGGCACGGCGACGGCGGTTCTGATGGTGTTCGGGCTCGTCATGTATCTCTGGGGCATGGCGGTCAACATTCCGGAATTCGGAGATGAGAAGGGGGCCGAGAAGCGCAAATCGTTTTTCTTCTGGGGGATCATTGTGCTTTTCATAATGGTCTCGATCTGGGGCATCGTCCAACTTCTGGAGACCACGCTTTTCGGTGACAATCCGTATGGTGGCGGATCTTCCGAACCGTCGCAGGATCCTTTTAGCGAGGTAATCGAAGCATGACGCGGATGATCACACGGCCTTTTGTTCTCCTAGTCTTTGCAGGGCTTGTTGCATGCATGCCGACCATTGTCTCTGCGATGACATTCGTGCAGGTGCTTCAGCTCTTCAATATTTTTGTCGGGCTATTTCTTACCGTTACGATCCTCGTATTTTGTACGGGGCTGTTCGTGTATTTTGCCCGCATGGGTACGTGGCCATCGCACCGCGATCAGGCCATCCAGATCCTTGAATGGGGGGTTGGAATGTTGTTCGTGCTTGTCCTCCTCTTGGCTATTGTGCAATGGTTCGAACGTCATACCAAGACCGCTACGTTTATTCTGGCTTTCCTTATTCTGGTCGTGGTTTTTGGCTTTATCATCCGGGCGGCTGCCACGGGCGGAGGTGAGAAGAAAAAGGAGAAAAAAGAGGGGGCGGCCGCCCCCAAACACTAAATAAGGCACTTTTTAGGTTTCTGAGTGGGACACGCTTATCCACATAGTATTATTGTGTTTTGAGCCTCTACCTATACCATTGAGCTACTTACCCATTAGCAATTACTGACGATATGCGTTTTAAACTTACCAGTCTCTCCGCACTTGCCCTCGGTACTCTTGTATTGCCCAGTCTCGTGGCGGCGCAGGCGGACCTCTTCGGTACTCTTGCGAAAGCAAGCGCATTTTTCAACATATTAATCGGTCTTTTCATCACGATGGCAATCGTGGTCTTCTTCTGGGGGCTCATCAAGTACCTCTGGAGCATGGACCAAGAAAATGCCCACGAAGGTTTGAAGATTATGTTTTGGGGCTTGATAGCGATATTCGTGATGGTCTCGATCTGGGGGCTCATCAAGCTTGTTCAGAGCACCTTGGGCGTCCGTGATGTAACTACCATTACTATACCGAAAGGCCCGCAGTATGGCGGTGGTGGAGGTACCACGATAATCCCGCAAAGATATGGTCCGTCCGGTGCCCCCATTTTCGACACTAACTAGATGATGTTTGCATCGTAGAGGTCGTTGAAAAGTATCCACCCTGGGACTTGTAACGGATTCGTTTCTTTTGCGGTGCATGGGTTCGTACGCGGTCCGTAAAATTTCATGGAAGCCGCAGAGCAACTTTTAAATAAGTTCATAACCCTCATCATCAATCCGCTGATCCTTGTGATCTTCGCGGCGGGGTTCTTCATGTTTATCTGGGGCCTCGTGCAATTCATCATCGACCTCGACGATGGCGCGCACCGCGAGGAGGGCATCGAGCACATGAAATGGGGCATCGTGGGGATGCTCGTGATGGTCTCGGTCTACGGCATTATCGCGCTTTTGAGCAACACATTTGGTCTTGGCGTCGATCCGTATACCGGTCGCATAGCACCCGCCGATATGTCAGGTTTGGAAAACATCTACCCGCCCTTTACTGCTCCCCGGTAGCTCGCGAGAAGTCGGTCGAAGGCGCCCATGAGTTCGCGGAGTGGAGCAGGTGCCGCGCCGTACGCGTGGTCGTCGATCGCGTGGACGGGCAGTATCTTCGATGAAGTGCTCGTGATGAACGCCCCGTCGTAAAGGGGCAAGTCCCTAGGCCTGATATCTTTTTCTTCGACGGCAAAGCCGGCCGCTCCGGCGACTTGGAGAACTACTTTTCGTGTGACGCCGGGCAAGATGTCGCTTTCCCGCGGGGTGAAAATCGTCCGGCCCCCGATGCAGAAAAAGTTGGTCCGCGTGCCTTCGGTCACATATCCTCTGCCACTGATAAGGAGCGCGTCGTACGCGCCTCTCGCCTGTGCCCTCCGGTACGCGAGGAAGCTTTCGAGCATGTTGAGGGTTTTGGCGTGCGGGAACGCACGCTCGTATGGATAGGTAATGAGCGCCACACCATCCCGGTATAGTTTTTTGTCGGGGAACAGGGGATTGAGGCAGAGAATAAAAAGAGAGGCATCTGCCACAGTACGGCCGCCGACCAAAAGTATCTTGATGTTGCACGTGCCAGCACCGTTCTTCAGGACGAGCTCCGAGATATACGAATCAATCGATTGCGAAGAAAAAGAATGTTCAAGTCCGATGATACGGGCGGATTCCATGAGGCGCTCGAGATGGTCTTTGAGAAAATAGACGATGCCGTTCGCACGCCGGACGCTTTCATACACACCGAATCCGTACTGATATTCGATATTCGAAAGCGGCATAGCCGCCTGTTCGATGCGGAGAACCTCTCCGTTTTTTGAAAAGTATTTGAATTCCATAAGTGGGCAGAGGGAGACTCGAACTCCCAACCCTTGCGGGACATGGTTCTAAGCCATGCGCGTATACCAATTCCGCCATCTGCCCAACGCGTCGAATATATCATGACAATTAGCAATCTCATGATACTATTTTGCGCAATCCGCCCATAGCTCAGCTGGTAGAGCAGTCGCCTCTTAAGCGAACGGTCGTTGGTTCGACTCCAACTGGGCGGACAAAATTTTCAGTGGGTCAGGTGGGCATCGAACCCACATCCCTTGCGGGACACGATCTTAAGTCGTGCGCGTATACCAATTCCGCCACTGACCCGTACACGTACGTTGCGGGAGCAACGTGAGGCCTGGGCGGGAATCGAACCCGCGCATAAGAGTTTTGCAGACTCCAGTGTTACCATTTCACCACCAGGCCAACGAAAGCCAATATACCATCATTTATCACCTCTCGTTAAATCGTCGATGCGCTGGCGGTTTTTTTCGCCGTAGTCGATCTCGAAGTCGATCGTGGGGACGGGATGAAGCGCGCTGTGCGCTCGGACATATTTTCGGAATTCACTCCTCGAACGCTTCGCAAAAGCCAAGACCTTCACCTCGAACGTCTCGGGAAGGACGGAAAAAAATATCTTCACATACTTGAGATTGGGCGCGATTTCGGCGCGGGTGATTGTCATGAGCGACTCGCGATTCGATTCGCGAGCGAAATATTCTCCCGCGAGGTGGGCGAGCATTTCGGAGACCTGGATTTGTCGCTGAGACCCCATACCCTCACTTCATCGTTGTGGTAAAGCATTCGAGCGTGTCTCCTTGGGTGATCTCAAATGTACTTTCTATCTGCGCTCCGAACTCGCTTCCTGCCTCGACCTTCGTCACATTCTGCTTGTGGGCCTGTATGTTCCGTATCTTGCCCACGCCGATGACGGTCCCGCGCCGCGTCACCCGCACGAGCGCTTTCTGCGCCAAGTACCCATCGGACACGGCACCGCCCACCACGTGCTCGTCTTTGCGGCTACTAAATTGTTTCAATACCTTGGCCTTGCCGACAATCTCTTCGACGGCACGCTTGGGGCGTGTTTCGCCGAGAAGTTCTTCGAGCCGCTCCGTGAGTTTATAAATGATGTCGAAGATCTCGATTTTGATTGCGTGTTGGCGCGCGTACTCTTGCGCCACCGTATCAATTCCCACATTGAATCCGATGACAGCCGCAGGCGGGGTGCCGGTGAGCGCGGCTTTCACGTCGTTCTCCGATATCGTGCCGATGCCGGAGAGGACAATGCGTATCGACGAGTGTTCATCGCCCAGCTTGACCGCTTCATGCTCGATGGCTTCAAGGGAGCCGGAGGTGTCCGCCCGCACGATGACCGGCATCGCAAAATGTTCCGATTCTTCGGGAGTACTGCCGGCGACGTACGCCTGTGCGGCGGATTTTGGACGGGGGGGAAGTGCCGCGCGCGCCGTCTCCGAATCGCGCTTGCTTCTATATGCGCGGAACGGTTCGCCGACGTTGGGCAGTTCGTCGAATCCGATCAGTTGCACGGGAGATGAGAAACTTGCTTCGCGGATATTTTTTCCTACAGAGTTCAACATAATACGGACGGGTGCCAAGGCGCGGCCGACCATGACGCTCATGCCGATCCCGAGGGTGCCCTCGGTGATAATGAGTGTTGCGGCGATGCCACGCTTCTGATCGCGATGCGCTTCGATTACGTATCCTTCTGCGGGCTTCGATGCGTCGGCTTTGTATTCTTGGAGCTCCGCCACAATGAGGATGAGGTCGAGGAGCTCATCGACTCCGGCGCCCGTCTTTGCGGAGATCGCGGTCCACGGCACGTCGCCACCGAGCTTGTCCAGATACACGCCCTGCTCCATCAGGCTCCCCTGCGTGCGCTCTATATTCGCATTCGGTTTGTCGGTCTTGTTGATTGCGACGATGAAGGGGATGTTCGCCTCTTTGATGCTCGCGAGGGCTTCCAGCGTCTGCGCTTTCACCCCGTCGTCGGCCGCAACGACGAGAATCGCGATGTCGGCGGCACGCGCTCCGCGCTGGCGGATTGCGGCAAACGCCGCATGACCGGGTGTGTCGATGAAGGTGATGCGCCTGCCCTCCGTAGCCTTGGCGGAGGAGGGCTTCTTCAGCGTGTGAACAACTTCATACGCGGCGACGTGTTGCGTGATGCCGCCGGCCTCGCCCGCGACGATATTACTTTTGCGGATGAAATCGAGGAGCGTCGATTTACCGTGGTCGACGTGTCCCATCACGACCACGATCGGCGGTCGCTCCCGTACGGCCGAGGGACGCTCTTGTTTCTGCGCGGACTGGTTTTTCATAGGTGGGACGCATAACAGATGTGCGTGTTCTAGGGGAGTATACGCGCGTGCGGAGCTTTTGCAAAACGCGTCGTCCGCGTACACAATGTCGGCATGTGGGGATTTTTTCGAAGTCGTAGGATGTATCTCGATTATGCGAGCGCGGCACCCGTTGTGCCTCAAGCACTCCGCGCCATGCGGGAAGCAGAAAAACTCGTTGGAAATCCGGGTGCGATTCATGCGGAGGGAGTCGCCGCGAAACGTGCGCTCGAAGATGCGCGCACACACATCGCCGGAGTGCTCGGATGTAAGGCGCGGGGGATTGTGTTCACCTCCGGTCTCACCGAGGCGAATAATCTCGGCATCCTCGGTTTTGCGCGCGGCTTGCAACTACAGGGCCGGAGTATGGAGCGCACACATTGGATCGTGAGCTCGGTAGAACACGCGTGCGTTTTGGAATGTTTTGCCGAGATTGAGCGGATGGGCGGTACTGTCTCCCGTGTGAGTCCGGACTCGCGCGGAATCATTATGCCCGAGGCAATAGGACGCGCTCTTCGCCCCGAAACGGTCTTCGTGTCCGTCGGCTGGGCAAATAATGAGATCGGCACCATTCAACCGCTCGCCGATATTGCGCGGGTAATCCGACAACACGAAAAACCCACAAGTCAGACTTGTCTAGACAAGTCTGACTTGTGGAAAAAAAGCCATATTGTGTTTCATTCCGACGGGGGGCAAGCTCCTCTCTACTTGGCAACATCTGCGCACAGCCTCGGTGTCGATTTGCTCTGTCTCGGGTCGAACAAATTGTATGGGCCGCACGGCATTGGGTGTGTGTATGTCAGCGACCGTACGCATCTCGCGCCGGTCATTCTGGGTGGGAATCAAGAGCGCGGACTGCGTGCCGGCACAGAGAATGCCGCGCTCGCCGCCGGATTTGCCACCGCATTCGAAATAATTGCCG
>Ga0209726_10006735_pt1 | contig 13185 bp, 12 predicted proteins | sample Subgrocontami54m_FD_187453 | JGI IMG/M metagenome (GOLD analysis project Ga0209726, IMG submission 187453) | Subsurface groundwater microbial communities from S. Glens Falls, New York, USA - GMW46 contaminated, 5.4 m (SPAdes) (version 3) | ecosystem: Environmental > Aquatic > Deep subsurface >... | reverse complement strand
CCACCCGCACGGGATTGTATGGGGCGATGAGCCCCGCCGTGACGGCGACGGCCAGCATCAGGACCACGACCATCGCGCCGACGGCGCCCAGCGGACGGCGCCGGACGAAGTCCATGACGACGGCCCGCCAGCCCCCCCGCCGCGCCTCGTCGGCAGCGATCGCGACAGCGTCGAACGGCACGTTGATCGCCATCAGCGGTACCGAATGCGAGGGTCGAGCCACGCGTACATGAGATCCAAGAGGAAGTTCACGACGATGAACGCAGACGCGACGATCAGCACGAGGGCCTGCACCAGCGTGTAGTCCCGGTGGACGATGCCCTGGACGAACAGGAGCCCGAGCCCGTTGAGGTTGAACACCTGCTCGGTGACGACGAGACCGCCCATCAGGAACGCGAACTCGAGGCCGATCACCGTGAGCACGGGGAGCATGGCGTTCTTGAGCGCGTGCCGTGACAGGATGAGCTTCTCGACCAGCCCTTTGGCGCGGGCGGTGCGGATGTAGTCCTCGCGGAGCACCTCGAGCATGGCCGAGCGGGTCATCCGGGTCGCCACCGCCGAGTAGCGGTAGCCCACGGCCAGCGCCGGCCAGATGAGCTGGGCCAGGTTCTGGACCGGGTTGACCCAGAACGGCGTGTACACCATGGGAGGCAGCCACCTGAAGAACACCAGGAGGACGAGGATCATCACGATCCCCAGCCAGAATGACGGCATGGCCAAGCCGGCGATCGAGAAGACCCTGACGACGTAGTCTACCCAGGTGTCCTGCCGGAGAGCCGCGATCACGCCCAAAGGAATGGCCAGCAGCACGGCGACGATCGTGGCCATCACCGCCAGCTGCAGCGACAGGGCGAACCGTAGCTTGATCTCCTCTGCGATGGGCGCGCCGGTCCACATGGAAGTCCCGAAGTCCAGGCGGACCGCACCCCAGAGCCACTTTCCGAACTGCTCCCAGATGGGCCGGTCGAGGCCGAACCGCGCGCGCTCCTGGGCCAGCGCCTCTTCGGACACGGCCCCGCGGTCGCCCGCCATCCGAAGCTCCACCACGTCCCCGGGCACCACGCGGATGAGAACAAAGACCACCACCGCCACCCCGAGCAGGGTCGGGAACATCAGGAGAAAGCGCTTGAGGAGGTACACGCTGCGCCGGTGGCCCTGTCGCCCCCGCCTGGAACCGGGCGGGGGCGACAGCCGCCTACCTCACTGGCTGAGCCAGACCGTATCCAGCTGATTGTTCAGGTAGTGGCTCGGCGTGATGGTCCACCCCTTCACCTTGGAGCTGTGCGGGATGATCCGATGCCACTGCAGCGTATAGAGGACGTGCACCTCTTCGTCGAGCAGGCGCTTCTCGAAGGCCCGGAGGTACTTCTTCCGCTCCTCCTGGTCCACCGCCCGCGTCTGCTTGAGAAACAGATCATCGATGACCGCATCCTTGTGCTTGCCGTAGTTGGCGTCCGAGTTGGTGACGAACCGGCCGAGATCGAGGTCCGGCTCGACGATGAAGCCGCAGGCGAAGTCCATGGCCACTTCGAAGTCGCCCCGCTTCAGCATGGGGTGGTAGGCCGAGGCTTCGATGACCTCTTGCTTCACGTTGAGCCCGATCTGACGCCACTGGTCGATGAGCCAGATCGCGGTCGGCTCGTACGGCATGGGAATCCCGCGGTTCTTGAAGGTGAACGAGAACCCGTCCGGTACCCCCGCCTCACGCAGCAGGCGCTTGGCCTCGGCCCGACTGGCGTTGATGTCGCGCCCGTAGCCGGCCAGCTTCTCCAATTCCGCCGGCGGCGTCGCATACGGGGTGCCGGGCACCTGGACGCCGGCCACGTCGCGAACGATAGCGATCCGGGAGAGATTCTTCGAGCCCTCGTAGCGGTCGAGCGCCAGAGTCAGGGCACGCCGCACGCGCTTGTCGTCGAAGGGCTTCTTCTCGTGGTGCATGGCCACCATGAGGACGCAGTCCCACGGGCTCTCCTGCACCGTGATCTTGGGGCCGAGAGCGGCGACGAGCTGATCGCGCTCCGCCGGGCTGAAGCCCCGGAACTGGATATGCGCCCGCTCGCCCCGGACGGCCGCCACCTGGGCCGACGAGGAGGGGATGAACAGGGCGCGGTAGCCGTCGAGGTAGGGCTTGCCCTTGTCCCAGTAGTCCGGGTTCTTCTTGCCCACCCAGTGGGAGCCCCGCACGTGCTCGACGAACGTGAAGGGCCCCGTACCCATCACGTTCTTCTCGTGCCAGCGCGGGTCCTTCGCGATATTGTCCGCCTTGTAGATCCAGTTCCAGGGCGAAGCCAGATTGAGCAGAAACGACGACTCCGCCCACTTGAGCCTGAACCGCACCGTGTAGGGGTCGGGCGCCTCCACGGCCTCCACGGCCTGGTAGCTGGCGCGCCGCGACGACTTGACGCCCTGGGGCGGGAAGATGATCTTGTCGTAGGAGGCCTTGACGTCCTTCGAGGTCATCTCGCTGCCGTCGTGGAACTTCACGCCCCGGCGCAGCTTGAAGGTATAGGCCATTCCGTCCTTGGAGATGGTCCACGATTCGGCGAGGTCCCCGACCGGCTTGGTGCCCGTCTTGTCGAAGGGCTCGACGCGAAGGAGCGTGCTGTAATGCGGCGCCATCGGGTGGATGAGCCCGAAGGTTTCCTCCTGGTGCCCATCGTAGGAGGGGGGCTCTGAGGGCACGGCGAAGACGAGCTCGCCGCCGTATTGGGGCTTGTCTTGTGCGACAGCGGGAACCGGCGCCGCGAGCGCCGCGGCGAGCAGAAGTCCCATCGTGATGCGCCCGGCAGTGGACAGTGTCATGCGACGCCTCCTTGAGTTGACCCGACTTGAAAGACCGCCAGTGGTTCCGCCAACTTGCCGTACATTAACGACCGCGCACCCCCCTGTCAAGGCGGGCAGCGTCACCGCTCGATGACTAAACGCGGATGCAGGCCGCCAGGTGCCCGGGCCGAATCTCTCGCAGGGCAGGCACGCCCTGCCTGCACTCGTCGATGGCGATGGGGCAGCGTGGGTGGAAGACGCACCCGGCCGGGGGATTGAGCGGGCTCGGCACCTCGCCCCTCAGGATCGTCCGCTCGCGGGCGAGCTCCACGGCCGGATCTGGGATGGGCACGGCCGAGAGCAGCGCCTTGGTATACGGGTGCTGCGGACTCTCGTACAGCGACTGCCGGTCGGTGATCTCGACGATCTTGCCCAGGTACATCACGGCGACCCGGTCGGATATGTGGCGGACCACCGAGAGGTCGTGGGCGACGAAGAGGTAGGTCAGGCCGAAGCCGCTCTGCAGCTCCTCGAGCAAGTTGATGATCTGGGCCTGGATGGAGACGTCGAGGGCCGAGACCGGCTCGTCGCAGACGATCAAGGTCGGCTCCATCGCGAGGGCCCGGGCGATGCCGACGCGCTGGCGCTGGCCTCCCGAGAGCTCGTGGGGGTAGCGCCGGGCCATGGCCGGCAGGAGCCCTGAGTGCCCCAAGAGATCCTTGACGCGGGCCTCGCGGGCGGTGCGGTCGGGCACGATGCCGTGGACGGCCAAGGGCTCGGCGATGATCTGGCCCACCGTCATCCTCGGGTTGAGCGAGCTGTACGGGTCCTGGAAGATGACCTGCATCTTCCGCCGCACGGCCCGGAGCTCGGATGGCGAGGCCCCCGCCAGGTCCTTGCCCTCGAAGAGGATGGAGCCGCTGGTCGGCTTCTCCAGCTGGAGCACGCAGCGGCCCGTCGTGGTCTTGCCGCAGCCGGACTCGCCCACGAGGCCGAGCGTCTCGCCGCGGCGGATCGAGAACGACACGTCGTCCACCGCCTTGACCACGCCGCGCCTGCGGCTGAGGAATCCGCCCGCGACCTCGAAGTGCTTGGTCAGGTTCCGGACTACTAAGATCTCTTCGCCCTTGTGGGGCTCATCGCGCGCCCGATCACCGGCTACTGACGCCGCCGTGGTCACGCGCTCACCTTCTGGCCGAGGTCGGATGCCACCCAGCAGGCCGAGACGTGGGCCGCCGCGACGGTCTCGAGCGGGGGCACCTCGCGCTGGCAGCGCTCCACGGCGTACTGGCAGCGCGGCTGGAAGGCGCAGCCCGGCGGCAGCCGCGAGAGATCGGGCGGCTGGCCCTGGATGGGCAGGAGCTTGGCCTTCCGGGGTTCGTCGAGCCGCGGCACCGAGCGCAGGAGCCCGAGCGTGTAGGGATGGCGCGGGTTGGCGTAGATCTCGCGCGCCGCCCCCCGCTCCACGATGCGCCCCGCGTACATGACGTTGACCCGGTCGGCGTAGCGGGCGACCACGCCCAGGTTGTGGGTGATCAACACCATGGCCACGCCCAGCTTCCGGGAGAGCCCCTTCATGAGCTCGAGGATCTGAGCCTGTATTGTGACATCCAAGGCCGTGGTCGGCTCGTCGGCCAGGATCAGCGCCGGATTGCACGCCAGCGCCATGGCGATCATCATGCGCTGCCGCATCCCGCCGCTGAACTGGTGCGGGTACTGGCGGAGACGCCGCTCGGGATCGGAGATGCCGACCATCCCGAGGAGCTCGACGGCGCGGGCCCGTGACTGGGTCGGCGTCATCCCGAAATGAATCTCGGTCGGCTCGGTCAACTGGCGGCCGACGGTGAGGACGGGGTTCAGCGACGTCATCGGCTCCTGGAAGATCATGGCTATCTCCCGCCCCCGGACGTGGCGCATCTGGTCATCCGAGAGCTGGAGGAGGTCGCGTCCCTTGAAGAGGATCTGGCCGCCGACGATGCGTCCGGCCGGCGCCGCCACGAGGCGCATCACGCTCAGCGCGCTCACGGACTTGCCGCAGCCAGACTCGCCGACGAGGGCGACGGTCTCCCCGGCCCGCACATCCCAGGAGACCCCGTCTACGGCGCGCACCACGCCGCCCGAGATCGCGAACTGGGTCTGCAGGTTCCTGACGTCGAGGAGGATATCGCCGCCCTGCTCCATGGCCCGGGCAGTCTAGCACAGCCGCGCGGCCGGCCTCCCCACGGCCTGACTCCCGTGAGGCGGGCGGGTCCTGTCCTCGGGGGCGGTGGCATCCGAGCGAGGAAACCGAGATCGGGCGGGTGGCGTCGGGGGCGGGGGGAGCGCGGCCGGCGGAGTGGGCCCCCCTCGTCCCGTCCGCAGCTCGAAGAGCTGCGTTCGGGCGAGCGGGTGTCGTAGCCGGCCGCGCTCCCCCCGCCCCCGACGACAGGACCCGCCCGCCGCACGCGTAATTCGCTCGCCTTAGGGACGCTCGCCGCGGGCCAGCCGCCGGTCGATTCCTTAGGGTTAGCTCTTGACCCGGAGGCCGTCGGGATCGTACGGGGCCTTGAGGCTGCCGCGCGCGGCGAAGCGGCCCCCCGCGATCTCGATCTCGAAGCGCGCCTGCGACAGATACGCCGCGTCCACGCCCCCGGAGCGGCTGACGTAGCCCATGGCGACGGTGCGGCCGAGCGTGTGGCCGTAGGCGGCCGAGGTGGTGGAGCCCACGATGCGCCCGTCGCACCAGATCGGCTCGTCGCCCAGCGGCAGCGCCTCGGGCTCGTCGAGGACGAAGCTGACGAGACGCTTCGCCAGAGGTCCGCCGCGCTGAGCGAGCAGGGCCTCCCGGCCTATGAAGGGCGCCGCCTTCTCGAAGCGGACGGCGAAGCCCAGCCCCGCCTCGAGCGGCGTGTCGTCGGTCGTCAGCTCGCGCCCCCAGGCGCGGTAGGCCTTCTCGACGCGGAGCGACTCGATGGCGTAGTAGCCGGCGTCGGCGAGCCCGAGATCGCCGCCGGCCGCGTGCAGCGCATCATACACACCGGCGGCGAACTCGACAGGCACGTAGAGCTCCCAGCCGAGCTCGCCGACGTACGTGATGCGCGAGGCGCGCACGAGCGCGCGTCCCAGCCAGATCTCCCGGCTCGCCGCGAAGGGGAAGGCCGCGTTCGACAGATCTGCCCGCGTGAGCCGCGAGAGGAGATCGCGCGAGCGCGGGCCCATCACGCCCAGCACCGCGTACGCGCCCGTGACGTCGGTGAGCGTGGCGCGGGCGCCGTCGGCGATGTGCCGGCGTATCCAGTGGGCGTCGCGCGTTGTCTGGGTCGAGCCCGTGACGATCAGGTACGCGTCCGCGCCGAGCCGCGTGACGGTCAGGTCGCTCTCGAAACCGCCGCGCTCGTTGAGCATCCCCGTGTAGACCACCCGCCCCGGCGCCACGGCGACATCGTTGGCGCACAGCCGCTGGAGCGCGGCCTCCGCGTCGGGGCCTTCGAGGCGGTACTTGGTAAAGGAGCTTTGGTCGAAGACGGCGACGGCCTCGCGGCAGGCGCGGTGCTCGGCCGCGGCGTAGGGGAACCAGTTCTGCCTGCCGAAGGAGTAGACCGTCTCGGGGGCGACACCGTCGGGGGCGAACCAGTTGGCGCGCTCCCAACCCATCTTGTTGCCGAAGCAGGCGCGCTTGTCGCGGAGGCGCTCGTGGAGCGGCGAGAGGCGTAAGTCCCGCCCGGTCTCGAGCTCGCGGTTCGGGAAGGCCACGAAGTAGTGCACGCCCACGATCTCGCTCGCCCGCTCCCGCAGGAATTCCGGGTTGGCATGGAAGGGCGCGAAGCGTCGGATGTCGGCTTGCCAGAGATCCATCGACGGCCGGTCCTCCACGATCCACTCGGCGAGCGCGCGCCCCGCGCCGCCCGCCGCCGCGATGCCGCCCGAGCAGAAGCCGGCGCCGACGTAGTAGCGGCGGACCTCCGGCGCCTCGCCCAGGATGAAGTAGTTGTCGGGCGTGAAGCTCTCGGGCCCGTTCATGAGCAGGCGCACCTGGGCGGAGGCGAGGGCGGGCACTCGCTGGATGGCGTTCCGCATCAAGGGCTCGAACTTGCCCCAGTCCTCCGGCAGCGTGCCGAAGCTGAAGCCCTCGGGGATCCCGTCCATGCCCCAGGGCTTGGCCCACGGGTCGAAGCCGCCCATGAGAAGACCGGCCACTTCTTCTTTGAAGTAGATGTGCCCGTCGGCGTCGCGCATCACGGGCAGGTCGGACGTGACCCCATCGATGGGATTGGTGACGATGTACATGTGCTCGCAGGCGTGGAGCGGCACGGTGACGCCGCTCAGACGGCCGAGCTCCCGCGCCCACATGCCCGCGCAGTTCACGAGGATCTCCGTCGCGATGGGGCCCCGGGAGGTCTCGACGCCTGCGACGGCGCCGCGCTCGAGCCGGACGCCGGTGACCCTGACGCCCTCGTGGATGGCGGCGCCGCCTGCCCGCGCCCCGCGCGCCAGCGCCTGGGTGATGTCGGCGGGGTTGGCCTTGCCGTCGCCGGGGATCCACACGGCGCCGACCAGGTCGTCGGTGCGCATGAGAGGGTAGCGCTCGCCCGCGAGCGAGGCGCTGATCACCTCGGCGTCGATGCCGTAGGAGCGCGCGAGCGCGGCGTTGCGCTCGAGCTGAACCATGCGCTCGGCCGTGCGCGCCACGGAGAGGCTGCCGCAGCGCTTCCAGCCAGTCGCCTGGCCCGTCTCGGCTTCGAGGCGCTCGTAGAGATCGGCACTGTACCGGATGAGCCGGGTCATGTTGCTCGAAGCGCGCAGCTGGCCCACGAGACCCGCCGCATGCCACGTCGTGCCGCCGGAGAGACTGCCCTGCTCGAGCAGGACGACGTCTTTCCACCCGAGCTTGGTCAGATGATAGGCGACGCTCGTGCCGATGATCCCGCCGCCGACGATGACGGCACGCGCGTGGCTCGCGATCACCGGGCGTGGTTCAGTGCGAGATCGAGGATGTCGAAGTTCCTCAGCCGGCTCTCCTCCGGCAAAGCAGCGAGCGGCCGGCTGAACACCAACGGCACCGTCTGCTCGGTGAGCCCGCCGTGGGACCGGAGCGGCGCATCCAGTCCCGAGAGATCATGCTTCGCCGCGCTGGTGCCGATAACGACGTGGCGCCCCGAGATGGCGATGAGATCGCCCATGCGGTCGGGCGGAAGCTCGAAGCGCCGGCACCCTTCCTCCCTGTCGAGGACGAGCTGCATGCCCGGCAACGCGGCCACGCTGGCCGCCGCTGCGCCCGCGTCGGCGCCTTCGGGGAGATAGACCGTGGCGAAGGAGCCGAGCGCCCCGTGGTGCACCACGTACGGGTCGGTGATGGGCAGGATCACCCGCGCACGGCCCGCGCCGAGCCAGGCGTCGAGCACATCCTGGAGGTAGATGACCTGGGGCGCTCCGTCCGGGTCCGTCTTGGCGTTCATGCCGTGGTCGGCCGTGAGCGCGATCGCCGCGCCCATGGCGTCGAGCCTGGCGAGGTAGCCGTCCACCATGCGGTAGAAGGCGTTGGCCTGCGCCGTCCCGGGGGCGTGCTTGTGCTGGACGTAGTCCGTGGTCGAGAGGTACAGGATATCGGGCCGCGCCGACTCCATGAGCTTGACGCCTGCCGCGAAGACGAACTCGCTGAGGGCTGCGCTGTACACGGACGGGAGCGGCAGCCCGACGAACCCGAGCGCGTCGTCGATGCCGTGCTCGACCTTCGTAGTTCGGTCCGCCTGCTCCGACGAGAAGCAGGTCCCCCGCATCCCGTGCCCGAGGAGCCGCCGGAGCTTGTCCTTTGCCGTGACGACGGCCACCGAGGCGCCGGCTTGAGCGAATGCCGCCAGGATCGTCCCGCAGCGGAGGTACTTCGGGTCGTTCATCATCACTTCGGCGCCGGCCTCGCGGTCCCAGAAGTAGTTGCCGCAGATGCCGTGCACCGCGGGCGGCGCGCCCGTGACGATCGAGAGGTTGTTCGGGTTCGTGAAGCTCGGGATGACCGCTGCGCCCAGCAGGCTCGCGCCGCGCTCAGCGGCGGAAGCGAGGAAGGGCATGGCCCCCGCCAGGAAGGCCTGCGCCAGGTAGTCGGGCTCGCAGCCGTCGACGCACACCACCACGAGCGGCCGGGCCGGCCACCCGTAGGTCCTCCCGTTGACGGTAATCGGCCCGCCGCCCCGCGCCATACCGTGGCCGCTACGTCTGGCAGCGGCCGCGGGCGAGGTGGGAAGCCGCCGCCGGCCGGAGCTCGGAGTACAGGCGACACACGGCCTCCGCCACGCACGGCCAGCGGTGGTCGGCCGCCCAGCGCGCAGCGTTGTGGCCGAGGCGCGCCCGGGTCTCGGGGTCGTGGAGGAGCCGCTCCAGCCGCTCGGCGAGGGCGGCTGGATCCCCTTCAGTCACGAGATAGCCCGTCGCGCCGTCCTTGACCGTCGTGGTGAGTCCGCCGACGCGCGAGGCGACCACGGGGCTGCCGCAGGCCATCGCCTCGAGCGCCACCATGCCGAACGACTCGTAGTAGGACGGCATGACCGTGGCGTCGGCCGCGGCATAGAAGAGGCGAAGCCTTCGCTGGGGCTGCGGGCCGATGAAGCGCACCCGCTCGCCGAGCCCGAGCGCCGCCACGCGGGACCGCAGCTCGCGCGCATGGCCCGAGGCAGTGTCGCCGGGATCGGGCTCGTCCGAATCGCCGCCCACGATATAGAGTCGCGCCGCGCCTCCAAGCCGCGCCATGGCGTCCAGCAGGGTCTCGAGCCCCTTGATCGGCTGGAGCCGCCCGACGTAGAGCAGCATCGGGTCGGGCGGCAGCTCGAGGAGGTCCTTGGCCGCGGCCTGGGACATCGGCTGGAACAGTTCGGTGTCCACGCCGCAGGGGATGACGGCGATGCGCTCGGCCGCGGCGCCGTAGTGCCAGACGAGGTGCGCGCGCTCGACGACGTTGGCCGCAACGATGCGGTCGGCGGCCGCGACGACGCGCGACTCCTCGGCAATCCGCAGCGGAGGTTCGAGCTCCTCGGGCCCCTGCGCCACGGAGTTCTTGAGGCGGCCGAGCGTGTGGAACATCTGGACGAGCGGCACGCCCCAGCGCTCGCGCAGCTCGAGACCCGCCACGCCCGAGAGCCAGTAGTGCGCGTGGACGACGTCGTAGTCGATCCCCTCCGCCCAGCGATGCGCTTCGACGCCCTCGACGAACTCCGGCAGGTGGCGGTGGAGCGCCTCGCGCGCGATCGGCGCGTGAGGGCCCGCGGGCAGATGGATGACCCGCGCGCCCTCCCCCAACTCGGCCACGCGGGGGATCGAGGCGTTCTGCGAGCGCGTGAAGACGTCCACGGCGACGCCCATACGCGCGAGCTCGCGCGCCGTCTCGCGCACATAGACGTTCATGCCGCCCGTTTCCTTGGCGCCGAGCGCGGCCAATGGGCAGGTGTGGACGCTGAGCACGGCGACGCGGAGGCTCACGGCGCCACCCGCACGCGGAAGAGGTCCTGGGCCGTGGGCCCGAAGGCGTACTTGTAGGGCTCCTCTCCGCGCAGGAAGTCGAAGACGGCGACGCCGCGGTCGATCGCGTCGCGGATCACGCGGGCGAGGAGCACTATGCCCGGGGCAAGCTTGGCGTGGAGCGGGTCGAAGCCCGAATTATATAGCCCGACCGAACCCGCATACTCCAAGCAGAGGAAGCTCGCCACGGCCGCCCCGTTCCAGTCGAGGAACCAGAGCCGCGCCCAGCCCGCGGCCGCCAGCGCACCGGTCGCATCGCGGAAGAAGGCCTCCATGCGCTCGTCCATGAAGCGCGCCTTGCCGACCTTGGAGAGCCGGTGGAGCCTCAGGAATTCACCAAGTGTGTCGTTCCACCCCTCGGGCGCGGAATGGCAGCGCACGGACGTGCCCGGCAGCTCGCGCTCGAGCTTGCGGATCTTGCGCCGCAGCTCGTGGCGGTCCTTGCCCCCGAGCCGCTCGAGATAGGCGTCCCACGAGGCGGGCAGCTCGAGCACGGGACAGCGGTCCTCGCGCTCGACCTGCGCCCGGACCCCGGCTGCGGGGCAGAGCCGCGGAAGGATGTCGAGGGTCGCTGACGCGGCGCGGATCGCGCGGAGATCCCATTCGGTGGACTCGCCCGCGCGGTGCTGGAGAAGGGCCTGCCACACTTCCTCCTCGCGGCCGGCGGGGGCGATCAGGTCGAGGTAATCCGAAACGTCCACCCCGCCGACGAAGCGATGGAGCCCGGCTCCCTCCTCGTAGAGCGGCAGCAACCCCGTAAGCATTCCGGCATCGTCGCTGACCCGGATCAGGTGCAGCGGCCGCGAGTCGAGGAAAGCCCGGGCCCAGGCGGTCTGCCACTGCCAGGAAAGAAACACCGAGGGCTGTCGGGCCTGGGCGAGGAGCCCGTTCCAGCGACTCTCGTCCAGGCTCTCGAAGCCCGGAAGCGCTTCAACCTTCATCGCCGCCTCCGTCGTCTCCCAGGCTCCCCTCGCCGCCGCCCTCCGCGAATCCGTCCAGGCCGCCCTCCTCGCCAGCGGCCTCCTCCATCGCCTCTCCGAGCTCGTCCCCCAGGTCCTCGCCCGTCGCTTCGCCCATGCGCTTGACGAAGCGCGCGACGGCCTGCGGGTCGTTTTCGTCGAGATCGCCGAACTGCGAGGGGTCGGCGGCGGCTTCGAGGCGGGCCTCTTCGGACTTGGGCGAGGCGAAGCGGGACATGAGGCGGGAGAGCTCGGCACTGCCGCAGCGCGGACATCGGGGCGCTTCCGCAGACGCGAGCGAGCGGATGAGCAGGCTCACCCGGCGGCTGCAGCCCCCACACTCGTACTCGTAGATGGGCACGCTATGTTCTCGGCTTTCCCAGCGTTGAGATGCGTTAGCGCATCAGGCAGATACTGAGCATACCGTGAAGCCGCCCTCGCGTCACGTCCCAAACCGGGGGCTGTAGCGGACACATACCTAGCGGATGATCTGTTTCACGAGCGGCTGACGGCGTGGACACGACGGTTCCCGCCGGAACTCAGACGCACGGCCGGGCGCAAGTTGCAGTACTTGAACGCCGCCGCACGGCTCGGCGATCTCGCGGTGCCGCCGGGGAACAGGCTCGAAACCCTCAAGGGCGACCGCCGGGGATCCCATGTGATCCGGATAAACGACCAGGGTGGGGTGGGGGGCCGTGACGCTGCACGTGGGCATCGCGTGCTTCATCTCGCTCGCCAACCCTCCGAGGGCCCCCCTACAGCCCGAGAATGATCCGAATTCGCCCGTCCAGCTCGGCCATCACGCCCTCGGGAAGAACGCCGATCTCCTGGCGGAACGACTCGTTCGCCACAGCAATGAGTTGCCCAAGGAGCAGGTCGCTGTCTCGCCCTAGGCCGGCCTGCCCCCCGCGGAGCCGGAGGCGCAGGATGCCCGCCTCTTCCACGAGACGAGTCGTGGCAGGAACCACGATGGTTGAGGGGTATCCCGCCTGGGTGACGAGGTCCGATTGAAGCGCGATCGCAGGCCGGAGCTTGCCCGGTTTTGTCTTCACACGGGGATTGAAGTCGACGATATAGACGTGGCCGCGCCGAATCTCCAAGGCGCCGTGATTCAGCGCCCGAGCGCCCGACGAGCGACGCCGGCGGGCCCCAGGTCAAGGTTCTCCGCCTTGTCGGCGGTGGCGCAGCGGCGAACCGATTCCTCGATCGCCCGCCGGAGACGCTCCTCTTCCGTCTTTCGTTCGAGCGCGGTCAAGGCAATCCGGATCAGGCCAGACTTCGTCGGGATCCTCAGCGCCTTGCGTAATCGTTCGATCCGGCGCTCTTCTTCCTTCGAGACCGCGATAGCCCCCATAATGTTCCCCCTTATACGTGCGCTTATTCCTTTCATAATACCAACACTGATCCACTACCGCTAGAGTCGAGAGTGAACGTGATGAAGCCGCACGAGGCCACATCTGCGCTAAGCCACTCCCCCTTGCGGGGAGGGGTGGGGCCGTAGACCTGGTGGAAGCTCCGGGCGTAGGCCTCGCCGGCGAGCTTGGCGGCGCCATAGGCGGTGGTGGGCCGGCTCGGGTGATCCTTGTTCATTCCTCGACGTCCCGACGCGATCGTTTCGACGCACGGGCCATAGACCTCCGAGGATGAGACGTGGAGAAACCGCCGAACCTCTGCCCGCCGGGCGTCGATGAAGAGACGCAGGGTCCCCGTGGCGCTGGTCTCATGGCTTTCTTCGGGATCGCGGAGGGAGCGGCGCAGGCCGAGACAGGCCAAGTGGAAGACGTCGCCAACACCGTCGAGCGCGGCGCGAAGAACCGTCCGATCGCGCACGTCGCCGAGCACGAATTCGCAGCGCCCGCGCGCCCCGCCGGGGAGCTGCGGCCTAATACACCGTCGTTGTCTGCACCACCTGCGGCGCGGCCGTGTAGTTCCCGTTCCCATTCTCATTCTGGTCGAACGTCACCGTGCATGTCCTCGG
>Ga0209726_10006732_pt1 | contig 13190 bp, 13 predicted proteins | sample Subgrocontami54m_FD_187453 | JGI IMG/M metagenome (GOLD analysis project Ga0209726, IMG submission 187453) | Subsurface groundwater microbial communities from S. Glens Falls, New York, USA - GMW46 contaminated, 5.4 m (SPAdes) (version 3) | ecosystem: Environmental > Aquatic > Deep subsurface >... | reverse complement strand
CATAAAAGTTTTCCAGTTTATAAGCATATTCAACTCCACAAGTACTCTGAGTTATCATCTTAGTACCATCAATGATTTTAATTTGTAGTTTATCGAAATCTTGATATTGCATTACTGTTTTGCAGAACCCGCCTGTTTCAAAAGGTTCACCTCTAATAACAGTCAGCATAGAGGGGATATTCCAAACAAGAGAACCTGCATAAAAATAACCATTGTCATAATCCTCCGAATCATCCAGATAGATCAGGATTGGACTATTATCAGCAGGCCTTTTTAAACCAACCTCTTTCCAGAAACTATTCTGAATTTTCTGCTGCTCTTTCAGATTAGTCCCATTTACTAACCAATAATTATAGTACTCATCAACTTGTTTGGAGCTCTCAATAAAAAAGACGGAAAAATAAATAATAACAATGAATGCAGCTATTTTATAAGATAGTTCTATCTTTGGTAATTTTAATTGCTGGCAAGCTAAATACAGAAAGATTGCTAAATAGATACTTGATCCAATAGCTGCGATATTCAGATATCCATGAATTCCTAAAAAAATAGTATTCTCACCCGTTAGTACCCAGGTTAAAAAAATGTACAAAAGCGAAGAAAAAGAAGCTAAGCTTAAAGCAAGCAAAAAATTCTTCTTTTTATTTTTTAACCATTCAATGAAAAAAGAAATGGCGGTAGAAAACACAAAAAGTCCGATTAACCCTGGAATAAAATATGTCCCCGGGTCAACACCAGCTTGGATTTTGGAATCCAAATATTGCCAATGGTAGGCAGTAATAAAAGCGAAAATAAAAAAAATAACACTTATAAGCAGAGTTCTCAAAATAAATCTTTTTACCCCCAGAAGAGCCAAAGAACCCAGGATAAAAAGAGATGGAACAGCAATAATAAAATATCTAAAAATTAAAAAAATAATGAACACCTTAAAATCACTATAAAGAATGCTGTTTCCTACTCTCGCATAAACTCCTAACGAATCAATTAAACTCACTGGCACAAAAGTACTACCAAATGATGCAAAAAGAGAAATAATAAGCTGATAGTTGCCTGTTTTGAATATATAATTAAGTTTAAATAAAGAAAAATCCTTAAGTGCAGCAAAAGGGGAGTATGTAATTACAGCGATAAAAGGGAAGTACAAAAAAAGCAGTCTCAAAAAAATTGATCTAAGATTCGTTGATGATCTGTTAACCAAAAAATTAACAGCTTCTATCAAAGGTAAGGCCATCAAAAAAGGATATGCCCTTGTTACATCGAATACTGCACCGGCTAGAAAAAGAGTGAGTAATATAAGTAATACTTTGGGGTTATTTAAAGAATGTCTTTGGGAAGCCCATACATAAACTGTTAAAAATAAGTTAATACTTACTACCACAAGTGAGTCTTCCCCTATTAATACATTGTTCAGTCCTCCAAAGGGAGTGAAATGAACTGCAAAAAGAATTGTTGCTATAGAAGCTAAGATTTTGTTTTTGAATAAGAAATAAATTAAAGGAAAAAGACTTAATCCAGCAAATGCTTTAAGTATTGTATTGAAAATATGATATGGGGAAATGTTAAATCCGAAAAACTCAAACAATAAACCAATATAGTATGCATGGGCAAAATTATGAGCATCAATACTTTTCTAGGCTTTTAGTATATCGCGGAAAGGATTATCAACTACTTGTTTATACCAAGCCAGCATATACCAATCATCAATATTAAAACCAAATTCAAGATGTTTTCTAGCTAATATAAATTGAAGCAAAAATACTGCAACTGTTAATCCAAAAAATAAAATGTAATTTTTTTTGATCTTCATTTTTTATTTATAATTCCGAACTTCTCTTTAGATTTTTTGGGCAATAACTGCAATAGATAATCCTATAGGAAAACTGCCTATATTTTGCAGTTTATTTTCTAAAAGTTCATACATAAACATTAATTCATTTAAAACTTTACCTGTAGATGCGGTATCCATTCCCATTTGAGCAATTCCTTTTCTTTTTGGAGCAAGTATATGCAGCAAACTAAATAAAAAATACACTCCAAAATCAACATTTTTACTTGCAATTATTTTAAACCCGATTTTTTTACATTTTCTCTCTAACTCTCCAACCTCATATCTCCTAAAGTGTTGTAAATCTATATCCCTGGTAGACCAAAACTTAGGATGAGCAGGTACCAATAATATGGTAATTCCTTTATGTTTTAAAACCCTTTTAATTTCTGATAATGCATGTATATCATCTTTTATATGTTCAACAACATCTATAGCCGTAACTAGATCAAATGAGTTTGCTTTAAAGGGAATTGTCTTGCCGTTAAAAATCTTAACTTGTGAGAGGCCCCTTTTTTTACAATATCTAATGGCTTCTTTAGATATATCTATCCCATGAACATTTACATCAAATCTTTTCAAAAATTGTTCTTGTAATACTCCAGTACCACACCCAAAATCCAATATTTTCGCTTTTTTATCTCTTTTTAAGAAATATTTTCTCCAAAATTGAAAAATTAAATCTCTTTTGGCTCTTGCCCTCCATTCTTCATTATCAACCTGATACCTTAAGTCGTAAAAATAGTTTTTCACAATAAATTTGCTATAACTTTAGATTAAATTTTATATTGTAGATTTCTTTTAAGACTGTTATCCCTCCACTAAATGGATTAAATTTAGTGTCAGAGTCATTACTCCATTCAACCGGAAAAACTCCTATTTTAAAATTCTTTTTCTTTGCCCTAAGAATATGTTCCAAGTCAAACATCATCCCTGGTATTTCCAACTCTTTATATAAAGTTTTTCCAACATTTTTTTTATATATTTTAAATCCGCACTGAGTATCTGTAATATACTTAGGTACTCCCAAGATGTACTTTATAAGCAAACTAAAGGCTTTAGAGCCTATTTTACGGTAGAGCGGTTGTTTAATTCTGATAATGGTTTTCTTATCCCCTCTATTACCAAGCGCCAGGTCAAAACCTTCCTCCAATTTTTTAATACCGGGCTCAATAAATCTAAATGGAATACACAAACCCGCATCAGCAAACATAATATACTTACCGCTTGCTTTCTCCATCCCCAATTTTATAGCTGCACCTTTACCTATTTTTTTGTTTTTAGAAATAAGTATCAAATGAGGAAATTCTTTTTTAAGGCTTCTTACAATATTATTAGTATTATCTGTCACCCCATCTGTTGAGACTATTACTTCACCTTTAATTTTCTTTTGCTTAAAATAAGCAAAAGCCTCACGGATATCCCTTTCTATTTTCTTCTCTTCATTGTAAGCTGGTATTATCAAGGAAATATATTTGTTCATAAATATTGCAAAGTCCAAACTTTCACATATAATAACTTCAGATGAAAGCATTTGTAAACAATAACTTAAGAGAACGGGCAGTAATCATCACCCAAACTCCTATGAGAATTACCTTAGCAGGTGGAGGAACTGACGTTGATTGGTATAGCAATCTGCATGAAGGGGCTTGGATCAGCGCTTCTTTTAATAGGTATCTTATTGTCACCTTAACAATGACAGAGGATCCAAACTTCATTGGATACTCTTATGGGGAAGAAGCAACACAGGGCAATTCTTATCACCTTATCCCTAACCCCTTTGTGAAGGCCTGTCTAAAACATAGCGGCGTAACTAAAGGAATCAGCATTAATATCAGCTCAGAAGTTTCTGGAAGATCAGGTTTAGGCGGATCAGGAGCCTTAGAAGTTGGTTTATTACATGCACTTTATTGTTACAAAAAACAACCCATTTCCCAATTAAAATTGGCAAAAGAGGCGTTTAATATCGAAAGTGTTAAGTTAAAACGCGATTATATCGGCCCTCAGGACCAATATATTGTTGCCTTAGGGGGAATTAAATACTTCGAGAGAGACAAATCCGGTAAAGTCAGTTTTGAAAATTTATCCTTATCCTTAAATACAATATCTGAACTTGAATCAAATTTATTATTCTTCAGAACCGGAATATACCGAGATGCTCAGGTTCCATTAGGTGACCAGAAAAATAAAGCTGGCTCCAAAGGAATTGAAGCTTTAGATAAAATAAAGGAATTGGGACAAAAAGCCAAAGTTTATTTATTACAAGGAAATGTAGACAAATTTGGTGCTACCTTTGACGAACATTGGCAAATTAAAAAAACACTTTCCGGCAAAGTCTCCAACCCGCAGATAGATAGATGGTATAATGAAGCCAAGAAAATGGGAGCCCTGGGGGGAAAGATCATGGGGGCAGGGGGTGGTGGATGGTTTGTTTTTTATGTTAACCAAAATAAGGAAAACTTCCGCAAGAGAATGAAAGAAATAGGTTTGGAAGAACGCAAAGTAAAACTTGACTGGGAAGGAAGCAAGGTACTTATTAATATAAGCTAATGAACACAAATTACACCAAAAGCTATCTATCTATTGCTACAAAAATTATCGGGCAAATTAATGAAGCAGAGATTGAAGACACGATAGAACTACTTCTAACCCTTAAGCAAAAAAAAGGTAGGTTATTTTTACTTGGCGTTGGTGGATCTGCGGCTAACTGTTCACACGCTGTAAATGATTTTAGAAAAATATCACATATCGAAGCTTATGCCCCTACCGACAATGTAGCAGAACTTACAGCACGTACTAATGACGATGGCTGGGATACTACTTTTGTTAAATGGCTTGAGGGAAGCCATCTTACCTCAAATGACGCAGTTATGGTTTTATCCGTCGGAGGCGGAAACCCAGAGAAAAATGTTAGTATGAACATTGTCTTTGCTTTGGACTATGCAAAAAAAGTCGGTAGCACTATACTGGGAATTGTCAGCAGAAACGGAGGATACACTAAAAAAATTGCCAGTACCTGCATTTTAATCCCAATAGAAGAAACTGAATATATTACCCCTATCTCTGAAAGTTACCAGGCATTAATTTGGCATTTAATCGCTACTCATCCAAAATTGCAGGATTAGTTTCTAAATCAATTTGCAGTTCTTTAAAGCTCTCCTTTGTACCAATATCCAAAAAATATCCTAACGAAGGATAAACTGTAATTTTTTTATGCTCTTTAATTATCTTGGGAAAAATATCTTTTGCAAAATCTGATTTTTCATTTTCTGGAATGTAATTAAATATTTCTTGCTCAAAAATATAAAAAGAACCATTTGACCATCTAAACCCTTTTTTAAGAATTTGCACTACCTCAAACTCCTGAAAAGATGTCAAAACATTGTCCTTGTTAAAAACAATAGAACTTTTTAAATTACCTCCCCGGTGTTTATAGGTATTAATAGTTGCCATACTATTTGAAGCTTTATGAAAATTAATCATCTTTTTAATTGGCAACTCTCTAATAATATCAGCGTAAGTTACAATAAATGTTCCTCCTTTACTAAGCAATTGTTTTGCAGGCAAAATTGAACCGGCAGTACCAAGCGGTATGTTGGGATCTTCAAAAGTGTATTTTATTTTTACCCCAAACTTAGTGCCGTCACCGAAATATTCAATAATAGGTTGAGGTAGATAACAAAGAGCAAAAATAAAATCCGAGATTCCGTTTTTCTTGAATAAATTTATAATATGCTCTAAAAGAGGTTTGCCTTTTACTTGCAACATTGGCTTTGGGATATCATTGGTCAAGGGTTTTAATCTTTCTCCCCTACCACCGGCTATAATAATTGCTTTCATAGAAATTTTTCCTTTAAAACCTGTAAGACCTCTAAATGTGAGTGAACTATAAAGTCAGGTTGACTGTTTTTTTTGATATTTACTTTTTCTGGTATGTCATTTGGATGGAAAAAAAGTATGGTTTTAGAACCAACCTGCTTACCCGCCTCAATATCAGTTGCATTATCTCCTAGTAATATGCTTTCAGTAAGCTGTATTTCCAAATCCTTTGAGGCTTGGATTAACATACCTACTTTAGGCTTTCGACAGTTACATATTATTTTTAAATCCTCAACCACTGATTCCGGATGGTGTAAACAACGATAAACTTTATCGATCTTAACTCCTTTTTTAGATAAAAGATAATGAACCTTTTTTTCAATATCTTCCAAAGTTTGCAGATCAAATTTTCCTAAGGCAACTCCTGGTTGATTTGTTATCTCAACCACCGGAATATTTTTTTTATTCAACCAGGAAATTACTTCAGTAACCCCATCTACTAATTTCACATCTGATGCGCTTTTTGGAGAATCAAATTTTCCGTTATAAGAAACCATCTGATTAATTACTCCATCCCTATCAATAAATACTGCCTTACCCATATGTGCAATATACAATATTAATATATCTTTTTCATCAGTTATAATCTCTTTCAGATAAAATTGTTGATTTTAAGGCTTATTTGATGTAAATTTACAGTACTTAAATGGCTAATCTATTAAAATTTAACCGCAGTATTTTCTTGGACTCTTCTAACATCAAAGAGGTTAAAAAATGGAACTCCTTGGGAATCATCGATGGAGTAACTACCAACCAAACTATTATGTTGAAAGATGGAGTTAAGCTTAAAGATGTTAGCTCAACTATTGAAACAATTTGTAAAATTATGGCTGGGAAGCCTGTTTCAGTAGAATTAACGGATTCTACAGCAACAACAGAGCAAATGATACATGACGCCAAAGCCTATAGAGAGATTGCAGACAATGTAGTTGTCAAAGTTCCTATGATCCCCTCACAAACAAAAAGCTTGGAAGTTATTAAAAAGTTACTAGATCTCGAAATCCCCGTAAATGTGACTGTTATGATGACCTTTGAACAATTAGTTATGGCTGCACTAGCTACCAGAAACCACCCCTTCCCTTCCTTTATTAGTTTATTTTGGTGCAGAAGTATCGAAGATCATGAAAGATATAGAACTAATGAGGAATTTATTAAAGACCATCCTCTACTTGGATTAGAATCAGATATTAACTCTCATCCGGCAAAAATAACCTCTGCTATAATCGAATTTCTGAATAAAGGTGGCTATGATAACCCCAAACTAATAATTGGCAGTATTAGAAAAGCCTCTGAGGTAGGCGAATGTTTTGATGCAGGAGCACATATTGCAACCGTCCCGCCATTACTACTACAGGAAATGCTTTATAGTAAACGTACAGAAGAAACAAATATTGATCTTGATAAATCCTGGCTCACCTTAAAATCCCAAGCATAATCATGAATAGCTTCAGAGGCAAAAGTGTTATTGTGACAGGTGGCTCACGAGGAATTGGCAAAGCTGTAGCTAAAAACTTCTACGAATTAGGGGCCTTTGTAATCATATGCGCTAGGAACCAACAAGAAATCGACTCTGCATGTAAAGAAATTGATCCTTCCGGCAAAAGATGCTTCGGTATTCAGACAGATGTGTCGGTAATTGAAGAATGTGAAAAATTAATTAAATATGTTGTCGAAAAATTTGGCAAAATAGATATCCTAATAAACAATGCCGGTGTATATGGTGAGATCGGAGAATTAGAAACCAGCAATTTGAAAAATTGGGCTAAAACTTTAGAAGTAAACCTATTAGGCACTGTAAATTGTACTAAATTCGTAATATCTGTTATGAAAAAAAATGGCGGGGGAAAAATTGTAAATTTCGCAGGAGCAGGTGCAGGAGGTAAAAAAGGCTTGCCTAACTTTTCTGCATATTACACATCTAAAATCGCAATTGTTGGGTTTACTGAAACGCTTGCTGAAGAATTAAAAAAAGATAACATACAGATAAATTGCATCTCTCCCGGTCCTGTTAATACAGGCATAACTGACTACTTGATAACACAAGGGGTAACAAAAGCAGGACCAAAGATGTACAAACAGGCTCTAGATCAAAAAAAGGATAATAAGAACTCGCCTGAGTCTGCAATTAATATGATTAATTATCTTTGTTCCGGAAAAACCGATCACATCAGCGGAAGACTCATTAGTTCTAAGTGGGATAATATTGAAGACTTGAAAAAACTGCCTCAGGAAGGAGATATGTTCAAACTAAGAAGAATCGATGGGCAGTTATTTGACACCAAACAGGATTAATATAGGGGTTTTAGGATTATGGCATTTAGGTTGCATATATGCAGCTTCTTTTGCAAAAAAAGGGTTTAATGTGCGTGGTTTTGATCAGAACCAAAAAATTATCAACAAACTTAAAAAGGGAATACCTCCAATCTTTGAACCTGGACTTGAACAAGAGTTAAAAAAAACTCTGAATAAAAAACTTAGTTTTTCATCTTTCCAAGAAACAATTAGGAATGCTGACTATATCTTTATAACTTACGATATTCCAGTTAATGACCATGATGTGGTTAATCTGAAGATTATCAATCAGACATTTAAGATGCTAGCAAAATTTGTTGATGAAAGGTCGACAATTGTAATATCCAGCCAGATTCCAGTAGGAACAACAAGGAAGCTGATAAAGCTTCTTGCAAAGACCGGAATTCAAAACCCTAAAGTTATTTACTTTCCAGAAAACTTAAGGCTAGGAAAAGGCTTTGAAACATTCCTCAATCCTGACCGAATAATACTTGGATCAGATAATGTAGAAGCTTTTAAAAATTTTAAGAAGGATTTTTCCTTTATTAAATCTCCGGTTATAACCATGGGTGTGGAAAGTGCGGAAATGGTGAAACACGCTTTAAATAGTTATTTAGCTACCTGCATATCCCTAAGTAGCGAGATATCTGATCTTTCTGAAAAAACAGGTGCTAACATGGTGGATGTTGTTAAAGCCTTGAAAACCGATAAAAGAGTTAGCAAGTTTGCCCCCTTAGATCCGGGATTAGGTTTTGCCGGAGGCACTTTAGGCCGAGATATTCAATCCTTAAGAAGGATAGCAAAAACAAAAAAATATAAAAGCAAATTACTTGATGCAGTTTATATTGTTAATAGTGACCGTCTAAGCTTACTTCTTGATAAAATCCGTTCTTTTTACCCAACATTAAAAGATAAAACCATTGGGATACTGGGACTAACTTATAAGGAAAATACAAACACCCTAAGAAGATCGATGTCTCTGCAACTGGCTTCCATTTTAAAAAGTAAGGGGGCCTTACTTAAAACCTTTGATCCGGCAATAAAAGGCAAGATTACCAATTTCACCTATCTTAATAATTGTTCAAAGCTTGAAACCTTTTTTAAAAACCTGGATCTTATTGTTGTAATGACTCCTTGGCCAGAATTTAAAAAGATAGATCCTGTCCTCTACTCTCCTCTTGTGAAAAGAAAAGTAATAATTGATACAAAAAATTTCCTTGATTTAAACCTTTATAGAAATAGCGGATTTACTTATCTAGGAATGGGGATATCTTAATGAAAGTGGGAATAATCGGAGCAGGTTTAATTGGAAAAAAAAGAGCTGAAGCTCTTCCGCATTCCATTCAACTTAAAACTATTTGTGATACAAACATCTCAAAGGGAAAAAAACTTGCCAAGTTCTTTAATTGTCAATTTGAAAAAAATTGGCTCAGTGTTGTTAAAGACAAAGAAATTGAGGCGATATTTATAAGTGTTACAAATAATAATTTATTCAAAATTTCGAAATCTGCAATTTTGAGAGGTAAACATGTCTTAATTGAAAAGCCAGGAGCGATAAATATTAAACAATTAACTGATATCCGCACTGTACATAAAAACAATCCAGTTGTGGTTATGTATGGTTACAACCACAGATTTCATCCGGCAATTCAAAAAGCTAAGAAATTTATTGATTCTAATAAGTACGGGTCTGTTCTTTTCATTAGAGCAAAGTATGGACATGGAGGCAGATTGGGCTACGAAAAAGAGTGGAGATTCCAAAAGAAAATATCCGGGGGAGGAGAATTGATTGACCAAGGGTGTCATTTAATAGATTTAGTAAACTTTTTTTGTGGAGAGATGAACCAAACCTCAGGTTTTATAACAAATCTTTTCTGGAAAACAAAGCTGGAGGATGCAGCCTTTTTTCATCTTAGAAATAAAAATAAGCAGATTGCAGATTTGTCTGTTACCTGTATTGAGTGGAAAAACATTTTTTCATTTGAAATTATGCTGCAAAAAGCTAAAATTCAAATAGACGGTCTGGGTGGAAGTTATGGCAGAGAAAAATTAACTCTTTTTTTGATGAAGCCTCAAATGGGTCCTCCCAAAATTACAGAGTTTGATTTTGATACTGAAGATAATTCTTGGAAAAAAGAAAATAACTTATTCTTTAAAAGGATTAAACAAAAAGACTATAATGATAGTAGTATTAAAAATGCGATTTATGTAATGGCTACAATAAAAAAACTTTATCAAAAACACTCAGTATGAAGTATTTAATAACAGGAGGGGCTGGATTTATTGGTTCTCATGTAGTTGATCGATTACTTAACCAGGGAAATAAAGTCAGGGTTTATGATAATTTTTCAACTGGCAAAAAAGCATTTATCAGAAATCATTTAAATGATAAGAACTTTGAATTAGTTGAAGCAAATCTTTCAAATACCAAAAAACTTAATGAGTCTATGCGCAATATTGATTTCGTTTTTCATTTAGCTGCACATGCCGATGTAAAATCTGGTCTGGAAGATCATTACATAGATCACAAGCAAAATCTGGAGATGACACAGAACGTACTCGAGGCTATGGTGCAAAATAATGTCAAAAAAATAGCCTTTTCATCCACCTCATCTGTCTACGGCGATGCAATTATTCATCCAACACCCGAAGAACACGTCTTTAATCCAACCTCACTCTATGGAGCCACCAAGGCAGCCTGTGAGAGCTACATTCAGGCTTATGCATCCTATTACGACTTTAATGTTTATATCTTTAGGTTTGTTTCCTTCTTGGGTCCTAGATATACTCATGGCATTATCTTTGATGTTTTTAAAAAACTGAAAAAAAATCCCAAATTTATAGAATTATTTTCAGATGGTTCTCCTAAAAAGTCATCACTTTCCGTTTTCGATGGAATTGATGCAATGTTTACAATAATTAAAAATTCAAAAGAGAAAATTAATATCTACAATATCGGCAATAAGGAGGTGCTTACGGTTTCAGAAATTGTAGATACCATTTTGCAAATCACTAGACTGGATTCTGCAAAAAAAGTCTGGCTTGGCAAAGAAAGCAATTGGAAAGGGGATAATGAATTTGTGCTTTTATCAATAAATAAATTAAAAAAATTAGGCTGGAAACCCCAAAGATCGACTAAACAGGCCATCTCAGAAACTGTTACTTTTTTGCAAAATAACCCTCATTTTCTTACTTAATCTAACCCATTTATAACTTGTGTTAACTTACTGACTCTGTGATCCCAATTCCAACTTTTGTTTATCATTTCTTGCGCTTCTTTACCAATCTTGTCTCTTTTACTTTCATCTTCTAATAATTCCAAAATGACTTCAGCAAATTTATTTAAATCGCCCACTTTCACCTTAATCATTCCTTTTGGATAGTATGATTCGTATGACTTAAGATCAAAACCTACACAAGGCAATCCAAAAGCCATTGCTTCAGCAGCTGCCATACCACCTGAATCATAAAAGGACGGATGAACCACCAGTTTGCTTTGCGAAAATATTTTATATTTTAGGGGTCCATCAAAAACATAACCAAGGAGATGAATGTTCTTCTCCAAATTAAGATCTTTAATCTTTGTTCTAACTTCCTCCATTAACGGACCATCTCCAATCATAGCTAATTTTGCTGTCGGGATTTTATCTACTACTATTTTCCATATATCTATTAATTCCCCTACCCCCTTTTGGGGATGAAACCTACCTTGAAAAACAGCATCATAAACTTTTGGTAAGTTATTTTTTTCAAGAAAAGCATTGATCTGATCAGTATTAACAGCACCAAGAATTACTAAGATTCTATTTCGTTTGTCAAGGATTTTATAATGCCTTCTTTCCAATTCGTTATTTACTAATATAACATCCGCCCATCTTTTAACTATTGGTTTTATCGAAAGCTGGACCAACCAATTGGCAAAAGCAGATAATCTATATGTATTCTCTCTCCCACCTTCGGTAAATCCCTTTAAAGGGTTCGGTGCTGCCTGAAAAGAGCCAACCAACCATTTAGCTTGTGGGTAGCGTATTTTTAAGACAAAACCCGGTAATGAATCCATCCAAAATTCAGAGGCTGAATATAACACTGTTTCTTTCGGATCATCTAAAGTAATAAACAGTGCCGACCAAGCAGATTTTATTATTCTTGCTAAATAGCAAACGACAAAACCAAATTTACACCATCTTTCTACATTAATTATTTTAAAAACTACACCTTCTGTTAAATCTTGTCTTTGACACATTTCTAATCCCTGTTTCCAAACATGAATTATTACACGATTATCCTTCTTTAACCTTTTGGCAAACTCTATAAAAATCCGATCTCCACCTGATAATCCTTTCCCTAATGCAGCTACTGCAAATATTCTAAATTCTTTCATAATGGTAGTTTTTTAACCTTAGTTCCTTCTATTTTAAAATAAAAAGCATCTTCTTTAGGAAAGATTACTGTTTTCTGGACATATTTTTGTCCCGCTTTTCCATCTGTTGTCAAAGAAATTAAATCCTTCATACTATCTACTGCAACAGGTAAATTATTAAAATCCCAAACTTTATAAATAAATCCTATATGGTAACCAAAACCGAAAGAAACTGAATTATGCAATACTCCTCCATCATCCCCCTCCAAATAAACTATGGCCTTCCTTTGTTTAAAATCAAAATCTTTAAAGTGTGGCAGTATTTGGCCCCATATCGTCTTTGCAATCTGTTGATTATGCCTGCTATAAAAACCATCTATCTCTTTTTTTGATAAAGAAAAAAATAGGACAACTAGGATTAAGCATATACAAAAAAACGCATTCTTAGTATTGAGACCGAAACTTATTTTCTCATAATTTTTGAGTGAAAATGCCACAATTATGGGTAAACTTAAGGCAGAATAAATTAAATATCTATGTGTGGAATCATTCACATCTGTTCTACCCAAAATGAAAGGTATTAATATAAAAGAAAAATTCAGCAAAAGTGGAATAATTGTATTTATTGCATCAGGTAATTTCTTATGCAATGCTTCAACAAGAAAAACCAAAGATATAAAAAGAGTGAAATAAATACCAGTTAAACTTGTTATATTTTCTTTATTAAATGGTATGTAGAAAAAAACAATAATTATCGGAAAAAAAGTAATTCCTAAAACCGGGTATAAGTATTTTTTAGAAAAAAGGTTCTTCTTCCAAAATAATAAAGCTGCA
>Ga0209726_10006726_pt1 | contig 13198 bp, 10 predicted proteins | sample Subgrocontami54m_FD_187453 | JGI IMG/M metagenome (GOLD analysis project Ga0209726, IMG submission 187453) | Subsurface groundwater microbial communities from S. Glens Falls, New York, USA - GMW46 contaminated, 5.4 m (SPAdes) (version 3) | ecosystem: Environmental > Aquatic > Deep subsurface >... | reverse complement strand
ACCAAGAAGGCGCACACCATCAAGTCGCACCACAACGTCGGCGGCCTGCCGGAAAGCCTGCACCTCAAGCTGCTGGAACCGCTGCGCGAACTGTTCAAGGACGAAGTGCGCGAACTGGGCGTCGCCTTGGGGTTGCCGCACGACATGGTGTATCGCCACCCCTTCCCCGGCCCCGGCCTGGGCGTGCGCATCCTGGGCGAAGTAAAGCGCGAATATGCCGATTTGCTGCGCCGGGCCGATGCGATCTTCATCGAAGAATTGCGGAATACTCCTTCTCCCCTTGCGGGAGAGGGTGGGGGAGAGGGGGCGAAAAAAACCTGGTACGACATTACCAGCCAGGCCTTCGCCGTATTCCTGCCGGTGAAATCGGTGGGCGTGATGGGCGACGGGCGCACCTACGAGTGGGTGGTGGCGCTGCGCGCGGTGCAGACGCAGGATTTCATGACCGCGCACTGGGCGGAGTTGCCGCATGCGTTGCTGGGCAAGGTTTCCACCCGCATCATCAACGAAGTGCGCGGCATCAACCGCGTGGTGTACGACATCTCCGGCAAGCCGCCTGCGACGATAGAGTGGGAGTAGCGCCTCGGAGGGCGGAGCAGGGACCCCGCTTGCGGGGATGGCGATTCCGACACGGCGCGGCGGAGCCGGCTGGTGCGGGAGGTGTCGCCAGCGGCTGTTCCCGCAAGCGGCTGGCTTACGCCAGTAACGTGTCACAGCCGCACCCCGGAGAGTGCGCGCACGCGAAGAGGGAAGCTATAAGTTTCGCGCAGGTTATCTGAGCGGACAAACCGCGGACAGTGCGAATTGGCAGCTGTCGCAGCAGCCGGACACTCATCTTCAAGCAATCTGCCGCAACAGTTCCTCGCGCAGCGCGGCAACGGCATGCGGCTGGGCCAGCGCCGCGCCGGTTATGTAGAAAGTGTCCTCGGCACGCGCCCCCAGCGTGTTGATTTTTGCGCTGTGCAGGTTGATGTGGTGGCGCGCCAGCACATGTGCGATGCGTGCCAGCAGGCCGGGGCGGTCGCCTGCAATGATGGACAGCCGGTATTTGCCTTTGCGGTCCGCTTCAATGCTGACTTCCGGCGCGATGGGGAAGTGCTTGAGCTGGCGGCTCACCCGGCCCGCGTGCGGCGCGGACAAAGGCTCCGCGCGGGTGATCTGTTGCGCCAGTTCATATTCTATGTAGTTCATCACGTCGCGGTAATTGGCCTTGTCATTGCCTGTTTCCATTACCAGGAAGCTGTCCAGCGCGTAGCCGTGCTGGGTGGTGTGTATCTTGGCTTCCATGATGTTGTAGTGTATCCGGGCAAAAAAACTGCAAATGCGCGCGAACAGATAGGGCTGATCCGGGCAATATACCATCACCTGTATTCCTTCCCCGATGCGGGAGAGGCGCGCCTTGATGACGGGTGTTGCGCTGTTGACGCGGTGTGCCAGCAGGCGGGTGTGCCAGGCGATTTCATCCGGCTCATGGTGCAGGAAATATTCCGCGTCAAACTGTCCCCACAGCAGTTCATGGCGTTCCGGGCCTATTGCATACAGGTTGAGCTGTTCGCGCGCGCGCGCGCGGATTTCACCCACCTGATCGGCGATCTTGCCGCCCACCATGTAGCGCCGGGCCAGGTGGAACAGGTCTTCCAGCAGCTTGCCCTTCCACACGTTCCACACTTTCGGGCTGGTGCCGCGGATGTCGGCCACGGTGAGCAGGTATAGCGCCACCAGGTAACGGTCATTCGGGATTTCATCGGCGAAGGCGGCGATCACATCCTGGTCGGACAAGTCCTGTGTCTGCGCGGTGGAGGAAAGAGTGAGATGGTGTTCCACCAGCCACACCACCAGATCGCTGTCCTCGCGCATCAGGCCATGTTGCCTGCAAAAGCGCGCGGCATACCCCCGCCCCATGAGTGAATGGTCTCCGCCGCGCCCCTTGGCAATGTCGTGGAACAGTCCGGCGATGTACAACACCTCCGGGCGGGCGAAATCCTTGATCAGCTTGCTGCACAATGGCTGTTCGTGCGCGTATTCTTCCAGGGTGAGACGGCGCAGGTTGCGCACCACCATCAGGATGTGTTCATCCACGGTATAGACGTGGAACAGGTCATGCTGCATCTGCCCGATGATGCGTCCGAAGGCGGGCAGGTAGCGCCCCAGGATACCGTGCCGGTTCATGCGCCGCAGTGCGTGGGAGATGCCCTGCGGCTGGCGCAGGACGCTCATGAACAGCGCGCGGTTTTTTGGATCGCGCCGGAACGTCGCATTCACACTGAAGCGCGCGCGCCACATCGCGCGCATGGTGGGAGCGGAAAACCCGGTCAGCTCCGGGTGCTGCTCCATCAGCAAAAAACTTTCCAGGATGGCCGACGGTTCGCGCTCGAACAATGTTTCATTGCGTGCTTCCAGCAGGTTGTCGCGCGATACGAAGCGCGCGTTGAGCGGATGTGCCGCACCGGCTTCCGGGAACAGGCGGGCGCGCAGGTTCTGCAACAGCACGTCATTCAGCAGCAGCACCGCCCGTTTGGCGCGGTAGTAGCGCTGCATCAGGTGTTCGCTGGCGCGGCGCGTCTCCGTTGCGCCGATGTGCATCTGTTCCGCCAGTTCGGTCTGATAGTCGAACAGCAGACGGTCTTCGCGGCGCTTGGCGAGGTAATGCAGGCGGATACGCAGGGTTTGCAGCAGGGCTTCGAAGCGCGCGATCCGGCGCGCCTCCTGTACGGTAATCATGCCGGCCCTGGCCAGCTCGCGCCAGGAATTGCCCAGGCCGGCGGCGCGGCTGATCCACAGCACGGTATGCAAATCGCGCAGCCCGCCGGGGCTTTCCTTCAGATTGGGTTCGAGGTTGTAGTCCGCCTCGGCAAAGCGCGCATGGCGCTGCTCCTGTTCCTTCTGCTTGGCGAGGTAGAAAGCCCGGTGGTCGAGGTGCTGTGCCAGCGTGCCGCGCATCTCTTCAAACAGCGGTCGTGCCCCGGTGATCAAACGCGCCTCCAGCAGGTTGGTTTGCACCGTTACATCGGATGATTCCGCCAAGCATTGCGCCACGGTGCGCATGCTGTGCCCGACTTCCAGACCGATGTCCCACAGCAGCCCGACCAGCTCCTGCAGGCGCTGTTGCAGCGGCGCATCCGGTTCATTGGCAAGCAGAACCAGCAGATCGATGTCGGACTTGGGATACAGCTCGCCGCGCCCATAGCCGCCCACCGCCACCAGCGCCAGGTCTGGCGGCATGGCGAGCATCTGCCATGTCATGCGCAAATGCTCATCCACCAGTCTGGTGTGCGCGCGCAGCAGCCGCGAAGGCTGGGCGTTATGTTCATAATCCTGTTGCAGCGACAGGCGCGCCGCACGCAGGCTATGGCGGATTTCGGCTGTGCGTTGCACGGTTGGCTTTAAACGGAGGGGGGAGGGGGCGAGCCGGCGGAAAGGGTCAGCACTTCAAAGCCGGTTTCGGTCACCAGCACGGTGTGCTCCCATTGCGCCGACAGGCTGTGGTCTTTGGTCACGACGGTCCAGCCATCGCCCAGTTGCTTGATGCCGGCCTTGCCCGCGTTGATCATCGGCTCAATGGTGAAGATCATGCCCGCTTCCAGCTTCATGCCGCTGTTGGCTTTGCCGTAGTGCAGCACCTGCGGCTCTTCGTGAAATTTCCTGCCGATGCCGTGGCCGCAGAATTCGCGCACCACACTATAGCCCAGCGCCTCGACGAAGCTCTGGATGGCGTGGCCGATGTCGCCCAGATGCGCACCGGGCCTGACTGCGCGAATGCCGCGCCACATTGCCTGATACGTGGCTTCGCACAGGCGCTTCGCCTGGATGGACGGTTCGCCGACATAGAACATGCGGCTGGTATCGCCGTGGTAGCCGTCCTTGATGGTTGTGATGTCAATGTTCAGGATGTCGCCGCTCTTGAGCTTCTTGTCGCCCGGCACACCGTGACACACCTGATGATTGATCGAGGTGCAAATGGATTTCGGGTAGGGCGCATGTCCCTGCGGCGCGTAGTTGAGCGGTGCGGGGATGCAATGCTGCACATCCACCATGTAGTCGTGGCATAACCGGTCAAGTTCGCCGGTGGTAATGCCAGCCTGAACGAACGGCGCGATATAGTCCAGCACCTCGGCGGCCAGGCGGCCGGCGACGCGCATTTTTTCTATTTCCTGCGGGGTCTTGATGCTGACGGGCATGATGTTCTGTTTGTGGAAAATTGGCCGCAAGCATAGTGGATAGCGGCTTTCAGCACAACACCGTATATTATTGAGCATTACATAATTCATTACACCGTTCACCCTGATAACCAGCGACTTGGCTGGCGTTTTCTGGCAGCTTGGTCGAATGGCTAGTAGTTACATCAGGTATCGGGTGTGGTTGCGCGTAGCCTTGGGCTTCGATACATCCGTTATGGTTCGATACCTCACCACGAACGGATGTAACCACGAACGGATGTACCCTGTGCTGAGCCTCCTGAGGTATCGAAGGGCGAAGCATCAGCCCGAACGGAATGGTTGTCGCGAATTATGTAATGCTCAATAATTAAGCCGATCCTCAGCAACAAAAAGGCACGCCTCGGCGTGCCTTTTTGTTGCATCAAGCGATGGTTAACTTACCACTTGTTGCCGTTGGTGTTGCCGTTATGCCCACGCCCGAGCGAGAAGCTGTTGCTCGGACGGCGTTGGCCGCCTGCGCCAGCCGTGTTGCCGTGGGCGGCACCTGTGCGGGTATTGGGGCTGCGGCGTTGCGCATTGTCGCCGAAACGATTGTGCGTTTGTCCCTCGCGGCGTGCGGCGCCGCCGCGGTCATCGCGTGGCGGGAAACCGTGGCGGCTGTCCGGGGCAGTGTGGCGCCCGAAGCCGCCGGGTTTGCCGCGCGGGCTGGAAGGTTGCGAGCGCGGCTTGAATTTTGGCTCCAGTCCGGCAACGGTATGGGCGTTTATGCTCTGGCCGGTGTAGCGTTCGATCTTCTTCAGGTGCAGCGCATCACGGTTGGAGGCGAATGACACGGCGATGCCGGAAGCGCCGGCGCGTCCGGTGCGCCCGATGCGGTGCACATAATCTTCGGCAAACTTGGGCAGGTCGAAATTGATCACGTGCGAGATGCCCGCGACGTCAATGCCGCGCGCGGCCACATCGGTGGCGACCAGAATACGAACCTGTCCGCGGCGCAGGTTGGTCAGCGTGCGGTTGCGCTCACGCTGGTTCATGTCGCCGTGCAGCGCGGCGGCAGAATGGCCTTGTGCCAGCAGGCTATCCGCCAGGGTGTCGGCGTCGCGTTTTGTGGCGGTGAATACCAGGGCCTGGTTCAATTCCGTATCGCGCAGCAGGTGGTCCAGCAGGCGGTTCTTGTGCGCCATGTCGTCCACATACATCAGGCGCTGTTCGATATTTTCGTGGCGTGCTTTTGCAGCCGCAACGGTGATGCGCTTGGGGTCCTTGAGCAGGCGTTTTGCCAGGTTGCCGATGACACCTTCCAGCGTGGCCGAGAACAGCAGCGTCTGGCGCGTGGCCGGTGTGGCGGCGGCGATGCGCTCCACGTCGTCGATAAAGCCCATGTCCAGCATGCGGTCGGCTTCGTCCAGCACCAGCATTTCCAGGCGCGAGAAGTCAATGCGGCCGCGCTCGATGTGGTCAATCAAACGGCCAGGGGTGGCCACCAGGATATCCACCGGGTTGGACAGCAGCTTGTTTTGCAGCGGATAGGGCATGCCGCCCAGGATGCTCACCACTTTCAGGCGCATGTTCTTGCCGTACTTTGCGGCGGCGTCGGAAACCTGTTGTGCCAGTTCGCGCGTCGGGGTCAGCACCAGCACGCGCGGGCCTTTGCTGCGCACGGCGGAAGGTTCTGCGATGCGGTGCAGCGCGGGCAGAATGAAGGCAGCGGTCTTGCCGGTGCCGGTCTGGGCGGAGGCCATCAGGTCGTGCCCGGCCAGCGCTTCCGGAATCGACTGTGCTTGAATCGGCGTGGGCACGGTATAGCCGGCTTCTTCAACAGCCTTGAGAATGGCCGGATTCAGGCCGAGGGTGGCAAAGGTTGGGCCGGTTGCAGTTGTTGCAACGGCTTCAGTGGTTGTGTTTTCAATCGTTATAGTTTTAACAGACACGTTTATTCCTTAATAATTTAAAGCAAGGCGCATGCGTGGCTTAAAGCCACACAATAATATTCAGTAGGGGAGATAGCCTCTACCGGCGCAAATACATCGTCGCTAACCGGTGAACAGCAAGAGTGCGCCCAGTGTTGATGCTTTACATGGGAACGCTGGAGGTCAGGAAACGATGAACCAACGCTGCACGAACATCGCAGCGAGGGGCGCATTATAGGCAAGCAGGCCGGGAAAGCAAGCTAAATTTTGGCGGCTTGCGTATAATCCGCGCCCAAATGTTCCATACCCGCAATTTCTCCATCATCGCCCACATCGATCACGGCAAGTCCACCTTGGCTGACCGCATCATCCAGCTATGCGGCGGGCTGTCCGACCGCGAGATGGAAGCGCAGGTGCTCGACTCCATGGACCTGGAGCGCGAGCGCGGCATCACCATCAAGGCGCAGACCGCCGCATTGCAGTACAAGGCGCGCGACGGCCAGACCTACAACCTCAACCTGATCGACACGCCGGGGCATGTGGATTTTTCCTATGAGGTCTCGCGCTCGCTGTCCGCCTGCGAAGGCGCGCTGCTGGTGGTTGATGCATCGCAGGGTGTGGAAGCGCAGACCGTGGCCAACTGCTATACCGCGCTGGATCTCGGCGTGGAAGTGGTGCCGGTGCTGAACAAGATAGACCTGCCCTCGGCCAACCCGGAAAACGCCATCTCGGAAATCGAGGATGTGATCGGCATCGCCGCGCACGATGCGGTGCGTTGTTCGGCCAAGACCGGCGAGGGTGTGCAGGATGTGCTGGAAGCGATGATCGCCAAAGTCCCGCCGCCCAAGGGCGACCCGGCCGCGCCGTTGCAGGCGCTGATTATCGATTCGTGGTTCGACAATTATGTCGGCGTGGTGATGCTGGTGCGGGTTTTTAACGGCACGTTGAAGCCCAAGGACAAGATTCTGCTGATGGCCACTGGCGCACAGCACCTGACCGAGCATATCGGCGTGTTCACGCCCAAGTCGCAGCCGCGCGAGACTCTCTCCGCCGGCCAGGTGGGTTTTGTCATCGCCGGTATCAAGGAATTGAAAGACGCAAAGGTCGGCGATACCATCACCCTGATGAGCAAGCCGGCAGATGCGGCCTTGCCGGGTTTCAAGGAAGTGCAGCCGCAGGTGTTCGCCGGGCTGTTCCCGGTCGAATCGAACCAGTATGAGGCGCTGCGCGATTCGCTGGAAAAGCTGAAACTGAACGACGCTTCGTTGCAGTACGAGCCGGAAGTTTCGCAGGCGCTGGGCTTCGGTTTCCGCTGCGGCTTCCTCGGTCTGTTGCACATGGAGATCGTGCAGGAGCGGCTGGAGCGCGAGTTCGACATGGACCTCATCACTACCGCGCCGACGGTGATTTACGAGGTGCTGTTGCGCGACGGTACGCTGCTGATGGTGGACAACCCGTCCAAGATGCCCGACCCCTCGAAAATAGAGGAAATCCGCGAGCCCATCGTGACGGTTAACCTGTACATGCCGCAGGAATACGTCGGCGCAGTGATCACGCTGTGCACCCAGAAGCGCGGCGTGCAGATCAACATGAGCTATCACGGCAAGCAGGTGTTGCTGGTGTATGAGATTCCGATGGCGGAAATCGTGCTCGATTTCTTTGACCGGCTGAAATCCATTTCGCGCGGTTATGCCTCGATGGATTACGAGTTCAAGGAATACCGGACTGCCGATGTGGTCAAGGTGGACATGCTGATCAACGGCGAGAAAGTGGATGCGCTGTCCATCATCCTGCACCGCAGCAATAGCCAGTACCGCGGGCGCGAGGTGGCGGCCAAGATGCGCGAGATCATTCCGCGCCAGATGTTCGATGTGGCAATCCAGGCGGCCATCGGCTCCAACATCATCTCGCGCGAGAACGTCAAGGCGCTGCGCAAAAACGTGATTGCCAAGTGCTACGGTGGCGACATTTCACGCAAGCGCAAGCTGCTGGAAAAGCAGAAGGCGGGCAAGAAGCGCATGAAGCAGGTGGGTAATGTGGAAATTCCGCAGGAGGCTTTTCTGGCTATTTTGCAGGTTGGAGAGAAATAACCAGTTGATAGTCGTTAGACGCTGGTTGTTAGCCAAAAACCGCCGCGTAGCGGCGACAACTCATGCTAACGACTAACGACTAAATAACTACCGGCTGAATTTTAAGGAACCCCATGGATTTTGCACTGATGATGTTTGTAATGCTGCTGGTCACCGGCAGCGTGTGGCTGCTGGATAAATTCATCCTGCAACCCAGGCGCGCGGCGGAGGGAAAAGAGCCATGGTGGGTGGAATATTCCAAGAGCTTCTTCCCGGTGATCCTGGCGGTGTTCCTGTTGCGCTCCTTTCTGGTCGAGCCGTTCAAGATACCATCCGGCTCGATGATTCCCACCCTTCAGGTGGGCGACTTCATCCTGGTCAACAAGTACACTTATGGTATTCGCCTGCCCATCGTGGGCAAGAAACTGGTCGAGATCAATTCTCCCCAGCGCGGCGACGTGATGGTATTTCACTATCCGGAAAACCCCTCGCTGGATTATATTAAGCGCATAGTTGGCTTGCCTGGAGATACGATTGCCTATCGCAACAAGAAAGTGTTTGTGAACGGCGTGTTGCAGGAGCAGCAGCAGGACGGTGAATACAATTATGTGGAAAGCGGGCTGAAATTTGTGCATACCGAACGCTACAGCGAAAATCTGGATGGGCATCCGCATGCTATTCTGATTAATCCGGAAACACCCAGTGTGCATCTCGGAGCGGTGGCAGAATTTCCGCAACGGGAGGTATGCAGTTACAGTGATGATGAAATGCGTTGTACGGTGCCGGCCGGGCATTACCTTATGTTGGGCGATAACCGCGACAACAGCCGCGACAGCCGTTACTGGGGCTTCGTGCCGGACAATATGATAGTCGGCAAGGCTTTCATGATCTGGATGAATTTTGGTGATTTGAAACGTATTGGCTTATCCATTAACTGAGGGGATGCATGATGAAAATTATGGCGAACAAGCAGCGTGGCGTAAGTTTTTCCGGTTTCTTGATGGTGGCGGTCGTTCTCATATTTGTTGCGGTCGGCGGCATGAAGATACTCCCGGCATACATACGGGATAATGAGATCAAGGGGATATTCGACACCATCGCGCGTGATCCGGAAATGCAGGGCGCTCAGGTCAAGGATATCCGCGAGTCATTTGCCAAGCGTGCCATGATGAATAACATCACGGTGGTCAGTCCGGCTGACATCGAGATAAGCAAGGAGGGGGGGAGGTTGTTGCTGAGCATCAGCTATGCAGTGAAAATACCCCTGGTTGCCAATGCCACCCTGGTGCTCGAATTCAACACGAGCAATTCATCAAGATAGCCTGCCGATGAACCGTGACGCATTGTGCCGCCGGCTTGGCTATGCCTTTGCGCAACCGCAACTATTGCAGCGCGCGCTGACGCACCGCAGCCTCAGCCAGGCGCATAACGAGCGGCTGGAGTTCCTCGGCGACAGCGTGTTGAATTGCGTGATCGCCAAATACCTTTACGACACCTATGCAGACTTGCCCGAAGGCGACCTGTCGCGCCTGCGCTCCAACCTGGTGAACCAGCAGACCCTGTTCATCCTGGCGCAGCAACTGGATCTGGGCGAACTGCTGCTGCTGGGCGAAGGGGAGCGCAAGAGCGCCGGATTCCGGCGCCCCTCCATTCTTGCCGATGCGATGGAGGCCCTGTTCGGCGCGGTATTTATGGATGGCGGATTTGAGGCGGCGGAGCGGGTGGTGCTCGGCATGTATGTGCCGTTCATCGCGCAGGCCGATGTGCAATCGCTGGGCAAGGATGCCAAAACATTATTGCAGGAATACCTGCAAGGCAGAAAGCTGGCGCTGCCCCAATACACGGTGATTGCCACGCAGGGCGAGGCGCATGCGCAATTGTTCCAGGTCGAATGCGAGATCGGGCAATTGAAACTTACCGCGCGCGGCGAAGGCCCCAGCCGCCGCGCTGCCGAACAGGCCGCTGCCGAAGCTGCTTACCTGCAACTCAATATCAAGCCATGAATTCGGAAAAACAGTTAGCCACAGAGAACACAGAGACCACAGAGAAAAACAAATGGGTTATCCAGCGTTCGTATTTCACCCGGCAACAGGTGAGTGCGGGAAAGCTGCGAATACCCGCACTCTCTCTGTGTTCTCTGTGGCTTGAATTAAGGTTATTTCAGAATGAATGACAACACTTCATTTCACAGCGGCTTCATCGCCATCGTTGGCCGCCCGAACGTGGGCAAATCCACGCTGCTCAACCACCTCATCGGCCAGAAAATCAGCATCACCTCGCGCAAGGCCCAGACCACGCGCCATCGCATCATCGGCATCCTCACCGACGCAAACAGCCAGTTCGTGTTCGTGGATACGCCCGGTTTTCAGACCCGGCACCTGAATGCGCTCAACCGCGGCATGAACCGCGTGGTGAGCAGCAGCATGCGCGACGTGAATGCGACCCTGTTCGTGATCGAGGCATGCCATTTTGACGAGCGCGACCGGCAGGTGCTGGAACTGCTGCCGCACAATGTGCCGGTGATTCTGGTCATCAACAAGGTGGACAATCTGGCCGACAAGAACGAACTGCTGCCGTTTATCGAAAAGCTCGGCAAAGAGCGCGAGTTCGCCGCCATCGTGCCGGTGAGCGCCAGCCAGAACAAACATCTGGATACGCTGCTGGATGCCATCCGCCCGCTGCTGCCGGAAGGCGAGCCCATTTATGCCGAGGACGAGATCACCGACCGCAACGAGCGTTTTCTCGCCGCCGAGCTGCTGCGCGAAAAAGTATTCCGCTTTACCGGCGAGGAACTGCCCTACTCGGTCAGCGTGGTGATCGAGCAGTTCAAGCAGGAAGGCAAGCTGCGCCGCATCCACGCCGCCATTCTGGTGGACAAGGAAGCGCACAAGGCGATGCTGATCGGCAAAAAAGGCGAGAAACTCAAGGAAATCGCCACCCAGGCGCGGCTGGACATGGAAAAACTGTTCGACGGCAAGGTGTTCCTCGAGGTGTTCATCAAGGTGAAGAGCGGCTGGGCGGACGACGAGCGGGTTCTGAAATCACTGGGCTATGAATGACAGCAAATAAGCAGCGTCTGGAAGACCAGCAGGCGTTCGTATTGCACAGTTATCCCTACCGCGAAACCAGCCTGGTGCTGGAGGTGTTCAGCCGCCAGCACGGCCGCGTGGCGCTGGTGGCGCGCGGCGCAAGGCGCCCGAGATCGGCGCTGCGCGGGCTGCTGATGGGGTTCCAGCCGTTGCTGCTTTCCTGGTTCGGCAAGGGCGAGCTGCGCACCCTGCACCGCGCCGAGTGGCAGGGCGGCCAGCCACAGTTGCAGGGCACGGCGCTGCTGTGCGGCTTCTACCTGAATGAACTGCTGCTCAACCTGATGGCGCGCGACGATGCCCACGAGCAACTGTTCGACTATTACCAGCGCACGTTACAGAGCCTGGCGGGCGAGGCGGATCATGCCGCCACGCTGCGCCGCTTCGAGAAACACATGTTGCAGGAACTCGGCTATGCGCTGCTGCTGGAGCATGAAGCGGGCACGGGCAAGGAGATCGACCCGGACAGGCATTATCGCTATGTCATCGAACACGGCGCAGTTGCCGATGCGCCCGATGTTTCGGAGGGTTTGGCAGTGGCGGGGAAAACCCTGCTGGATATGGCAGCAGACGATTACCGCGATTCGGTCAGCGCACGGCAGGGCAAGCAGCTCATGCGTATGCTGCTCAACCACCATCTCGCAGGCAAGACGCTGCATACCAGAGAATTGATCAAGGACTTGCAGAGAACGTAACTATCCGCCGTGAATTATTGAGGTTTCATAATTGGCGACAACATGCGAAACCCGCCACTCCGTCATTCCGGCGGAGGCCGGAATCCAGCTTGTCATGCGGCTCCGCGTAGCAGACAAGACCGTATTGTGAGTGTGTCCCACTGGTGGAACTGTTAGCCATTCAACTAAGTTGTCCAATAACGACAACCAAGTCGCTGGTTATGCGTGGGGTATTGGTAATTGTCTGGATTCCGGCCTCCGCCGGAATGACGGCTGTTGAAAATGCATGTGTCATGAATTATGTAATGCTCAATAAGTGCCCCGTCAGCCGCCTTCTTCCATCGCCATTTCAAGCTCCAGCCAGTTTTCTTCCAGTTCTGCGACTTTCTTTTCCAGGCTTGCATGCAGGGCGTTCAGCTGGCTGATCCTGTTGCGGTCGGCGTCGGCATAGGTGGAGGGATCGGCCAGTTGACGGTTGACTGCGGCGAGTTCCGCCTGAGCGGTTGCCAGCGCGGCTTCGAGCTTGCCCTGTTTCGATAGCAGCGCCTTTCTATTCGGTCTGGGCGCGTTCTCGCGGCGCGGTTTTTCCGGCTGGGGCAGGGCAGCGGGTACACTTGGGCGGCGGGTCTCGATCCAGCTCTTGTAGTCTTCCAGATCGCCATCGAACAGTTTGGCTTCGCCATCCGCAACCAGCCACAATTCGTCGGCCACGGCGCGGATCAAACTCCGGTCGTGGGACACCAGCACCACCGCACCGGTGTATTCCTCAAGGGCAAGCGTGAGGGCATCGCGCATGTCCAGGTCGAGATGGTTGGTGGGCTCGTCGAGCAGCAGCAGGTGCGGCTTCCGCCAAGCCAGCAGGGCGAGCGCCAGACGGCTTTTTTCCCCTCCGGAGAAGCTTGCCACCGGGCGGTCTTCGCTGTCCCCGGCAAGGCCGAAACGGCCAAGGAAAGTGCGCAGCGCCAAGGTCGTTTCTTTGGGAGCGATGCGTTCCATGTGCTGCAGCGGCGTCGCCGTGCTGTCCAGGTTTTCCAGCTGGTGCTGGGCGAAGTAGCCGATGCGGATGTCGGGCGTGATTTCCAGCTTGCCCCGGGTCGGTTTGAGTTCGCCCACCAGCAGTTTGATCAGGGTGGATTTGCCTGCGCCGTTCGGACCGAGCAGGGCGATGCGCGCGCCTGCACGCAGCGCCAGATCGACGTTCTGGAACAGCTTCTTATCGCCGTAGGCGAAGCCCATTTTTTCGGCGCGCAGCAGCAGATCGGGGCTGCGTTCCGGCGCTTCGATCTCCAGCTCGAAATGGCC
>Ga0209726_10006717_pt1 | contig 13208 bp, 11 predicted proteins | sample Subgrocontami54m_FD_187453 | JGI IMG/M metagenome (GOLD analysis project Ga0209726, IMG submission 187453) | Subsurface groundwater microbial communities from S. Glens Falls, New York, USA - GMW46 contaminated, 5.4 m (SPAdes) (version 3) | ecosystem: Environmental > Aquatic > Deep subsurface >... | reverse complement strand
CGGACACCTGCCGGTGGTGCAGCGGACCCCCGACGGCGGCGTGTCGGACCGATCGGTGACGCCGGCTGCGCTCGGAGAGTTCCTGTGCGCCGTATTCGACGAGTGGGTCCGCCACGACGTCGGGCGGATCGCGGTGCAGAACTTCGTCGAGTGCCTGCTCGTGTGGTCGGGCCGGCCGGCGAGCCTGTGCATCATGGCGGAGACCTGCGGGACCGTCCTCGCGCTGGAGCACGACGGCAGCGTGTACTCCTGCGACCACTTCGTCGATCCGCAGCACCGGCTCGGCAACGTGACGAGCGATGGTCTCGCTCGGCTCGCGGGCGCGCCGGAGCAGGTCACCTTCGGGAACGCCAAGCGCGACAGGCTGCCGCGCGCCTGCCGGGAGTGCCCGGTGCTCGCGCTGTGCAACGGGGGCTGCCCGAAGGACCGCTTCGCCACGAGCCCCGACGGCGAGGCAGGTCTGAGCTACCTGTGCGCGGGCTACCGCCGCTTCTACGAGCACACCGCGCCGCTCATGCTCCGGATGGCCGGTCTCGCGCGGGCAGGGCGGCCCGTCGGCGGCGTGATGGAGGAGCTGCGGCGCGAGGAGGCCGGCAGCGAGGCGCGCTGGCGCGCCGCTTCACGCAACGATCCCTGTCCGTGCGGGAGCGGCCGGAAGTACAAGCAGTGCTGCCTCGGCACGCGCCGCCCTCGCCATCCTGCTCAGCCGTCCTCGGGCGCGCGCGGCACGCGCTGAGCCGCTACCTCAGGTCGAGCGAGAGGAGGAGCGTGGCCCGAGGATCGCGCACCCACGCGACGGGGCATGGCTCCTAGGGCGCCGCGGGCCCGCCCCAGACTGGCTCGTAGTGGCTGTACCAGCGGTCGTCGTGCACGACCACGCCGTCCGCGGTCACCGTCCTCGTGACCAGGACGTCACGTCCGGGCACGACGTACCCGGGCGCATGCTGCGGATCGGCGGGCTGGTCCGCTGCGGGCTGGCGCAGGTTCCACTGCTGCGGCGCGCCGAAGCGAACGGTCCGGCCGCTCGGCGCCGCGTAGATCCAGAAACTGATCGACGTGCCGGTCGCCGCGGCCCGGACGTACGCGGGCGCCGCCGTGTCGTTCGTCCACCTGAGGTCTACCGACGGCGCGAACACCGCGGCGTCTCGGCCGAGGGGGTAGCGCTCGATGTAGTAGGAGTGCGGGAGCCGCTGGTCGATCCGGTAGCCGGCCAGCGCGACGGCGTTGAAGAGCGTCGTCGAGACCTGACAGAGGCCGCCGCCGATGGCCTCGCTCGAGACGCCCTCGATGATCGTGCCGGCGAGGACGTAGCCCGTCCGCGGGGTCACCTCGCCGATCCTGCCCCAGAACGAGAACTGCTCGCCGGGCGCGACGGCCTGGCCGTCGAACGCCCGCGCCGCGAGGCCGATGTTGTGCGCGCGGGCCGCGCTGACAGGAAAGAAGGTCGTGAACGCGCCGGCCAGCGTCGTCGTCGTCGCGACGCGCTCCGCGTCCGAGGTAGAGAAGGCGGGCGCGCTCCGCCGGACGGGCAGCGCGATCGTGCGCGGGCCGTCGCCCGGCTCCCAGCCCGCGATCGCCCGGCGCAGCGCGGGCGCATCGACCTCGATCGCGTCGTGGCCGGGGACGACGACGAGACGCTCTCCGCCCGCGAGGAGGGCCGCGTTCGCCGCGTCGCGCGTGAAGCCGGCCACCGCGCCCGCCACGAGCTGGTCGATCGCGGCGGCGACCGGGCGCACGACGAGGCGCTCGCCATCGGCGGCATCGACGCGCTCCACGGCGGCGATGGCCACGCCGGCGGCCGGGACCGTCTCGCCGTCGAGCGCAAAGTGCAGCGGACGCGTCGCGGCGCGCGCCTCCTCCGCCGCCGCCCGGACGTCCTCGGCGTCGATGGCGGGCCTGACCGGATCGAGAATGACCGTGACGGTCCGCTCCGCGGCGCCGTCGGCCATGATCGCGCGCCACACCGCGTCGCGTGGCAACCGCGTTCCGATCACCGCCTGGCGCACGGTCACGCCGGCGGATCCGATCGACACGTCGCCATCCACCGCTGGCCGATCCACCGCGCGCGCCACCTCGTCGAGCCACCGTTCGAGGCCATCGCCGCTCGCGCGCCTCGGCAGACCGACCTCGCTGCCGATCGCGATGACGCGCAGGCGGTCCATGAATGCGACCACCGGATCGGAGCTGGCGATCGGGCGCGCGCGCGCGAGGGCGAGATCGACGTCGAGGCCGATGCCGAGCGCCCGATGCGTCGCCGTCCAGCTCGACCCGCCGGCGCGCAGGACGACCGGGAGGTCGCCGAGCATCTCGTCCGTGGCGACGAGCCGAGCCCGCGCGTCCACCGTCGTCATGCCGCCGAGGTCGATGTCGCCCGCGCGAACCGACGGCAGCACCCGGTCGCGCGCGATCGCCTCGATCACGATCGCGGGGACGACGAGCGCCAGCAGGCCCGTCGCGAGCACGGACGCGACGAGGGCGAGCGAGCGCCGGGTGGACGTGCCGCGCGAGCGTTCCCGGAGGAGCGGGGAGCGCGCGGCGTGCTGGCTCCGCATGGCCCTTCGACTGTCCGCTCGCGGTCGGGTCGCGCATAGTGCCGGATGGCCGAGGCGGACCGGGGCGGTCCTCTCGAAGGAGGCATGGCCGTACTGTCTTTTCGTGCATCGACGCCCGCCGGTCGCCCTCCTCGCCGCCGGCCTCGCGCTGCTGACCATGCTCGCGCTGCCGCCCACACCCGCGGCGGCCGACGTCGGCGACGCGAGCCACCTCCTCGCGTTCCAGAACGAGCTGCGCGCGTCGGTCGGCCTTCCCTCGCTGCCCGGGGACGAGCGGCTCACGATGGCCGCCCAGCGCCACGCCGACTACTCGGCACGGAACGGCACCGAGGGCCACTTCGAGGAACCTGGTTCGCTCGGCTTCACCGGCGCGACGCCTCGCGACCGTATCGCCGCGGCGGGCTGGGGCGGCGGGGTGGTGAGCGAGGTCGCGACGCCGCTGCTGAAAGGCGCGTTCGCCGGCGTGCGCCAGATCTGGGACGCGCCGTACCACCGGCTCGCGCTGCTCCACCCGAACGCGATCGCCGCCGGCTGGGGTCATTCCGGCCTCGGCGGCAGGGAGCGCACCGTCGGCGATCTCGCGTTCGACATGGCGCGGAGCGCTGCGGAGTTCGTGCGCTCGCCCGCGAACGGCCAGACCGGGATCCCGACGTCATGGGACAACATGGAGATCCCCAGCCCGATCCCCGCCGGCGCGGGCGAACCGGTCGGCTACCCGATCATGGTCGTCTACGCGGGCGGGCGCCGCGTCGACCTGCGCGGCGTCGAGCTCGTCGCGCCCGACGGCGGACACCTTCCCCTCTACGTCGGTCCGCAGTACTACCAGCGGGACTACCAGGTCGTCGTGCCGCGGCAGCCGCTGCCCGACGGCACGACCCTGCACGTGCGCTTCGATCTCACCGTTGACGGCGCGTTCCTCACGAACGAGTGGGACTTCACGACCGCCGGCGTGCCGGCCGATCTCGGGTACCACGCGCGCTGGGTATCCCAGAGCGCCTACCCGGTGCTCGCGCCCGGCGAGACGAGCGCGCCGCTCACGGTCTCGGTCGCCAACACCGGCTCTCGCGCCTGGGTGCGCGGTGCCGACGGCGGGCAGCTGAACCTCGGGGCCGCCGCCGAGGTGCTGGGGTCGCTCGCGGTCGACTGGCCGGCCCCGGATCGTGTGGCGATCCAGAACGAGACCGTCGTGCGCGCCGGCGACGTCGCGACGTTCACGTTCCGCGTCCGCGCGCCGCCGGTGCCCGGGAGCTACCTGCTCCGCCTCCGGCCGGTCATCGACGGCACCGCCTGGCTGGAGGACGAGGGCGTCTACCTGCTCGTCGTCGTGCGGTCGCCCTAGCGGCTCAGACCCGCGCCGACTCCTTGGCGACGATCTCGAGCGAGACCGCGGGCGCCTGACGGATCGAGCTGTGCACCGCGCACGCGTCGACCGCGCGCTCGAGCGCCCCGCGGAGTCCCGGGGGCACGCCGTCGGGCGTCTCCACGCGAAGCGTGATCGAGGCGACCCGCGAGTGATCGCCGGCCATCGCGAAGTCGGCCGTGACGGTGAGCGCACCGTCGGCCAGCCCGTGCCGCGCCAGAAAGCGCCGCGCGTAGAAGGCGCCGCACGCCGCGAGGCTGGCGACGAAGAGCTCGGTGGGTGTGGGGCCTTCGTCGCCGCTGGCTGGCACAGGCTGGTCGACGACCAGCTCGTGCGCTCCGATCGCCACGCGGAAGCGGTCGCGTTCCTCGTGGCGAACGCAGATGCGGCTCACGCAAGGATGGTGCGCCGAGCCAACGTGCCTGCCATCGGCTGGGCGTCCCGTCTCGTGGGGCCATTCGGCACCGGCGGCGCGGGCAGGGCCTCGGCCACCCGGCGGTCGCGAACCTCTCCCTCTGGGCGACGACCGGCGGCGGCATCGCGCGCCACGCAGCGAAGCGCGCGTGCGCTCGCTCAGAGGAGTGTCGTGGTCGCCGCGCGTCCCTGTGGAGATGGGGGAGGGTCGAACTCCCCGTCCAAGGCCATTGACCGGATCGCGTCTACGAGCGTGGCCGGTGCTTTCTTTTTCTCGCGGGCCCGGTCGCCCACCGACGCGCTACCGGGTCACGCCAGGCCGGCGATCTTGGGTCCACTCACCGGCCGATCGGTGGACCGCACCTCCGCTTCATGACGCTCTTCCCGGCCCGCGGAGGGGGGACCGGGAGAACGCTCACTGTTTAAGCAGCGAGAGCGTAGGAGTTTGTGCCAGTTGTCTGGCTGCCGTCCGGATTAGCGAGGTGTGAAACGGCGTCCTCGGCTCGCAGCGATCCGCTCGCCTGCCCTGTCGAAACCACGCATCCCCGTGGCCTTCTCAGGCTGCACTCATCCTAACGAGTGGCGGGCCTGGTTTGTTCTCCGGGCAGGGTGGTCGGGTCAGAACTGGTCGCGGCGCGGGGGGAAGCCGCCGCTCGCCGGACGGCCGTAGCCGCGCGGGCCGGGCATCGCGGAGCGTGGACGGAAGCCACCGGGCCGTGCCGGCGGCGGGACGCGCGAGCCGGGAGCGCTCGAGAGGATGACGACCCGCCGGTTGGGGTCCACCCCGACCGACTCGGTGCGCACGCCGTCCTCGCGCTGGAGCGCGAGGTGCACGATCCGCCGCTCGTAGGCGAGCATCGGCTCGAGCGTCACGGCCTGGCCGCTCGTGCGGACCCGCCCGGCGACGCCGCGCGCGATCTCGCGGAGCTGCTCCTCGCGCCGATGGCGGTAGCCCTCGATGTCCAGCGGGACGTGGACGCTGTGGCCGACCTTCTTCGAGGTGACCGCCGACACGACGTGCTGGAGCGAGACGAGGTTCTCGCCGCCGCGGCCGATGACCGCGCCGAGGTCCTCGCCGTGGACCTCGAGCCCTTCCATGCCCTGCCGGCCGTCGATCGACACCTCGGCGGGGATTCCCATCTTCACCAGCAGCTCGCGGAGGATCTCGGCGCCGAGCTCGAGCTCCTCCATGAGCGGCGCGGAGGTCTCCTCGGCCTCGGCGTCGGCGCGGCGCTCGGTGGCGGCGCGGATCGCGTCCGGCCGGCGCGGGACCTCCGCCTCGTCGACGACCGGCTCCGGCTCGAGGTCGCGCTCGTCCTCCTGGAAGGAGAGGAGCACGCGCGCATCCTCCCCACCGATCCCGAGCATGTTCGACGGCTTGCCGCGATCGAGGACCTCGATATCGACGCTGGCGCGAGCGCGGTCGAGCTGGCGCAGCCCGCGCTCGATCGCCTCCTCGACGGTCCGTCCGGTGAACTCCTCACCCCGAAGCGGGCTCATCGCCTGCCCCCCTTCCGCTTCCGGCCGCCGCCCCTGCTCGCGTCCTTCGGCTGAGCCTGTGGCTTCCGTTCTTTCGCGTCGAGCGCGGCCATGTCGGCGCGCTCCTCGGCGAGCGCCGCACCCTGTCGGATCCTGAGCGCACGCTCGCCGGGCGAGGGGATGTTCGCGAGGGCAGGCACGAAGCGCGGCAGCCGGCCCCAGCCGGTGACGAAGTACTGCTGGACCATTTGGAAGACCGTCGTGGTCACCCAGTAGACGCCGAGGCCCGCGGGCAGCTCCCAGGCGATGAAGACCGTGATCAGCGGAAAGTAGTAGACCATCGACTGCATCATCTTGGCCTGCGGGTCGTCGGTCACGGGCTGCTTCAGCGGCTGGGCCATGATCGAGGCGATGAGCTGGGTCGCACCCGCGAGGATCGGAAGGACCTTGAGTGGGTCCGAGCCGGCAAGGCCGCCGGCGATCCACGGGAGCCAATTGGCTGTGGTGTCGAGCGACTGGTCCGAGCCGAGGGGATAGCTGATGAACGATGGCAGGAACTTCGCGTAGTCGGCGCCGACGAGCACGTGCTCCTGGCCTGGGCCGCCGCCGGCCTGGATGAAGGCGGCGTACATCGCGAAGAGGATCGGCATCTGCACGAGGAGCGGCAGGCAGCCCATCGCGGGGTTGTAGCCGCGCTCCTTGTAGAGCTTCATCTGCTCTTCGCTCATGCGCTGGCGGTCCTTGCCGTACTTCGCCTTGAGCTCGTTCATCGCCGGGGCGAGCTCCTGCATCGCCCGCTGCGAGCGGATCTGCGCGACGAAGAGCGGGTAGAGGACCAGGCGGATGCCGATCGTGACGAGCACGATCGCCAGGCCGAAATCGTGCGCGACGTTGAACGCGGCGACGAGCAGGGTCAGGAGCGGATGGACCAGCAGCCCGTTCCAGGGCCCGAGCAGGGTGTCCATCAGCGGACGGGGTCGTATCCGCCGCGGGCGAAAGGATGGCACGAGAGCACGCGCTTGGCCGCCATGGCCGAGCCCCGGAGCACGCCGTGCCGGGTGACGGCGTCCAGCGCGTACTCCGAGCAGGTCGGGGTGTAGCGGCAGGCCGGCGGGAGAAGGGGGCTCACCGCCCTCTTGTAGAAGCGCAGCGCGGCGAGCACGGCGTGCTTCACGCCGGGAGCCGGGCCAGGCGATCGACCTCGCGGGCGACCTGGGCGCGAAGGGCGGCCGCGCTCGCGCGGGCGAGGCCGGGTCGGGCGACCAGGACGAGATCGAGGGCCGGCAGCCCGGCGCGGTCGCGGAGCTCGACGCGTACGGCCTCGCGGAGGCGGCGGCGGGCACGGTTCCGCGCCACGGCGCCGCCGAACCCGCGCTGGGTGGAGACCGCGAGCCGGGGTGAGCCGACGGCGTTCGCGCGTGACCACACCCCGAAGGCGCGATCGCCGTGCGCGAAACCCTCGGTCCGCGTCCGCGCGATGTCAGCGGAGCGCCGCAAGCGCGCGGCGATCACCACGTGCGGTGCCGGCTCAGGCGACGGTGAGGCGCTTGCGGCCGCGCGCCCGGCGTGCCGCAAGGACGCGACGACCACCCGTCGTGCTCATCCGCGCGCGAAACCCATGCACACGGGCGCGGCGGCGCGTCTTGGGCTGGTAGGTACGCTTCACGATGGAGTCCCTTCCTCGTCTGGGAACGAGCGAGCAATGAGGGTGGCCGTCTGGGCCTGTGCCCGAAAGTCTAGCAGCCGCGTCGGTGTTTGCCCCGTCCCGAGCGGCGGTGGTATGGTGCCGCCCTCGGCGGAACGCGTTCTTCCGTGGATCCCGTCCTTGGGCACAGGCGGTAGCGTTCGGCTCGCGGCGAACCTCGCAGTGGGGAGCGTCATGGTCGGCGAATGGGGAGAGCGGGATCCTTTGACCGTCAAGCACCTCTGGCAGGCCGCCCTCGGTGAGCTCCAGCTCGCGATGACGCGCGCCCATTACGACACGTGGTTCAAGGACACCTCGATCGTCTCCGAAGAGGACGATGTGTACTGCATCGGTGTGCCGAATGCCTTCGCGCGCGAGTGGCTCGAGAGCAAGTACCGCACACAGGTCCGCGCCGTCCTGCAACGCCTGGTCGGACGGACGGTCGACGTGCGGTTCCTCACGGTCCCGGGCGGGCAGCCGGACGCCCGCGCGACGAGCCACGCGCCCGGCCGTCAGAACGGGCCCGCGCCGACCGGCGCTCCGGCCGCCCCGGCCGACCGCCGCGAGGGAGCGCTCGCGATCCTCAACCCGAAGTACACGTTCTCGAACTTCGTCGTCGGCTCGAACAACCGGCTCGCGCACGCCGCGGCGCTCTCGGTCGCGGAGCGCCCCGGCCACTCCTACAACCCGCTCTTCGTGTACGGCGGCAGCGGGCTCGGCAAAACGCACCTCATGCATGCGATCGGCCACGCCGTCATCGCGCGCCACCCGAAGAAGCGGGTGGCCTATGCGACGAGCGAAAAGTTCACGAACGAGTTCATCAACTCGATCAGGACGCAAAAGACCGAGGAGTTCCGCGAGCGCTACCGGCGGATCGACGTCCTCCTCATCGACGACATCCAGTTCGTCGCCGGGAAGGAGGGCACCCAGGAGGAATTCTTCCACACCTTCAACGCGATCCACGAGGAGGGCAAGCAGATCGTCCTCACGAGCGACCGCCCGCCGAAGGCGATCCCACAGCTCGAGGATCGGCTTCGGTCGCGCTTCGAGTGGGGGCTCATCGCGGACATCTCGACCCCCGACGTCGAGACGCGTACGGCGATCCTCCGCGCGAAGGCGGAGGTGCAGCACGTCGCGGTGCCGCCGCAGGTGATCGACTTCCTCGCGCAGCGGATCGCCTCGAACGTCCGCGAGCTCGAGGGCGCGCTCACGCGGATCGTCGCCTACGCGACGCTGAACGCGCAGCCGGTGACCATCCAGCTCGCCCAGGACATGCTCCAGAACATCCTCTACAACCCACGTCGGCAGACGATCTCGCCCGAGCGGGTGGTCGAGGCCGTCGCCCGGCACTACAACGTCCCCGTAGAGCAGCTCCGTGGCAGGGCGCGAGACCGCCAGATCGTGCTGCCCCGCCAGATCGCGATGTACCTCATGCGGGAGGAGACCGAGGCGCCGCTTCTCCGTATCGGTGAGGCGCTCGGTGGCCGGGATCACTCCACGGTGCTCCATGGCTGCGACAAGATCGAGCGCGAGATGGCCGAGAACGACGAGTTCCGGCGTGATATCGGCGCGTTACGGGAAACCCTCTACTCCGACTGAAGTGCGCGAAACGTACCAGCCGGTGTGGATAAAGCGGCTAGCTGTGTGGATAAGTCGTCGAGTTTGTGGATATCCCTGGGTAGTCCATGTCTTGATGCCACCGCTCCGTCGTCTTTCGTGACAAGACGACTATCCTTCTCCCAGGTACGTCCCCGGTCGAGGCCGGCCGCGTCCACAGAGGTCACTGCGACGGAATGGTCAGCGAGGCTGCTTACCCGCATAGTCCACAGCGCTACTGGCGCTACTACGGTCTACCGACAGATTTCCTGAAGGGTACGGGAGACGCCTCGTGAAGGTCAGTTGTCTACAGGAGAACCTCACGCGCGGGCTGCAGGTCGTCGGCCGTGGGGTCTCGAGCCGAGGCACGCTCCCGATCCTCTCGAACGTCCTGCTGAAGACCGAGGCCGGGCGCCTGAAGCTCACGACGACGAATCTCGAGGTCGGCGTGAACTGCTGGGTCCCTGCGAAGGTCGAAGACGAAGGATCGATCACCGTTCCCGCGAAGCTCCTCATCGACTTCGTGAACTCGCTGTCGCCGGGCCAGATCGACCTGTCGCTCAACGTCCGCACGAAGACGCTCCATCTCAAGAGCGGCGCCTACGAGGCGAACATGAAGGGGCTCGACGCGGAGGATTTCCCGATCATCCCGACGAGCCAGGACAAGCCGACCACCCGGATGGCCCAGGCGACGCTGCGTCAGATGATCGCGGAGGTCGCCTTCGTCGCGGCCACCGACGACAGCCGTCCGATCCTCACCGGCTGCCTCACCTCGTTCGCCGGCGAGCAGGTCACGATGGCCGCCGCCGACCCGTACCGGCTGTCAGTGCGGCACGCGCCGCTCCTGCTCAAGGTCGACCCGCCGGTCGAGGTCATCATCCCGGCGAAGAGCCTCTTCGAGGTGGCTCGGATCCTCAGTGATTCCGGTGAAGTGGACATCGCGGTCACCGCGAACGGGAGCCAGGTGATCTTCCACACCGAAGAGGCCGACCTCGTCTCGCGGATCATCGAAGGCCAGTACGTCAACTTCAAGCAGGTCATCCCGGCGAGCCACACGACAACGGTCATCCTGCAGCGTGAAGAGCTGCTCAAGGCGACCAGGCTCGCCTCGTTCTTCGCCCGAGACGCCGCGAACATCGTGCGGTTCCAGGTCGATCCGAAGAGCGATCCGCCGCTGGTCGTCAGCGCGAACGCGGCGGAGGTCGGTGACAACACCGGCCGTGTGGAAGCCAACGTCGACGGTGCGGCCACGACCATCGCCTTCAACTCGAGGTTCCTCGCCGAGGTCCTCGGCAGCCTCACGGCATCCGAGATCGCGCTCGAGCTGGGTGGTCCGCTCGCTCCCGGCGTGGTGAAAATCGTCGGCGATGACACCTATCTGCACGTGGTGATGCCACTCCGCATCCCGAGCTAGGCGTGCTGGTCCGGCACCTCGCACTCGAGGAGTTCCGGAGCTATGGGCGCGCGGAGGTCGAGCTCGGGCCGGGGATCACCGCGTTCGTCGGCGCGAACGGAGCGGGCAAGACGAACCTTCTCGAAGCGATCCACCTGGCGGCACGGGGCGACTCCGCGCGCGCGCGCGACGATGCCGAGATGGTGCGCTGGGGCGCGACGGTCGGTCGGGTGCGAGTGGAGCTGAAGCGTGCCGCGGGCGAGCGGCGCGTCGAGGTGGTGCTCTTCGCGCCGGCCGCGGGCGAGCGGCGGCATCCGAGGCGCTGGCTGCTCGACGGCGCGGGGAAGCGCGCGGACGACGCGATCGGCGAGCTGAAGGTGGTCGCGTTCTTTCCCGAGGACGTCGCGCTCCTGGCGGAGGCACCCGCGGCCCGGCGGCGCTACCTCGACGCGATGATCGGCCAGGCCGACCGTCGGCACCGTGCGGACACCCGCGAGTATCAACGGGTGCTCGATCAGCGCAACGCACTCCTTCGCGCGCTCCGCGAGGGCGGCGGGCCGGCGGACGAGGCGCGGCGGTCGGCGCAGCTCGCCTTCTGGAACGAGTCGCTCTGCACGTTCGGCGGCGCCATCGCCGAGCGCCGCGCCCTCGCGGTGCGGGAGATCGGCCCTGCCTTCGCGCGAGCGATCGCGACCTTCACCGGAGGTGGGACCCTCGAGCTCAGCTATGCGTCCCAGGTCGAGGGCGCGTCGGCAGGAGAGCGGTCGGCGGGGTACCGCCGCCTCGTCGAGGAGAGGGGCGAGCGAGAGATCTGGCAGGGCACGACCATGGTCGGCCCCCACCGCGAGGATCTCGCGATCTCGGGCGATGGACGGCCGCTCCCCGCGTTCGCCTCGCGCGGGGAGCACCGGAGCGCGGTACTCGCGCTGAAGCTCGCGGAAGCGGACTGGCTCCGCGAACGGTCGGGCGACACCCCCGTCTTCCTCCTCGACGACGTGCTGAGCGAGCTCGATCCGCGCCGGCGAGAGGCGCTCGTCGGCGCGCTCCCAGCCGACGCGCAGGTGCTCGTGACCGCGGCGCTCCCGGTGGGGCTTCCCGCGGCGCTCCTCGCCCGAGCGGCGGTCCGCGAGGTCACCGCCGGACACGTCGCGGTCGGGCATCCGTGAGGCCGCTGCGCGGTGCGGTGCGGCGTGCGCTCCAGGCGCTCCACCTCGACGCCGACGTCGAGCGTGCCACCGCGCTGGGCGCCTGGCCGGACGCCGTCGCGAGCGTCCTCGGTCCGGCGGCGCGCGAGATACGCGCGGTCCGGGTCGACGCGAGAACGCTCGTCGTCCTCGTGCCCGACACCGGGTGGGCCGGTGAGATCCGGCTGCGCGAGCGCGAGATCGTCGCCGCGCTGCGCGCGGGCGCTCCCCGCTGCGGCGTGACGCGCCTGCGCTGTGCTCCGGCGAACGAGGGAGGCCGATGAGCTTCGTCACGAAGGTAGGCTCCACCGCCGAGTTCGACCCCGGATCGGCGGACGCGCTCCTCGCGGTGGAGCCGGAGACCGGGGCGACCCTCCGGACGAAGGGTCGGCTCTTCGCGCTCTGCGAAGTGCTCCCCCCGGTGCGGTCGGGCGCGGCGCTGACGCGCGAGATCGTGGAGCTCGTCCGCCAGGAGTACTACTACGACCTCTCGGCTGGGATCGAGGTGTCGCTGCGGCGCGCCGCGCGCCAGGCGAACCGCCGCGGCGTCCAGATGCTCCGCGACGCCCACGGCAAGATCGCCCTCCATCTGGCCTGCGTCGTGGTCGTGAACAACGAGATGCACGCCGTTCGGATCGGCGGCACGCAGGTCTTCCTCGTGCGCCGAGCCCGGCTCTTTCTGCCGGGCGAAGAGCCGGGCGAGCTCGCGGATTTCGTCCACCGCACCACCACCCGACGCGCGGCCTCGCTGGGCGCCGAGCCCGATCTGCTTCCCGCGGTCTGGCGTCAGACCGTGGAGGCGGGCGACACCGTGATCGTCGCGGCCGGCGCGCTCGTTGCGGCCCTCGGCGCCGAGGAGCTCAAGAGCGCCGCGGTGACGCTCCACCCCCGGTCGGCGGCGGAGCACATCCGCAACCGTGCCGTGGCCGACGGTGTGAGCGGCGGCACGAGCGCGCTGTTCATCGAGATCGCCGCCGCACCCTCCGCTGCGACACGCGTCGTCGCTGCCGCCGAGCGTACGCGTCTGAGCGACGAGGTCGTGTTCGCGGAGACGATCCGCTCGCGCGTCGATCGTGTCGCACGCCACATCCCTCGCTTCGGCGCGATGCCGGCGCGCGTCGTCGGACCGGTCGCGCGCTTCGGACAGCGCGTCCTCATGGTGGCGCTCGAGCTGATGCCTCGCCGGAAGCCGTCGCTGCCGCGACCGCCGGATGTCGGGCGGGCGCGCGCGCGCCGGCAGCACCGCGCCGCGGCCGCGGCTGCGGCCGCGGCGATCGTCGCCGGAGTGGCGCTCGGCACCCTGGCGTACCAGGACTACGCGCGCGGCCGCGTGATCGGCGAGTACGCCGCTGCGTTCGGCGACGCGCAGAGCGAGGTCGCGGCGGCGCGACGGGCCGTTGAGCGCGTGCCCCGGGACACCGAGTCGGCCCGCGATCGACTGGAGGCCGCGAGCGCTCGGCTCTCCGCCGCGGCGGGGTCGCCGGTCGCCGACGCGCGACGGATCGGCGCGCTCGCCGCGGAGATCGACCGCCTGCGCGATCTGCTC
>Ga0209726_10006716_pt1 | contig 13211 bp, 9 predicted proteins | sample Subgrocontami54m_FD_187453 | JGI IMG/M metagenome (GOLD analysis project Ga0209726, IMG submission 187453) | Subsurface groundwater microbial communities from S. Glens Falls, New York, USA - GMW46 contaminated, 5.4 m (SPAdes) (version 3) | ecosystem: Environmental > Aquatic > Deep subsurface >... | reverse complement strand
TGTCCACAACAATCGTTTTGTGATTGTGAGGCAACCGATGCACCGCTTTATTGATAATGTATTGCAGCGCGTCAAGGTTTTGTCCTCTTCTGCCGATCAGCAAGCCTCCCCCGTCGCCTTTAATGTTCAGGACAATGCTCTCCGGTGTTTCCTCAACGGTGACCGGGCAGGTGAGATCCATCCGTTCCAGGATGCCTTCGAGAAGTTCTTTGGCACGGAGAGCGGAGTTCCCTCTTGCTTCCGGAGCCTTGCCGGCAAGGGGAGGCGGCGCCATGTTGCCGTTAAGCGTTTCTTCCAGAGACAGCAAGCTGGCCTTGATCATGGCTTTCTTGCCGCCCAGGAGTCCCATAAATCCCGCCGCCCCTTCCGTGATGATTTCGATGCTCAGTTTTTCCCGGGAAACCTGCCACTCCCGGCAGGCCTTCTCAATCGCTTCGTCTATCGTTTTGCCTTCAAAGTCCAATGATTGCATATAAATGCCTCGCAGAATGTCATTAGTTGCTTTTGTTAATATAGTATTGCTGGCTGATGCTGATGATGTTGTTGAATAGCCAATAGATCACCAACCCCGAGGGAAAGTTTAAAAACATCGCCGTAAAAATGATAGGCATGAAAAGCATGATTTTCGCCTGCATCGGGTCGCCTGCGGGGGGGGTCATTTTTTGCTGGAGGAACATGGTCCCCCCCATGATAATCGGGGTTATGTAATAGGGGTCTTTGGCAGACAGGTCCTGTATCCACCAGATCAAGGGGGAATGGCGCAGTTCTATGGCGTTAAGCAGGGTCTTGTAGAGACCGAAAAAAACGGGGATCTGGATCACCATCGGCAGGCAACCGCCCATGGGATTAACCTTGTGCGCTTTGTAGAGGGCCATCATTTCCTGGCTCAAGCGCGTCTTATCTTCCTTGTATTTGTCGCGCAGTTCGGTCATGAGGGGCTGCAGTTTCTGCATTTCCTTCATGGAGCGATAGCTTTTATTGCCCAGCGGCCAAAAAATTAATTTTATCAGCGCTGTCAGGATGATGATGGCGACGCCATAGTTATGCACGACGCTGCCGTGGAGAAATTTCAGAATAATCAAGAGCGGCATGGCGAGCCACTTGAGCCAGTCACCGAAATCTATGGCATTCTCCAGCCCCGCTTTAAGTTCCTTAAGGAGGCTGTAATCCTTCGGTCCCAAATAAAGGGAGTACCTGGTAAGGCCCGTTTGGCCGGGCGGAATGATGTTTCTGGGGGCTTTCAAGCTCACAATTATTCTGTCCGGACCGTCTTTTACCAGTGATAACGTCGTTAAAGAGGGAGAGCTCGGAATCAGCGCCGCGAGGAAGTATTTACTTTCAAAGCCACTCCAGGAAACCTCAGGCCCTAAAATCTTTTCAGGCGCCATTTTTTTCACATCCGTCCGTTCGACGCTGCCCGCTGCCAGAGATATCGGTCCGTCATGGCTGTAGCTGTCAGTTTTGGCTTCCGGGTCAATAAGCTCATACCAATTGACCGTGTTAAGCTCATTCAAGGTGCTGCCCGAAAGGTTCGTGACCCGGATTTCCAGATTTAGGTTATATTTCCCCCGGTAAAAGGTGTAAATCTTTTCTACTTTGACATGTCCGGGGTATTCCAGGGTGAAGATCAAGCGGCCTGCGGTGGCAGCGTTTTCCGTGGGGCTGTTTTCAGCGCGGACTTCATAAAGCGCATCTTCCGGAATAGTAAAATCTGAACCGGCAAAAGACACTTTTAACGGCGGCGGCATCTTTTCCTTGGTGTTTACCAGTTCAATGAAGTCGGCGCTCTTTTCAATACTGACGCGGAATTTCTTTAATTGGAAAGATTTGAGACCGGCGCCGCTGTTGGTAAAGACAGCGCGATATTCATCCGTTTCAAAGGGAACCTCCTGGGCGGTTACCACGTTACTCTGCCGCAGTATAGGGGCATTATTTTCAGATACAACGTTGGCCGTGCTTTTTCCCGTGGCCGTATTTGGAGCCGCTTCCTGTTGTTGAGCCGTGACGGGCTTGATTGCCGGGTAGGGTTTTACGAAAAAGGTCTGGTACACGTACAGGACCGCAAAAGAAAGGACGATTGCAATAATGCTTTTTTTGTCCATCAACTTAATTCTCCTTTACTTGATAGGATCGTAACCGCCGGGATGAAAAGGGTGGCAGCGAAGGATGCGTTTTGCCGCGAAAAGCAGACCTTTCCGGAGGCCGTGGTGGCTTATTGTTTCGATCGCGTAGGCGGAGCAGGTGGGAAAGAAACGGCAGCATGGCGCCAGGAAGGGAGACAGGCAGAGCTGGTAAAGCCTTATCAAAGCGATAGTGATGAGGGTTGGTATGCGGAGCATCATGCGCTACTCACCAGCCCCGGAGGATATAAGGCGCGCCAACTCCCCATAAACATCCTGGTAACTAAGGTGAGGGATACCCTTTTTACCGATGATAACGATATCCCGCGATGTGGCGAGCCGACTTTTATTCAACCTGAAAAACTCTCTTATCAGACGTTTTATTCTATTGCGGCGGACGGCGTTTCCTGCTTTTTTGCTGACCGTGATCCCTACACGTCCGTACCCTAGGTGATTCTCATGGGAGACAATCGTGAAGTGGCAAGAATGAGTTCGTCTCCCGCGTTGGTACATCGACAAATAATCCGCCCGTTTGCGGATTCTTTCCTTTTTGCGGAAGACCGCTGTTTCCTTGTTTGTGAGAGCTTTCAAAGCAGCGTGCGGGCCCCTCTTGATGCCCTCTCCCTCTTATACAGCCAGTTTTTTTCTACCTTTGGCTCTTCTCCGGCTTAGCACTAACCGGCCCCCTTTGGTCGCCATGCGGACGAGGAAACCGTGTGTTCTTTTTCTTTTTGTGTTGGAAAAATTTGTTAAATTCTTCTTCATAAACTGCTCCCATCTGATTTTATGGGCTGAGGTAAACCATAGTCGCCAAAAATTGTCAAGGTCGAAGTGTTCAGCATATTTGCTGATATGTATGGATAAGGTGGTTCTTAACGTGTTATGGTATCAATACTTCCGCAGTACAATAGGGGATATAATCAGGAAAAGCGGTAACTAAACACAGGTCAGGAGGGAATAAAAGATGTCGTTTTCCATCAAGTGGTTGGGGCATTCTTGTTTTCTGATAAAAACGGCGCGGGACAAGGTGCTGTTCATCGATCCCTGGATCACGGGCAATCCACTTTGTCCCTGGCAGTTGAAAGACATAACGCGGGCGGACATGGTGCTGGTTACCCATGATCACTTCGACCATGCCTCCAATGCCGCCGATATCGTGAGGCAAACGGGCGCTTTGCTTATTGGCTGTCCGGAGACGGTCGGCAGGCTGAAGACAGGTCATGCGTTGCCTGAGGGGCAGGTAGTTTTTGGGGGCGTCGGGATGAATATAGGAGGTACGTTCCATGCGCAGGACATTTCCATCACCATGACCCAGGCGCTGCATTCTTCGGAGACGGGCGTGCCTGCGGGTTACATCATAAAAACGGAAGACGGCGCCACGATCTATCACGCCGGCGATACCGGCATCTTCGGCAGCATGCGACTGCTGGGAGAACTTTATTCTATTGATATCGCGCTGTTGCCGATAGGCAGTTGTTTTACCATGGACCCGCAGCAGGCCGCAGCGGCCGTAAAAATGCTCCAACCTAAAGTAGTTATTCCCATGCATTACGGCACTTTTCCGATTTTGGAGCCAGATGCCTCCCGTTTTACAGCACTCGTTAAGGAAAAGGCGCCGGATGTCGAAGTGATTGTGCTGAAGCCGGGTCAGGAATATAAAAGTACAAATTCGTAATATCCCTTTCGGACATAAAAAAACAAACGCGGAGGTATGATCATCTGATCAGCCCTCCGCGTTTGTTTCAGGATTAAGGCTTTACTCAAAAATCCGCGAATTCTTCCTCGCTCATAGGGATGACCTGGTCGGGGCGGACTTGCTTCGTCGAGCCATGGCTGGTGTCGGCCAAGAGCCGTCCGTAGCTTTTTCTTCCCGGCGATGTTGGCGCCTTACGGTTAACAAGCGGCAAGTTCCTTATGGCGGCGCGGCTGCCATTCCATCCGTTGCCGTTACCATTATGGCTGCCCACCATTTTAGCTAAAGCGCCGATGTAATCCTTCATCTGTTCTGACTGAGCATTTAATTCCTCAGCAGCGGCGGCCGATTCTTCCGCATTGGCTGCTGCCTGCTGCATAACCTTGTCCATATCCGTCACTGCCTTGCCCACCTGGGTTACGCCTTGCGCCTGCTCCACGGAAGCCGAGGCAATCTCGTCAACCAGTTGACTGATTTTCTGTGAAATAGTTGCATTTTCCTTGAAGGCTTCCTGAGTCGCATTCGTTAATTCGTTCCCCTTGCGGACGGCCCCGATGGTATTCTCAATAAGGCTGCTCGTGTTTTTTGCCGCATCAGCCGCACGCATGGCCAGATTCCGCACCTCATCGGCCACCACCGCAAAACCGGCGCCCGCCTCTCCGGCCCGGGCGGCTTCGACGGCGGCGTTCAAGGCTAAAAGATTCGTCTGGAAAGCAATTTCATCAATGGTTTTAATGATTTTACCAGTTTCCTCACTTGACCTTGTTATCTCGGAAACGGCGCCGGCCATATCCTTCATGTGCCGATTTACCTTTTCCACAATTTTCCCGGCTTCACCCATCATCACCCTGGCCTGATTTGCATTATCGGCATTTTGCTTGGTCATGGAAGACATTTCTTCCAGAGACGCGGACGTTTCCTCAAGTGATGATGCCTGGTGAGAAGTCCCTTCGGCCAGTTGCTGGCTTGAAGAAGAAACTTGACTTGCCGCTGCGGACACCTGCTCGGCGCCGTCGGTAATGCCGGCAATAATCTTGCTTAGAGGGCCCGTAACGCTGCGCGTAATAAAGAAGGCGATAACAAAAGCCATGACGCAGCCGATAGCGCTCAGGATGACGGACATCCGGAGCGTCGCGTCACGGCCTTCACCAAAGTTTTTCGTCGCCGTTTCGTTTTGCAGGGAAATTTCTTTACTGTGGACAGTGCGATTTTTCCTCATATCCGTCATGGTGACATCAATATTAGCAAGAAAAGTGGAAATTTCCATCTGTGCTTCTGCACCTTTTTCCAATAGGGGGAAAAGTTCATTTTCCATAAGGGTAAAATATTTATTGTAGTCCGCCGCGAGTTTTTCCGCCCATTCTTTATTTTTGGCAGAACCGCCGCTTTTCTTGATAGTCTCCGCGGCCTTGAGGATGGTTTGGCTGGTTGCCTTGTCCTCGGCAAGGTTGCTTCTTATTTTGCTAAGGTCCGCAGTGCCGGTAGAAGTTACGGCATATGTGGCTATATCGATCATTTTGCCGTAGAAATCCCCAAGCATTATTTCGCCTTCACTAAGCTGTAAAGCGTCGCGCAGGGCTGCTCCGGCCTCATCATTCAGTTTAGCGAGCCGCACCATGTTATTAATCAGGTTGGCTGACGATAGTATAAACAGAAGTACTACTGCGATAAATCCAACATACAATTTTTTCCCGATTTTCATCTCTGCTAACTTCATAATCCCCTCCTTATTTCATCAACCCCTAAAAGGCCTCGGCGCCCATTGACAGTTTAATAGCTATGCGGCGACGGAAACCACAGCAAAGTCGGCATCGCTGAGCACTTTGTCGATTTCGAGCAGTATCTTTACCCGTTCTCCCATTTTTGCCATCCCCAAGATGTAGTCTGTGTTCAACTGGCTTCCAAAATTCGGCGTGTCTTCAATGTCGCTGGATTTGATATTTAAAACCTCAGAGACGGAATCAACCAGAATTCCCATCATGATTTTGTTGCCGCCGCCGCTGATCTCCACGACAATTATGCAGGTCCGTTCCGTGTAGGCCATGTCTTCCATGGCGAACTTCAACCGCAGGTCTATCACGGGGATAACTTTCCCGCGCAAATTGATCACGCCTTTGACATAGTCCGGTGTTTGCGGCACTGTAGTGATGGCCATGATGCCGATGATCTCCTTGACCTTCAATATTCCGATGCCGTAATCCTCGCTTGCCAGCGTGAAGGTCAGATATTTTCCCTCCCGATTTACCGCGGCCACAACTCCCTGATCCATCGCCATATCTTACTCCCTCCCCTCTTTGCTTAGTCAACGCGTTAAACAATACTCCTGGCACAAAATCGGTTCGACCAAGAGCCTTACGTTCCTTATCGGAGGGCTGAGAGGGAAACTTTAAGAATTTTTTGGCATTGCCTGATTTCCCATCTTCATGTTATGTGTCAAGATCGAAGGGGTTGTTCACGGGGGCTTGATTGCAGCAGATGATCGTCAGAAAGAATACACAACCCATTTTTCTGGGTGGCGTACAAATCGGCGGCGGCGCCCCGGTGGCTGTGCAATCCATGACCTGTACCGATACGAGGGATGCTCGCGCCACAATTGGTCAGATAAAGGAGCTGGAGGCTGCCGGTTGCGAGCTGGTTCGGGTGGCGGTTCCCGATCGGGAGGCGGCTGCTGTCCTGGGAGAGATAAAACGAAATATTTCGGTGCCGCTGATCGCCGATATTCATTACGATCATCGCCTGGCCGTGGAGGCCATCGGTCAGGGCGTGGACGGGGTGCGCATAAATCCCGGCAATATTGCCAAGGCCAAGATCAGGGAGGTTGTCCGGGCCGCGAAGGAAAGAGGCACGGTCATCCGCATCGGGGTCAATGCCGGCTCTCTGGAAAAGGACATACTTGCCAGGCATGGCGGCCCAACCGCCTCCGCCCTGGTGGAAAGCGCCGTGCGCCACATCACTTTCCTGGAAGACATGGATTTCCTGTCGTTTAAACTCTCCCTGAAATCATCCGATGTTCTAACGATGGTTGCCGCCTATCGCGCCATAGCGGAAAAATGCACCTATCCCCTACATCTGGGAGTGACAGAGGCGGGGACGCTCCTGCAGGCGACGATTAAGTCTTCCCTTGGCATCGGTTTGCTTCTTTACGAAGGTATCGGCGACACCATCCGGGTTTCCGTGACTGGCAATCCCGTTGCGGAAATACCGGTTGCTTACGGTATCCTACGCGCTTTGGGATTGCGGCAGGTAGGCCCGGAGATCATCTCCTGCCCGACCTGCGGCCGCTGCGAAATTGATGTCCTAAAATTGTCGGAAGCAGTGGAGAAGCGCCTGCTGGGGATGAAAACCCATTTGAAAATCGCCCTCATGGGATGTGTCGTGAATGGGCCGGGCGAAGCGGCGGAGGCGGACATCGGGATTGCCGGGGGGCGCGGTTGCGGTTTCCTCTTCAAAAAAGGCAAAAAGATCAGGAAAATAAGAGAAGCAGACTTTGTGGACATTCTGATGGATGAAATAGAGATTATCAGGAAAACATGAATCGGCTCAGACAGGAGAAAATATGCGTTATTCGGAAATGTTCCTGCCCACGGTGCGGGAAATCCCTGCCGATGCGGAGACGGTCAGCCATCAGTTGATGGTCCGCGCCGGCATGATCAGAAAATTGACCAGCGGCATTTACTCTTATCTTCCCCTCGGCTATCGCGTGGTGCGCAAGGTGGAGCAAATTGTGCGGGAAGAAATGAACCGCGCCGGCGCGCAGGAGTTATCCATGCCAGTGGTGCTGCCGGCGGAACTCTGGCAGGAATCAGGCCGGTGGGATCATTACGGCAAGGAACTGCTGCGCTTTAAAGACCGTCACGACCGTGACTACTGCCTCGGTCCCACCCATGAAGAGGTCATTACCGATCTCGTTCGCCATGAAGTCAAAACCTATCGCCAACTTCCCCGGAACCTCTATCAGATTCAGACCAAATTCCGCGATGAAATAAGGCCCCGTTTCGGTGTGATGCGTTGCCGGGAATTCGTGATGAAAGACGCATACAGTTTTGATGCCGACGAAGAGGGTACGGATGTTACTTACCGGAAAATGTACGCCGCCTACCAGCGTATTTTTCAGCGTTGTGGCTTGGATTTCCGGGCCGTGGAGGCTGATTCCGGCAATATCGGCGGCAGTTTTTCCCATGAGTTTATGGTAATTGCCGCTTCCGGCGAAGATGGTTTGGCTTTTTGCAGTGCCTGCGAGTATGCCGCCAATCTCGAAAAGGCGGAAGCACCCCGGCCGATCCTGCCGGCTGCAAATCCGCTCGCCTTCTTGCCGCGCGAGGAGGTCCATACACCTCAATTAAAGGCGATAGCGGAGGTCAGCAAATTTATCGGGATCACATCCGCAAATCTCATAAAAACCATGATCTTTAACGCCGATGGGGCGCCGGTGGCCGTACTTATCCGTGGAGATGAAGAGATTAACGAGATTAAGGTGAAAAACTTTCTGGGCTGTGCGACTCTTGAATTGGCCGATGACGCCATGATTTTCCGGGCAACTGGTGCGCCGCGGGGCTTTGCCGGGGCCGTAGGTTTCAAGGGCGCGATTATCGCAGATTATTCCGTCATGGGCATGACCAATTTTGTCATGGGGGCAAACCGGGAGGATTACCATTTGCTAAACGTCAATGCCGAACGAGATTTTGCCGTTCCGACCTTTGCCGATTTAAAGTTGGTGAAAGATGCCGATCCTTGCCCCCGCTGCCGGCAAAGGCTGCGCCTGGCGCGGGGCATCGAGGTGGGGCATGTGTTTAAACTGGGGATTAAATACAGCCAGGCCATGAAGGCTGTTTATCTGGATAAAGACGGCCAGGAACGGAATATGGTCATGGGTTGCTACGGGATCGGCATTGGCCGGACAGTGGCTGCAAGCATCGAGCAGAACCACGATGAACAGGGCATCATTTGGCCGATGCCCATTGCGCCCTATCATCTCATGATTACACCGGTGAATGTCAAGGACGAATCGCTGGTTGCGGCAGCCGAAGGCTTGTACCGGGCGCTTTCGGAGCGGGGAATCGAAGCGTTGCTGGATGACCGGGATGAACGGGCGGGGGTAAAGTTCATGGACGCGGATTTGATCGGGTTGCCCCTCCGGGTGACAATTGGCCCCAAAAGACTTGCTGCCGGTGAAGTGGAGATCAAGGTTCGGAAAAGCGGCGAGGTAATGGCGGTGCCTCTTGCCGACGCCGAGAATTATATCGTTGACTATATATCTGGCGTGAAGGCTGACGGTTATGCTGCGGGTTACAGACATACTTGATATGGCACAACGATTTCTACCGGCAACGGATTTGGAAATCATCGAGAAGGCCTACATTTTTTCCGCGGCCGTTCATCAGGGACAGGTGCGCCTCAGTGGCGAGCCCTATCTAACTCATCCTTTGGAAGTTGCGGGTATTCTGACGAAAATGAAAATGGACAGCGCCACCATTGCGACGGGCTTGCTGCACGATACGGTGGAAGACACCTTGGCGACCACGGTGGAAATCGAGGAGGCCTTCGGCAGGGATGTGGCTTTTCTGGTGGATGGGCTTACTAAATTGAGCAAAATCTCTTTCCACAGTCAGGAAGAACAACAGGCCGAAAATTTCCGTAAAATGATCCTGGCAATGTCCGAAGATATCAGAATTCTGTTAGTGAAATTGGCCGACAGAATGCACAACATGCTCACTCTGGAATTTCAACCCGAGGGGAAACAGTCCTACATTGCCCAGGAAACGCTGGAAATCTACGCGCCGCTGGCCGGTCGCTTAGGCATCAACTGGATGAAGACGGAGTTGGAGGATTTGTCCTTCCGCTATCTCGAGCCGGTGGCCTACAATGATCTGGTGGCGAGGGTTGCCAAATCCAAGGAAAAAAGGGAGCAATACACTGCGGAGGTTAAGGGGTTGATCCGTGGAGAGCTGGAAAATATTGGCATCCAGGCGGAAGTGGAAGGCCGACCGAAGCACTATTACAGTATTCATGAAAAGATGAAAGAGCAGCACCTCAACTTTGATGAGGTCTATGATTTGATGGCTTTCCGGATCATTCTCGAAGCAGACACGGATCGAGCCTGCTATGAGGTATTAAGCATCGTGCATGCCCTTTGGAAGCCCGTGCCCTTCCGCTTTAAGGATTATATCGGCATGCCCAAGGTCAATAACTATCGTTCACTGCATACGACTGTTATCGGTCCTTACGGCGAACGCGTGGAAATTCAGATCAGGACCAGGGAGATGCACAACTGGGCGGAAGAAGGCATTGCTGCCCATTGGCGTTATAAGGAAGGTGGCGCTTATCAAGCGGCGGATCAGGACCAGATTAAAAAGCTGCGGGAGCTCCTTGATCTGCAGCAGGAAACGGGCAATCCGCGCGAGTTTATGTCCAACCTGAAAATGGCCCTTTTCCCCGATGCGGTTTACGTTTTTACACCCCATGGGGAGGTCAAATCTTTTCCCAAGGGGGCCACGCCCGTTGATTTTGCCTACAGCGTCCATACGGACGTGGGCAGCCATTGTGTGGGGGCCAAGGTAAACAGGAATATTGTACCGCTTAGATATGTCTTGAAAAACGGCGATACAGTCGAGATCATCACCCAGGCAGGCCATAAGCCCAGCAAGGACTGGTTGAAATTCGTCGTGACCACCAAGGCCATCTCCAAGATCAGAAGTTGGATAAAAGCCGAGGAGAGTGAACGAAGTCTGGCGCTGGGGCGGGAACTGCTGGAAAAGGAGTTTCGGAAAGGCCATTTGAAATTAACTCAGACGCTAAAGTCTGAGGAAATGAAAAAAATCTTTGCGGAATATTCCCTTCGTGGGGTGGATGATCTTTTTTCTCTCGTTGGTTATGGGAAATTATCGCCGAAATCCGTGACCAATCGTTTTCTTCCCGCCGTGGAAGGGGATAAAGAAAAACAAAGCGCCGAGGTTAAGAAAAAGAAACTCCTTCGCTCTCCCTCCTCGCCCGGCATCTCCGTGACAGGGATAGATGATGTCCTGGTCAGATTTGCCAAGTGCTGCAACCCTGTTCCGGGCGATGCCGTTTATGGTTATATCTCCAGGGGGCGGGGCATTGCCGTGCACACGGCACAATGTCCCTTCCTCAGGGAATTAGACACGGAACGGCTGGTGGATGTGCAATGGGATCTCAAGGAAAAGCGGACCTATCCGGTCCATGTGAGGGTTGTTTCCCTTGATTATAAAGGAGTGTTGGCGGAAATCAGCGCGGTTATTTCGGCCCTGGATGTCAATATCAGCCATGCCGAGGTGGATACAAAATCCGGCAATCAAGCTATATGTTCATTCACCCTTGATGTTAATGATTTGAGCCAGTTTGACAAGGTGGTGACGGAAATAAAAAAGCTGAAGAATGTGCTGTCTGTGGAAAGAATCAGAAGATAAGAGAAAATCCATATTATATTGACATGCCGTCAGTCTTTGCTGTATTAAGCGCGACATCTGAAAGAGGTGAGAAGTGAATAACAAACTAAGGGCTATTAATTACGTTTGCAGTCTTACTATCCTGTTTCTCGGATTATTCGTCGCTTTGACTCCATCCCACGCGGAGCGCCCTCGTCCGCATAACCTTGTCATCATAGACCCTGCCCACGGCGGGGGCGACGAGGGGGGGCGCGTTTCCGGCAGCGAGCGTGAAAAGGACGTTACTCTGAAAATTGCGCTGGTCTTGGAAAAAGAACTGCGGCGCGGCAATATTCCCGTATTGCTGACCAGAACGGCTGATCGGGACGTGTCCCTGGCCGAGCGGCAAAAAATAGCGAGTGCGCCCGGGGCCATGCTTTTGATCAGCATCCATATCAATTCCGGTTTTGGCAAGCAAGCGACGGGTTATGAGGTTTATTTCCCCGGCTTCTCGGAACTTCCCGCCGGCAAAGAAGGCGCCGCAGCGATCATCAAAGATATGGTAGGTAACAAGTACCTTAATGAAAGCGTGGCCTTGGCCCAATATATCCTGCGTGATTTGCAGGAGGTATTCCCCCGCAAAGATAGGGGGCTAAGGAGCGCCCCGCTTCCCCTTTTCGAAGGCTTGGTTTTGCCGGCGGTGGCGGTGGAGGTCGGTTTCGCCACGAACTTGGAAGACAAAGAGAAAATCAGCGATGAGCAAGGCCAGCAGGCCGTGGCACATGCTTTGAGCAAAAGCATAAGCGATTTTATGCGGCTCAAGGGAATTAATTGATGGAAAGAGGTGCGACTCCCTTGCGGGTAAACGGCCGGAAATGCGATGAGCTCCGCGCGCTGAACATCGCTAATCACTATCTTAAAGTGTCCGCGGGATCGGTGCTCATCGGGATGGGCGATACGCGCGTGCTTTGCACCGCGACGATCGAGGAGAAAGTTCCCCCCTTTCTAAAAAAAACGGGCCGGGGATGGTTGACGGCTGAGTATTCCATGCTGCCGGCTTCCACTGCGCAGCGGAGCCCCCGGGAGGCAACTTTGGGTAAAGTGGGGGGACGGACACATGAAATTCAGCGACTTATCGGACGTTCCCTGCGGGCCGTAACCGATCTGACAGCCTGGGGTGAAAGAACCATCCATATTGACTGTGACGTAATTCAGGCGGACGGCGGCACGCGTACGGCTTCCATAACAGGTGCTTTTGTAGCCCTGGTAGAGCTTTGCCGTGATTTGCGGCAAAGCGGTTTGATTGAACATTTACCGGTGCATAGTTATCTTACCGCTGTCAGCGTGGGGATCGTGGATGGGGAAGTGCTCCTCGATCTGGATTACGGAGAGGATTCCCGTGCGGATGTGGACATGAATTTTGTCGTGACGGCGGCAGGTCGTTTTATAGAGGTGCAAGGCACGGCTGAAGGAGCATCATTCAGCCGGGAGCAGTTGGCGGCCATGACTGAACTGGCCCTGAAAGGTACCGCCGCTTTGGCGGAGGAGCAAAGAAAAGTTCTGGGGGAACTAAGCTGACCAGGATCGTTCTGGCCACCAATAATCGTGGCAAGATAAGCGAAATCAAAGAACTGCTGAAAGATCTTGATTGGGAGCTTCTTTCTCTCAGTAATTTCTCTCAGGTGGCGGAAGTCGAGGAAGACGGGCATTCCTATCTGGAAAATGCCTTAAAAAAGGCCAGGGTGACGGCCGAAATAACAGGGGAGATTTCCCTGGCCGACGATTCCGGCCTGGAGGTTGAGGCGCTGGGCGGTGCGCCCGGTATTTATTCCTCCCGCTATGCTGGCCTCGAGGCCACAGATGCCGACAATATTGAAAAACTTCTGGCAGAGTTGCGAGGTGTGCCGCCGTCGAAACGGGGCGCCGCCTACCACTGTGTTCTGGTCCTTTATCGACCTGATGGGGCGTACGAGTCTTTTGCCGGTTGCTGGAAAGGGCGGATACAAGATACCCCGG
>Ga0209726_10006714_pt1 | contig 13213 bp, 12 predicted proteins | sample Subgrocontami54m_FD_187453 | JGI IMG/M metagenome (GOLD analysis project Ga0209726, IMG submission 187453) | Subsurface groundwater microbial communities from S. Glens Falls, New York, USA - GMW46 contaminated, 5.4 m (SPAdes) (version 3) | ecosystem: Environmental > Aquatic > Deep subsurface >... | reverse complement strand
GCGGTCGCGGCGGTTTGCAAGACGCTGTGTGCATCCTTGGCGGCGGCTGATCCTGCCATCAGCGTCGCGAGGCTCATCGACAGCCAAAATCGCTTTGTCATATTCATTCTCCCGGTGATTCTGCTAACTGACAACAAGCTGACCTCCGGCGAATCTTGCCGGAAGCGCCGCACCCTGGCTACCGGTGTCTATTGCGGGAGTGCCCACGCCGTGAGCGTCGTGCCGGCGGGCACGAGCACGTGCTGGCGGCCGTCGATCATGTACGTCGTCGGGGACGTGCCGTGCATAGTGGCGCCCATCTGATATCGCCACAGCAGCTTGCCGCTCCGCGAGTCGAGCGCCAGCAGGTTGCCCTCGGCATCACCGCTGAAGATCAGGCCCGATGCCGTCGTCAACAGGCCCGCGGTCGACGGGGACAGATAGCGGAACTCCCATTTGCGCTCGCCAGTCGCGGGATCGATCGCGCGAAGCGCGCCGTACGCCGGTGACTCGGCGCTCGATACCCGCTGGCCCGCTCCGCCGGTGAACCGGTCGCCTGCCTTGTATTCGGGCTTCCACGCGTAGAACGTCATGCACACTTCGCGGGCATTGACGAAGAAGGTTCGCGTGGACGGATCGAAGGTGGGTGGCCAGAAGTTCGTGCCGCCAGTGATGTCGGGACAGGTGACCTCACCTTTTTCGTCGGGTTCGTGGCCCGGCAGAAGGATCGGCCGGCCGGTTCCGTCGATCTCTTTCGCCCATGTAGTGTTGACGAATGGTTTTGCGACGATCAGCTTGCCGGTCGTGCGGTCGAGCGTGTAGTAGAAACCGTTGCGGTTCGCGAACATCACGACCTTGCGTGGCTGCCCCGCCACGGTGATCTCGGCAAGGACCGGAACCTCCGTCGCATCCCAGTCGTGCACGTCGTGCGGTGTGAACTGATAGTGCCAGCGAAGCTTTCCCGTGTCGGCGTCGAGGGCCACCAGCGAGTTGCTGTACAGGTTGTCGCCTTCGCGGCTCGCGCTGTGGTAGTCGGGGCCGGGGTTCCCGGTTCCGTAGAACAACAGATTCTGCTCCGGATCGTAAGCGCCCGTGACCCAGACGCCCACGCCACCGATCTTCCACGAATCACCGGCCCACGTGTTGTGGCCGGGCTCGCCCGGGCCTGGAATCGTGTAGAAGCGCCATGCGCGCTTGCCCGTCTGCGCGTCGTACGCGTCGATGAACCCGCGGATCCCGAACTCGCCGCCCGCCACGCCGACGATGACTTTGTCTTTCACGACGATCGGCGCAATCGTCGAGGCGTAGCCATTTGTGTACTCCTGCATCGTCACGTCCCAGGAGATGGCCCCGGTCTTCATATCGAGCGCCAGGAGATGCGCGTCGAGCGTGACCATGAAGAGCTTGTCGCCCAGCGTGCCGAACCCGCGGTTGACGAGACCACAGCAGGCGGTCAGGTTGGGGGGCAGTTCGCGGCGGTACCGCCAGATCTGGCGCCCCGTGCGGGCGTCGAGCGCCCACGCCACGTTCTGCGGTCCTGTGACGTAGAGGACGTTGTCACGCAGGAGCGACGTCGTTTCGAAATTGCCGAGCGTACCGGTCTGAAACGTCCATTGCGGAGCGAGGCGATTGACGTTAGCCGGTGTAATCTGCGTGAGCGGGCTGTGCCGCTGGTTGCTGTAGTTGCCGCCGAAGGTCAGCCAGCGCGAGCCGTCGGCCGGCAGTCCGTCGAGGATCTCCTGCAGCGTGACGAGTGGCGCCGGAGCCGCCTGCTGTGCCGCGGCGGCCACGGTGCCACCGAGGACCAACAGCGCAATCCGGACGATACGAACGGTCGTCGCACGCATAAAGCCTCCTACGGAAGAACCGCCGGATCGAATCCGCGCAGCGTCTGCAGATACCGAAGGAGATCGTCGAGGTCGCTGTCGCTCAGACGATCGGGGCCGAAGATCGGCATCGCCGACTTGGTATCGTTCTGCACCGACTTCATCTTGTCCTTCTCATAGCCCTGGATCCGCTCGCGCGTGTCCATGATCTGGACCGAGAAGAGGTCTTCGTTCTTCTTCACACCACGGATTGGCTGTCCGGTCTGGGGCGTCAGCGTCACCGGCTCGAATCCGGCGCGGAACTCTTCGAGGCCGCGGCGAATCCGAAGCAGCATGACCTCGCGCGATCGGGCGGCGCCCACGCGCGACAAGTCGGGTCCGAGGCGTCCGCCGGTGTTGTTCACCCGATGACAGCTCGCGCAGTTCACGCGAAAGACCCGTTCGCCGTTCTGGGCATTGCCGCGCGGCGGATCCGTTGGGGCAGGGGCAGCCAGCGTACGCACGTACGCGAGAATCTGCCAGGCTTCATGGTCGAGGATGCGCGGGTTGGCCGGCATCTCGGTCCCCGGTACCCCACCCTTGACTGTCTTGAACAGCCCATCGTCAGTGCGGCCAGACGCCCACACTTGCGTGATGTCGGGCCCGCGGACACCGCGCGCGTCCATGCCGTGGCAGTCTGCGCAGCGCGCCCGGAACAGGCCCATCCCGGCCTGAATCGCGTCCGGGTTTCCGTCGAGAGGGTTCTTTGCCGGAAGCTCCTGCGCAGCGAACAGACTGCCACCGACCGCCCACAGGATTGCGACTGTCAGCACCGAGCGCGTCCATGTCATACGCGACTTCTCCTGCCGTCGACTTTATACACCTGGGTCTCGCCGAATGGGACGATATTTTTTTGCCTTTACGGTGAAACTCGATGACGTGCCGGCGAGGCGAAGCTGTGATGTCGGGAGTAAGATTCAGACCGGGCTTATTCAACGGAATCGGAGGTCACAAGTGACGAGAATCTCGCCCCGTGCCCTGGTTCGGGTGCTGCTCGCCGTTGGTGTCATGGCAGGGTTCGCGCGGTACGTGTCCGCACAGACCCCGGTCGAGTACAGCTCCGAGGCGCGCTTCCAACTGGATCTTCACGTGCCCGATGCGGCTCTCGCCGCCTTTCTGCCTGCGGGGTGGACACTCAACGTGGCGGTCCAGGGGCCGGCCAAAGATGCGAATCTGCGGGCTGTGTTCATCGACCGCGTGACTATTAACGGGCCTGATGGGAAACCGGTCGGAAAGACTGGCTCGAACCGTCTCGTTTACCTCGTTGCTCCAGTGAAGGAGCCAGGGGGCACGAACGTCCAGCTCGTCATCGGAGGCCTCACGGAGGATCCCGCGGACGCGCCCGGGCCGTTCGGCAATTACCTGCTGGCGACCACTCACTCGATGCAGCGCTCCAGCGCGTCCAGTGGGACCGGACCGATCATCGACTCCCAAGATTGGATCTTGGCCGCCGCCTCAGGAGAGCGCCTCGAGATGCACATCAAGTTCGAGCGCGGTGTTGGAAACAAGACCAATCCCGCGGACACGAGGTTCTACTCGGCCAGGAATCCGAATTTTTACCAGATCTCCAGGCAGGAGCAGGTGTTGGACATCCTGCGCAACGTCACGACAACTCCGCCCGATCGGGTCAAGGAGTTCTCATTCAAAGCCGGTGGGGGCAGCTACGCGAAGTTGTTCGATGGAACGGAGAGATTACTGAGCTGGGACAATATTCTTTGGGTGAATCGCCTGGTTCAGCTGCCGTAGTTCATACCAACCTACGAGGTTGACCGAGGAGTACCGAGGAGTAATGAGGCAGACGGTCGTCACGTTGGTGATTTGTGTCGCGACCGCGTGGACGCTGTGGCCGCGAACTGCGTACTCGCACAACCCGACGACCACGACCGTTTTGTTCAACCGCGAGATCGCGTCGCTCCTCCAGCGCAAGTGCCTGCAGTGCCATGCCGACCGGAAGCTGGCGATGCCGCTCGTCACTTACGGGGATGCGCGGCCGTGGGCGGAGGCCATCAAGGAAGAGACCCTCTCCCGTCGCATGCCTCCATGGCCGGCCCAGCATGGATACGGCGCGTTCTCCAACGATATCGGGCTGACGCCGCGCGAGTTCGAGTTCCTCATTTCCTGGGTCGATGGCGGAGTTCCGCAGGGTGAAGGCGACGCGCCCGAATTCGTCGACCACGGCGCGCACTGGATGCTCGGACCTCCCGATCTCGTGCTGACGCCGATGTCGGGCGCGATCGTCGAGGCCCGCAGTGCCCCCGCCTTCAGGAGACTCATCATCGACACCGGGCTGACACGCGAGACTTGGATTCGCGGATTCGACTTCAAGCCCGGTGATACGCGTGTGACCCGCGCTGCATTCCTCAGTGTTGCCGGCACGGACAGCTATCTCGGCGGCTGGACGCCGTGGAGCTCCTCGACCGAGCTGCCTGAGGGGGTGGCTTTCAAGCTGCCTCCCCGCGCGCGAATCGCGGTTGACGTGCTGTACTCGGGGACCACGGACACCGTGACTGATACACCCAGACTCGGCTTGTACGTGGTTTCGTCAGCGCCGGCTGGCGCAGTGTCCACGTCCGTGTTGCGGCCCGCAGGGTTCGCCGGGCCCGGCACACCGGGCGGGCGCGTCGCCGCGGAGCTCAGGATACCGGCGGGTCGTGCGCTTGTCTCCATCAGACCAGAGATGCAACAGGGAGGACGGTCGATCGAGCTGAAGCTGGTGCGCCCCGACGGCTCACGTGAGGTTCTGCTGTGGGTGAAGAACTTCCGACAGGACTGGCAGACACCGTATGTCTTCCAAAAGCCGGTGGCATTGCCCGCGGGCTCTCTGCTCCAGGCAACGGCTTACTTTGATGCGTCACCACCAACGTCTGCGAAAGCGCCGTTCACGATAGCGTTGAATCATTATGCCGACGGGCCGCTCAAAGCCGGTCCCGACGTACGAACGACTGGCAGGTAGCATGCTGAGCATCCGGCGTGCATCGCGACTCGCAGCCATGGTGATGGCCATGTGCTCAGTGAGCGCTGCGCCGCTCCAGAGCCCCGCATCCCCGGCGGGATTCACCGCGTGGTTCTGCCCGATGCATCCCGAGGTGACGGCAGCGGATGGCGGCAGGTGCAGAAAGTGCGGGATGGCGCTCGTTGCCGGGGATCCGTTTGACACCCGTGAGTACGCTCTCGAGTTCTCCACCGCGCCGACCGTTGTGAAGGCAGGTGTGCCGATCAAGATGCTGTTTACCGTGCGTCACCCTGGAAGCGGCGCTCTCATAACGAGCTTCGAGGCCGTGCACGACAAGCGTTACCACTTGTTCGTCGTCAGCCGTGACATGAACGTGTTCGAGCACATTCATCCGGAGCAGCAGCCGGATGGGACGTGGGCGATTGAGGTGAAGCTGCCGAAGCCTGGCTACTATCAGATCCTCTCGGACTTCCTCCCAACCGGTGGGTCGCCGCAGTTCATCGGGCGCACGCTCGTGACGACGGACTTCGCAGGGGATCTCGAGTCGCAGGCGGCACATCTCGAGCCGGACACCGTCCTGAACAAGACCGTCGGTTCCATGACCGCCCACGTCCAGCTCGAGCCGTCAATCCTCGTGGCGGGTCAGTACGGACACCTGTCATTCACGCTGACGGACGCGGCCACGGGCCAACCCGTCACCGATCTCCAGCCGTACCTCGGCGCGTTCGGCCACGCGCTGATCTTGAGCGAGGACATGCTCGACTACGTCCACTCGCATCCGTTCGAGGGTCCGGAGAGCGACATCACGAAAGGGTTCGGCGGGCCGAACGTCACTTTTGAAGGCTACATGCCGAGACCGGGTCGCTATCGCGCGTGGAGCCAGTTTCAGCGGAAAGGCGAGGTAATTACGGTGCCGTTCACGCTGAACGTCTCCACGCTCGAGGAGGCCGTGCGAGGGAATCGGTAGGAAAGAGGTCGAACGAATCCAGGTGCGTCGGGCGCCGGTCTGGGCTAGACTTCGAACAGGTTTCGGCGCACACGCGGGGTCGCCTGGGGTGGTGATTTTCAGCGGGACTGTGGCTGCGATCCGCGCGCCTGTATGGCCGGGTCGGGCCCCGCTGAAAATCACCACCCCAGGTGACCCCGCGTGCAGGCCGAAGACGCGCGAAACATAGCAGGGAGGCGCTCATGACTGGTCGTCGGTTGCCTCGGTTGCGTATCGCTCAGACCTTTGTAGGGACCCTGGGCGCGGTCTTAGCCATGTCGGCACCGACTCTGGCGGCCGACCCCACGACACGACAGGTGACCTTCTCCAAGGATGTGGCCCCCATCCTTCAGGAAAAGTGTCAGCAGTGTCATCAGCCGAATTCGATTGCGCCGATGTCGCTCATCTCGTTCGAGAACACCCGCCCGTGGGCCCGGTCGATCAAGCAGCGTGTCATGACGCGCCAGATGCCGCCGTGGCACATCGACCCGAGCGTCGGCGTTCACAAGTTCAAGAACGACATGTCGCTCACCGACGCGCAGATCGACACGATCGTCCGCTGGGTCGATGCGGGTGCACCGGAGGGCGATCCGAAGGATATGCCGCCGGCCAAGCCGCTCGTCACCGATAACCAGTGGCAGGGTGTGCGAGACGGCTTCGGCCCTCCCGATCTGGTGATCAGGTCGTCTGAGTACACGATGCCGGCGCAACACCAGGACGTGTGGTACCGGCCCATGAGTGACCTTCCCATCACCGAGCCGCGTTGGGCCAGGATGGTGGAGATTCGACCGACCAGTCTGAAGGCTCGAAGGATCGTCCACCACTCGATCGCCTATCTGGTCTTGAACAACGATCCAGAAGCCGTCAACACCGGTACCGCGAATGGCGGCGTCCGTGACTTCGTCGACGTGGTCAATCGCCGTCCCCAACTGATGGAGTGGGCCATCGGCAAGGGCTACGACCTGTTCCGGGAGGGCACTGGGAAGCTGCTGCTCCCCGGCGAGAAGATCTCCTGGGACCAGCACCTCCACGCCGTCGGCGAGGAGATTACGGCCGGGTCCGAGATCGGAATCTGGCTCTATCCGAAAGGCCAGGAACCCAGGAAACGAAGCTACCTGGTTGGGTTCACGGGCCTCAGGAAGCGGGAGTTCGTCGACATTCCTCCGAACTCGGTCGCCCACACGGAGGGCTTCACGGTGTTGAAGGAAAACACGCTCATCACGAACTTCCAGCCGCATTTCCATTTGCGCGGCAAGGCCATGCAGGTTGAAGCGATCCTGCCGGACGGCAGCAATCAGATCGTCAGCTACGTCGGCAAGTTCAATTTCAACTGGATGACGAACTACATCTATGACGACGACGCCGCTCCGGTGTTCCCGAAGGGCACGGTCATCCACGTGAGTGCGTGGTACGACAACACCAGGGCGAATCCCTTCAACCCGGATCCGGACCAATGGGTGGGCTATGGGGATCGCACGGTTGACGAGATGGCCCACGCCTGGATGAACGTGGTCTACCTGAACGACGACGAATACAAGGCGCTCGTTGAGGAGCGCAAGGCCAAGACCGGGCAGACGACGCTCAGTCAGGTTCGGTAAGACCGCGCTGGGGAGCGGGCTTCGGCCCGGCTCCCCGGATCTTCTTCCATCCGCCTGAGATTCCCGCCATGAAGTCCCAGTCCCCACGATGGATTGTCATGAGATGGAGTGTCGCCGTCGCCGTCGTCGTCTGCGGCATCCTGGTATCGGCGCAGCAGTTGCCCAGTGAACCCCAGCGGCAGTTCGGGACGAGTATCACGGGCGCGTTCGAGGGCTGGTTCGACAACCCTGACGGCAGCCGCAGCTTTCTCGTCGGGTACCTGAATCGGAATACGACCCAGGCGATGGACGTCCCCATTGGGCCCAACAATCGGATCGAGCCTGGTGGCCCCGACATGGGGCAGCCGACGCATTTCCTTCCCGGCCGGCAGTGGGGCATGTTCACCGTCACCGTGCCGAAGGACTTCACGACGCCGGATCAGCGGCTGACGTGGACGATTGTGGCGAACGGACAGCCGATGAGCATTCCGCTCCGGCTGCACCCGGATTACAGCGTCAGTCCTTTCACCGACGTCGCGGTCAAGAACACGCCGCCGGTGTTGCGATTCGACGAGCAGGGACCGGCTATTCAGGGACCGATTGCGCTGTTCTCGACGGCCACGGCTCGCGCGGTGTCGATCTCGTCGCCGCTCGTACTATCGCTCTGGCCAGCCGACGATGCGAAGTTCGCGAGCGGCACGATGGCGCTGCTGCGGAACCCGCCTCCCCCGGTGGATCTCGTCTGGTCGAAGTATCGCGGGCCTGGCGCGGTGACGTTCGACAAGGCCCGTCCAACGATGGAAATACTGGCGGGCGGAGGCATCGGTGTGCCCTTCCGCGGCAAAGCCACGACGACGGTCCGTTTCAGTGAAGCCGGTGAGTACGTCCTTCACGTCACCGCGAACGACTACTCCGGTGAGGGAGGGGCCGGCGAGGTGTGCTGCTGGACCACGGCGATGGTGAAGGTGTCGGTGACGCCATAGTCGCCACATCGAGCGTCGTTGTCTTTCACCACCCCTGCCATTTCATCTGTGTATTCCCCCGCGTCGCCAAATGCACGCTGAATACCGGGGCGAACGGCTCAGCTATCATTCGAGTGCCATGGATCTCGGTCTCACCGACAGGATTGCCGTTGTCACCGGATCGAGCCGCGGGCTCGGACTAGCCAGCGCGCGAACGCTTGCGGCCGAAGGGTGCCTCGTCTGCCTGTGCGGCCGCACCGCCTCCACCCTCGAGAACGCGCGACGTGACGTCGCGAATCGGGCAGGAGGCGATGATCGCGTGATTGGCGTGGCCGCCGACGTCAGCACGCCGGAAGGGGTGAAGGCGGTGATCGACGGCGCCGTCGCCGCCTTTGGCGGCATCGATGTCCTCGTCAACAACGTTGGGCTCGCGCGCGGCGCGACGATCATCGACACCAGCGATGCCGAGTGGCAGGAAGCCTTCGATCAGACGCTCTTCCCGGCCATTCGCGCCTCGCGCCTCGCCGTGCCGCACATGAAGCACCGGGGTGGCGGATCGATCGTGATCATCGCGTCGGTGTTCGGCCGCGAGGCGGGCGGCCGCATGACGTACAACGCCGTCAAGGCGGCCGAGATCAGCCTCGCGAAGTCACTCGCGCAACAGCTTGCATCGTCCAAGATCCGTGTCAACAGCGTGTCGCCCGGCTCGATCCTCTTCGAGGGCGGATCGTGGTGGAAACGGCAGCAGGAGAACCCGGTCGCCATCGCCGAGTTCGTCAAGCGCGAGCTGCCCTTCGGACGGTTTGGCACCCCCGAGGAGGTCGGCGACGTCGTCGCGTTCCTCGCCTCGTCCCGCGCGAGCTGGATCAGCGGCACCTCCGTCGTCGTCGACGGATCGCAGAGCCGCGCGTTCTAGCCACGAAGGCCACGAAGACGTTGAGATCGTCTTTGTGCCCTTGGGAGGCGCGCTCAACGCAGTTTGAATGCGACGGTTACCGTCATCACGACGGGCACGGGACGGCCGTTGAGCAATGTCGGCGTGAATCGCCACTGTCGCACCGCGTCGATTGCGGCGGCGTCGAGCAGCGGACGCGACCGCAGCACGCGCACGTCGCGCGCGCCGTCATCCTCGCCGATCACCGCCTCGAGAATGACGATCCCTTCGACGTGCGCCGCCCGCGCGATTGGGGGATAGACCGGCGCGACATCCGTGACTCTCTGCGGCGGACCGATCTCTCCGCCGACGCGCAGGGGTGGGGGAGGAGGCGGTGGAGGGGGAACGAGGTCAGCGATCGGCACGTCGCTGCTGCCGAACACAATTGCGCCCCGGTCGATCTCGAGCGCGTCGTTCACCGGTTCAATAGGATCACTATGTTCTTCGTGGCGATTCTTCGTGCTCTCACCCTTGTGTTCTCAGTGTGCTTTGTGGCTAATTCGCTTTTGTGGCCCTCGTGGCGAATGCGAGGTGGTAGACAGGCACGCCCGCGAGGATGACGCCGAACGTGACGCCCGTCCACACGGGATCGGTCACGAGCGCGTTGCCGACCAGATAGATCACCGCGGCGATGAAGACCGCGGGGACGAGGGGATAGCCAGGTACGCGGTAAGGGCGAGGCAGATCGGGCTGCAGGCGACGCAGCCGATAGAGTCCTGCGACCGCCAATCCATAGAACGGCCAGATCGACAGCACGAATGTATCCGCGAGCTGCTCAAATGTGCTGGTGAGCACGAATGCGATCCCGAGCGCCGCGCTGAGCAGGATTGAGATGTGCGGCGTCCGATAGCGCGGGTGCACGCGTGCCAATGACGTGAAGAACAGCCCGTCGTCCGCCGCAGCGAAGAAGATGCGTGGGGCGCCGAGCAGGTCCGCGTTCACGGCGCCGAACGTCGAGATCATCACGACCACCGATACGAAGCTCACGCCAATCGGACCGAACAACGTCGCCATCGTGTCCGCCGCGATCAGCGGGGATGTCGCGATCCTGTCGATTGGCAGGACGTATAGGTACGCAAGGTTGGCGCTCAGGTAGATCGCGATGATCGCGAGCGTCCCGCCGATCAACGCGCGAGGGATCGTACGGCCGGGGTTCACCACCTCGCCTCCAAGGAACGGCAGATCCGCGAAGCCGTCATACGCCCAGAGTACCGAGATGAACGCGAGGCCGAAGACTCCTGCTTCCACCGGAGCGCCCACGCTGGCGAAGTGCGCGGTTGACCCGCCCGCGCGACTCCCGATGAGGAACGACGCGAGGACCATCAACGCCAGCGCGCCGAACTTGGCGACGCTCGAGATACCTGTCATCGCGGCGCCGGCCTGCACACCGCGGACGTTGGCGATCGTCGCCGCGACAATTGCCGCGACGGCGACGTAGTCCGCGGCGACGGGATGGACCGCCGGGTCGTACCCGAACGATCGCAGCAGGTATTCACCGAAGACGCTCGCAATTCCGCCAAGTCCCGCCGCGCGGATGAGGACGAGCTCGGACCATGTAAAGACGAACGCCGTCCCGCGTCCCCACGCTTCGCGAAGATAGACGTACAACCCGCCGGTCTGCGGCTGCGCTGCCGAGAGCTCGGCGATCGACAACGCACCGCACAGCGTAACCACCCCGCCGAGCACCCACACCGCGAGCATGAGTGGCGGATCAGGTACACGGGCCGCGATCTGGGCAGGTGTGCGGAAGATGCCCGATCCGATCGTCATGCCGATGACGAAGCCGATCGAGCTCCAGAAGCCGAGACGACGGCTGAGCCCCTCGCCGCCGCTCACGGATGTGCTCACGGTCATTCGGGACGGCACTTAGCGTATGCGAAGACGGGCACAGCCGCCGTCGCACGGATACTCGGTGACGAGCCGAACCAGGCGATCCGCGAGGAAACGGCGTAGGGGTGCATCAAGGTGGTAATGAAGCCCCACCAATCGTAGAATCGTGCGCGCCCGTCGCCTATCGTGGAGGCGGACCTTCCGCCCGCAACCAAGGAGCACCATGGCGCGCACGATCTCCGCGATCGGCCTGATTGCGCTCGCAGCTGCGATCTCGCTCACCACTGTGAACGCTCGAGGGAACCTGAACCCGCAGGGCGGTCCGACGAACACCAACACGAATCCGCCCCCAGGGATCGCGCCCCTTCCTGTCGACCTGTTTACCAGCAAGAATTTCTACCTCGACACGCAGTACTGGCTCGACAAACGTTACGCCCGGTGCAACACGCCTCGCGCGCTCACCGACATGGTCAGGGATCAGCGCTTTGGTGCGTGGGGTGACTGCAACCTCGATCGCCCGATCGACAAGATCGTGAGCCCGTACCCGTACAAGACGGCCGGGGAGCACTACAACGCGCTGCTGACCGACACGAAGAAAGTGGGCGGTCCCACCGTCCACACGCGGCAGACGATGCCGAACTGGGACGGCCGCTACCGTCGCCTGTCGCCCGCCGAACAGTGGACGTGGGGACGCAATCTGCAAACCGCAACCATGTTGTCGCTGCTGACGCCCGAATATCGCAAGCGCATGGTCCAGCAGAACTACCACGAGGTCGTGAACAACTCGCCGCAGTGGAATGCGTCGTTCTGTTATCCCGAAGGGTTCATGCGCTGGTGGTCCGAGGCCTCGCTTGGTGGTGACATCGAAGTGATGATGACGCCACAGCAGGTGCAGTTCCTGAGCGGCATCGCGGACAATTTCCTGCGTCGCGTCCTGATTGGACGTAATCACGTGCAGAAAGTGCCGCAGTGGTACGGTGAAACCGTCGGTTTCTGGAACGGCAACACGCTCGTCGCCTGGACGGCCAACGTCCAGGGATGGACCATCACACACTCGATGTTCGAGTACAGCAGCAGGATGCAAACGATCGAAGTGTTCACGCCAAGCGCCGACGGCAAAGTGATCACTGTCGACACCACGTTCTACGATCCGGAGGCGTTCACCCGTCCGCTGCACATGGTGACGCCATGGGAGTTCCGCTCGGGCCTTGACGATCCCGAGGCCAGGTTCACCTTCGTTGAGTGCCGCGTGCAGGGTACGATCGTGAACGGCCCTGATGGCAAGCCCACCCAACTCCTTCCTGGCGAGCCCGGCTACGTCGATTACTTCGGCCGTCCCTGGGCGCAAAACTGGGAAGAGCATTTTGAAAAAGGTTGGATCAAGTGAGGGGTCTGCTCGGGGTGATCGTGCTGGTGGTGACGGCGGTGCCGGCTCTGTCGCATCACTCCTTTGCGATGTACGACCAGACGACGACGAAGACGATGACCGGGAAGCTTACGCGGTACGTTCCCGGCGCCAACCACGCGCAGCTGATCTTCGTCGTGGTTGACAACGACGGCACCGTGGTCATGAAGGACGGTAAGCCGCTTCAGTGGGGCGTGGAAACCGGATCGGCAGCAGCGATGTCCCGTCTGGGGGTGGCGCCCGATACGTTCCCCGAAGGCACGTTCTTCACGGCGAGGCTCTACCCGCTGCGCGACGGGCGGAACTTCGGCGCACTCGCGGGCATGCTGATCACGTGCGGCACTGCGATGCCAAAGGGTGGCTGCACCCTCGAGACCGGGAAGAGACTCATCGGCGAAAACTTCAACGCGCAGTAAGGGCCCCGCCAGGGAAGCGACCTCGTTTGAGAGATCCGCGCGCGCCCATCGCCGGACGCTGCTCAGGTCGCCCGTTTCGTGTGATGATCCGGTATCCCCTCTGCTTCAATCACTCGCGCTCGGAGACCCACATGATACGGACGATCGTTTCGGTTTTCGTGGTGACTGCGCTCTCACCACTGGCGACCTCCGCCCAGGCGCCTGCGGGATCTGCCGGCCAGACACCATCCCGGATCACGCTCCCGACGGTGGTCGTGACCGCCCAGAAGGAGCCGGCGGATCGGCAGACGCTGCCGCTCAGCGTCAC
>Ga0209726_10006709_pt1 | contig 13224 bp, 14 predicted proteins | sample Subgrocontami54m_FD_187453 | JGI IMG/M metagenome (GOLD analysis project Ga0209726, IMG submission 187453) | Subsurface groundwater microbial communities from S. Glens Falls, New York, USA - GMW46 contaminated, 5.4 m (SPAdes) (version 3) | ecosystem: Environmental > Aquatic > Deep subsurface >... | reverse complement strand
CAAGGCTTCCCAAGGCGATGGCCCAGACCATTACGGACGCTTGATGGCGAATGCCAACTCGCCACCATCGACGCCCTGCGGAGCAGTCGCCCTAAGTCCAAGCCCCGCAACCGGCAGTGCCATTCGTGCCTGGGCTGATCTTCCTGTTTGGCTTCAGCCAACATCAAGCCCAGGGCACAAGCCTGGCGGTGCTCAGCTTGCCGATCCTGGTGTTTGCCGCTGCCCGATATTATGAGCATGGGCACGTTCATTTGCCGGAGGTCGGCTGGATCGCCCTGGGCATCGTGGGCGGCGCCTTTTTCGGCGCGGTGCTCGCCAACAACAACAGCATTCCGCCGGAAGTCTTGCGCGTAGCCTTCGGCGTCGTGCTCTTGTATGTCGGATTCATGTTTGTGCTGGAGCCCGGGGCCCAGCAACCGATGTTGGCGCTGCCGGCGGGATTGCTCGCAGTGTTGACGGCTATTTTGGCGTGGGTATTGCGTCGTAAACCGCCGCCCGGCCCGATCAAGCAAGATCCGCCGGATCAGGAAGTGGAATACCATTTGTGAGCAGATCAAGGTGAAATTGGCGAGCCGCGCGGCGTAAGCCTCCGGGTTAACCCGGAGGCTTACGCCGCGCGGCTCGCCGGATACAGCTAGCGATCGATCTCGCCCATGACGATGTCGATGCTGCCGACGATCGCGGGGATGTCGGCGATGAGGCAGCCGCTGCATAATTCGTGCGTCACGCTCAAATTGGAAAAACTTGACGAACGAGCGCGGACCCGCAAAGGCACCTGCGCCTTCTGCGGGCTGCCGACCACGTAAAAACCCATCTGCCCGCGCGGGCATTCCGTTTCGAGATAGACTTCGCCGGCGGACAAGTGTTTGGGCGGCTCGACGCGGTGACTGCCTTCGGCCTTGGGATATTTCGCCAGCCCCTGGCGCATGATTCTGATGCTCTCCACCACTTCGAGCATGCGGACCATGTACCGGTGCCAGCTATCGCCGAGGGTCGATTCCGGCGGCGCCATGGCCAACGGCGGAATGACGGCATGGAAATCGTAACTCTCGTAGCCGCAGTAGGGCTCGAGCTTGCGCAGGTCCCAGGCGGGATCGCCGTTGCGCCGGTCGAGTGAACCGCGCAACATCGGTCCGGAGCAAGCGTGCGCGATCGCCATGTCCTTACTCATGACGCCGATGTTCGCCGTGCGTGAGATGAAAATGTGGTTCGTGGTCAAGAGCGTGTGATACTCGTTGATGCGCGGCTCGAAATAATCGAGGAACTTCGAGCAGCGGTCCACCCAGCCATCCGGCAAATCGTCGTGCACGCCGCCAATGGTGATGTAGCTGTAGGTGAGTCGGGCGCCGCAGACTTCCTCGAACAGGTCGAGGATCATTTCCCGTTCGCGGAAGGCGTACAGGAACGGGCTGAAGGTGCCGAGGTCGAGGCCATAAGTGCCCATCGCGACCAGGTGGCTGGCGATGCGGTTCAATTCGGCGATGATGACGCGGATGACGCTGGCCTTTTCCGGGATCTTCATGGCGCACAGCTTTTCCACGGCCAGCGAGTAGCCGAGGTTCATGTTCATGCCGGCCAGGTAATCCATGCGATCCGTGTACGGGATGAACTGGATGGGCGTGACGTTCTCGCCGATCTTCTCGGCGCAGCGGTGCAGGTAACCGAGGTGCGGCTCGACCTCGGAGACGATTTCGCCGTCGGTCTTGAGCACAAGCCGAAGCACACCGTGGGTGCTGGGGTGCTGCGGGCCCATGTTGACCAGCATCTCGTCGGTGCGGACGTCGAACTCGACGATGGTGGGATCTTGGGCCGGAAGTGTCGCTGTACTCATCGACTCACTCGCTACTTCGTCGCTGAAATCTCGATTTCGACGCACTCAACTCGGACACCCAGGGCACGAGCGGCGTCGACAAGTCGCTGCGCGCATTGTTCGTTCGGAACTGTGACGTCAACGGCCACGCCCCTCAGAAGGAGATTGACTGCATCGTGAGCCTCGTTCAAGGGCACACCGGCAAGCTCCCGGATCAGCTTGGTCAAACCAACCTTGTTGAGTCCAGGCGACCAGTCTATCAAGCGGACTTTCGACATTACTTTGGCACTCGATATTCAATTGGTTTGGGAATGCTCCCGGCCGACTTACCAGTGGTTCGTCGCGCCCCTTGGACGATCACTCGATCGGCTTGATAGTGACGACAAACCTCTGCACACAATAGTGCAATTTGCCGACGATCCAAGGGGCCGCCATTTATTCGTTCCAGGTGCAGTCCCTCCAGAACTATCGTATCACCTTTCCGAACCAGTTTCGCGATGATCTCGACCGTGACCCGCTCGACAGCGCCGATTGCGTTAATCGTGCCGTTTTCGTCGATCAGGATTTCGACGGGCATAGTTCTTATCTGCCTCGAATCCCATGATACTCCAGCGGGAATTCGTAGTCTTTACGCAGCGGATGCCCTTCCCAATCGTCGGCGAGCAGGATGCGCGTCAACTCCGGATGACCCAAGAAGCGGATGCCGGAGAGATCGTAAACCTCACGCTCGTGCCAGTTGGCCGATGCCCAAAGCGAGGTGACCGACGGCACTTCGGGCAACTCGCCCGGCTTGTTGTCCTTCCAACGCGGCAACGACACCTTGACGACGAAGCGATGCCGGTGCGTAAAGCTATGCAGGTGATAAACGACCTCAACGTGCGGCTCGAACCCGGCTTTCGCGACTTTTTTCGGATCGGGCTCGAGATAATCGACGCCGCTGATGCAATTGAGCATGTCGAAGCGGAGCTGCGGATCGTCGCGCAGGCAGCGGCCTACCTCGACGAGATCGGCCGGTTCGACGACGACGAACGGGTCGATGGCTTCGAGGTTTTTGGCATTGATGCGTTGGCCAAATTGCGCTTCGAGGCGTGCGATGATTTCGGCGGCGGTCATCGGGACTCCAGGAGTCAGGAATCAGGAGTCAAGAATCAGGCGCCAGGAGATCAGTTTTGCTGACTCCTGACTCCCGACCCCTGATTCCTTTTTACGCCTTGGTCGGCGTCGCTTTTTCCTTGGTCATCTTGGCGAAGGCGAACTGTTTTTCCATCGCCTTGACCGGATCGGCGTCGCTCAACTCGGGCGGCAGTTGCACGTAGCCGGTGCGGGCGGGGATGGGCACATCGATGGGTTGGTTTTTCGTCAGGTACTTCATGCCGCGCACCTTGTCCTGGATGCGCATCAGGCCTTCGAGCAGCGCTTCGGGCCGCGGCGGGCAACCGGGGACATACACGTCCACCGGCACCGCCAGATCCACGCCCTTGACCACGTTGTAACCGTATTTGTAATAGGGCCCGCCGCCGCAGGTGCAGGCGCCCATGGCGATCACGAACTTCGGATCGGGCATCTGGTTGTAGAGGCGGCGCACGCGGCTGGCCATCTTGTAGTTGACGGTGCCGGCGACAATCATCAGGTCCGCCTGCCGCGGCGTCGCGCGAAAGGCGCCGGCGCCGAAGCGGTCCATGTCGTAGCGCGAGGCGCCGGTCGCCATCATCTCGATCGCGCAGCACGCCAGGCCGAACGTCATCGGCCACATGCTCGATTCGCGCGCCCAGTTGATGGCCTGCTCCAGCGTCGTCGTGATGACGCTCTCTTCAAAACGGCCTTCGAGGTAACCCATGGGTTCTTGGCTCCCAATCAGTGCTCGACGCGGCGATACCGGCAACGCTCATCACCCGGCAATGCTGCCTTCAAGCCGCTCGCGCTCGTGATCCAAGGCTTCAAGTTGCAGCGCAAGTTCGTCCAATGCCTTTTTCTGCTCCGATGCGGATTCGGAACCGGCGGCGCTCAGGCAGCCGAGCAAATATGCCCTGCCTCGATGGATGCGCGCACGAACCCAGCCAACCGGCAAGTCCATCTTCGCGGCAATCTCCTGGTAAGACAGACCGTCGAGATAATGAAGGACGATTGGCGTTTTGAAAACATCTGGCAATTCGTCCACTGCCTGGCGCACCTGCCCGTTGTCCAGCGCCAACAAGGGGTCGCGCACCGTTTCGGCAGCGCCAAGGTCAGCCAGCGGCTCCTTCTGCAATTCTTCATAGAGCTGGATGTCCAGATCCGAAAGAGTATAAGCGCCTAGCGCGTTGAGAAATCGATGGAAGGTCATGGTTTGCTCCTGCGGGCACGCTTGACGGCTTTGGCAATCCGCAGTTCATTGCCTGCCAGCACGCCGCCAACAATGCCCTGCCAACTGATCCCTGCCATGAAGGCCTCTTTGTTATTCTCCGGTCCGATGAGAAAAGCGGCAACCAAACCGCCTGCCAACAGGAAAAACACCAAGTCAAAGACAAAGGTGTTCCAATGTTTCTTGGGCGCCGCGAAAAACTCTCGAAACCGCGATTCACGATACAATGCAAAATACGCTACAAACGCGCCGCCGACGCCGAGCAGAAAATGGGTCATTGTCAATCACCTCGTCAGCCCCTGCTCGGTCCAGCAGCCGGAATCAAATCGGTTTATCGTCCTCTGCTTCCGCGGCGGTGCTGCGGACCCAATCGATGTCGCCGCGTTTCCACAAGTAGGCGAAGCCGACCATCAAAACGCCGAAGAACACGAGAATGTCGAAAAACGCGATCCAGGCCCACGACGCGGCGGTCGTTTGCTGGATGGGAGCTACATCGGCCGGCGGCGGACGCGGCGGCGGCGGCCCTTGTTGGGGACCATCGCCTTGATTCAGCAGCAGCTGACTTTTTTTCATGTCGCCGGCCGGTGGCTGGTTCGGGCCCGGACCGCCTTTGCCACCCTTGGCCGCGGCGTCGCCTTTCTTCGCGGCCTTCTTGGGCGCAGGCGTCTGCACGGTTTCCAAATACACAAGGTTCAAGTTCGCCGGCACGAGTTCTTTGGTGATGCTCTTGCGATCGCGCGCTGTGGTCAAAGCGCTATCCGGCTTGGACAGCTCATTCGCCTTGCCAAACACGATGGCCCACGGAAAAAAGAAGGCGACTTCCACGTCGAACACGACGAACAGCAATGCCACCACATAATAGCGCAGGTCGAATTGAATCCAGGCGCTGCCGACCGTCGGTTCGCCGCATTCGTAGATGGTCATCTTCTCGGCGTCGGGCCGATAGGGGCGGATGAATTTGCCGATGAGCAAATGGATGAACAGGAAAAAGACGCCGATGGCGAGGAAGACGAAAAGGTAGAAGACTAGGTCGATCATAGTGTTGGCCCGGCCCCCCCATGAATCGCTGCGCTCATCATGGGGCTTGGGAGTGTCTCAGCTCAATACTTGTTGATTCAGTTTTTGGCGGCCGGTGAAGCCCGAATCGAGTTCGTGCCAGTGGGACACTTCCGGCTCGTCGAGCTTCCAGCACAGGTACACTTCGCGGTCGTCCATCCAGCACGGGAAATCGATCAGGCCTGTGAAATAGTCCTTTAATTCGACGTGCAGTTTCTTCAGTTCGTCCTCGAATTCGTGCATGCGGTCCTGGTCGCGCTCAAATGCCTCGATGAGTTGCTGCATTTCTTCCTCGTGGGCCTTGTCCACGCTCCCGGAGGACTGCAAACGCAACAGCCGCTGATGGCGCTCGCGCAGGTCGTGGGCCAGGACGGTGACGTCGCGCAAGATCGCCCGCAAGAGCGGCAACGTCGCGTTGGCCTCGTCGATCGTGAAGTAATTCCGTTTCGGTTTCGGACGTTTCACGGCAGGTGCCTCATCTCAAAAAATCAGGTCTGCGCTGGGACGGCGGGCGCGGCGGGCTTGGGCGCCGGCGGCGGATCGGGCGGCTTGGTCCACACCGGCTGGGCCTGCATCTTCGACGCCGCGATCGCCGTCGGATTCAGCGACGCCTGGCCCCACGCCAGCTCCACCGGCAGCTTCGCGAAATCGACGATGCAGCCGTCGCGGCTGTAGCAACTCTGATCGTGGGTCGAGCCCATGAAGATGCAATCGACCGGGCACGGATCGACGCACAAAGCACAAAACATGCACTTGGTGTAGTCGATCTTGAAGCCGTTGACGCGGAAACCTTTGCCCACCGGGTTTTTGATCTTGTCGATATAGATGCAATCCACCGGACAGGCGCGGGCACACTTGTCGCAGCCGATGCACGTTGTCAGGTCAAAACGGTGAAAGCCCCTGTAGCGCGGCTTCACCGGCACGGGCAGTTCCGGATACTCGAAATGCTGCGTAAAGGCTTTGCGCTTATAGGTTTGCACAAAATACCAGAGCGTGATCCACATACCCTGGCTGACGGTCTTCACCGCCACAATGACATTTCGCAACCAGTTCCGCATGGTCGTCTCGCCCTGGGAAGGTATAGCTCCCTGGCAATTATAGAAAGGGCGGCAGCAGCCGCAAGGTGCGTCCCGGACCGTCCAGTTTGCCGTAACTTGTCATTTGTGAGCTATGGTTGTTTATCCCGTGCCAGGCCCATTCTCTGGGGCCAGGGCGCGCCGGCTGTTGCCGTTCGCGCCGGCATGCGCCTTGACCCCTCGAGTTTGCCATGATGCAGAAACGCGATTCGAATCATGGACCCGTCCCCACGTTGGCGCCACTCTTCGGCGGTCCCGATAAGAAACCGCGCTTGCTGGACAAGGACGTCATGGCCGTCGGACGAGCGCGCGGCTGCGACATCACCCTGGACGCCAATGAAGTCTCGGCGATCCACTGCATCTTCTATCGCGCCGCGGCGGGCTTTCGCATCCGCGACTGCGGCAGCCGCACCGGCACGCGCCTGAACGGCAACGCGGTCCGAAATTCGCACCTGACCGACGGCGACGTGCTGCAAATCGGCCCATTCAGCTTTGAGGTCAAAATACCCGCCGCGCTGGCCGCCACGCCAGCCGTTGATCCGCAACAGTTGGAACGCGTCCAGCATTCGCGCCGCAACATTGTCCGTTTGGCTCTCCAACTGCGCCGTAAACTTCGCCACACGCCCGGCGCCAATGGCCTGGGCGAAAAGGCCGCCGATCTGAAAGCCAAGATCCGCAGTTACGACCAGCGTTTTTCGCAGTTGGAACAATCCGAACAAGAACTCGTCGACGAGCGCAGCCAGCTCGACAAGGACAAGGAAACGCATTCTCAGCACGTTCAACAGGTTGAAACGGACATCGCTGGCCGCCTGCAAGAGACCGACCAGGAGATTCACCAGCGCTGGGGCGAGTTTCAGAAACGCTGTGCCGCCGAAGAAGCTCGTCTCAGTACGTTGCCAAGCGCAACTACCGTCCAAAACTCGAGCGCCGCCGCCACGTTCGAAGACCTGCAGCGCGAACTGGCCGAACGAGAGCGCCGCCTCAAGGACCGCGAAGACGCCTGGGCGCGCCAAGAACGCGACGCGCAAGAAGACTACGAAGAACTCGAGCGTGAACGCCAGCAAGTCAACCAACTGAAATCCAAGGGCGACGCGGAACAGGTCCGGCAGCAGGCTGAACTCCTCAGGCAAAAGGCGGCCGTGGACCAGGCCGAAGCCGCACTGCGCGATCAGAAAGCCGAATTGACGCGCATGTTCAATGATCTGAAGCACCTTCAGGAAGAACTGCGCAAACAGCCGCGTGGCGACCAAAAGGCCTTGCAGCAAGAAAACCAGCAATTGCGGCAAACGGTCGGCCAACTCGAGCAGCGCATCGCGGAAGCCGGCGATGTCAAGCAGGTCCGCGAGCAATTGACGGCGCAGGAAAAGATCCGCGCCGCCTTGACCGAAGAACTCAGTATCGTGCGCGAGCGCTTGGCGCGTGTCGAGCAAGCCGCGCGCACGGCACTGCCCTCCACGGAGCTGACCGCGCTGCGTGCAGAAAACGACGAGCTGCGCCAGCTTCTGCAGCGGCAACTCTTCAAACCAAGCAGCGCCGGCGACGATGAGCTGCGCGCCGAAAACAAACAGCTGCGGCAGCTACTGACCGAGTACGAACAGCGTCTGGCCGCGGATGAAGCCGCGCCGCCGGCGGACGCCCAACAATTGCGCGACGAAAACCAGCTGCTCCGCCAACTTTTGCAAGAGAAGGACAAGTTCCTCGAAGAGATTCGCCAAATGCCGCCGCAGGACCGGTTGCCGCTGGAAGTGTGCGCGCAGACCGAAGCGCAAGACACGGAATTGCAGCGGCTGCGCGACGAAGTGGCCAAGCTCGAAAAGCAGCTCGGCGAAGAACGAGAACAACAACAGCCGCCGCTGCTCGCTTCGCCGTCGCTGGACAACATCGATCTCGACAGCGTCGAAGCGGAAGTGAACCGCGAACGCCGCCAGATTCAGACGGAACGCGCCAAGCTCAACAAGGAAATCGAGGCGCTGCGAGCGCGCAACGCCGAACTCGACGAGGCCACGCGCGATCTGGAAATGGAACTGTCGCGTGAGCGCGCCGAGATGGCCCGCGAACGCATGCGATTGGAACGCATGCGCGAAGAAATCAAGTCCGAAATGGAACGTCTGCAGCGCGACGGCGGCGTTCGCGAAAGCCTGGCGTCGGTGCAGCGCCTGCGCGACGAAATGAAAACCGCCGGCACGCGGCGCTGAAGCCAATCTTAGAAGCTGTTTCAAAACGGGGACTGGCCCGTTTGCCTTGGGGGGCCTGTCCCCGTTTTGAAACAGCTTCTTAGCCGATCGGTCGCGCGGGCGTTGCCGATTGAAATCCCGAAGTCTTGTGGGCGCCGTCGCAAAATGGCTTGTTCTGCGAATGCCCACACCGGCACAAGGCAACCATTTCTTTGCCCACTGGCAACGGCAGCTCATTACCCAGGTGATCCACGATCTTGAATTGCGCAGGCAAGACCAAGGGGCCGTTCTCCCGGCAACGAATCGTCAGCGGTTCGTTCATCGTTCAAGCTCCATGACGCCGCTTGCGGGTTGCGTTCGTAGTGACCGCCTTCAGGCGGTCGGGCGCGCGACAGGGTTGGTTCACCGACCCGCTGAAGCGGGTCACTACGAACGCTAAGCCGCAAGCGGCGGTCCTATTTCGGTAACACTCCAACTTGAATGTTACTCGCCCGATCGCGCGATCGATACACCCGATGCGTCGCCGGCGTGAAATCGCCGTCGTCGGCCTGGAAGATGTTCGGCAGGTACTTCTGCGGATTGCGGTCCGTCAGCGGGAACCACGAGCTGCAGACGTGCACCATGATCTTGTGGCCCTTCGTAAACGTGTGCAGCACATCTTGCAGCTCCAGCCGCACGACCACCGGCTCGTTGGCGACAAACGGCTCCGGCTTCGTGTAGCTGTTGCGGAAGCGCCCGCGAATGACCTCGCTGCGCACCAGCATCTCGTAGCCCGCGAGCGGCCGGCCCTTGGCAGAAGACCCTTGCACATCGCCCGGAAACACGTCAATCACCTTCACGACCCAATCCGCATCGGTCTGCGACGTTGATACGTGCAAGGTCACTTGCATCGGCCCGGCCAGAGTGACGCTGTTGTCCAAAACCGCGCTTTGATAAGTCAGCACATCCGGCCGGCGCGAAGCGTAACGCTGATCGTCGGTCATGTACTCGTAAGTCATCGCCGTCGTGATCGACTCGGTGTGCGGCACCGGCGTGCGCGGATCGCTGACAAAGGCGTCGTGGGCGTTGCCGTTCTCTTCAGGCGCGTGCCAGCCCAATCGGCCCTGGCCATGCAGGTACAGCTTCTTCGACTGCGTCTCCTTGGGCGGCCAATGCGAGAATTGCGCCCATTGATTGGTTCCCGTCTCGAAGACATTGGCTTCGGCGAGCCTATGTTCGCCCTTGTCCTTCAGGAAGTGGTTGAAGAATTTGAGTTCCATTGTCTCCTGATACACCGCCGCCGTGTTGCCCGGAAAGGCGATGTGGCCGATTTTCGTTTCATTGCGCGACCAGCCGCCGTGCGACCACGGGCCGACCACCATCACGTTGAAGATACCGGGATTCTGCTTCTCGATTGTTTGATACGTCTGAAACGTGCCGAACAAATCCTCGGCGTCGAACAAACCGCCCACGGTCATGACCGCGGGCGCCACGTTTTTCAAATGCGGGCGCAGGTTGCGGGCTTGCCAGAAGTCGTCGTAATTCACGTGCTCGGCAAACTTGTCCCAGAAATCGATGTTGCCTTTGAAGTAGCGCGGGTTGACGTTCTTGAGCGAGCCGACTTCGAGGAAGAACTGGTATCCATCCGGCGTGGGAAACTTGAATCGGCCGGCGCGCGTCTTCGTCGGCTCAGGCCGCGGCTGGCCGAATCCGGACATGAATCCGAAGCCGTGCGCCAGGAAGAATGACCCGTGATGGTAGAAGTCGTCGAAAAACCAATCGGCGATCGGCGCCTGCGGTGAAGCAGCCTTGAGCGCCGGATGGGCGTTGACCATCCCTGCCGAGGTATAGAAGCCTGGGTACGAAATGCCATAAGTGCCCACGCGGCCATTGTTGTTCGGCACGCTCTTGGTCAGAAAATCGATGGTGTCGTAGGTGTCGGTGCTTTCATCGATGTCCTTCGGGCTGCTTCGCTTCACGAGCTGCGGGCGCATGTTCTCGAAGACGCCCTCGGACATGTAACAGCCGCGCACGTCCTGGTACACGAAGATGTACTTTTCCGTGACGAAGTGCCCGCTCGGCCCCAGGCTGCCGCGGTACTTGTCTTCTTCGTACGGGCCGATGCCGTACGGCGTGCGCATCATCATCATCGGATACGGCTGACTGGTGTCCTTGGGCGAGTAGACAATCGTCGTCAATTTGACGCCGTCACGCATCGGGATGTAATACGTCTTGCGCATGTAATGATCCTTGACGTACTGCGCCGGGTTCTTCGGCAAATCGGCCCGCAGCGGCGCGGCGACGAACAGCAACGTCACGATCAGCAGCGAACTTCGCCATTTCATGATGATCTCCCCTAATCGGAATGCAACTATGGTGTCCTGAATGTGCCCTGACCGCAAGAACCAATCGAAAAATTCGTGAACCTTTTTCCCGGGGCGGCATCTAACAGTCATGAACATCACGCGTCGCCATTGTCACCGTTTGTCTGCTCGCAGTCGCGCTGCCCCCCAGCGCTGAGGACGCCCAGATTCCGCAACCAAGCCAGGCGTCCCTTGCCTGGCTTTTTTCATTGGAAGGTAGCCGGATACGGTTGGCCGGGCCGCTTTGCTAATGCGGTTCCGCCTTGGTGCGGATGAGGGTTCGACTCCCTTGCCTTCCGCTCTTGTTGGTGAGTGGTGAGTGGTCAATCGCGAAATCCGATTGTCTTTACCATTCACCACTCACCACTCACCACTCACCAACCCATGGTGTTCGTGTTGTAGCGGTTTTGCATGCGACGCTGTGACCGTCGCGGCGGCGGGTTCGACTCCCCCCGAACACCCTTTAGTCAGTGGGCAGTGGGCAGTCGGCAGTCGGCAGTCGGCAGTCGGCAGTCGGCAGTCGGCAGTCGGCACCGCGCCGCGCCGCGAGCACTGCCAACTGCCGTCTGCCGACTGCCCACTGATTATCCTCGGAGTGTGGCGGAGGCACACGACCGTGCGAAGGTCGAGGGGCAGGTTCGACTCCTGCCGAGGGTAATCCTTTACACTGCAAGCACTTGCGTCAAGTCGCACCGGCTCGCAAAGTCCCGCAACGCCAACACCTTCCGGCGAATCTTGCGAAACCGTGCGAAGCGGTGCGGATGCTTGCTGCACCGGAATTTGCACCGCTACTGCACCGGATTTTGCACCGCTTTGGAAGTGGGCTTCCGTCACTTGCAAGTAATGCTTGGCGGCAACCCGTTCGCTGTTGCCGATCCACGCACAAACGACGTGCATCGGGAACCGTTCCGCCAGTTCCGTTTCGCGGCTGCCCCGTAAATTGTGGAACAACCTGCCCCACGGCTTCACGCCGGCCTTGCGGATGATCCGCAAGAACTGCGTTCTCAGGTTTTGCTTGCCGTCGCGATAGCGGCCCACGACGTGAACCGCTCCTTCGGGCGCGGCATCGAAAGACTCTTCCAAGATCGTTCGCAGTTCCGGGAACAACGGTATCTTGCGGATGCCTCCGGATGGCAAATGCTCCAACTTCGGCGAAAAGACGGTGATACGGTTGCGCTCCCAGTCCACGTCCTGCCATTTCAAGGCGAGTGTTTCGGATGGCGTCCGCAAACCGCCATAACGGGCCAAAGCGATGATGCAGCGCCAGGCCGCGTCCGGGGCGGCGTCGATGATCGTGGCGATGGTCGCCAGGTCGATGAATTGCTCCCGCGCCTTGTTCACTTGCGACGGGACTTTCGTTTCCTGAAACGGGCTTTCGTCAAGCAGCTTCTTGCGGACCGCGTGCCGGAACATTTGCCGGGCCTTCTTGATGAACGTGGCGATAGTCGCCGGTGCGTAGTCTTTCCACAATGCGGCTGCCCATTCGTCGGCGTCGCCGGCGCTTACGGCGTCAATGGGCAGATCTTCGCCGAATTGCTTCACCAGTGCCTTGCGGGTCTGCACGAACGTCGTTCGCGTGTTCGGTTTCCAATCATCCCGGCCTGCAATGAAGGCATCTACGAACGCGCCCAGCGCCGGCACGTTCGCCTTGTGCCGGGCATCCGCCAATCCCACGGCAACCAGTTTGCCGTGCAAATCATCGCCGATCTTGGCGAGCCATTGTGCCGTTTCGCCATCGACGGAACAGCCGGCCTTGGCCGCGCTGTCGAGGGCCTCCACCCTGCGGCAGACTTCATCGGCGATGCGCGCCGACACTTTGCCCAGCCGAATAGATCGGCGCTTGCCGTCGCCGGCGACGAATTGGATGGTGCGGAGTCCGTCGGAACTGGTGGAAATGCTCGCCATGATTGCCGATCCTCTCTTGAAGGCGGTCAGCCAGCGCCCAGGGCCTTCAAGTTCCCCAAGCGCCAGCCAACCAAAGATTCAGCTGGGAAGAAGTCTATCGCCGGTTCGTTCCTTGTCAACGCGAAACGATCAGCCGGCCGTCATCCGCTCGGCAATGCCCACGAGCCGGGCCAACGAGTTCGCGTGCGTGCCACGTTCAAAGCCGTTCCACGGGGCCGGCGCGAATCGGCGATGTTCGCCGGCGATGATGCAGGCAGTCGCCCTGTTCGCGCCGCGCAGGACGAAACTCACTTCGCTGCATCGGGCTTGGGTGATGATCTTCACGGATTGCAACTTGCCGTCAACGACGCGGCGCTCGAGGAAGTGCTCTTCGTCGATGCTGGGATCGTTGTGGATGCTCATGCCGGCGAGCTGGCCGTGGTACAACCCGCGCAGCAAAGCATGACTGGCCGCGGTGGTTTCGTCAATCCGCGCCACGATCAGCAAGCCGTGTTGATCTTCCCGCAAGGTTAGCGTGCCG
>Ga0209726_10006708_pt1 | contig 13225 bp, 11 predicted proteins | sample Subgrocontami54m_FD_187453 | JGI IMG/M metagenome (GOLD analysis project Ga0209726, IMG submission 187453) | Subsurface groundwater microbial communities from S. Glens Falls, New York, USA - GMW46 contaminated, 5.4 m (SPAdes) (version 3) | ecosystem: Environmental > Aquatic > Deep subsurface >... | reverse complement strand
GCGCAGGCGCAGTTTGATGAATGGTTGAAGAAGAAAGGCTGGACCGTAGAAAGCGTGACGCCGATCAAGCTCGTCGCCAAAACCGGCGACATCTGGAACGTCGAGAAGTCCTAGGAGCCTGCTGCAACGCAAAGGGGCCAAGGAAGGGGTTCCCCCTTCCTTGGCCCCTTTGCGCTTCTAGATCGACCCGCTTAGCACGCCTTTTCGCAGCGGGTCTTGAGCGTCTGTGACAACCCGAGGCGATATCCTCCAAGGGGACTTCCCTGATGGCAGCATTTGGTTTCATGCCATTCGGGGCGTCTCCCCTCGGGCTCCCCAACAAAACCGAGGATTTCGCGCTGCAGCTTGTACTGCTCCTGCGAATGCGCGGAATCGATATCTACCCCTTACTCGATTCCCGCGCTCGCGCTGACTTCCGGGCCGACTCTATTTCGCCTTGGCCGCGTACTTTCCCGTGAGTTGCGGCGTCGTCGGCGGCTCCAGCTTCTTCTGCTGCCTGTCCAGCCGCGTTTCGCGCGCCCAAGTCCGCTTCAGATCGTCTCGCACACTTATGTGCAGGCGTCCCAGCCCGTCGGTTTCGAGTTCGACCTTGTCGCCGTTCTGGAAAGGGTTGAGGCCGCGGTGATTGGTTCCCAGCGCCAGCACGTCGCCGGGTTCGAGCGTGTGTATCGAGGTAATGAATTCGATGCAACGCGGGATCTTGTGGGCCATGTCGCTCGAATGGTAGTTCTGCATCAGGTTTTCATTCACCCAGAGCCGCACCTGCAGCCGGTTCGGATCCGGTATTTCGTCGGCGGTAACAAGATACGGTCCCATAGGCGCAAAAGTGTCGCGCGACTTCATCTGAAAGAACGAATTATTGGTGGGAATCAAACCGCGGGCCGAGCCGTCGATGAAGTTCATGTAACCGAAGATGTACTGCATCGCATCTGCCGCAGCCACGTGGGACGCGCGTTTGCCGATGACGAGCGCGAACTCGGCTTCACCCTCGAAGATGGTCGCCGGAACATCGGGCAATACCATGGTGTCGCCATCGCCGATCACCGCACTCGGCGATTTGTGGAAGGCGTTGATCGGAGCGGGCTCCGCCCTCGTTCCGTCCTCCATGTAATTCACCGCCATGCAGTCGATGTTGCAGGGCCGCGGCAGCGGCGACCGGATTCTCACCTGGCTCACCGGCACGCCCTGACCTTGCGCAATCGCTGCGTCGAGCGCCTTGCGATAGTCGGCGAAGTGTTCGATCAAGCCGTTGATGAGATCGTGAGGCCCTACGTGCGGTATGTCCCGCACGACGGACGAGATGTCCACTACCTTGTCACCCTTTAGTGCACCCAGCGTGAAATCGTTGAAAAACAGCAGTTTCATGTTCGCTCCCTCCTAGTTGGTTAATGATGCACTCGCGCTCACTTGCCCTTCGTGCCGGCTTTTCTCACGACCTTCCGGAACAACGCCGACCCTTGCGTGTATGAGCGCGCTCTAATATTGGAGTGTTTGCACGCAGTGGGCGCGTGCGAGGAGTTTTTCCCAGTCGGTGTCCACCTTGGCCTGGATGGCCTCGATCGCCTCCTGCGTGAGATGGGCAAAGCGCCCCTGCGCCTTGATGTAGTCGCGCACCGGCACGAAGCGCGCGGGCTGCTGCACCACGATGCGCTCCCCCTCGAACTGCTCAAAGATCGGATCGAACTTCGACTGCACCGCCAGCCGCGCGATTTCCACCCCCATGTCCGGCTCCATGCGCCAGCCCGTCGGGCACGAGGCCAACACGCGCATGAAGCGAAACCCCGGAGTGTCTTTCGCGTAGCGCACCTTGCGCATGAAGTCCTGCGGATAGGCAACGCTCACCGTCGCCGCATAAGGAATATGATGCGCCGCCATGATCGCCATCATGTCCTTCTTCGGCTCAGGCTTGGAGGGCGAGCTATTGGTCCACGCCCCAAACGGCGTCGAGCTGCTTCTCTGGATGCCCGTATTCATGTAGGCTTCGTTGTCGCCGCAAAAGTGGATGATGTTGTCGTTGCGCTCCGCCGCCCCCGAGATCGCCTGCAGTCCAATGTCGTAGGTCCCGCCATCGCCCGCATAGGAGACGACCTGGGTCTCGTGATCCCCTATCGCTTCCAACCCGTGCTTGATGCCGGCGGCATAGGCCGCAGCCGCCGGGAACAGCGCCTGCGCCCTGGAAATCGTCGCCGAAGACGAGGCCCTGCCGCTGCACTGCGGCGGAATCACCATGATCGTCTTCTCGCCCATGACCTTTAACAGGAATTTCAGCGACAGCGAGCCGCAGCAGCCCGCGCACGCGCCGTGTCCGCCCACAATGTATTCACTGGTCGTGACCTCGGCGTCAAATTGCGCCAGGTGCTGTACCGCTTCAGCTACAGTATTCAATTCGCCGGCACTCCTTTCCATGCGACGAGCTCCTCCGGATTATCGTGTCCATAAACGTAGTCGGAGATCTCATGATAGATGCCCATCGGGATGTCCGTCCCCCCCAGACCGGACACGAATTCAAACACGGGAACTCTCAGCCCCGCATCGTACATCGCCGCCTTCGCCTCGATTGCCAGATGCCCGCCATGCCCGTAGGAGAATCCGCGCTGGATGATCGCCACTTTCTTGGCGCCAGAGAGCACCTGCGCAATTTCACGCCGCGGAAACGGACTGAATAAGCGCACCTTCAACAACCCCGCCTTGCGCCCCTTCTTCCTCTCTTCGTCCACGAGCACCCGACACGACTGCGCGAGCGTCCCCAGCACCATGAAGATCACATCGGCATCATCGCACTTGTAGGCCTCGACCACTTCCCAGCTGCGCCCGAATATCTCGTTGAACTCCGCGTTCGCATCCTTCGCCACCTCGAGCGCCGCAGCCGTGATCTGGTGCAGCTCGTACTTCACGCGAAACGAGGAAACATCCCAGGTGCCGAATTTCGCCGGCTTTTTCGGATCCACATGCACACGACGCGGCTCCTTGGGCAGGTAAGCGGCGACCGCCGCCGCATCGGGCAGCTGCACCGGCTCGTAGGCGTGCGACATGTAAAACCCTTCCTGGATCGGCATTACCGGCAGGCTGATGGTCTCGGCAATCTTGTAGCCCTGAATCACGCTATCGAGCACTTCCTGGCTGCTTTCGCAAAACAGCTGCACCCAGCCCGAGTCCCTCACGGTCAAGCTGTCGTCGTGCTCCGGGTGCTCGTTGTTCGAGCCGTGGTACAGCCCCCGGCTGCAGTTCACCAGCACCATCGGAAAGCGCCCGCGCCCCGCCGCCTGCAGCGGTTCGTGCATATAGGCCATGCCCTGGCCCGAAGAGCCCGAGAAGCAGCGCGCCCCCGCCATCGACGCCCCTATCATCAGCGACATCGCCGAATGCTCGCCCTCTGCCATCACCACGTGCGCATCGAGCTCCCCCTTGAAAGCAAACTCCGCCACCTTCTCCAGCATGCTCGTCGCAGGCGTAATCGGATAGAACGACACGACCTCCACTTGCGAGAGCTTGGCACCATAGGCGGCGGCGTAATTGCCCGAAAGAACCTTGGTCTCCGTTGCACCGGCATTGATGGCTTTGTTCATTGGACTTCCTCTTTCATCACGATGGCGCCACGCGGGCACTCGTGCCTGCAGATGCCGCATCCTTTGCATGTCTGGTAGTCAACCTCAAAGCGCGCAAGTCCGTTCGCCCCTACGCTATTGCCCGCCTTCTGGATCGAGGCCTCCGGACAGAAGATCCAGCAGTTGCCGCAGAAGTTACAGTCCCCGCAGTGAAAGCACCTCCTCGCTTCGGCGAGGAATGCCTCTTGCGCGAGCGCTCCCACCACCTCGCCAAAGCCGCCGATCCTCGCCGCGGCGATAGCCGCAGGGGGGGCATTGCGCCCGGCGCGCGCAAAGTACGCCTGGTTGATCGAGTCAAAACCCACCGGCGTCGGGCGCTCCTCAGAGAACACACTGCGCCCTTGCAACGACGCATCGAGTTTGGCTGCAGCGCGCTTTCCACCACCGATCGCCTTCGCCACCGACGAGGGGCCATCCACCGCATCGCCCGCCGCGACGATCCACTGCCGATCGCTCAACACCGCCTCTCCAGAGGCCACTTTCGACCAGATTTCCCGCACCGCCGCAGGCAGAAATCCCAACTCGGCACTCTGTCCAATCGCCACCACAACGGTATCGGCCTCCAGCACATGTTCAGAGCCCGGCACCGCGTCCACCACCACCTGCGATTGCTCCAGCTTGAACGAATTGATGCGCACGCAGCGCACACCGCTCAAGCGCCCATCGCGTTTCTCAAATTCAAGGAAATGCCTTCCCGGGGCAAACCTCAAGCCTTCGGCCAGCGCCTCGGTGCGCTCTTCGGCATGCGCCGGCATCCCCTCCTGCGACTCCAGGAATGCCAATGTGACCTTCGCCGCCCCCAGGCGTTTGGCCACCCGACCGACATCGATGGCCACATTGCCACCGCCGATCACCAGCACGTTCGCTGCGCGGCAGCTTTGCGCCACGCTCTCGGTGTTCACTCGACTCAGAAAGGATAGCCCGTCCAGAATCCCCGCTTGATCCGCACCCGCTATCTTGAGTTTGCGCCCCAGCGCGCAGCCCGCGCTCACCACCACGCCGCTATAGCCCTTGAGCCTCTCCCAGGGCACGCTCTCGCCTATCTTCGCGCCGCAAACAAACTCGACCCCCAGTGCCGCAATGCCTTCGATCTCCGCATCGAGCACCTCCTTGGGTAAGCGGTAGGCCGGAATCCCGTAGCGCAGCATCCCCCCGGGCTTGGCAGCAGCGTCGTAGACGGTCACGCCATAACCGTTACGCGCAAGCTGATACGCCGCCGACAGCCCCGCAGGACCCGATCCGAGTACGGCCACCTTCTGCTCCTTCGCCGCTCCCGCTTCGATCCTCAGACCCTCTTTCAAACCGTAGTCGCCGATGCTGCGCTCTAAACAGTGAATCGCTACCGCTTCATCAAGCTCGCCACGGTTACAACCCGTCTCGCACGGGTGGTAGCACACCCGCCCCATCACCGCCGGTATCGGGTTGTCTTCCTTGATCTTGTACCAAGCCTCGGAGAGCTTGCCTTCGAGCGCCAAAGCAATGTAGTCCCGGATTTGTTCCCCCGCCGGACAGCCGCTTACGCACGGCGCCACGCGGCTTGCGAAAACCGGCCGCTGGTTGCGCCAGTCCCCGACATTGGTCGGCTTCATCGACTTGATCGGCGTCACCATCGGGTGCACCCGCTCGGGGGCGGGGCGTGGGGGTTCACGCATGAGCAACCTCTTCCAAAATAGTTACCGCTTGAAACGCCTCACGCGCCGCAGCCAGGTTCAACTCCACCTTCTCCGGCACCTCTTTTCGGATCGCAACCTCCAGGCTCTCGATCGCCACCAGCCCCGTCGCGCGCACCAGCGCCCCGAGTATCGCCGTATTCACCGGGCGCGATGTGGCCGTGCCCAAACCGAGCCGCTCCGCTATGCCCGTTGCATTCACGGTCGCAATCCTGGCCCTCACCGGAATGTCCAGTTCTTGCGGCGCATGCCCAGTGTTGACCAGTATCAAGCCGCCTTCCTTGAACCCGTGCAGCACCGCCGGACGCCCTTTCGCATCGCGCGTGCCAAGCAGGCTCGCGTGCATGAGCAGCAGGCAATCCGGCTCGTAAATCTGACAGCGCGGTACATCGGTGGAGGCATTGCTCACGCGCACAAACGCCGTCACCGGACCGCCACGCCGGTCCCCCGAAAAAAGCGGGAACGACAGCGCATACTTCCCCTCCGCCGCCAGCGCCGCCGCCAGCATGTTCGCGCAGATCACCACCCCCTGGCCTCCGCGTCCGTGAAACCGTATGTCAAATACCGTCACCGCCCCCCTCCCCTCGGCCTTCATCACCCCCAGAACAGCACAGCTTCACGAACATCCCACCGCGAAGCGCAAGTGGGATGCCGCCTCTCACTTGTCCAGCCAGACGTCCTCGAAGCGATAATGCGTGTAGAGCGAACTGCCCCCGCGAACAACGTTCTTCACATTGGGTTGCCAGCAAAGCCCTTCCACCGTTCCATGCAATATCGGACGGACCGCTGCCATCTGCAGTCGACGCTCGATCTCCTGCACGAGTTTCTTTCTTTTCGCCGTATCGGTCGTAGCAGATTGCTCCTCGATCATGGCTTCCGTGCGCTTGTCGCAATATTCGGTGTAATTGCGCAGCGACCCGCACATATAGCCCTCGTAGAGTATGACATCGGGATCGTCGACCGCCATCGACGAACCCCAGTAGGAAAGCTCGTAGTTCGAGCGCGACGAGACGCGCTGCGTCCATATGCTGATTTCGACGGGATCCATGGTGGCTTCGATGCCGATTTTTCGCATTTGGTCGATGAAAAGTATCGACGCTTGCGTAAAGACGGGCCGGTTCACGACCATCATCTGCAGCTTCAGCGGCTTCGATGCCGAATAGCCCGCGGCCTTCATGAGTTCGCGCGCTTCGCGCAGGTTCTTTTCAAAATCTGGACCGTATCCAGGCGCGTCCGCCAGTTGCTTCATCGTAAGACCCCATATGCCTGTGGGCGGAGGCACGAATATTCCCCCGAGCTGCGCCTTGCCCCGGCCCACCACGTTATTGATCGCCTTGCGATCGATCGCGAGCGAGATCGCCAGGCGCACGCGCTGGTCCTTGAGCGGCTCGAACTTCGGATTGATGAGCAGTTGGCCCAGGCTCAGCCCCTGACCCATACCGCAGACCGCCTTCGGCATCTGCGACTTGATGTCTTTTTCCAGATCGAGAGAAATGTCCTGTACCGTCACGTCGAACATGCCGGACACGAAGGAAAGCACGCGCGTCGCGGGGTTCGGAACAAGCCGGTAATCGATGCCGTCGAGGTAGGGCTTGCCCTTCTTGAAGTAATCTGGATTTTTCACGAGCCGGATGATTTCTCCGGGCTTGTTCTCCGCGACCTTGAACGGGCCGGTGCCGATCGGTTTGGTGCGCATTACACGACCGTCAACATGGCAGGGATAGACCGTCGACCAGCCGATTGCGAGGAAGGTCAGAAAGGAGGGCTGCGGGCGCTCCAGCACAAAACGGACCTCGTACGGCCCGGGGGTCGTGACCTCCTTGAGGTTGCGATACCAATCCTTGCGCGGATTCTTGCGCCACGCCATATCCTTCTTTCCGGCCAGCGTGTCCCAGGTGCATTTCACATCTGCACTCGTGAACGGTTTGCCGTCGTGCCATTTCACGCCTTCGTTCAGCTTGAAGGTGAGCGTGCGTCCGCCGTCTGACCAAGCCCACGACTTCGCGAGGTCGGGCTTGATCGTCGATTCGTCGGTGCGGCTCGTCAACTGGTCGAACACAACGAGGTTGTTGAAGACTGGCATGAAGGGCACGAGCGTGGAGTTGGTGGTCTCTTCCTGGAGTGAGGCGCTCGGTGGCTGGTCCCTTTGCATTGCCCGAAGCGTACCGCCGGATTTCTGTGCCATCGCCGGACCTGCGGCAAGAGCCCAGACGGCAAGAGCGAGTGCTAACAAATGCGGAACACGCATACGCGCTTCGAATGTCATTCGAGTTTTGCAGTTCATATAGTCTCCTGTTTCAACTTCTTAGCATAGGCAGGCGCAGTAGACTGCGCCGCGTTTCGATCACTTGCGCGGTCCCCGCGCATCGACTACCACCTTGACGCCGCCGGCCCGCGGCAAGCGCATCAACGGATTCAATTCGAGCCCGGCGAGTTGGTCGTTCAACTGCGCGCCAGGATCTATTACACGCACCGGTGCCGCGTAGTATGATTGCGCGCTCAGTCCGCCCAATACAATTCTTGCGGATTATTCACCAATATCTGCCGCCGCAGCGCCTCATCCGGGACCCATCGCGTCACCTGGTCAAATAGCTGCGCACCGTCGGGCTCGTGGCCGCGCACCGAGGGGTGCGGCCAATCGGTACCCCAAAGCATTCGGTCCGGGGCCGCCGCGGTCAGCCGCTGCGCGAGCGCGTCGACGTCCGCATAGGTGGGGAAGCCGAGCTTCGACGTAATGTACACACCCGAGAGCTTCACATACGTCCGTCCGCTCTTCAGCAGTCGCAGCATCGCCTGGACATCCGGGTCGTCCGCGGAAACCGGCTGCATCGCATAGCCGAGATGGTCGATCACGATTCGACACGGCAGCGCTGCGAGGTGGCGCTCCCATTCGCTCACCTGGTTTCCCTCCCGCGAAGCAACGATTTGAAGGTGCCAGTTTCGCTTCTGCGCGCGCTGCCCGAAAACCTTGAGCTCGTCCGGTGTGGGGATGTCACCTTTGCCGAAATAAAGCCTCAACCCGCGTACACCGCGCGCGTGCAGCTCGTCGAGCGCGGCATCGGAAATCCCCGGCCGCACTATCGCAACTGCGCGTGAGGTCCCCCCTAGCCGATCCAATGCATCGAGCACGCAGCGGTTGTCGTCACCGTCGGTGCTCGCGGCAATGACGATAGAGCGCGAAAGTCCCAACCTTCTACGAAACAGCAGATAATCGTCCACCGTGCCCGCGAAAGGGTGCGGCTTACCGTTAGCCGCGGGAAACCGCGGATCAAAGATGTGGTGGTGGCAATCGCACGCGCCGGAAGGCGCGGGCGTAACCGGTGGTTCGCTGCCGGTGCTATTGGGTGCCTGAAGGCGCTCGCCCTTCACCACGAGCACGGGGGAAAGGTTTGTCGTACTCACGCTTTGCTCCTCCGCGACGACGGCTGATTCGAACCGCGTCGATGATGCCATCAATGAATTTGATTGTCCATAAACGTTCTTATTGTTGTTGCCGATATCATACCGCGTCTTTCCCTTGCCGCGTGTCAATGCAGTAACAGGAGGACCGTGCCACCTTCGGGGCGCCGGCGTCGACCCCAACTTTCGCTAATCTGCTCGGCCATTACCCGGGACACGATGTCGTTGCCGCCCTACGCAGGATAGGGGCCGAGCGGGCGGATCGGCTTGCTTTGAACTTATTGTCTACAATTGTGTTGGCGCATTTGTTTACGGTAGGATGGCGCGTTGTTCGTTGCCGCGTCAATGCAGTCCTGCGTTCCAACTAGACCAGCCGGGCCACCGGGCAAAAATGGCATCTAAGCTAGATGGAGGAAATCGATGAATCGCACAGGTTTGCTTCCCAAGTCGCTGCTGCTGATCGTAATCATGTCGCTCGCAACCGCAGCAGTTGCGCAAAAGACGGGTGGCACACTGAAATTGCTGCACCGCGACAATCCCAGCAGCGCCTCCTTGCAGGAGGAATCATCCAACTCTGACATCGTGCCCTTCACGTCCTTGTACAACAACCTCGTCGCCTTCGATCGGAAGGACCCGATTGCGCGTGCCGAGACGATCAGGCCGGATCTCGCCACCGAGTGGTCATGGAATTCGGACAACACGGCGCTGACATTGAAGCTGCGTCAGGGCGTGAAGTGGCACGACGGCAAGCCCTTCACCAGCGCCGACGTGCAGTGCACCTGGGACACGATCCTGGAGAAGCGGGATTCCCATTGGCGCAAGAACCCGCGCAAGCCGTGGTATGGCAATCTTAAACAAGTCACGGCCGTCGGACCGTACGAGGTGCGCTTTACGTTGGGGCGGCCGCAGCCTTCCTTTTTGTCATTTCTCGCGAGCGGCTGGTCGGTGGTCTACCCCTGCCACGTTGATGGGACCGCAATGCGCCGCAACCCCATTGGAACCGGCCCGTTCAAGTTCGCGGAGTGGAAGCCAAACGACGTGATACGGCTCACGAAGAACCGCGACTACTGGAAACCCGGGCGTCCGTACCTCGATTCCGTCGAATGGCGCGTCATGAACAGTCATGCCACGCGGACCCTGTCGTTCATAGCGGGGCAATTCGACGTGACGTTCAACGGTGATGTGAACATGAACATCATGAAGGACGTCCGCGCCCAAGCGCCGAAGGCGATCTGCGTAACGCATGCGACCAACGTCATCGGCACCATGTTGATCAACCACACGGCTCCTCCGTTTGACAACCCCAAGGTCCGGCGTGCGATTTCATTGGCTCTCGACCGGCGCGCATTCGTTGCATCCAGGCAGGGCAATGGCTTCCTCGGCGGCGCCATGCTGTCGCCCCCGTACGGCGTCTGGGGGCTGACTGAGAAGCAACTTGAAGCGCTGCCCGAATTTCAGAAGGACGTCGAGCGCAATCGCGCGCAAGCACGAAAGCTGATGCAGGAAGCGGGGTACGGACCGAACAAGAAGGTGAAAGTAACTTACATTACGCGGTTGAACGACCCGCCTCACCTTACCAGTTCCTCGCTCGTCGCCGACCAGTTGCGCAACATCTATATCGAGGGGGAAATCGAGCAGAAGGAATACACGGTGTTTGTGGGCCTGCAGTTGAAAGGTGCTTACACCATAGCCTTCAACACGTCCGCCGCGTCGGTCGACGATCCGGATGTTACCTTCTACCAAACGTACACCTGCGCAGCGCGCAAATACGCCAACGTCTCGAAGTACTGCAATCCCGAGGTCGACAAGAAGATCGACGAGCAGTCTGCGACCATCGATTCCGTGAAGCGCAAGAAACTGGTCCAGGAACTCGATCTGCAGTTGCAGCGTGAAGTCGCCCGGCCTTCTCTGTATCAGTACACTAGCAGTACCTGCTGGCATCCCTATGTGAAAGGCTATGTGCGCTCTAGCAACAGCCTGTATCAGCACAACAACCTGGAGGACGTTTGGCTGGACAAGTAGCGCGGCTTTGCCGCTGGGGAGTTGGAGGGTTGTAGCTGGAAGAGGTGCATGCTCGTTGAGGCGTTTGGGAGGGTGGCGGCGTGATAGCACAGAGTCGCGCCGCGTGTGCGGGGTCATTGCGCCTGGGAGGGCTCTCAGGCGCCAAATCTAGGAGGCGGGGATGAATGATGCGGTGACGACGGCTCAGTTGAGCCCTGAAGTGGTGCTCAATGAATTGAAGAAGCAGAAGGTCACGCACGTGGTGTGGTTGCCGGACAGCGAGACCAACTGGCTTTATCTGCTGATGAAAGCCGAGCCGAGCCTGCACCTGGTGGCGGTGGCGCGCGAAGGCTTGGCCTGCTCCACCGCGGCGGGTTTGGCGGCCGGGGGCAAGACGCCGGTGATCCTGATCCAGAATACGGGGCTGATGGAATCGGGGGACTCGATCCGGGGCTGGCTGATCGGTCTGAGTGTTCCGGTGGTGCTGATGGTGGGGCTACGCGGCTGGACGCGCCATGGGGTCACCCAGGATACGGCGGCGGTCTACACCGAGCCGTTTCTGAACGCCTTTGGGCTCAAGTATTACATCGTCGAGAGCGATGCCGATGCCAATCGCATAGAAGTCGCGTTCGAGGAGGCGAAGAAGACCAAGCGCCCGGTGGTGGTGCTGGTGGCCGACGAATTCCATGGATTCAACCGATGAGGGGCGTGCAGCGGTCGAGATTGCACACCCGCCTGATAGGGCACAAACCTCAAGATTCTGGAGAAAAACGATGATGTACACGGCAGACATGCTCAAGGTGTTCAACGAGCATCGGGGCGATGCGATAGTGATTCCGGGACGCGGCGGGATCTTCTGGGTCGATATCAGCACGCGCGCGAACCTGGATTTGCCGCTGGGGGATCCGGCGATGGGCGGGCACGGCGCGTTCGCGCTCGGCCTTGCGCTCGCGTTGCCCAAGCGCCGGGTCGTGCTATTCGATTCCGAGGGCGACGTGCAGATGGGCATGAGCATATTGCTCTCCGTGGCCGAGCAGCGCCCGGCCAATTTCTATCACTTCATGCTCGACAACGAGTGCTACGCGACCACGGGCGGGCAGCCCGTGCCCAATGCGAAGAACGTCGCCTATGACGTGATTGCGCGCGGGGCGGGTTATCCGCGCGCCTTTGCCTTTGACGAGCTCGAGGCGTTCGCAAGTGCGTTGCCGGGGATACTGGCTGAGCCCGGCCCCGTGTTCACCGCCCTGAAGGTGCATCCGAACATACAGAATCAGCCGATCGGCCAGCGCCGGCGCTGGATGACGCGCACGCGCGACCAGGCGATTCTGGATATGCAGCGCGAGGTGCGCATCTCGGCCTGACCGGCACACCCCGAAGGAGCGGCGCAACGAGGCATAGCCGACGCGGCGACTCGAGCCCTGCACGTCATTCAGATCGAGCCTGATGGCCGCGTATATTGTTGAGATTCGCAGGCAAAACATCGGGCTTTCTTTTTCATCGGCCTGCCAACACAACGTCTCCTCGGCCGCGTTACCTTGGCGCCAAGAGATAACATACTTGCGCACAACAATGTTGACAATGCTGGTACTGCATGATGTAATCGATTGAGGCTTTCGCGATGCGCTGCACGGCGCGCCGCATCGCCAATCCAAGAGCGACTTGAGCGGGGCGAGGCGGTGTTCGAGCCGAACGGATCGTGCCCTGGAAAGAGGCCTTCTTTCCGAAAATCGAGGATCAAGAACAGGTGGGCGTGGTGCCTGCCTCCAATCAACAAAAAAAGGGGGAGCCGTATGAGCGAATCTGCTGCAACAGGACAAAGCGCCCTGACCGCCGAGGTGAAGGCGATCATCGGCACGACCGCCGAGCGCATCGAGGCGAGTTCGTCTTGGGGAATCGAGCGCGAGGGCCTGCGCCGGTTCACCCAGGCGATCATGGATCCTGATCCACTGTACTGGGACGACGCGTACGCCAAGACCACGCGCTATGGCCAGGTGATCACGCCGCCGATCTATTGCTCCTACCTGGCGCGGCGCGCGCAACCGGGCGAAGAAGACTCGGTCACACTCGCATTCAAAGAGAACCCGAACTCGGACGGAATCGGAGGAATCCGAGAGGGAGTGAAGGGCGCCCTGCCGCCCATTCCGACGCCGCTCAAGCGCATCCTGAATGCGGGCAACGAGATCGAGCTGCGCCAGTATCCGAAGCTGGGCGATCGAATCTTCTCGCAAGCCAAGTATCACAGCATCAAGGAAAGCGTAGGCAAGGACGGCACGCACATGCTCATCGTAACCACGGAAACCATTTACACCAACCAGGATGGGGAGGTCCTGTGCATGCTGCGGGCCTCCGGGATCAGACGTTGAGGAAGCCGCAATGACAACTGCACAGGAACTCAGAGAAAAGAAACAGCTGTATTTCGACGACGTTGCGGTCGGCCAGGAGCTTACGCCGATGGTCATCGGCCCGCTCACGCCGACACACCTCTTTCGCTGGAGTGCGGCGATCGAGAACTGGCATCGCATCCATTACGACCAGAGCTTTGCCATCTAC
>Ga0209726_10006706_pt1 | contig 13226 bp, 15 predicted proteins | sample Subgrocontami54m_FD_187453 | JGI IMG/M metagenome (GOLD analysis project Ga0209726, IMG submission 187453) | Subsurface groundwater microbial communities from S. Glens Falls, New York, USA - GMW46 contaminated, 5.4 m (SPAdes) (version 3) | ecosystem: Environmental > Aquatic > Deep subsurface >... | reverse complement strand
ACGGGGCGGCATCCCCTCGTTTTCGCCGCCGGCCGGTACCACCTGGCCCTACTATAACAGCGGTATCTACCGGACGACCAACGGCGGAACGAAATGGGTCAAGCAAACGTTGCCGGGGCCGGGCAATAGCGCCAAGAGCGATTTCTGGCGGATCCTTGCTCGCGGAACGAACCCGACGACGTACTTCTCATTTGGCCTGAATTTGACCACCCCCGAATACAACGTCGGGTTCATCAAGAGCACCGATGGCGTAACCTGGGCCGCGATGGCCGCCGATCATCGGACAAAAACGATCACCGATTTCGACGTCTCCGCCGACGGCCAAGTGATCGCCGGTTCGGTCCGGGACGCACAGGAACTCGTTTTATCCACCGACGGCGGTGCCACCTGGACGTCGAAGTTTTATCAACTCAACGGTGTCATCGCCATTTCGCCAGCCGATTCCAGCCGGGCGCTGTACTCCACCAGCGACGCGGTCTACCTGACGACCGATCGGTTCGCCACTGATGGACAATTGAAAATCTCGGTCGGCACGAAAACCCAGGACATCGTTTTTGCATCGTCTGACCCGAACATTGTCTATGCCATCGCCTCAGGCTATCTGCTGTATCGCTCGAGCGATGCCGGCGCATCCTTCACGCTAGTGAAAAACCTCCGGAGCGACGTGTTGAATGCAATTCCGTAACCTTTTCACAGGTCAGTGGTACGGCGAGCGATAATTGTTGGTAGACTCTGCGGAGAAAGCCCCGGCATCCAGCAAACCCCATTACTGCTATACCCCCACACCAATTGGCCCGAACGTAGTTTTTTCAACAGGCGCAACTGAAAACATTAATATCGTTTAAGGAATAATTCGGGTTGCCCCCAATTGGTGTGGAGGGTATACTCCCAGCCTATGTCAAAAAAGAAGAACAACGGAGCAATGAAGAAACCGACGCCTCCACGTCGGGCGCCCTACCGCGCGGTCAGCCGCCCAAGCCGTCCGTCGGGGAGTCGATAGTCGTTGTACCACGAGTTCAAGGGCTTGTCATTCCGGCCCACCCCGGACCATGATCCGGGGGCCGGAATCTGCATTGACAAGCCCGGACAAAAACTCTAATCTCATTTTAGACAGTTGGTGGCTTACCAGGCCATCGCTTTGCGTTCATATTACGTTTACATTCTCAGCAATAAACATCGGACAACTTTTTATATTGGAGTAACCAACGATCTGCTCCGACGCCTTTTTGAGCACCGCGAAGGTCGGGCTAATAGTTTTTCCGAGCGGTATCAATTGAAAGCATTGGTGTACTTTGAAGAAACCGATGATGTTTCCGTGGCGATTGAACGAGAGAAGCAGTTAAAACGTTGGCATCGCCAGTGGAAGATCAACTTGATTCGGTCGGTGAACCCGACTATGGAAGATTTAGTGGCGGGGTGGTTGGACAACGGGGATTCTGAAACGAGTAGCCTACGCAAAACAGATCCTGAAACAAGTTCAGGATGACATTAAATACCACCCCCCTCTGTCACCCTGAACTTGTTTCAGGATCTTATGGTTCAGGGTCTCATTCCACTTCTGCTATACTTCCCACCATGCCCCGCCTACTTAGGATAGTGCTTGACACCATATTATAATAGGATTATAATACACGCACTATGCCAAAAGTCCTTCAAATCGGCTCATCGGCCGGTATCACCATCTCGAAAGAAACACTCAAGACCCTCGGCCTAAAAATCGGTGATCAGGTGTCAGTTGAAGTCGACCCGAAGCGTGGCGGGGTCGTCGTTTTACCCTTGCGCGGAAAAAAAGACGAGGCTGAATTTTCTGCCTGGACCGAAGAGTTCTTGACGCAGTACGGCCCGGCCCTCAAAGCCTTAGCTAAGAAGTAACGTGGTCTATCTCGACGGGGAAGACCTGTTACGTCTTCACAAAATTGTGATTGACTACGCTGGGGGCAGCCATGGTATTCGTGACCAGCATTTATTGGGGTCAATCCTAGAAGCGCCAAAGCAATCATTCGGCGGTACGGAGCTGTACCCGGATGTTTGGGAGAAAGCCGCCAACTATCTTGAAAAACTCGCCAAATTTCATGTCTTTATTGATGGAAACAAGCGTACTGCCTTAGCGGCAACGGCTCGATTTTTGGCATTAAATAGGTATCATTTCAACGCAACAAACAAGGATTCTGAATCGTTTGTTCTCTCTGTCATCAAGACAAAGATGAACGTCCCCGATATTGCCGCTTGGCTAAAGAAGTATAGCCGCAAGGGCCAACCAAACTAAACAGCTCATCGCTAACGAGCTACCCCACTTCTAGCGGGATTGACTTATTTCCACATCGGCCTACGCTACCAAGGGGGAGAAGCCCCCGCCAATTAACCTCATTGTACAAGGGAGGTGATATTCATGCCAAAAACGAAACTTGGGAAACTGTCAGTCTGGCTTGCAATAGCGCTGTTCGTGCTGATCGCTGTGGTCCCGACGCTTGACTCCACCTACTACCAAGGCGTCGAGGCCGGCGACACGATTTTTGAGGATCTGACTATCCGTCCGTTCCTGGCGATTTCCGCGTTGCTCGGGATGCTGTCCGGGATCTTAGCCTTTATCACCGGCTTGATCGCCCTGATCAAATACAAGGAACGTGCGGTCCTGGTCTACCTGGCAACCGGACTTGGGGCGTTGTTGATTTTGTTCATGATCGGGGATGCATTTAGTGCGGAGTAGCCAGAGCAGTCCGTCGCGGCCCAGTCTGACGAACCCCGGATCGGAGTCCGGGGGTAGGCCGGGATCGGCTTCCGGGCGATGACCGGAGTCGGCCGGGTGGTCGTGGACGACGTTTTCGTGTACTATGAACTGACACACTGTAACAGTAACCAAACCTCCCTATACATAAGCACAATAGCCCCGCATTGACCGGGCTCAACGGTCTATCAGCTTATCCATCAAGAACTTATCCCTAACTGCCTTCATTATGACCTCGATATTTAAGAAAAGTTTCGAATCCCCGGACGAAACGACCAATCCCGCTGAAAAGGTAACAATGGAGACAATCAAGGCCGGCAAGCTCGTCATAGCGAAAGTCACGGTCGAACCAGGGTGGAAATGGTCACAGCATAATAAGCCGGTCGTGAAAACCGACCATTGCGAAAAGCACCATCTTCTCTACATGGTTTCAGGTCGGATCGCTGCTCGGATGGCGGGGGGAGCGGAAGTAGAATTTGGTCCAGGCGAGATCGGTAATATTCCGCCAGGACACGATGGCTGGACAATTGGCAACGAACCGGCGGTTTGGCTCGAACTTCCCCACTAAGGGACTGAATGCCGCAGGTACTATTGGAATAGGTAATACCCCCCTACGTTGTTATGTGGGGGGGGGTTGTTGGTGATGTTCATGATTGGAGATGCGCTCAGCTTGGAGTAGCCGGAGCAGTTCATTACTGTAACTGGCTTCTAGGCGATGATGAGGGGTCAGCCCGCCTGCCGGACGGGCAGGGTAGGCAGGCGGAGTGAGACGTAAATGATAGAATTGATCTAGGATAAGGTTGTTTTGTATGAGCTTTCGTCTGCGGCGGGCCGGGGTTCTTGACATTCGGTTTTACTTCGGGTATCATAAATGCGCCGGACGTTCTAAATATCCGACGCACGTCTAGTCCGTCAATTGTATCGTTTTTCTTCTGAAGAAACAATGCTGGTTTTCATCGATGATTCTGGTGACCCCGGTTTCAAAATTGATAAAGGATCTTCAGAAGTTTTTGTTATCTCGCTGGTAATTTTCGATGATGACTTTGAGGCAGAAAAAGCGGCGCTAGCAATCAAAAATGTTCGTCGTGAGCTTCATTTTCCTGACGACATGGAATTCAAGTTTTTTAAATCGCGCGATCAAGTAAAAAAGGAATTCCTGATGGCGGTTGCAGGAATTCATTTTCGAGTACGAAGCTTGGTAGTGAGAAAGTCACTAATTCACAGTCCGGAGCTTCGTACAAATAAAAAGTCTTTTTATGCCTACGCGATTAAGATGGCGCTACGATATAGTGGAAACACTATTCTTGAAGCAAAAGTCAAAATAGACGGAAGCGGGGACCGAACATTTCGACGAGAATTTCTTTCTTACCTTCGGCGTGAACTTAATTCAAAAGATCGACGAATTGTACAATCGTGCAAATTGGTCGACTCGCGAGAAAATGTTTTAATTCAGATGGCCGATATGATCGCCGGTAGTATTCGTCGTTCATACGACACAGCAAAGTCCGATTCTGGAGCGTACAAAAAGATTATCCGCCATCGGATCGAGGACGAGTGGCAATTTCAGTAATAAAAAGCAGCCCCTTGCGGGGCAACTCCCAACCACATCTCCTATACTGGGTGTCCCAGTCACGCCACCGTCCGGTGACAGTTCGGAAAACAGGTTTGTGTATATACACATTACAGTCATAGCCGCGGTATGTCAAGGGGAAAACTTGGTTTTCGCCTGGCCGTCTGCCGGCAGGCAGGGACGGGATCTGTCCGCCGCGGCGGCCCGGTATGATTTCCGGCCGGGGGCGATGATTGAGCGGTTGGGGTTGCGGCGGCCGATCTTTAGCGCGACCGCAAGATATGGGCACTTTGGGAAGAAGGGTTTGCCTTGGGGGTGAGGTAGGAGAAATTCGATTTGGTTGCCTGCCTGCCGAAGCCCGCTGAAGCGGAGCGTAATCGGGCGTAGGTAGGGTTTTCGCCTGCGGCGGGCTTGTTTCTTTAAGTTTTTTGAACTAGGATAAATCAGTAAAATCAATTCAAGGTTTTTATGACAAGTAACACAATTATCAGTTTAGCGGTCCTAAAAGTTAATTGGGACATCAAGAAGCAAGATTATATTGAAGTCTTCGCTCCATTTTTCTTAAACCTAATTCTTACCAACAATTACGAACGAATTGATGTTGATAAACTCAGAAGCGATTTTGAACAAGAGTATGGGCTACACTTACCCCACCACCCATCTATTACCATTCTTAATCGGCTTGTAAAAAATAAATTTCTTATACGTGAGGGGGGCCAGTTAAAACCCAACCGCAATATTATTAATGCTGGTGATTTTGCGCAAGTTAGTACAGAACAAAAAAGGATCCTGAATCATGTGATTAGTCAGTTAATCACTTTTTGTAACGATAAATATAAGGAAATACTAACTATTATAGAGGCCGAAAATGCTATATTAAACTTTTTAGCTGAATACCAGCTTGAAATCTTATTCGCATACCAGGGGGAAGGCAGTATTCCTGAGGTCCACGTTAGCAAAACGCACCAATTCCTAGTCAGCAAATTTTTCCAGCATGCTGTCGAACAGGATCCAAAAATAGCAGACTATTTTCTTAACATCGCAATTGGCTACGTTTTGGCTAATACAATCTTGTATAACGAATTCGATAGATTCTCTGGGAAGTTAAAGGGAGTTAATTATTATCTAGACACAGGATATTTATTCTTCCTAATTGGCGCTAATGGAGAAATCTTAAAGGAAGCCTTCGAAGAATTAACCAATAGTTTTCTAGCGGATGGTGCTAATCTATTTATTTTTCAGCACACCTACGATGAGTTAATGAAAATATTGCGTAGCTGTGTTTATTGGATTGATAATCCTGATTATGACCCTGAGAAGGCAGGTCGGGCATTAAGGTTTTTTTACACAGAAGGTTTTTCAAAAAGCGATGTTGAAGTATTTATTAATAAAGTATCGGCCGTTTTTATAAGATTCCAAATTAAAGTCGTTCCTAAGCCCTCATATTTTACAGATAAACAATATCAAGTAGATGAAACAGAATTAAGAAAAGTAATAGTTGAAAAATATGAATTAATTGAGCCTCTGGTACTAGAATATGGAAAAGAATTAACAATTCAAAGAGACATAGATTCAATTTCAGCTATTTACAGATTAAGGCAAGGTCAACTACCTCATACATTAAAGGAGGCAAAGCACGTTTTTATTACTACCAACTCTGCCCTTGCACGCGCTAGTTACTCTTTTGAAAAAGCAATAAATCCGGAATCAGTCATACCAACATGCATGACCGATGTTTTTGTCGGCACGTTAATTTGGCTCTACTCTCCAGCCAAGGTAGTAAATTTAAAAATGAAGCAATTAATGGCGAACGCCTTTGCCGCGATTCAACCAGACACCCTATTAATAGGAAAATATTTGAGAACCGTAGAAAAATTAAAAAAAGATTCATCAATTACTACAGAAGACTATTATCTCTTAAGAACGACTTCAGCAGCCTACGAATTCCTTGCTGACAAAACTCTAGGTGATGAACATAGACTTACAGAAAAAACTGGACAAGAGATACTATATGAAATAAAGACAAGGCTTAAGAAGGAATCGGAAGCAAAATTAACGACAGCATTAATAGAGCACGAAAAGGAAAAAACGGCTTTGTTAAGAGAACGAGATATAAAACAAAAAATGCTCCAGGACGCGAAAACGGAAATACTAAAGGAACGAGGTGATAAACTTAGCCTTCAAGGAAGGCTTGAGAACAGAATTGAAATAATCACAAAAGTAATTGCTGGGTTTTTTTATTTGTTGTTATTACTTGTAGCAATACTAGCATTTGTTGATAACTATTTCCCTAGTTTTGTTGGAACAGAATCTTTCAGCAAGGCTCTTGGAACACTTTTTATCATTTTTTCCGGTTGGTTCCTTTATGATGGCGGCGGATTAAAAGATGCAAAATTTTCCTTAAAAAAACAAGTGCGAAAATTAGTTCGAAAAATAATTCTTGGGTAGTATTAGTATGCGTAAAATCATCACTACAACCTTCCTCACCCTCGACGGCGCCGGCCAATAGGCCGGTTTTTGATTTTGCGCTAAAATCGGAGTAATATAAGCACATGACTGAAATACAAGAGCTAACCGATCTTATAATCAAATACCGTGACGCCCGTGATTGGAAACAATTCCATAACCCGAAAGATGTTGCGTTATCACTCATACTAGAAGCCGCTGAAACCCTCGAGCATTTTCAATGGAAAAGTAAGGACGAAATTGAAAAATACGTTAAGGAACATAAGACTGAAGTCAGCGAAGAATTAGCAGATGTGATGTATTGGGTACTTCTGCTTAGCCACGATTTAGATATTGATATTAAGCAGGCTCTAAAACGAAAGATGGAAATTAACGAAAAGAAATACCCGATTGATAAGGCGAAGGGGAGTAGCAAAAAGTACACCGAACTCTAATGCGATTTTACCGCGGGACTGCAACAGCTTTCATTGAGGATACTGTCCGCAATCAAGTTGCAGAAAAAATACGTGTAGCATACGAAGAACATTATGGGCATCGTGTTAGTCCATCAGAATTTAATTCGTGGACTAATTCGCTACAATTCGTAAAAAATCTTGTTGAGTATAATAATCTGCAGCAAAGCATGATTATCTTGGAGTATGAATTACCGTACTCTAATGAGCGCATAGACTGCATGCTATTTGGGAAGGGTCCGGATGATAAAGAAAATGTTTGTGTACTCGAATTAAAACAATGGTCTGCCGTCGAAGATACTGACGTCGAGGGTAACGTTATCACCTTTGTTGGTGGAGCTAAACGGATGGTCTCACACCCAGCAATACAAGTTCAAGGTTATCATTATTACCTCAAAGATTTTTTAACAGTATTCGAACAAGAAAAGCCCCCGAGTTTGTCCTCAATGACGTATCTCCACAATATGGAGAAAACAAAATCGTCAGTACTATTTTTACCGAAGTTTGATGAAATTACTAATGAGTTTCCGGTTTTTGTTAAGGACGATTTTGAGGCTTTAGGAGAATACCTAAAAGAGCGATTATCTTCTGGCGCAGGGTTAGATATTTTAGATCGATTCGAAGCGGCGGGTGTTCGTCCTTCGAAACGACTCGTGGATGTTGCCCGTGAAATGATTAAAGGACAACAGGCATTTACTTTAATTGATGAACAAATTGCTGCTAACAATACTATTCTCGACCGCGCAAAAAAAAGTTCTAAAGTCTCTCGTAAGTCAGTCATCATAGTCCAGGGTGGCCCGGGCACGGGAAAATCTGTAATAGCTCTTAATGCGGTAGCTGAATTGCTTTCCAAAAACCTAATGGTTTTTCACGCCACTGGTTCGAAAGCCTTCACGGAAACCCTAAGAAAAATTGTGGGCACAAGGGTCGCGAAGTTTTTCAAGTATTTTAATAGTTTTACGCAGCATAGTGAAAACGAAATTGATGTGATTATTTGTGATGAAGCACACAGAATTCGCCATACGAGTAATAGTCGTTGGACCCCGGCCGCACGGCGAAGTGATCGCGAACAAATTGATGAAATAATTTCTGCTGCAAAAGTTAGTATTTTCTTTATAGATGATATGCAGGGCGTCAGGCCCGATGAAATTGGTAATGCCGGCATGATTAGAGATGCCGCAGCTAGGCATGAGGCTGAAATATTTGATTTTGAGTTAACGACACAATTTCGATGTAGCGGCTCGGATGGATTTTTACAATGGCTAGATAACACCCTTGGAATACGCGATACAGCAAATCCGTTCTTGACGCAGAAGGAAAAAATGGAGTTCAAGATATTCAACTCACCTCAAGAGCTATATAAAGTTATTAAGGAAAAAAATGATGAAAAGCCAAATAGCTCACGACTAGTCGCGGGTTTTTGTTGGCCGTGGAGTGATGCGAATAATGACGGAACGTTAAAAAATGATGTCGTCATCAACGACTTTGCAATGCCCTGGGAAGGAAAAAATGACGCAAAAAAACTTGCACCTGGTATTCCAAAAGCTGCTCTCTGGGCATTTGATCCGAACGGAGTAGGGCAAGTTGGTAGCATATATACTATTCAAGGATTTGAATTCGATTACGTTGGGGTTATATTTGGAAAAGATATAGTCTATGACCCTGAGAAAAAAGAATGGTTTGGTGACCCTAAAAACAGTGCCGACCCAACTGTAAAAAGGTCCAAAGAGAATTTTACCGAACTCATTAAGCAAACATATCGCGTACTTCTTACAAGAGGGATGAAGGGCTGCTACGTTTATTTTATGGATGAGAATACCCGAAAACATTTCGAAAGCAGAATTACAAAGTAGTTATGCAAGATATCATCTCGTATTCTGATGTCGTGCATAACGAGGGTTTTAATATCCAACACGGGATGAATTACCGACCGCAGGGTAAACCCTATTCGGTTCTATTAATGTCAGTTCGTAAAGGGGCGCCCTATAATGACATTTTTGACGAACAAACCAACACATTAATTTATGAAGGTCACGATGTAAATCGTAATGAATCAAGAGTTCCAAAAAGGGTAGACCAGCCAATGCATTCCCGGGCTGGCGGTCTCACGAGAAATGGAAGATTTTATCGAGCCGCTCGTGACTTTCAAGAGAAGAAACAAACTGTTCCTGAGAGGGTTCGTATTTACGATAAAATTGGTTCAAATATTTGGTCTAACCGTGGTTGGTTTAATCTTGTTTCTGCCGATTATGTTTATTCGGAACGGGAGAAACGGAAAGTGTTTCGATATCGTTTGGAACCAACAAATCCTGACCAATCATTAACGGCAGCCGAAATCGAAGAATTTGAATTTTCCCGACGAATACCAACCGAAGTAAAACGCGAAGTTTATAAACGTGATGAAGGAAAATGTATACAGTGTGGATCGAAAGAAAATCTTCACTTTGACCATATTTTACCTTGGTCAAAGGGCGGCTCTAGCAATGATGGAAAAAACGTCCAGATATTGTGCGGGAAACACAACTTGCAGAAGTCAGATAATATCCTTTGAAATGAGCATCAAAATCCTCATCTTCCACGAACCGACCAACCCCACATGACGCAAGTAGTATTCTTTTTGTTTATTAGTTCGCTAGTCGGAACAATTGTTGCATTTCGACGGCCGGAAACTCTTTCAAAGTATTTTCGGCGAAATATTCCGCGATTTTTTCAAGTATCTTTTTTTCTTCTGGTACTGGTCGTGAGCGTCTATGTGATACGTACCGTCGATCTCGATCCAAGCGATAACCCGATCGAAACCGTCCCGAATAATCCCGATGCGTATTTTGTATATAGTAGGGGGTAATTGAAATTCCAAATTCCTGTGTAAATCCCAAATATCAAAATACAAACTCCAAATAAATTCCAATGTTCGAAATACGAATGATCCAAACCCCGTTTCGGTAATTGGTATTTGAGATTTGCTTGCTATTTGGGTGTTGGAATTTGGATTTTGGACGTGGGGCTTGGAATATTTTTTCGCGACTTGACATAACATTCAATGTAGACTACAGTAGCGGTGGTGGCAGAAAGCCGCCTTTTTATATGTCCGAAAATCGCTACGATTTAGAAGAGCGGACATTTACGTTTGCACGCAATACAACTATTTTTTGTAAGCAGTTTCCAACAACTGTTGCAAATATTGAATATCGAAAACAGCTGATTAGATCATCAGGATCGGTTGGAGCAAACTACATTGAAGCCAATGAATCTTTAGGGCGAAAAGATTTCTTTCTGCGGCTGAAGATTTGCCGTAAAGAAGCGAAGGAGTCCATATATTGGTTACGACTTCTCATTACTACAAATGATGCAAAATTCACTTCACTAGGGCAAGTATTAATGGATGAGGCAACACAGTTGAAGAAAATATTTTCAGCCATCATCGAAAAGTCACAGTGATAGAAAGTTTTGGTCATTGGAATTTGTGATTTGTTTAGAATTTGGAGCTTGGTGCTTGGAATTTTATAGGTATTTTGCACATAAACGTTAAAATAGTACTTCTTTCTAATATTTTCACGATGTAAAGGGTATAACCTTGAAAATTCTAGCCGGTTATTCCATCATTAAGATTATTCTTTTTTTGTAGGTTTTACTAAGAAACTTACAAATCCTATTGACAATTGTAAGTATTTGTATTAAACTTACAATTATGAAAGCCAATAATAGCGTGAGGGTTAGCGAAGCGGCTAAGATCTTGGGCGTTTCACCTCAAACAGTAAGAAATTGGGAGAAACTTGGCCGGCTAGTTTCTCATCGCAGTCCAGGTGGACAACGGTATTATCTTGTATCCGAAATTCAGCGCCTAGCTGTTGATCTGCCAAAACTGGCTTGGGCCTGGGCGTCGAGTGCCCAACCGCCGGAACTGCCGAGTGATTATTATTGCGAACGGCAAGATCGGTTTTCAAGCCGTCTGGAAAAAATGGGGACGGTTTTGCAACAGACGATCGGTGTCGAGCAGATCGACATGATTTCATTGCTGACACTCGTGACCGGCGAGATTGGCGACAATTCGTTTGCACATAACGGCGGTAACTGGCCGGACATCCCGGGCGTGTTGTACGCCTATGACGAAAGTAAACGGATCATTGCTTTGGCTGACCGTGGTCGAGGCGTTCGGGCGACGCTCCAACGAGTCCGGCCGAAAATTGCTAGCGATGTCGAAGCACTGACGGTTGCCTTTACGGAAGTTATCTCAGGTCGAGATCCGGAAAAAAGAGGTAACGGGCTGAAAGTCATTCGGCACATTACCGAGACGAAGGACATTGGACTCTTGTTTCGCTCCGGACTGGCGCAGGTCCGAATTCCGAAAGAGCCAGGAACGATGCGTATTACCCAAGCGACAGAAAACGTTCGTGGCGTTTTCGCCGTTATTACCTTTTAGAAAATAACCAAGCATCAATGCAAATTATTCATCTCAAAAAATTTGGTTCGGTGTTAGTGTCACGTCCGGCCGGTTTAGAAGCGTTTCAGGCGATCCGTCCCACACTCGATCTCAGCCAGCCGGTGGCGATTGATGTTGAGGGCGTGTTGACCGTAACCCCATCATGGTTTGACGAATTCTTGACGAACCTCGCCGAATACTTCGGAGGACGGGTTGAAATACTGCCAACAAACAACGCTTCGGTCCTGGCCATACTTCCAGTCCTAGCCAAAGACCGCCATGATGCGGCCGCGGGCCCCTTATCGCGCGCGATGACGACCATGGGTCTGACGCCGTGACCCGTCTATCCACGGGGAGTAAATGTATTTCGTAAAGAATAAACACATGAATCTACTCGAAAAATCTCTTCCGGCCGCTGAGCCGAAATTGAAAAGTCTGAAAGCCTGGAACTGGTCGATGGCTATTCTCCATTCCGTGCAAGGAGTCATCATGCTCACGCTGAGCAGTGACTTTACGCTCCTCGTTACTTCGGCATTTCTCAAATTCGATCCCGCTACGCAATCATTGAATCCGGTCTTGGAAACGTTGACGACGTGGCCGCTCGGGCCGATGATCGCCGGCTTTTTGTTCTTGTCCGCGTTCTTCCATATGATCAACGCGCTCGGCTTCTCACGGTATACGCGCAACCTTATGCGCGGCATCAACCCGAGTCGCTGGATAGAATACAGTTTGTCGTCGTCGCTGATGATCGTCGTGATTGCTATGCTGGTCGGGATATACGATATCGTCGCGCTCCTGTGCATATTCTTCCTGAACGCGATGATGATCCTGTTTGGCTGGATGATGGAGCTTCATAATCAAACCACGACGAAGACGAACTGGACCGCCTTCTGGTTCGGTTGCATTGCCGGGATAGTGCCGTGGATCGGCGTGGGCATCTACCTGTTCGGTACGCCGAGCAACCCACCGACGTTTGTCTACTGGATTTACCTGTCGATGTTTATTTTTTTCAACATCTTCGCGATCAATATGGTCTGGCAGTACAAACAGGTCGGGAAGTGGCGGGACTATCTCTATGGCGAACGAGCCTACATGATATTGTCGTTAGTGGCGAAGTCACTGTTAGCCTGGCAAGTTTTTGCCGGGACGTTACGGCCGGTATAATCATGGTCCGCGGTCAGCCGGCGGGGGAGGGGATGACCACTCACCAAAATTTGGCATGGAGGAGACGAGCCGTTGGGGGGAACATGGAGAAGCCTCTGGCCTCGACAGTATAGATTCCAGCTCTCAACCTTCGCTGGAATGACGGTGTAGTAGAGCTTGTCATTCCGGGCCGTAACCCGGAATCCATCTGGACGCCGGCTCCTGGTTCGGCATGGGGTGATTGGGCGGCGGAGTGGATCCGACGCATTAAGTAAGTCGGACGTGAACATGGTCAAGAAACACCTGAAATTGGCCTAGGGTCTACGCCCCTTTAGTTAACACTTATGGGTAACACTTTTATTCTCATAAGTTAGCCAAATCATGCATTACATCTGTATTGTTCTAGGCGAAAATTTGGCTAACGCCAGAGCTAAAATGATCGATGCCTGA